>Ga0209084_1000789_pt1 | contig 28900 bp, 25 predicted proteins | sample C_130820_MF_Meta_FD_187309 | JGI IMG/M metagenome (GOLD analysis project Ga0209084, IMG submission 187309) | Freshwater microbial communities from Lake Croche, Canada to study carbon cycling - C_130820_MF_MetaG (SPAdes) (version 2) | ecosystem: Environmental > Aquatic > Freshwater > Lake...
AGAATGATCCAGAAGCTGTCACAACTTGGGCTTCTGATAACGCAGTTGAGCTAGTCATCATCGGCCCCGAAGCCCCACTAGTTGCTGGGGTTAGCGATGCTCTGAGAGCAAAAGGCATCCCAGTATTTGGACCTAGTAAAGCCGCTGCTGCTCTAGAAGGCTCTAAAGCATTTGCTAAAGAGGTAATGGCAGCAGCCGATGTGCCAACTGGCATGGCAAGAAAGTGCAGTGATTTAGCTGAAGTTGAATCAGCTCTAGATGCCTTTGGTACACCTTACGTTGTGAAGGCGGATGGACTAGCTGCAGGTAAAGGTGTCATCGTCACAGCAGATAAAACTGCCGCTCTCGATCATGCAAAGACTTTCTTGAATCAGGGTATGCAGATTTTGGTTGAAGAGTTCCTTGACGGTGAAGAAGTATCTCTGTTCTTCCTAAGTGATGGTGAAACTGTTCTTCCTCTTTCTCCTGCCCAAGATTTCAAACGTGCCTACGATAACGATGAAGGACCTAACACCGGCGGTATGGGAGCATACTCTCCTCTTCCTTGGTTGCCTCAAGGTTTTGTTGCAGAAGTTCAAGAACGAGTTGCTCTTCAAACAATTAGAGAACTAGCAAGATTAGGAACCCCTTTTGTTGGACTCTTGTATTGCGGTCTCATCGTTACCAAAAATGGCTTTCGAGTAATCGAGTTCAATGCACGTTTCGGTGATCCAGAAACTCAGGTAGTACTTAGAAGACTTGTAACACCTCTCGCAGGTTTATTACACAAATCAGCAACTGGACAGCTAGCAACAGAGATTGAACCTGAGTTCCTAGAAGATGTTGCAATCACTGTTGTGTTAGCGAGTGAAGGTTACCCGGTTAGCGCAGCACCAGATAGAGAGATAACTGGCTTAGAGACTAGCGATGAGCATATCGAGATTGCACATGCTGCAACCAAACTTGTTGATGGAAAACTGTTTGCAACTGGTGGAAGAGTCCTGTCTGTTGTTTCAACTGCAAAGACTTTCCACAAAGCACGTAAGCATGCATACAAAGCAATTGAGCAGATTCATTTAGAAGGTTCTCACTTTAGAACCGATATTGCTCTCAAAGTCGATGAGGGTAAAGATGACTAAGGCTATTGCTGGTTGGCACCATGTCTATAGCGGCAAGGTTAGAGACCTCTATGAAGCAGATGATGCGAACCTTTCGCATTTGATTCTTGTTCTTGCAAGCGATCGAGTTAGTGCTTTCGATCGAATCCTGGAACCTGAGATCCCTAACAAAGGTGAGTATCTAACTAAGCTGACAAACTTCTGGTTTGAAAAGCTATCGGTTCCAAACCACATCTCTCATGAAGTCCCAGTTCCTCAAGAGGTAACTGGTAGAGCAATGGTCTGCAAGAAACTAGAGATGTTCCCTATCGAATGTGTAGTTCGTGGATACATCTCGGGTTCTGGATATAAGGACTACCTCGCAACGGGTGAAATCTGTGGCAACAAACTACCTGAGGGCTTAGCCTTTGGCGATAAGTTACCTGAACCCATCTTCACCCCTGCCTATAAAGCAGAGCTAGGTGAGCACGATGAGAACATCACCTTCGAAAAGGTAGTTGAGATCATTGGTCAAGAAAATGCTAATGCTCTAAAGAAGCTGAGCCTAGATATCTTCAGTAAAGCCAGCGCTATAGCTGCACAAGCAGGACTTATCCTGGCTGATACTAAGTTCGAGTTCGGAATTGACCCTTCCACCAACCAAATCACCCTAGGTGATGAAGTGCTAACCCCTGACTCAAGTAGATATTGGTCGAAGAGTGCTTGGGATGCAGGAGATCGCAAAGAGAGCTTCGATAAGCAGATAGTCCGCAACTGGCTAGCCGCTAACTGGGACCCAACCAGCGATAGCAATCCTCCAGCACTACCTAAAGAGATAGTTGAGCAGACTAGCGCTAAGTATGCTCAACTGATTGCCCTCCTAGCCCGATAAACTAGAGGGGTTCGCACCCGCCAAAGGTGACGCCGGCGGACACAATATCTGAGCCCCACCTCAAGTTACTGGAGCATATTTTGCCTAAAATCATCGTTGAAGTCATGCCTAAAGCAGACCTACTAGACCCAGCTGGTAAAGCTGTTGCGAATGCTCTGCAGCGCAAGGGGCACTCAGAAGTTACCAACGTTCGTATTGGTAAGCGCATTGAATTGCACTATGCAACAACTCCAACCGAAGCTGATCTGCAAACCGCGAAGCAGATTGCAGCTGACTTCCTATCTAACGGTGTTATCGAAGACGTAGTCAACGTCTCAGTGGAGAACTAATCTTCATGAAGATAGGTGTAGTTACATTCCCAGGAACCCTAGACGACCGAGATGCTCAAAGAGCAGTTCGTCTAGCCGGAGCAGAAGCTGTCAGTCTTTGGCATGCAGATACCAACCTGCACAATGTTGATGCAGTTGTGCTCCCTGGTGGCTTTAGCTTTGGTGACTACCTACGCTGTGGTGCTATTGCAGCACAGGCACCAGTAATGGAAAGCATCATTGATGCAGCTAACGGAGGACTGCCAGTTCTAGGTATCTGCAATGGCTTCCAAGTTCTTGTTGAGTCACATCTACTCCCTGGTGGACTAATCAGAAACGAACACCAACACTTCATCTGCCGTGATCAGAAACTGATTGTTGAAAATGTTGACACTGCTTGGACCAATGGGTTCAAACTGGACCAAGAAATTACCATTCCACTAAAGAACGGTGAAGGCGGATACATCGCTGATACCGAGACTCTTAATCGTCTTGAAGGTGAAGGCCTAATCGCTTTCCGCTATAGCGAAGTAAACCCAAACGGTTCAGTAAACAACATCGCCGGTCTTAGAAACAAGCGCGGCAATGTTGTTGGTCTAATGCCTCACCCAGAACATGCAGTTGAACCAGGCTTTGGTCCAGACACTTCTGTTGCAATGCGTTCAGGTATTGATGGTCTAACTTTCTTCACTTCTGTTATCAACCAGTTGGTGAATGCATAATGAGCACAACAGTTGATACCACTAAGGATGCAAAGAAATCTCCTGATAAAGCACAGCCTTGGAAAGAACTAGGTCTAAAGCTTGAAGAGTATGAGCAGATCAAGAAGATTCTAGATAGAAGACCAACCAGTGCTGAACTAGCAATGTATTCAGTGATGTGGTCTGAGCACTGCTCATATAAGAGCAGCAAGATGTATTTACGTCAGTTTGGTGAGAAGGTAACACCAGAGATGACTAAGAACCTAATGGTTGGTATGGGTGAGAACGCCGGTGTTGTTGACATAGGTGAAGGCTGGGCAGTTACATTCAAAGTTGAATCACACAACCACCCAAGCTACATCGAACCTTTCCAAGGTGCTGCTACCGGTGTTGGTGGAATCGTTAGAGACATCTTGACTATGGGTGCAAGACCTATTGCTGTTATGGATCAACTGCGCTTTGGTGCAGTCTCAAACCCAGACACCGCAAGAGTTGTCCACGGTGTGGTCTCAGGTATTAGTTTCTACGGTAACTGTCTGGGTCTTCCAAACATCGGTGGAGAGACAGTCTTCGACAAGGTATACCAGGGTAACCCTTTGGTTAATGCTCTATCTGTTGGTGCCCTTAGACACGAAGATCTAAAGCTTGCAAAGGCAACAAACCCAGGCGATCTTGTAATTCTCTTTGGTGCTAGAACCGGTGCCGATGGTATCGGTGGAGTATCAGTGCTTGCCTCTGAGACCTTTGATGCTGATGGTCCATCTCGAAGACCTGCTGTTCAGGTTGGCGACCCATTTGCTGAAAAGGTTCTAATTGAGTGCTGTCTAGAACTATACGCAGCACAGGTGGTTGCTGGTATTCAAGACCTAGGTGGTGCTGGTCTTTCCTGTGCGACATCAGAACTTGCCTCTAATGGTCAAGCTGGTATGCGAGTTCAGCTAAAGAATGTATTGCTTAGAGATGAGTCTCTAACTCCTGAAGAGATTCTGATGTCTGAATCTCAAGAGCGCATGATGGCTATCGTGCCAAAGGAATCACTAAAGGCTTTTGTTGCAATTGTTGAAAAGCACGAAGTCGAATACAGCGTTCTTGGTGAAGTTATCAAAGAACCAAGACTCTATATCAACTGGGGCGACGAAGAAATCGTTAACGTACCTCCTCGCTCTGTTGCGCACGATGGTCCTGTCTATGAAAGACCAGTGCTTTACCCAACTTGGTTAGATCAACTAAACAGAGATTCAGTAATCAACAACAACCTACGTAGAGCAACAGAAGCATCAGAACTTGCAGAACAGTTAGTGCAGATTGTTTCTTCCCCTAACCAAGCTTCTAAGAGTTGGATTACCGATCAGTATGACCACTACGTCGGTGGTAACACAGCACTCGCTATGCCAGATGACTCTGGAATGGTCAGAGTCTCTGAAGAAACAGGACTCGGTGTCGCAATAGCAACAGACGCTAACGGTCGATACTGCCAACTAGATCCATACCAAGGAGCAAAGCTAGCTCTAGCGGAAGCCTATAGAAACGTAGCTTCATCAGGTGCAGTTCCAGCAGCTGTTACCAACTGTCTAAACTTTGGTTCACCTGAGAACCCAGAAGTAATGTGGCAATTCAAGCAAGCAACTGCAGGTCTTGCAGATGGTTGTCTAGAACTAGGTATTCCAGTTACCGGCGGTAACGTATCGTTCTATAACCAAACTGGTGATGTTGCTATTCACCCAACACCTGTTGTGGGTGTTCTTGGTGTTATCGACGATGTTGCAAGAAGAGTTCCCTCAGGTTGGCAAGATCAAGGAAACAATATTTATCTTCTAGGAACAACAAGAGATGAACTTGATGGTTCTGTTTGGGCTGAAGTATTACACAGTCACCTAGGTGGTAAACCGCCGGTAGTAAACCTAAGTGAAGAAAAAGCATTAGCTGAATTACTTCACGGCGCATCACTTCAAGGTTTAGTCGCATCAGCACACGACCTATCAGAAGGTGGCCTTGCTCAAGCAGTAGTTGAGAGCTCACTCCGCTTCGGTATGGGAGCTAGGTTCTGGCTAAACGAAATCCTAGAACGAGACAACGTAGACCTAACCGCAGCACTATTTTCTGAATCAACCGGAAGAGTAATCGTCTCAGTTGGAAGAGAAGATGACGTCAAGTTTGTTGGACTCTGCGAAGCAAGAGGAATCCCAGTTCTTAGAATCGGTGTAACCGATGCGTCAAACAAGCTAGAAATACAGGATGTTGCAACCTGGAACCTAAGCGATCTAAAGCAGGCTCACAGTTCAACTATTCCTGAACTGTTTGGCTAAACAGCTATAGCTGTTTGATTTCGAATATCTGCTTTTACGTTAGATGAACTTATCGCGTCGACCAGTAGTGCATATGCGCTAGAGATCGCTGATGGAAGATCTGCGGCAGTCACCTGAACTCTGATGTCAAGCAATCCTGTTGTGGCCTCACCGCCAGCGTGAACGTCACCACATTGTTCAGGTTTATCGCCAAAACTATAGATAGCATCAACTAGCTTGTCGCTGTCTTCGTCGAAATTTTGAGGACTAAGAACTAGCTCGAAAGCTACATCAAATTCATTCATTTCAATTCCCCGGCTCTCTATAACAAGTGTGGTTGCGCAAATACTGTTTGACCTTATTTAGATAATAAGGGTCGCTTGGCTAATGTGAATCCACTTTCGATGCTTTATCGGGCAAGGACAAAAAGCTCGATAATACTTTGGCGGACTAAGAATCTCCCATCCTTGAAACTGTGCGCTGATCAGTCATCTTCCTCTGTGTTTGGGCGTTTCCATGCCGTTAGATCATCAAGTATCCCTAGGTTTTCTTGGTCTCGTGTCCATCGTAAGAATTCTGCCTGCTCGTCTTCTGACCAGCCCTCAAAGAATGTTATGACGATGGCAGAATAGCCATCCTGTTCATCCCAGTACAGGCTGACCTGTGCCTCGTTGCTCTTGAACCTTAGTCGTATTGGGCGTTTCCATGCCAATACTTCATCAGTACTGATGAATGCAATGTCGATGTCTGGGTGTTCTTGTTCGTTGTTACTCATTGTTTCCTCCTTAGTGTCCGTCAGTATCTCCACAACATCCTCAATCTCTGGGTCTCTGTCGAGAGATAGTATGCCAAATGCGATTTGCTGTTCTCTTGTCCATTGCTCGTCATCCGTAATAAGGATGTCGCTACGACCCCATGAACCATCCCATGCAACCCATAGCTTGTTCTTGTAGATTTCGTACTTCTTTTCTGGTTCGTTGTTACTCATTGTTTCCTCCTTAGTGTCCGCCAGTATCTCCACAACATCCTCAATCTCTGGGTCTCTGGAGAGAGAAAGTTTGTCAAATGTGATTTGCTGTTCTCTTGTCCATTGCTCGTCATCCGTAATAAGGATGTCGCTACGACCCCATGAACCATCCCATGCAACCCATAGCTTGTTCTTGTGGATCTCATACTTCTTTTCATTTTCGTTTTCGCTCATAGATTCTCCTTAGAAAGCGTTAGGGTCATTTGGGATCCAAGTAGTACCTAGATCTAGATAACCCAAATCAGGGAAAGCGCCAAGACCGATTACTGGCACTTGTGCCAATGGCAAAGCGATCTTGTCTCCGTAAACGATGAAGTGATCTTTTGTCATCTTGGACTGAACCGTTTTGAAGTTCAAGGCTTCGTGAGCAGATTCAAAGAGTACGTCCCACGAAGCCCAGTTTGGTTCAACCAGGTCTGTGTGATGCACTTCTTCGCTAGAGAATTTGATATAGCCATTAGAGGCATATTCGTACCCAGGTCTTGACTGCCAAAGCCAGTTAGGGCGATTGTCCGAAACTCTCCAAGAGTTGAAGACCTCGCCAGGATAGATTTTGTCTGCGATTTCTTGCAATCTCTTACTTTCGACAGACATCAGCATTGATCTGTTTGTGAGAAGTTCCAGCATCGCCTCCTGGAAATGAGTTCCTGTCCCGCTCAATCTCGCACCGGTAGAGTCAACACTTACTGAGACATTTCCAAGAGTTTGAAAGTACAAGGAATTTGGTGTTGGTGTGAAGAAAAAACTATTTGGGAATCGATAGTGGAAGTATCTTCTTGCTTCTTCGAATTCAAACCTCGAAAGCGGGAAGTCGTCTGTTGCGCAACTATGGATATTTTTGCGTCGTGAACCAGGCTCCTTTACAGAGAAGAAATTTCGATCTCCTACTTCATCAGAGCCGCAATACTCGCAACGGTAGCTAATTGTGATTGAGGTAACACCTTTGGGGCTCGTGTATTCGTCTTTGATGCGTGCCACGGGTTGTAATTCTCCAGTTTGGTGATTTCTGTGACCATAATGCCCAATCCAGTGAGAATCCTCTTGAACATAAACGAGTCCGCAGGTGCAGGTGTCAATACCATCTGGGCGGGTTATCTTTGAGTGAACATCTGGTTCGATGTCTACGAGTTTCTCTGCACCGTTCTCTTGGCCTTGAAGAGAGTTTGGGTAATAGTGTCTGAATATTTGCATAGGGTGGTTCGGGAAAGTGACTTTTTGTATTTCCATATATTTGGAGTTTCCTTTTCATTAGTTGAAATTAGATTGACTGTTTTGGGTGTGGGGTAGTTACTGGTGGTTCTTTTTCCTGTATCTCTATGGAGTTATCTCATCCATCGTCAGGGATGAGCTGTCGCACCGCCATCCCGTTCCAGTCGAAAATCCCTGGGGTAGATGGGTATCCATTACAGATACCAGTCGGAAGTGCAGCGCTTAACTGCCTAATGTCCGAGGCGGGGCTATTTAATTGGTTAGCTTTACCATCGAGGCAGACCCTCCACTTCAGTGAGCTAACTGAGAAGTGAAAGCTGGATACCCGTGTATTGCTTTTCTGATGCAGGATCCTTGGAATCTCTACTGCTTGTTATCAGTTCTATCGGTATCTGCGACTCATTTTGCGCTTTGATTTACTGCGATAGAAAGACCACTATACAAGAAACCTGAATGTGCGCAAGTAGGAATTACGTGTTTTTCATTTCGCCAAAAACTAAATTTTCCTGGGAATAATTCCTTACTTACACCGTTTATTTCACAATCTATCGCCTGTCTTAATTTGTTCTTGGGTGGGGAAAGTACTCCGACCGCATTAGGCTATTGGCAGAAATTAAGTCAGGAGAATCCAATGGTTGAGATCATCCCGAAAGTTAGAACTGGGGACCCTAATTATGCTGAAGACACAATAATTGAAAGACTTCGTGCAGTTACCAGCCGTCCTGACTGGATTGTGCTGCATTCGCTCAAGCAGCGAAAGGTTGCCCAAGGCGCAGAAGCGGAGACTGACTTCGTAGTCTTTATTCCTGGGAAGGGCATCGTCCTAATAGAAGCTAAAGGTGCAACATCCGCTGTGTTTGACAATCAAGTTTGGACCATGGCGGGGGTTCCTAAAAAAGCTAGAAACAAGGACCCATTTGTTCAAATTGATAAGGGAATGGCAAACATCCGGAAACAGATCCGGATTTTAGAGTTAGACCATGACGACATCCCTATAGCTCGGCTAACCTGGTTTGCGAAATTGGACGAATACAGCTTCACTGCCGGGAAGGACGCAGGTGTTGCTTTCTCTCCCTATGAACTAGCTTTCGCTAAGAACCTAGACACCATAGTCGCCACCATTGAAGATTGTCTAGACCAAACCATCAAGGCAAACAAAGGTAAGACAGACTACAAGCAGCCTGCAGAGCCAATGACCTTAGAAGTTGCCCAAGCGCTATCTAGACACATTATGGGCGCTCTAGTAGCAGGCCAGACGCTAGAGCAAAAAGCAAAGATGAGAAACCTGGCTATTCAGCAAGCGCAGTTGGAACATGAGTTCATGGTCGACCTCGTTGACCAAAACCAAAATCTCTTCTTTGAAGGTCCCGCTGGAACTGGTAAAAGTAGAGTCCTTAGAAAAGCTGTCACAAAATTCAATAAGGACGAGAAGCGAGTACTCTTTCTCACATACAACATCATGCTTGAAGAGGACACTCAAATGGCTCTTAGAGGCTACGACAATGTTGATGTCTACAACATAAACGAGTTCCTGTTACAGGTTATTGGTCGTCCTGATAACCCGAAGGACGCGTCAACAGCTTGGTATGAGGTTGAACTTCCCAAGCAGGCATTGAAAGCGCTCAGAGATGACTTCAAATCAAAATTCAAATACGACGTAGTAGTTATCGATGAGTTCCAGGACTTCTCAACGAAGAGCCTTTGGCTAAAAGTAATTGCCGAAATACTAGAGGGGTCCAAGAAGCGCAAACCAACATTGCTCCTGGCTGGGGATGACGGTCAGCGTGTTTCGGATGCAAAGGGTGCCCTCCCGTCCCTCGAAATAGCAAGAATGTATTTCCCGAATTTGTTCCATGTGACCCTGAGAACCAATGTGCGTCAATCACCGAAACTGGTTCAAGAAATCTATGAATTCTTAGGAAGACCTAACCCATTCCGCAGAAATCTTCTTAGTGAACAGAATGTCGGTTCATTGCAAGTCGTAAGGGTATCCGCGGCTGAGAATGAAGAAAAGACCAAGGATAAAGAGCTCAAGACTTTAGCTGAAATAGTCAAGGACCTCTTAGATGACTATGCGCCGAGTTCAATCCGAATTCTTAGTCCTTATGGCGAGAAAAAAGCTGCTCTTGTAAGGGCTTTCAGTCAGGGCGACACCCATTCCAAAGTGGTGAGAGAACTAAAGAAGATAACTAAGCACAACTCCAACCCAACTGGTCTAATCCGGTGGAGATCTATTATGAAGTTCAAAGGTCTTGATAGCGATGTTGTGATTATTACGGACATCAACAAAGACTCAAAGAAGTTTGCTGAAGAAAGATTGAACATCACCCTAGATGATCTTCTTTACATGGGAATGACAAGAGCTAGATTCCAGGTTTTCCTATTGGTGCAGGACGATTTATACGAGGGAAAGTAACTCAAAAACCAGGTTGGCCACTAACCACGTTGTCTATGGCTAGACAAAACCGGGTCCCAACAAGTAAATAGAAACTTGTCCGAACCCGGTTTCTTTCGATTGGTTATTGCCGCTTTATTCCTAGATATCTGAATCTTTAGACGACTTTGGCTGCTCTAAGGCGTCGAACTTGGCCTTCATAGTTGGGTTGTTCTTTGTCAACTTCTTCACGGTGACAGCATCCAACTTGTCGTTAGCAAGGCGCAGGTTCTTCTCAGACCCGATCAGATCTTCTTTAGTCTTCTCTAAGCTCCTGATAGCTGCGTCGATATCATCGATGGCTTTCTTGAACTTGTCTGAAGCTAGCCTGTAGTTCTTGCCGAACCCAGACTTGAACTCTTCGAGGTCTTCCTCGAAGGTTGTGATGTCAATGTTCTGAGACTTAATTACGGCTAACTCATTCTTGAATTCGATTGTCTTCATGGCCGCATTGCGAAGCAGCGTAATCATTGGAATGAAGAACTGCGGACGAACCACATACATCTTCGGGTACTTGTGGGATACATCAACGATTCCCTGGTTATAAAGCTCTGACTCCGGCTCTAGTAGAGAAACAAGAATTGCGTACTCACAACCTTTTTCATTTCTATCCTTGTCGAGTTCTTTGAAGAAATCTTCGTTTTTCTGCTTGGTCTTTGTCGCATCTGCTTCGTTCTTCATCTCAAACATGATGCTGATGTATTCAACCTGTTGATCTGTAAAGTCTTTGAAGATGAAGTCGCCCTTGCTGCCTGTCGTTGCGTCGTTGTCTTTCTCAAAATACGCCTTAGGGAATGCAGCAGAACGAATAGCGTTGAACTCGTTTGAACAGTGTTGTTCTAGTGTTTCACCAACCATCTTCGTTGAAAGCTGAGCTTTCATATCTTTAATACGTTGGATTTCTCCTTGAAGCGAAGCTACTTCCTTGGCATGGTTCTCTTTGGCGTTTTGCTCTGACATTTGCTTTTCAGCGGCTAATTTATCGAGATCAGCTTTCAACTGAATCGTTGTCTTCTCAAAATCGGAGACAGCTGTTTTTACGGCAAGCTCGCCTTCAGTTGTCTTCTTTTCCAGAGCTGACTTCAAATTAGCAATTTCAATCTGCTTGTCAGAAATTTCTTTGGCGGCTTTCTCGGCTTCAGTCTTTCGAGCCAACTCAATTTGGTTTGAAGAATTCTCTAGCTCGGATTTGAGTTTCTGGATTTCCAGTTCTTTATCTGCGATTGCTTTGACCTTTGCGGCTTCAGCAGTCTGCTTAGCTAACTCCAACTCCGCAGTTCGCTTCTCCTGTTCGAGGTGCAGACGTTTGGTAAGTTCAACCTCGAACTCCTTTGTCCGAACCTGATCTAGTAGACCGGCATATTCCGCTTGGTCGACGCTGAATACAGTTTCACAGTGTGGACATTTGATTTCGTGCATGGATTCTTCTTTCTTTAGTGTTTTTAGTTGTCTTCAGTTGTGATGTCGCAGTGGGGACAAAGCCAATCAGGATCCTCGTCCGAAACTAGGCATCCCATGCCGACGTATCCCGATGGCAGATCTCCGGCTGTCATTCCATAAACGGTCTTCAGCATTTTTTCGCCGCAGTTGTCACATTGCTTCCAAATCAACTCACCCATGTGTTCAGCAACATTGGCTCTGTCCTCGAAGAAACGACACAAATCACAATCGCTTCCAGGTCCCGCAATCTCTGGCTCATTTAGGTTTGTATAAATGTCATCCAGGACCCCGTCAATCCATTGATCGGATCCTTGGTGAGATACAAGATTAGATTCAAACTTCAGTTCATCGTTGAAACCAGCTTGTTTTTGAGTTGCTGTCGTGTAAAGCCAATAGGCGGTGTCTGAAACTTCAAACCCATTGTTTCGAAGCAGCCATTGGTATATCTCCAGTTGCCGGCGATAACTGTCGTAAAAACCACCCTCGCCAAGAACCTTGACTGCTTCCGCTCTTCCGGTCGCCTTATAGTCAACAACAGTCAGAACACCGTTTCGATCTACCCAAATATCATCAACTGCTCCCGTAATAAGGAATCTTCCATCAGGAGTCGTGTATCGGATACCCGTAAAGTTAGCGCGCCATTTGTCTAGTTCTGGGTGTGAAAACGGTATTAGGTCCAAACCAGCTGCAGCCACGATCGGTGGGACTTGTGCTGTGCTTCTGTAGAGATCAAACTCTTTCTTTAGGAGGGAGTCCACTGCGTTATTTAGGGTGAATGGAACTGACTGAGGGCGCTTTACGCCATGCTTCGTGTCGAGTACGAAGCATCGGGGGCAGCGGATAAAGTCTTCGATTTTAGCTCTTGAAATCTTGAAAGGTTCATCTTGACCTGGAGCATAAAGAGGAGATTTAGGCATAGCGGCTTTCTCTAAGGGTTTCCATTTCTAGATACAGTTATAACCCCAACCGGAGACATTTCATTCCCCAAATTTCGATAAATTCTAGAATCTTTGGATCCTCCCGGGTCAGGGGTGCCCAGTAGTTATCCCTCCATTCCCAGCAATGTCAGAACCTCCTGACAGACTTGTAGAGACAGGTAGGGCAGGTTATGTATATCAAGAATGATCTTTGGGCTTTCAACACTCGCGACTTGATGCGAGCCTCGTCTTGCGATCACTGTACCCAACTGGCTGTAGCTCGATCGATCGAGGTGCCTGAAGTCCTTGCCAAGTTGCAGGAGTATCTTGATGTTAAAGAGCCCGTCAGCTTAGCTCAAAAATATGGGCTGGCCTTTGAGTTTGCTCTCATGGCTGAGCTTGAAGCCTCAGTTGCGCCAGGCACCGTCGGAGCGCCAGCTCGGGAAGGCGATACTGAGGAGACCATCGAACTTATGCGTTCTGGAGTTCCCGTCATCTACCAGGGTGGGCTTGAACGAATCTTCGGAAAGACAGTGTTTAGAGGTCGCCCAGACTTCCTAATTCGAGAAGACTGGACCCTGGAGTTTGTGAACAACAAACTCTCGGCTCATCAGAACACGTCTAGTGAAAAACAAGCAGACTTCAAATATCTCGCTTTTGATGCCAAGTACGGCGGAAATGCTAAACCTGCATATCTTCTTCAAGTAGGTCTGTATGTAGACGCACTAGAAGCTCTTGGGCTAAAAGCCGAAGGCAGACACGGATTGGTATTAGGTTCAAGGAGAATCGAGACCTTCGAAGAAATTGAAATCGTTCCCGTGATGAGGCTTGCTCGTAAAAAGATTGCCAACATTATCGATGAAGCTGAGGCTGCCGTGGATACGGGCGATCTGAGCAGATTCTCTGTGGAGAACCTTAACTGGCACTGCAATTCTAAAAAGAATTGCGACATTTGTGAATATCCTGATCTTTGTAAAAAAGACCGTGAACTCAAAGATGACCTGGTCAGGGTAGCCAACATAACCCAAAGTCAGATTGCTCGACTTAGATCAGAAAACATCAACACAATGACTGATCTTGCAAATGCTTCTGATGGTCAACGGCCAAAGAAAATGACAATTGAAAGCTTTAACAAAATCAGGCTTCAAGCCAGTATCCAGATCAAATCGAAAGAATCTGGAAAACCTGAGAGTCAGTTATTGCCAGATCCAGCCGTTCAGTATCTTCCACGCCGTGATGATTTGGATATCTTTTTTGACTTCGAAGGTTTTCCCTACTTCACAGAACGTGGTGGTCTGGAGTACTTGTTTGGTAACTACGACTGGGGAACAGGTGAGGTAGAAGAGTCGGCTAGATACGACATCTTCACGGAGTTTTGGGCTCACGATCGTGACCAGGAAAAAGTAGCTTTTGCAGGATTTATGGAGTGGGCGCTAGAGAGAATGCGTAAAGCACCTGGAGCGCACATCTATCACTATGCAGCCTACGAAGTAGCAGCGCTAAAGAGGTTAGCTAATCGTCACGGCTGCTATGAGCAGGAAGTGGATTGGCTGATCGCAAATGAGCGTTTGGTTGATATGTATGACATCGTTAGGAACTCCCTTGTAATTGGTGACGAAAGTTACTCCATCAAAAAACTAGAGCCGCACTATGGCTTCATTCGCGAAGGTGATGTTCAAAAAGGTGACGTGAGCATCGAACAGTATGACACTTGGAGAGAGCTGGACTCGCTTAGAAAGACGCCTGGGATTTCTGAAGAAGTTCGTAAAGAAGCGTCAGATGAAGCTGACAAGATATATCAAGATCTCCGGTTCTATAACCTGCAGGACGTCTGGTCAACGAGGGAACTATACAGATGGCTTGAAGGTTTAGAAGGTGCCTGTACTAAGCCCGGGGAGTCCCGCAAAAACAAGGAAGACGAAGAAGATCGCCGTTCGGCCAAAGCGATCGAAGCTTTGGCTGCTCTACATGCTCACACGCAAGCCCTGTTCGATAAGGTTGCGGACCACCAATGGGGTAAAGACGCCGAACTTGACTACAGGGCACAGATTTGGTTGGCGCTCACACATTCAATCCTGTTTTATAAAAGAGAAGACGTCATGTTCTGGGCTGACCTAGCTATGCGTGTATCAATGGAGGATGAGATTCTCGAAACTGAGCATGCTGCTGGTCTCATCCGAAATGCTGTGCCGATTGAGAGAAAGCCAAAAGAACGTAAAGATGGCACAACCTATGACGAAATTACATACAAAGCAGACCTCGATCCTGATGGGCTATTCAATCCAAAAGAGGGAATGGACGTCGTAGTTAGATTTGTTGACTCAGAAAAGAAGAAGAACCGAGATTGGGGTAAGGTCCTGAGCGTGTCAGGCTCTGAAGTAGTGTTCACCAGACAGGCAGATTCTGAATCAGAACAGTTCATACCTAATGCGCTTATCAACTCGGTTCACATCCCCACGACTTCTAAGCAACAAGCTTTACTTGAACTCGCTACGTCTATAGCTCAAAAGTGGGGACATCCGAGTAATCCAGCACCTGATTCACCGGCGATCATGGATCTTTTGATGCGGAGACCTCCTAAGTTGAAAACTTTAGACTCTCTACCAGTGCCTGATACTAATGACTACTTACCTGCCGTTAAGGCTGCAATTATCGATCTAGGCAATTCTGTCTTGGCTATTCAAGGCCCTCCCGGATCAGGAAAGACTTATTTAGCTTCAAGAACAATCGTGGAGTTGGTAAAAGCCGGTAAGAAAGTTGGCGTGGCAGCTAACAGCCACTCAGCCGTCGAGAACCTACTTGAGGCATGTATTGATGCTGGCGTAGATCCTGACAATATTGTGAAGGTTCAACGTGAAGGTGAAGAAGATCGACCTTGGCAAGTAAAGAAGAGCGCCGGTCCAGTTGGCACCTTTATGAAGAACGCCACCGGAGGGTACATAGTTGGTGGCACAAACTTCTTCTTCTGCAACAAGGCGATCACGGATTACCGCTTGGATTACCTATTCATCGATGAGGCAGCTCAATTCTCTCTAGTGGACTGTATGGCGGTTAGCGCTATGGCCGACAACATCGTTCTCATGGGGGATCCACTTCAGCTACCTCAGGTAGTTCTTGCTCTCCACCCAGGAGGAGTTGAGAACTCCGCGCTTGGCCATTACATGGGAGAGCACGCAATTCTGCCTGCCGAGATGGGGTACTTCATCGAGGTTACCCGACGTCTTCACCCAAAGGTAAACCATGCCGTTAGTTGGCTAGCATACGAAGGCAAACTTAGATCACACGAGACCACAAAAGTGAACAAAGTGGACGGTCATGAACAAGGTCTCATCACAGTTCCTGTTAGACACACTGACAATTCAACCTCGAGCCTTGAAGAGGCTGCTGAAGTTTTGCGTCTAGTCAAAGAATTGTATAGAGACGGTGACTCAGAAAGCGTTCTTGTTGTAGCTGCATACAACGCTCAGGTGAATCTGCTCAGGGAAACATTGGACGGTGAGGGATACACCGAAGACAAAGTAATGGTCGGCACAGTCGATAAGTTCCAGGGCCGCGAGGGCATGGCTGTCATCTATAGTTTTGCTGCTTCATCGAGCAGCGATGCACCTCGTGGACTTGAGTTTTTACTAGATCGAAACAGATTGAACGTAGCAATCAGCAGAGCTAAAGCTACTTGCTATTTGGTTTTCAGTGACACCTTGCTTGAAAGCCAATTCAAGACTGTCGATGAAGTTAAGGCCGTAAGTCGATTAGCTGGGCTATTGGAGATTGCTGCAGCAGGTTAGCCGTTTAGCCCAACAAGTACTCGGTGTTAGGTAGACGTTGAAGAAATACGTCTCCTGCAATTTTTGTGATTCGACGCAAACCTTCTCCGTGGTAATCCAAGAAGCAGACTTCTAGGACCGTATCCAAGTCTAGATTTTCGAGCGCTTTTCTAGTTTGCGAGTCATTTTCTGCACTCCAATCCAATGTGGAAAATTCTGAGATTAGATTTTTAGCTCTCATCCACCTCGCTCGAAGTTCACTCAAGGTTACCTTCGATGTTGGGAAGAACTTCGGGTCTATACTGATGAAATTCTCCCGCCTCTCGTACCATTCAAGTTCGAAGTCGTTGTACCAGTTTGCCTCGTTAGCTATTACGGAGTCCATTCTGCGTAAAATTTCCCAGGCAAGATCATCGTCACTTAGTTCGCCAGGTGATGAATCTGTACCACTGCCGAGTCTCGCAAATTCTTCATATCCATAAAACCTTCGGCCATCGATTCTGGTAGGAATGAAAACAGTTTCAAAGGTCATTATTTTTTGAATGTTTGGATCTCTTAAGAGCCATTGATGGTGCCTCCAGAGATGCTCAAAGTAATGAAACTCGAATGGCTCTATTTCCCAAGCCGCGCGTCCGAGTTTGTTGGCTAAGTGTTCGCTCAAGCCAAACTCGATTTTCCCTTCAAGAGTTAGGAAGAATCCGATTTTACGATTTTCACCGCCATCATGGTCTAGCTCGTTCTCAACCGATAGGGCCTCTCGTAACTGCCACCCTTCAATTTCTATACGATTCTTAACAATAATTTCGTAAAGTTCATCTTCTGAACTTTCTACCCAAAAACCATGCGTTGGGGCAAGAATTGTTGCTTTCATTAAATTGGTTCCTTTCCACAATCAAACATATCTACTCTGTGGGTACACGATTTATCAAAAACAATCCAACTACCCTTAGGTGCTGCCTTAGCGTCATTGGTGTGCTGATCACACATAAATTCGAACTGCCCGCATGGGCAAATGAGTCTGTGGGTAGCCTTACCTTCACAGTCTCTATAGTCACAGGTCACGCTGAAATTAAGGTGATCAATAACGCTTAGATCATCTTTGACGCTTGTGCCATTACCAAATTCAGACACTTAACCTCTTCCACCTGGGTTCCCTGGTATCACGATACTTTGTTTCTTGTTCTTTGCTTCTAGATTATTTCTCCGCCTTAGGTGGCGAGAAACTAATTCTTTACTGTATGACCAGCTTTTGCCAGTATCGGAGATACTTAGCTTTCCTCGACTCATTCAGCCCACTTCTTCTAAGTGGAGAAGTGTTATCTGTTAGGTCCGCAAACTTCACGATTCGTGCGATTTCATTTCCCGCGATTCCTGAAAGATATTCTTCTTCATTCACACCAGATCTCTTTGTCAGTAGTTCAACCGCGTCTAACACTTCAGCTCTAAAGAACATCAGAAACAGATCCGATTTAGTTACCTGTGCACCAAAGTGATCTGGGGAGTCTTCAATAACATCGTGCAACCAGGCAGCAACATAAGCATCAGCCTCAAGCTGGCTGTGCCCTGTAAAGAGTGCAGCGACGAGTTGTGAAACTCTCTTTGGGTGGTTGATGTATGGAGAGCCAGATTTGTCTACTCCGCCTCTATGAACTTCAGTAGCAACAAACTCAGCAACGACTTCATCTGGAGCGCCACTAGCTCTCAACTCCTTAGCTGCAGCTATCAGGATTACTACCTTTTCAGTATTACTCATTAGTTCTCTCCTCCAACAATTCCACGGTAGATGGTGCCCACGACATTGGCCCATGTTTCTGGGGTCTCTTTGTATGGCTGGTAACCACCTGCACCGCCTATTAGCACTCTTCCGTTGGCATACTTATTAGCTAACTCAACAACTCTCTCAGCTGCAGATTTGTAGCCGACCTGGGTGAACTCGTTCTCTGCCAAAGGAGAACCGATGTGTCCATCAGCTCCTGCTGCTAGCAGGATGACATCCGGCTGATACTGATCGATAATCTCAGTTGCTGCATCCATCGCCCAAGCAAAGCCTTCATCCCCATCAGTGCTGGTGAGGTTGATGTTGTACCAATGCTGATCTGGGTTGTGGAAGAAGTGTCTCTGCCCTACTTTGGCTCTATCTCTGGTTGGACTAGAGCTCGGGAAGATAGTTCCGTTATGGATAGAAATGGTTGGGATGTCCGTATCTGCAAGCATCTCTTGAACACCATCACCTGCGTGAATATCCCAATCTAGATATAAAGGTCTAAACCCTTGGGCTTTCAGTTCTCTGGCCGCCCAAGCGAAGTCGTTGAAAACACAGAAACCGCTCGAATGTGACTGCATGGCATGGTGCTTTGCCCCTTGCGGGTTGAAGCCAACCTTTATTCCTCCAGCAACCAAAGACTGGACCAATTGGTAGGTTCCCCCGAACATGGCTAGAAGGGCAGCGGCATTGCCGGGGTTTTCCCCGTTCCAGTGGCTATCTCGATAGTCATCTAGAACGGTAGCGACGTAGTCAAGATCATGGACGGACTCAATAGCAGCCCTAATCTCCGGCTTTAGAGACTCAGAGATTGGCTCTATTACTAGGGCATCAGCGCCAAGGTCGGCCTTGATTAGGTCAGTGGCTATCTTGGCCCTGATTGGTTGCATTGGGTGGGTTTCACCTAATGACCAATCTAGATAAATCTGGCCGAATACGGTGTGAAGGGGTAGCTTTTGGGTCATTTATTCCTTGTTTCTATTACTAATTACATAAATATCAACTCCTAACAGTTCAGCTTTATTCCCCATTGAGGACACTTGGATTTGGAATGTATTAGTGGACTTGAGCAATAAACTCACCTCATGAAGAAATTTCAGCACTTTCTAGAAGTATTTATCTTTGGAGCGCGTTGGTTGCTTGCTCCCCTATACATCGGTCTTGTCGGAGCACTAGTGCTCCTGCTCTGGAGATACGTCCTAGAGTTCTCATCTCTTGCAGCCAGGATCAACAGCGACGATGCTCACGGCTTCACATTAGATCTACTAGGACTACTTGACCTAGTGTTACTAGGTAACCTAGTGCTCATTGTTTTATTCGCTGGCTACGAGAACTTTGTTAGCAAGTTAGAAGTTGCTGAAAACTCAACGGATCGACCAACCTGGATGGGCACTATCGATTTCAGTGGTTTGAAACTTAAGCTAATCGGTTCACTTGTTGCACTTTCAGTTATTGAACTTCTCAAAGACTTTATTGGACTATCGAATAATGAAAATGCAGTAGTTGGTCAAGGAACTGTTTGGAGAATAGTTCTCCACCTCACCTTTGTAGTATCAGGTGTGCTCTTCGCACTAATGGATCGTCTCGGTGAAATGAGCGGGAAGCACACTGCAGGAGACTAAGCAGAAACCCTAAAGTGTTCGCCTAAACCGAAGACAGCTCTAACCGGATAGCTAAGGTAATTAGCCCACTCTGTAAGTCTTGGTTCACGCCAGGCATAGTCTTCTGCTACCTGAGCCATACATGCCCAATAAAAGACAGTTACAAGATCAATCGTTAGATGATTCTTAGTTTCGTCTTCAAATACACGACCAAGGATTTGTCTAAGTAGTTGTGGAACTTGAGCTAGACCATATTCGTGCAAAGTATCAAGGATAAGTAACTCAACCTGGTTAGCTCTGGTGGCATTCCATATGGGAGAAACATCTGAGCGCCTAATTATCGAACTGATTGATAAGGCTCTTCGGTAACTGGCTGAATCAATAGCTAGAAGCAATGCCTCAAAGCGTTCTAGTTCGTAACCGGCCAGTCTGAGATCGAGAATGTCTGGGTAGTAAAGTATCCCCGTTAGGGAACTTCTGTGCGCAGGTGGGTCAAGACGAACTTGGTCCTCTGGTTCAGTGAAATCCTGCATAGACCTATTGTCCTAGGTCTGGGCTAGGTTTATAGACAACTAACAGAAAAGGATAAAAACTCATGGGAGCTATCTTCAGCGGCTGCTTCACATTGGTTGGTGTGGTCTTTCTTTTGGCATACTGCGTTCAGTATCCTGCCCTGTTCTGGGGGCTAACGGCTGGATTCACAGTGGTAGTAATCCTTGGAGTCAGAGAGGGTATTAGGAGAAGTAAGGCAAATACCCCACAGAACCCGGGCCCTGCTTGGTTGAAGAAGCCAGTTGATCCTTCAGAGAAAACAGACGAGAACTAGTTATTAGCCAAGCATGTCGTGCAACACTATAGTTGCATCACGAGCCGGCCCAACACCAATAGCTGAGATTCTGCAGTTGCTCATCTTCTCAAGAGCTCTAACGTAATCCTGAGCGTTCTTTGGAAGTTCTTCAAAGGTGCGACAGCCAGTAATGTCTTCATCCCAGCCAGGGAAGTTTTCGTAAATAGGTTTTGCATGGTGGAAATCAGATTGTGAAACAGGAACTTCATCGACTCGAACACCATCTACCTCATATGCCACACAAACAGGAATCTCTTTGATTCCTGTCAAGACATCGAGCTTGGTTAGAACAAAGTCAGTTAGACCGTTAATACGTGCAGAGTAACGAGCAATCGGAGCGTCATACCAACCACAACGACGTGGACGACCAGTAGTAGTTCCATACTCGTGACCAGTCTTACGAAGTAATTCACCCCACTCGTCAAAGAGTTCTGTTGGGAATGGACCTGCACCAACACGAGTGGTGTATGCCTTAACAATTCCAATTACATTTCTGAATAGTCCAGGGCCAATACCAGATCCCGTTGCAGCTCCACCTGCGGTTGCATTAGATGAGGTAACGAAAGGGTAAGTTCCGTGATCAACATCCAGCATTGTTGCCTGGCCACCTTCAAAGAGAACATTCTTTCCAGCTTCAATAGCTTGGTGTAGTTCTAGAGCAGTGTCTGCAACATAAGGCTTAAGACGTTCTGTGTATGAAAGAAGTTCACTAACAACTTCTTCAACTCGAATAGCAGCGCGGTTATACACTTTGCTGAGCAACTGGTTCTTTTGAACCAAAGCAGCTTCAACCTTTTGACGAAGAATTGATTCATCAAACAAGTCCTGTATACGAATACCAACTCGGTTGATCTTGTCAGCATATGTTGGACCAATACCTCTACCGGTAGTTCCAATAGCTCTCTTACCCAAGAAACGTTCAGCAGTCTTATCAAGGGATACGTGATAAGGAGTAATGACGTGTGCATTTGCAGAGATACGAAGACGACTAGTGTCAATACCTCTAGCGTTCAATGCTTCTAGTTCTTCAAACAGAACGTGTAGATCGATAACAACACCGTTCGAAATAACTGGAATAACTCCAGGAGTCAAAATGCCTGAAGGAAGTAAGTGCAGTGCATACTTCTCATCACCGATTACAACGGTGTGACCTGCGTTATTTCCACCATTGAACTTCACAACATATTGAATGTGTTCAGCCAAAAGGTCAGTAGCTTTACCCTTGCCCTCGTCACCCCACTGAGCTCCTACGATCACAAATGCAGGCATGGCAATCTCGTTTCTGTTGTGGTGAAGGGACCTTCCAAGTTTATCCGAAGACGTGTTGCTGTCGCTGAGTGCGGCCAGAAACCTGCCGCCACCAGTAGAGCTGGACTTCGCGGTGTTCAGATTTGGTGGTTAGGGATTACCTTCGGAAGGCAGACAGCAACCGCTTCAACAAGCCGGTTTTTGAGTGCTGATCATGCCATCTCTCTGGTGCCGCACCAAGAACCTCATTTGTCCTGTTAGTTAGAATTTTCGACACGTTTATGACCTCCTGCGCTTTCTTAGCGACGGGAGCTGATTTTGCGGCTACTGCGACACCAGCAGCGACAACCTTGCCTAATTTAGTAGCAGGTAAAAAGAAAGTTGCCAATCCGATGGCTACGCCAAGTGCCTTGCGCGTTCCATTTACGAGCCCGTTATCAAGTGAGGTAATTAGATCTACAAGTTTTTGATGTTCTGTGCCAGCAGTAGTATCCAAGTTTCTAACTTCAAAAGAGATCAAAACATACATGGCTGCAGCATTTGCGAACTCGGAAGAATAGAACCCAGAATCTTTCTCAGCCTTGGTTAGGTTTGACTCCAGTTGAGCGAGCACATCTGTCGGGCTGAACTTTGGGTTCGCATCCCTGATTTTACCAAGCAGAGCAACTGCTTCGACTCTCTTGGCTTGATAGTTGCTATCTAGCCAGTCACGACGCTTTTGTTTCACAGCGGTTGCAACTTTCTTGGATTGCTCTTTCAAGCGGTTTTGTTTCTTTTCAGCCATGAGGTTCCTCCTACTAACAAACGATACCCGTATGGGGACACTCAGAAAGCATCTTATTTGTTGCCGAAGACGTGTTGGTGTATCCATGCGTGCATGGTGATAGCAGCAGCTGCTGAGGCGTTTATAGACCTGGTAGAGCCGAACTGGGTGATTTCTAGGACTACGTCGCTAGCTTCAATGGCCTGCTCGCTAAGACCTGGGCCTTCTTGTCCAAATAAGAAAACACAGCTTTCGGGGAGCTTGTATAGCTCTATCTTTTGGCAGCCTGGGACATTGTCGATGGCGATGATGGGTAGGTTCTCTGACTTGGCCCAGGTTAGGAACTCTTCGACTGTGTCATGGTGTCTAATGTGCTGGTAGCGGTCGGTGACCATCGCTCCACGTCTGTTCCAACGCTTATTGCCAATGATGTGAACCTCTTGGGCTAGGAAAGCGTTAGCGTTTCGGACTATTGAGCCGATGTTTAGATCATGTTGCCAGTTCTCAATGGCTACGTGGAAAGGATGCCTCTTGAGGTCTAGGTCAGCCACAATGGCTTCCATCTTCCAGTAACGATACTTATCAACTACGTTTCTGGTGTCCCCGTTAGTCAATAGCTCGGTGTCGTAGATGGATTCTGGTAGTTCAGCACCTTCAGGCCATTCCCCTTGGTAAGGGCCAACTCCCCAAGTGCTTAGTTCATGACTTGGGTTGTTTGTCTGGTCTTTATCTGACATCTACTCAAGCCTAACTTTGCTGAAGGTAAACTTAGACCATGGCTGAAAGAAGAAAAATCGAATGTTGGCTCACCGACATGGACGGTGTGCTAGTCCACGAAGGTAGAGCACTCCCTGGAGCTGCTGATGTAATCAAGCAGTGGAAGGAAGAGGGCCTTAGGTTCCTAGTTCTAACTAACAACTCGATCTATACCCCTAGAGACCTTGCTGCAAGGCTCAAGGCAACCGGGCTTGCCATTCCAGAGGAAGCCATCTGGACCTCAGCTCTAGCAACAGCAGACTTCCTGCACTCGCAGAAGCCAAAGGGAACTGCCTTTGTTTTAGGTGAAGCAGGACTCACTACAGCCATGCACGAGATTGGCTACGTGATGACCGATGTGAACCCTGACTATGTGGTTCTAGGTGAAACCCGTAACTTCAACTTTGATTCACTTACCAAAGCAATCAGATTGATCAACAACGGTTCAAGATTTATCGCTACCAACCCGGACGCAACCGGACCTAGCGCTGATGGTGTATTACCTGCAACGGGTTCTGTTGCTGCTCTTATCACTAAGGCAACTGGTAAAGACCCATACATCGTTGGTAAACCAAACCCAATGATGTTCCGATCGGCCATGAACAAGATCAATGCTCACTCAGAAACTACAGGCATGATTGGTGACCGTATGGACACCGACATTGTTGCTGGTATTGAAGCAGGTCTCCACACTGTTCTAGTGCTAACCGGTATTGCTGATGATGCAGAGATCAATAAGTATCCATTTAGACCGAATGAGATTCTAAACTCAATCGCAGATCTCATTAACTAGCTCTTAAAACAAATAACGGCTGTCCGAATCGGGCAGCCGTTATTCGTAACTAGGAGAGTTACTTGATGGTGAATGTCTTGGTAAGTGTCTTACCGTTTGAAACAACTACAACCTTCTTTACACCCTTGGTAACGGTGTAGTTCAGGACCTGAGTTGCTGAGGTTGGTTTAAGTGTGACCTTAGCCTTACCGGTAATAGTGATTGTTGAACTCTTACCGACAGCGTTCTTGATGGTCACGGTGATCTTCTTGCCAACAGCTACTGCAGTGATTGAAGTCACAGCAGGAGGAGCTGCCTTATAGAAGTGTTCTTCAAGAGTCTTAGAGACGCCTGAAACACCATCCAAAGTAGCAATGAAGTTGCCGAACACAGCACCAGTAGATGGAACAGCAGTTGTCTTTGTTGCTGGTGGTAGTTCACCTGAAGTGTCAGTGTTAGAGATTACGAATGCAACGTTACCGAAGGCATCTGTAGTTCCGTGAAGCACTAGTTGGTCTGCAGTGGTCTTTGTTGAATCAGCAGGCGTTAGAGTTGCCAATCCGTTTAGACCAATTAGGCCAGCAGAGATCTTCGCGTTAGCACCAGAGTTTGCCTTGTTGATGACAACAGTCACTGCATGGTTACGTGCATAGCTGTTGTCACCCTTTAGAGCCTGGAATACAACAATCTGCTTTGAGCCAACAAGTGAATAGGTTTGCGCAAGTGCGTCACCAGCGATTGAGTTGGTGTCGTCCAAAGTTGGAGCAACAACATCTACGTTTGCAGTGTCAGTTGTGTAATCAAGTGCAGCTGGGTTGAAGTAGTGCAGCTCAACGAAGTCAGCTGTGTCAGTCTTCTCACTTGTGATCTGTGGAAGGAACTGGCTGTAACAGTCAGTTGTTGGATCTGCATTTCTGTCGTTAGCGGTATCTGCACCTGCGTTTGCTGGAGCGTCCGGAAGAACACCACCGTAGGCAGTGCAGTCATCCGGTGACTTAACTACGAAAGTTACGTTTCCATTGACATCTGTAGTTCCAGCAACATCGGCACCGTCAGATGCATTCGATGGAGCAGGTCTTGCTTTAATTCCATTGATGCGAACTGCAGCATTTGAGTTTGAGTATCCCTTGTTAGCACGAAGAGTTACCTTGGTGAAGGCAAGTGGTGCACCAGCAGGAGTCGCTGCGTGGAAAGTTAGATTGGTGGTTAGACCAAAAGGAACATAAACCTGGTTGAAGTGCATACCAACACCGAACCAGTCACAGTCAATAGTGAACTGTGATTCAAAGTCATAGCGGTGAATTGAGTTGTCATCGGTTAGCACTGGGCTAATTAGACGGATGACATCCTTTGGATGGTCGTTAGCAGTTTGATCTGCAACAGGGTAAGGGCAGTCAGCAGCGTGAGCTGGAGTCGAGATTGCTCCAAAGCCAACAAGGCTGAGCATCACAGTTGCGGTAATTGCAGAGAGCTTCTTTAGGCTCATGTTCATTGTGTTTCCTTCTACTAGGCGGAAAATGTGCCCGATTAATCGAAGGAAGTTAGACGGGTGCGCCTAATCTCAACGATCTAATCGGAGTGCGCACACACGTCCTATAAGCAGATTAGCCTTTATCTTTGCTTCGTGAAAGCGGTTTCGCGGGTAGTTACCAATTCGTTATTTAGCGTTATGCACTTTCACGAATTACTAGTTCAGTTGGCAAAATGATGGGCTCAAATTCCTGTCCGTTTAGCTGTGCGATCATGAGCGATCCAGCTGCTTCACCCAAAGCAACAACGTCCTGACGGATGGTGGTAAGGGCCGGCCTTGAGGTCTGAGCGATTAGAGCATCATCGAATCCAACAACTCGGACGTGGCTAGGGCAAGGACGTCCAGCAGCCTCTAGGGCGGTAATGGCACCCATTGCCATGAGGTCATTGCTAGCAAAGATGCCGTCGATGTCAGGGTGGTTCTTTAGTAGTGCCTGGGCATGCTTCTTACCGCTCTCGAAGCTGTAATCTCCCTCACAAACTAGAGATTTAGGCGGAAGGGAGCCGCTTTCCCGATGAGCCTGCATGTATCCGTCTAGGCGCTGCTTAGCGGCAGTAGTTCCGATATCCCCCGTAATGATGCCAACCTTCTTACAGCCCTGACTCATCAGGTGCTTGGTGGCAGCATATGCTCCACCGAAGTTATCGGTATCAACGAAAGGAATGTCTGCATTGGAGTGAGGGGTTCCGGTAATCACTAGCGGCAGGCCCTGGTTCTTCAAATGGTTTACCAATGTGTCTGAGTGCAGAACAAAGAAGATCGCTCCATCAACTTCACCTGATTTCAGATAGTGAGCAACACCACCATCAAGAGTCCCAACCGGAGCAACCATCAGAACAGTGTGTAATCCGTTCTCTTGAAGAACTCGGCTAACCCCAGAGGTAACGGTTCCCCAGAACGGGTCACTGAAAACTGAAAGCTCATCATCAATAACAACTGCAATGAGGCCGGTTCGTCCGGAGGCTAGTGCTGAAGCAACTCTGTTTTTCTTGTAGCCAAGTTCTTCAACTGCTTCACGCACTCGTTGAGCACGATCTGGGTGAACACTTTCATCGCCATTTAGAACACGGGAAACAGTAGCTTCAGAAACACCGGCAGTCTTAGCAATGACTGCGTATGTCGGCCGTGCCAAAGGAGCCATGGTGCTCTCCTCCCCTTAGTTGAAACTAGTTAATAGATGCTGTCTCTAGCGCTGCACCGTTTGACTGGATTACCTTGCTATAAACATTTGCTGAAAGTTTAGGTGTTCGCTTTAGAGTTTCAAAATTGATGTGAACGATACCAAATCGCTTTGCATATCCTTCAGCCCACTCAAAGTTATCCATCAGTGACCAGTAGTAATAACTCTTCACTGGTGAACCTGCATCGATCGCTCGAGAAACTGACCGCAAGTGACTCAACAGATAATCAACTCGACGCTGATCATTCACAACACCGTTCTCATCCGGTTCGTCATCATAAGCAACACCGTTTTCGGTGATTGCGATATCAGTTATTTCAGGCCAGTCATTGTGGATGCGAATCAGCAGATCGCCAAGGCCTTCAGGAGTGATCGGCCAACCCATGTCGGTGTGAGGGCCAGGTGAAGTTCCATCAGAGTTGATTGGGAAGACGAAGGTTCCCTCGTTCTTCTGAACTTGCTCTGCCGTTGGAGTGTTCAGGAATGAGTCAGAGTAATAGTTCACGCCAAGGAATTCTGAATCAATCTTTAGCTTTTCCATATCCCCTGGCAAAACAACCTTTGCAAGGTTCTCACCATAGAACTCAACTAGGTTTGCAGGATATGTTCCGTGCAGCTGTGCATCCAACCACCAACGGTTGATGTTTGAATCCCAGTAGTCACGAAGCTGCAAGAGCTCAAGATTTGATTCATCTGAAACTCTGTAGTTAGTCATGTTCAGAGTAATCCCTGATCTGATATCTGATCTAACTGCGCGAAGAGCACGAGTAGCCTCAGCGTGAGCTAAGGCAGTGTGGTGCGCAACCGCAATTGAAGTTTCTAGATCCTTCAGTCCTGGAGCGTGAACACCCCAGAAGTTACCTAGCCAGGTAACACACCATGGTTCGTTGATAGTAATCCAGTTAGCAACACGGTCACCAAAAGCCTCAGCACAAACAGTTGCGTAGTCGGAGAACTGCTTGACGATATCCCTGTTAGCCCAACCACCCTTGTCCTGGAGCACCTGAGGTAGGTCCCAGTGATACAAAGTTGCAGTTGGTTTAATTCCAGCTTCTAGAAGAGCATCGATCAGTCGGTTATAGAAATCGATTCCCTCTTGGTTGACTTCACCGGTGCCGTTAGGCATGATTCGTGGCCAAGCAATAGAGAAACGGTATGACTGCATACCCAGATCCTTCATGATCTGGATGTCTTCTAGGTAGCGGTTGTAGTGATCACAGGCAACGTCACCGTTGTCAGCACCGACTACCTTGCCAGGTGTCTTAGAGAATGTGTCCCAGATGCTGGCAGATCTGCCACCAACATCAAAAGCACCTTCAACCTGGTAAGAGGCAGTTGCCGAACCCCAATTAAATCCTTCTGGAAAACTCATAATTAACCCTTCACTGCCCCGTCCATAACACCGCGGACAAGCCTGCGACCAACAAAAATGAACAGCACAATTAGCGGAGCAGTTGAAAGGAATGCTCCACCCATGTTCAATGCGTAGTCAATTGCATAGCTTGACTTCAACTGGTTCACAGCAACCTGCGCGGTGAAATTCTCTGGACTCTGCAGAACAAGCAACGGCCATAGGAAGTCGTTCCATGTCGCTAGGAATGAGAACAAGCCAAGAACGAAGCTGCTCTGCGCAATGATCGGAAGAACTAGTGACCAATAAACACGGAACACACCAGCACCATCGATTGAAGCTGATTCCAAAAGTTCGTTAGGAACCTGAGCGTCGATAACCTGTCTCATCCAGAACACACCAAATGCTGTTACCAACGCAGGAATGATCAGAGCGTTTAGCGAGTTGATGAAACCTAGATTGCTCATCAGCATGTATAGCGGGATGATTCCAAGCTGGCTAGGAAGCATCATGGTCAAGATAACAAAGAGCACCATGAACTTCTGTCCTCTAAAGTTCAACTTCGCAAAAGCAAAACCAGCAATCGCAGAGAAGAACACCTGAGCAACAGCAACAATTGTTCCGACATAAACAGTGTTTATTAGAGCTTGGTTGAACTGAGGCAGCGCTTCATACACGTGGCTAACCACAGTGAAGAAACGAGGACCAGGAAGAAGTGTTGGTGGAATCTTGCTGATCTCATCAGTTCCGTTTGATGCAACGATAAACATCCAGTAGAAAGGGAACAACGACAAGAAGGTTACTAGGGCTAGAACGATGTATCCACCGGCACCCATCTTCTGCCACTTAGGACGCTTATTCGCCTTAGGTCTGGTTTGCTCTTTAACTATCGAACTCATTTGCCATCACCTGCCAATCTACGAGTGATTACAAAGTTGATGAATGAAACGATCGCAACAATCACGGTGATCATGATTCCAACTGCTGCCGCGTATCCCCACTTGTATGCAACGAATGCCTGATCGAATAGGAACAG
>Ga0209084_1000790_pt1 | contig 28801 bp, 51 predicted proteins | sample C_130820_MF_Meta_FD_187309 | JGI IMG/M metagenome (GOLD analysis project Ga0209084, IMG submission 187309) | Freshwater microbial communities from Lake Croche, Canada to study carbon cycling - C_130820_MF_MetaG (SPAdes) (version 2) | ecosystem: Environmental > Aquatic > Freshwater > Lake...
ATTTATCAGATATCAATAAAGACGTTGTGAGACATGGTGTTGATAGATTCGCTCAAAAGTGGTATAATGAAGTTAGAGATTTAGATTATGATTCCGCAATTGATAAAACAATTTATATTAGTGAGACCGATGATTGGGATGAATTTTTGGGTGAAATAGGGTTTTAACAGTACAACCAATAAAAAACTCCACCTGTATTAGAGAAGTGGGTTAAATATAAATTACTTCTTTAGATATAATTTGAGACTTTTACATTATCTCATCTGATGTAGAACTTGTTGGTGTTTGACCACCCATTGGTGGTCTTACACCCAATTGTTGAATTGATTTACTAGCCTCATCCTGAGTACTATATCCTTGTCCGTTATTACTCCATAATGTCCCTTGCATTAAAATTGGTGTTTTTTGTGAGGCATTTGTTTGGTATATATAAAACTTACCACCTTTATTATAAATATAATATTGTATTGGTGGTGTTCCAAATGGTCCCGCAACTTTTGTTTCCGTATTAGGTGTTGCACCTGTAGTTGTCTGAGTGGTACCTGTTGTAACTTGTTCATTTAACAATCGGTTCTCCAATCTCTGATTAGATTCCTGTATGTGTCTTATCTTACTGTAACTTCTGTTCATAGTATTTTTTGTTTATACATAAATATACACATATAACAAAAAACCCCACCTGTATTAGAGAAGTGGGGAAATTAGTTCAGACCCAAAGATGATTTAATAAAAGAAACCAAGGGGGTTTCATAAACAAGATAAGAATCCCAATAATCCTGTTCGGTACCTGTATCATTAATAGTGTCGAATTTCTTTGAAGAGATGTAATGTCTAATAGTATCATACACCGCAGTGTCCACACTCTCCCCATCTTCTATCTGTTCCTTAACCGAATGAATAATCTCATTTAATTCATCTATAGAAAATCTCCTACGAAGAAATGTTGATAATTGTGGTTTAGTGATAATATATTTCATATAGAATAAATATACCCACGTCCCATATAGGGGAATTTTTTCCCAAAATTTTTTTTTAGATATTGGGTCCATTATAGAATAGGGGGTCGTGTTTCAGGAACGAAGGTAATAAACGCCCTCGTTCAGATAACAAGGGTAATGATTACTCTTGTTCTATGTAGGGGAATTAATTGTTGATTCTGTTAATGGTTAGGTTAGGAAACTTTTCTTTTAAATAAATTAATAACAACTCATCAGCGTTTTTACCGAATATATTAGATGCCATATCATCAACATGATATCCCCCATATGTAAACCCATCTTTATGTTTGTAACCAATGGTCCCATCAATTACCCCACCACTATAAAACTCTCTTGTCTCAGGATTATAAGATAATTTTAAAATAGAGTCCATTATCCCAAACATTCTATTTTCACTAATAATAACTCTCATATAGAATAAATATGTCTGAAAACAAAAACCCCACCTGTATTAAAGAGTGGGGGAGAAGATATATTATGTCAATGTACTTTTAATCAATACACTTTTCAATACAAGTTAAAAGAGATTCAGTTGGGATGGAAAACTGACCACTATTAAATTGGTTGGAATATTTGTCATAGGAATATAATCTATTAACAATGGAAACTTTTTTTGGGGATACATAAGTTTTCCATAATGTCATTAATTTATTTGGTGAAGAAGATTCACCGATTAAAGTTCTTAACTTTGAATATTGTTCAGGGATTTCAATTTTATGTCTCATGTGTTTTATAGATTAGAATACAAAGATATATATAATCCCCCAAATTTACAATTTTTTTTCCCAAAAATTTTTTTAGAGATTTACGGAAAAATTTCCATAAACATTTTTTCACACGAATATTTCATTTAAGGGATTATCCCCCCTTTTGACACCCCAAAAACCACTATATGGAGGGGGGATACGGGGGAGGGAGGGGGTCCCCACCCCATATAGGGGGGTATAGAGGGGACATCCCCCCATAAACAAGACGGGACACTATGGGGTCCTCCCCTGTCTGTAATCTAATGTATGGGGGTGATGTAATTCCAATGACATACACAACTAAACTTCGTCCCTCAGGTCGAGAACTTATCAACATGACATGGTGTCAGTATGGGGGATGTATAATAATTGACATGGCCAAATAAAGTTATCAACCATGCCAAAGTTATTAACATGACAGTATGTCCTGCTCACCTGATATATAAGGTGAGCAAAAATGTTCATAACTCATAGAATAAACATGGGGGAATGTTTGGTAGTGTCATATATAATCCGTACCTTTGTATTGTCGGTGGTTAAGTCCGAGACGGGTTCGACAAGGGGGTTGTCGCAGAGGGTGTACTCCAACCTGCTTTATATTTTTATATAAAGATTTCCCCCATGTTGTTTGGTGGTATGAGATATAAATTGTATCTTTGTTTAATGTTTGAAAGACTAATATCATCTATGGAGAATCGGATTAAGTATAACAACTATGCTTCCGTGATTGAATTAACTACCAAGGAGCGTAGGGACCTTGCTCAGTTCTGTCTTGACTATTGTATTGACGTTCTTGGTCAACCTAAGAAGAAGGGAATCCCCACGTTCAGTATCGTTAAGACTAACAAGGAATACTATGGGGAATATGTTAGTGAGTTCGAGAAGATACGAGTGTTCTACAATAAGTGTGGAACCATAGGTCAGTTCATCAGTACATTCATTCATGAGTATACTCACCACACTCAGAACCTTAACAAGTATGAGAAGGTATTGTCTAAGGTTGGGTATGATAACCACCCTCAGGAGATTGAGGCTGAGTGTATGGCCAACTTATATAAACAGTCATGTCTTGAATTATTCCGTAAGTCCCTCTAATATTATATCTATGTTGAAAGTATTTGTATTCCTGCTCCTGATTAGCTTCATTACCTTTGTGGTGTTCATGTTAGTTAATCATTCCATCCTTAACCATTTCCCCAAGGACCATTTCCTTAGAGTGTGGTGGGAGAAACACATATGTACTACTGATGACCTTGAACCTTAAGGTGTTCCTGAATCGTCTGTAGGGAATGTTCCCGAATATACATTTGTAAATCGTTGTGGTCCTCACTTGATAGTGGGGACTCTTTATGTATGTACTCTATCACATCCCCCATGTCGGTCTCCGTTAATAACAATACAGATTGGGGTTGGAGTTTACTCATCCCACTTTTCTCCACATACTTACATGTCCCCTCGAAGAAACCATGACTATATGTCACAATATAATGTCCTTCACTCTCTGTGATGACTGTTGAAAACTTTTTTAGTACACTTTGGTACAGTTCTTTTCTACTCATAATTGTTGATAACTTTTTTTATAAACCCTCCTGACACTATGACAGAGGGGAATTGTTGATAACTATTTAATAAATAAATATGTTAAATTATTAGGAATTGTCATTTTGTCAGTCACGCTTGATGATGGGGATAATCCCCTCACCACTTTTTCCCACTTATTACCCATAGTGTTTCCCCCACTTTTTCCCACCACTTATGGTCATGACGATACCGTAATGACACTTTTTCCCCTCTGTAGGGGTCTACAGGACCAGTTTTTTCACTACATACAAACCCCAGCTAATTATGTACTTAATGGTACAGTAAGCGGTGGAACACGTAGTGTGTTAGAAACTAACACCCGATTAACATGAGTTGTGTTAGGATAATATCTTCAACGACCACTTTAGTGGGACATTAATGACTCATTATACTCCCCACCATAATGACATACCATAACAAATTATAAGTAAGTTCCCTTAATAGTTAAAGACTTATTATATCTTGTTAGTCAGGTTTAACCTGACCATGGTGATATGATTAATAACTACCATATAACTAACTCTATAGGAGTATAAGTCTATAACCTTATAATCACCCATTATTAGGTCCTGACCTTATAATTTGATTACCTCATCTATATACTTGATTACCGTAGTGAATGAAATGAACGAGAGGTAAAATCTCCACCATAACCATTTACTCTATACGTCACCATAACAATGGGGGATTTTAAAGGTAACGGATTCGTAAGGTTTACACTAAACAGTTTACTGTAAACACCCACATATAAATGGGGGAATATAATTATGAAGGAATACCGTAGTGAATGAAATGAACGGGAGGGATGAGTGAGTAATTAAATTCTCTCATTTATCATTTAATTAAAATATTATTATTATCTTTGTGATTATGGAAAAAGAATTTGTGCCTTATACCTTGGCTTTAAGAATGAAGCAACTTGGATTTGATAAACCTTGTTTTGCAGGATTTAATCCGACACCTTTTGATTATGATGGTGTAGAAAATTTAATATACCCAATTATTCATTTAGAATTTGATGGGGAGGAAATCATTTATAATGACTTTCAAACTGAAGAACCTAACATTTGGACTATTGATTCTGATGTTATTTTAGCACCACTCTATCAACAAGCATTTAGATGGTTCAGGAAAAAATATAATATAGAAAGTTATATTCACAGGAACAGAAAATATAATTCGGTAGTGAGATTTGAAATTAGTATTTGTAATAACAATATACTTCCATATTTCGGATTAGATTATTATTCAACATATGAAGAAGCAGAACTTGCTTGTTTAATTAAATTAATTGAAATTGTAGAATCTAAAACAAAATAAAAGTCATGAAAAAATTAATACTACCTATATTTTTATTCGTATTTACAAGTTGTAAAATATGTGTTAAAGATTCAATTTAATTATTAACTTTGTGATTATGATTAGTGGTAGATTAAAAGAAATTATATTTAATAAATTATATAATGATTTATCTCGTGTAGAGATTATTGAGTACAAGGGTGAGATATGGTTTATTGATAGAGAAAATAAAAGTTGGTATTTTATTTATAATACTAATGGAACTATGTGGTGGAAGTATGATTTCTTCTTCACTTTCTTTGAGTTCTTTTCTATCACTGATAATAATGAATTCGACCCCATTCTTTCTTCTTGGGTGGAAGAGGTCCTAAATTGTAAGGTAAGTACAACTTGGGAGAAGAACCACAATCATCACAAGAAGGTGGAAGAGGTCCTAAATTGTAAGGTAACCACAACGACAAACGCATACCTGGTGCGTAAAACAATGGTGGAAGAGGTCCTAAATTGTAAGGTAAGTACAACAATTAGGGTATTTAGAAGTAGAAAAAGAGAGGTGGAAGAGGTCCTAAATTGTAAGGTAAGTACAACTGGTAACCTGACTGGTAGAAACAGGGCAAGGGTGGAAGAGGTCCTAAATTGTAAGGTAAGTACAACTTTCTACTTCATTTGTAATTTTAGTAGTAGGGTGGAAGAGGTCCTAAAATTGTAAGGTAAGTACAACAAGAAAGATTAGTTTAACTCTTCACGATGTGGTGAAACATGTTTTAAATAATGGTATAACTGAATAGATTATGATTAGTGATAGATTAAAAGAAATTATATTTAATAAATTATATAGTGATTTATCTCGTGTAGAGATTATTCATTATGAAACTTATATATGGTTTATCGATAGAGAGGATAAGTCTTGGTATTTCAGGTATGATAAATCTGACGGTACACTCTTATGGAGATATTATTTCTTCATTGATTTTTTTACCCTCTTTACGATGAGTTCCATCGAATTTGTTCCCGTCATATCTTCTTGGGTGGAACAGGTTATAAATAATAAGGTAACTAAAACAGTGCAATGGGTTTCCAATAACGTTCTGTGGGTGGAACAGGTTATAAATAATAAGGTAACTAAAACAGATGGAATCAAGGTGAGATTAGCTTTGACCGTTTACTGTAAACTATAATGAATTTGTTTATTTAATAATTTGTTGTTATCTTTATATTAAATCAAGAAATAAAATGAACAAACAAGAAATGCGTGAGTACTTAAAAGGTAAATCTCAAGAAGAAATTAGAGAATTTATTCTTGATAAGTTAATAGAAATTTGTGAAGAAGCTGAAAAATTATCCGTTAATGATGAAGATTATGAAAAGGCTAATGAATTATTGAAAATTAAAAACAGATTAAAGTAATAAACGAAGACTAAACTATAATGAATTTGTTTATTTAATAATTTGTTGTTATCTTTATATTAAATCAAGAAATAATACTTTAAGTATAATTATAACGGTTGCAGATAAATATAGTTTTTTGTTTGGTAATATTTATATATAAAGTAAAATTATGGAAAACGAAATGAGAAAACACATAGACAGTTTTAGAAAGCACTTAACAGAAAATAAAAAATTGGATTTATCTGTTGTTAGTGAGAGTAAAAAATTATCATCTTGGGAGTTAAGTTCTAAAATAGATAAGATAATAAACTCAAATATAAAAGAAATACCCTATGAAGGAACTGAAGTTGATAAACAAGGAATAAGAGATTCTGTTTTAGAACTTATATATGAACTTTGTCCAGAATATAGACCAGAAGGTTATGGAAACCAAAGTACTTGGTAATTTTTTATTATCACTAACGGTTACAAATAAATACATGTAAAATTTTATAATATGGAAAAGATAATAAAAGAAACAACGGAAAAATTAAGTAATGGAACTATAACAAAGGATGAAGCTGATAAAATTTTATTGGATTTATTTGGTGTTAGTTGTAGTAAAAATTTGGAACAACCAAAGAGTAGAGGATGTTGTTCTGAATGTGGTGAAGGATATGATAATGAAGAAGAATGGTTATATAACACTGAATGTGAATTATGCGGATATCCTATACCAGAACACTTGATAGTGAAACGACCTTAAATTTTTATTACAACTAACGTCCCGTGCTTTGATGAACTTTCAAATTAGCACTGAACTTGATAGCAAACTTTCTTATACACCTTGTTATAACCAGTACGATAAAGTTGCGCTAATGCTTGATTGAAACACTGAACAAAAACTTTTAAAAATGTGCGGTGGAAATTTTAAATTTGAATATTTATATATAAACTAAAAAAGATGTGAGTGAAGATATACGTAAAATGATTGATAAAGTTAAAAATTTTAAACAATTCATAAATGAACAATCAGAACAACAAAGTAATACGATATATCATTTTGTTGATGAAAAGAAATTGGTTAATATCTTAATAAAAAATGAGTTAAAACCAAGGTGGAAGCATTATATAGAAAGTGAAGATAGAATTGTTATTGGAACTTCTTTCACTTGGGATTTAAAACACAACACTGTTTCTAATATGGAATATCCAATAAAACTGATATTCGATAGAAGTAAATTGCAAAATGATTATAATTCGTTTTTAATTAATAGCAATAGAGTACATCTACAAACAATGGCACAATTGAAACCTAATTTATATGACCCAACCGCATATAAATACGAAGATGAAACCCCAAATGAGTTGTTTGTAGAAGGAACAATTAAACCATTAAATGATTATATGATGGATATTGAAATATTAAAACCAATTTCAAAAGAAACTGAACAACTTATTCTTAATTTTAAGCGTGGGTAAATTTTTATTACAACTAACATGAAATATAAACTACCTGTTAATTATGAGGAACTACATTGGACTGAGAGACGTGTGGTTAGAGAACAGTACATTAAGGAACAGAATAATCTTTGTATGTATTGTGGAACATTATTGACCGAACCTCCTCCGAATCATATTACTGATAAGAACATTAATTGGAATAACTTTCCCACAGGTTTTTTGGATAACCCCATTCACTTACAACATCTACATACTACAGGTATGACTGAAGGTGCCGTCCACGCTTATTGTAATGCCGTGATGTGGCAATATGACAATCGTTAAGTAAACCATAATCATACTGTAATGATATACCACTTCCCATCATAATCCTCCACAAGACATGTAGAGTTCTCACAGAAGTCTCCTGAGTTCATGTATTCGTCTTCTAACTTAGGTTGGTGGATGTGTCCACACACCGCAACATCATATCCCTTCTGTTTAGTTAAGTTCTTTGCATTATCCTCAAAATCTGATACGAAATTGATTGCCCCTTTTACAGATTGTTTTATATCGTTTGCTAGTGAATGATACGGTAAATTAAACTTCAGTCTTATGTAGTTATACATTGTGTTTAATCTGATAACAAAATCATATGACCATCCACCGATTACTGCTAACCATCTTACTTTCATGATAATAAAATCTAATACGTCCCCATGGAAACAGAAATACTTTCTTCCATCTAATCCTTCATGAACATACTTCCTAACAATCTCTATGTTATTCATCTTAAACGGAACGAATGGTTTTAAGAAGTCATCATGATTTCCCCTTAGGTATATAACCTTTGTCCCTTTCTCACTTCTCTTCATAAATCTCCTGAATATCTTGGAACAATCTTTATTCCATTTACCTTTCGATTTCATTGCCCATCCATCAATAATATCCCCATTGAGAATTAATATGTCGGATTCATTTTCTTCTAAGAATTTAAGTATCTTAGTCGTTTGTGATTGTCTTGCACCTAAGTGTAAATCACTCATGATTATTGTTCTCCACTTTTTCATTTCCAATATGTGTTGTCGTTTGAAAAGAATTCTTTATTGTTCCTGTTGACGTATGACCTAATCATTAACCTCAACATATATAATACTCCCTTATTATCAAACCTTCTTGGTAATGTGAATATCGTTCTATTTAGTATTTTGAATTTTTTTGGTTTTACTTGCTTGGATAACAGGTAATCTTCTGATACCTGTGCTTGTTCATCAAACCCTCCTAACTTATTAAATGTGTCGGTCCTGAATAACATGAACCCTCCTAAACAGAACGGTGAGATTATCTTTGACATTCTTTGTATCACATCAAATATCTTATATACGTAATTGTATTTTCCACTTGTTGTTCTTACCTTTGTGGTTAATAAATCAACCCTGTGTAACCTCATCTCCTTTATCGAATCCGTAAGTAAACTTGAATCTAATAAGAACATGTCCGAATCCATGAATAACATATACGGGGTTTTTACCAACCGAGCTCCATTGTTTCTTGCTTTGGCTGGTAATCCCCCTTCTATTATCTTTAGATTGAATTTGTCATGTTTTCTTGATTCTAATTGATACGTTGTTTCATCGTCAGATGAATCGGCAATGATTACCTCAACGTTATCTATGTGGTCTTGAAAATTTAATAGAGTTAGAGTTTCATCTATTGTTTTTGACTCATTTTTACATGGTATTACTATGGTCAATAATTTTGGTAGTTCCATGTACATAATTATTTTGATAACACGTATTGTGACATTATCAAAACGTTAAGTCTATGTGAATAGGAATTAATTTACTCGTGCGGATTTAAGAATAACCTCTAACATTTGGATTTTCTCCCTGTCAGATTTGGTCTTATTGGATTTACTCTTAAGATAGTTGATTGCGTCCATAATCTCATCCCTCTTGTTATTAACGGGTTTTGGTTTGTTTATAACCTCATCCTTAACAACCTTGGTGATTTCATTGCCGAATAGGATATCAATCGCTCTCTTGATACGAGTTCTGTCATCCACGAATAACCATAAGAAAATGTGTACGAGTAACTTATCCATACAGTAAAGATACGGATTTTTTCTCTAATTCCCCTCCTATAACTTTATATTATTCTTGAGTTAAATATTCGTCCATGATGTCAATAACCTCATCGGTTACATTTGGTATATCTGATATTTCATAATCATAATTCCATAGGAAATTGTCTTCCATATCGTATATCCCATTTTCAGGTGAGTAATAAACTATGTTTAAATTAAAGTTATTAATATCATTTGATATTTCCACAAAATAATCTAACGCTTTTTCTTTACTACCACCAAAGTCATATCCTAATGTTTGTGTTACAGTATCCCAATCCCAATTACCTTCATCTAATTTTGATAATAAGAATATCTCCCCTTCGGTTTCCATTCCTGTAATACCTTTCTTATTCTTCTTTGGTTTTCTTTGTATGATAACCGCGTGTTTCTTTTGATGGTAATCTTCCCATTCTCCCCTATCATCATTAATACACCACTGACACCTGTGGGCGTATTTCTGTAGTGCTCTGTGACTTAATGGGACGATAACAATAATGTTATTGTCTTTATATAGTTCCACCCTCTCTTCTCTTGGGACTCTGACTTCTTTTAATATTGATTCTTGTATATTATTATCTAAAAATGATACCCCGTCATAACCATAGATAACTCCATATTCGTCAACCATAATACTTAACTTTCTTGCCATTCTATCAGCATCTAAATCACTTGATAGTTTACCAAATAAAGCCTCATTGTCTCCAGGATTGTCTAATCTTTGTATTTGCCAATAATAACCACTTAAAGTTTTTCCTTTGTAAGTTCTAACACTATTATATTTTTCATTTGGTATTTCTGAATCGGAATCAAATATTGCCCATCCTTGTTTGTTTTGATAATCCCCATACTCATCATTAAACCATTTAACAAACTTTCCTATTTTGTCAAATGGATATAAAATTTTATCTTTAGTTTCTTCCCTTAATATTCTTTGTATGTTTTCTTTTAGGTTCATTTTAATGCGTTATCAATATCTTTTAGGTAAACAGTTCTCTCACTATCAACATTTACTAATTGTGTTTCAGGTGTCATATATGAATCCCTAACCTTAATATAATAATCACCATCTTCAGTTAAATTAATACCATTTAAAAACTCATCTATATGTTCATCACTCATACCATTTTTTTGAAGTAAGTCCGTTAATCCGCTTTTAGTTAATACTGTTGTTGGGTCACCTTCATTATTATCAGGTTTGGATTGTGTTGCCTCATACTTTTGAGAGTATTGGTCTAAAACCATCTTAACATTCCTATCATCATATTTAAAGTTAGGGTCATTTTTTGCCCTTTCATTTCTCTCTTTAACATTCTTTAAAAGAATGTATAGTGGAGTATGTAGTAGAATGTATTTTAATTTAACGCCAGGTAAGTATTGTAATATTTCTTTACCAATATCATCAATAGCAATTTTCTTCCAAGGACCTGTTTTAATTTCTTGAGCAACATACCACAATCTTGGGTCAGTTCCTTTTATATATTCCTTCTCATACGGATTTTCAGGAACTTCTTTACCATCTTTACGATAATTTCCTGACACAATACCAGCATCCGCATTTTCTTTTGCCCATTGTCTTATATTTGGGTGGTCTAATTTTAATCTTCTTTCTTCACCATCTGCGCCTAACTCTCCTGTTCCACTAAAATCATCTGTACCAATAACAACCCATTGGTTTGGGTCATTTGATTCGTAGTATGGAACTGCGTTCAGATGTTTTAAGGTATATGATTTACCTGCCGATGATGTCCCATCTAAAAGGACTATAGATTTATCTTGTTGTTCTTCAACAAGTAATCCCATCATTGATTGTATTCTATGTATTTGTTCTTGTAGGTTCATTATGCTCCGTAATTAAAATCAATATTTTTTATTAACTCTGAAGAAATGATGCCATTGTATGTTATTGACCTCCATAAATCTAAACTCTCTATAATTTTATCTTCATCATTTTCTGACTTATTCCATCCGTATAAATTCATTTTATAATCATCGTCCACATCAAATAAATCATTATCTAATTTTGTTATATCCACGGTTAGTCTAACAATTGGTTTTTTATCATATGATTCTTCATCTTCATAATATTCATCCATGACATCCATTAAACTTTGTGGTAGATTGGCGTTATATAAACTTGGGGATGTTGTTAAAAAAATACCTTCCGTTCCTTCTTCATAAAAAGAATTGGGGTATCTTTTAGGGATTAATCCTTCATCAATTATACTTTCTAAATTATCAGTTAAGGTATAATGATATAGGTACTTACCATCAATTAAATAATTGGATAGTCTATCAGTTATATTTTCATTAATAACCCCCATCATCTCTCTTATTCTTTGTATATTTTCATTTAGATTCATAATTATAAATACTCTATATTTATCTAATATGAAATATCTTATCTCAGAAAATAAATTAGATAGTATTATCGATTCTTATCTTACCAAACAATTCAAAGATTTGGAACATGTTAAAGATGGTAGTAGGGATATTTGGGTTGGCTCTGATAAAAGACCTGTTATAATTATTATTAAAGATAAAAAGTATTCAGACATACACATATTAGATACCGTTTACGCTTCAACATATGATATGTTTTCTATGAATGGATTTAAAGATATACAATATCATTTATTAAAATGGTTTGATGAACGAGGAGTGAAAGCTGAGGAGGTATTTACCTTTGATAATGAAGGAGTAGTTTACGTTTATTAATATGAAATATCTTATCACCGAAAATAAAATGAATAGTGTTATGGAGAAGTTCCTTAACGATGAGTTTGAGGGGTTCTCTGATATCTATTACACTTGGGCCAACTTTAATTGTGGTATGGGGGAATGTTGTGATATGTATGCCGTTGGATTTGTTTTACCTAAAGCTCATTATGATGACTACCTATTTAAACTTATTGATAGTGAGAACTATAGGCCCTTCGGTGAGTATGAAGACTATCCTGATGAATTACCTGAACCTTGTTATGAAGAACCTGATATTAAGGACCCCAAGTTTGATACAATCCTTATCAGTGAAGAAATGTATGAAGAGATGGAAAACTACTTCAGTTTCTTTGACGATTGGGAGAATGAACTGTTACGTGTTCTAAATCGTACTTTCCATATGGATGTCAAAAATATTCGTTTAGAGTACGAATAATATTTATTTGTTATATGTGATTTAATTACTACATTTGTGGTATGAAAACATCTCAAGAAATTAGTCTACTCGCCAATGAAGAGTACAAAGACAATTTACACAATCCTTTTTTTACTGCCGCGCCAATGGGTTATATCAAAGGTTACGCTCAATGCCAAGAAGATATGTCTGATAAGAAATACACAGAGGAAGATTTACTAAAAGCTATTGAAAAAGCAAGAGATATTTTTGATGGTAAAGATTGTTTTACTGCTGAAGATGTTTCGGGTTGTACTGAAGTATGCACTTATAATTGGAAATTTCAGTTTTCAGAAGATGGTATTATTAACTCACTAAACAAACAAGACTAACATAAACTAAAAAAGTATGAAACACGAAGGAAATTTAATTATTAAAAAAGGAGATAGCAATGACTATTCTAAAATCACATCAGTGGGTGGTTATTTATCCATTTATTCAGATGTTAAGTTACCCAACCTAACATCAGTGGGTGGTTATTTATCCATTTATTCAGATGTTAAGTTAGATGCACCCAACCTAACATCAGTGGGTGGTTATTTACACATTTATCCAGATGTTAAGTTAGATGCACCATTTTTGAAAAACTTAAAATGGAAAAGTATTGATGGCTATTTATTTGTAATTGAATCAACAAAAGTAAAAGGTGATACAACTATTTACAAAGGGTATAATTGTAAAAATGTTAAAGACAATGTAATAACAAAAGATGAATGTTATGTTGCTAAACAAGGTATATTTTATGCTCACGGTAAAACAATAAAAAAAGCAGTTGAGGATTTACAATTTAAAACAATTTCAAAAAAGCTAAAAAAAGAGCAAATAAACAAAGACACAATTATTGATGTAAAATATTATAGATTAGTAACTGGCGCTTGTGAAATGGGTGTACAGTCATTTATAAAAGGGAATGAATTAAAGGAAAGTTATACCGCATTTGAATTATTACCTATATTAGAAAAGTCAAATGCTTATGGATTAAGCAAATTTAAACAACTATTAACATTTTAACTCACTAAACAAAAAATACTAATGAAAACACAAGAAGAAATAGAACAGTTAGCTAATGAATGGTCAGATGACTATGAAAAAGGAGCATATAGAGATATTGCCAAACGTAGTTATATTATAGCATACACTCAATACCAAGAAGATATGGTTGATAAGAAGTACACAGAGCAAGATATCATAAAGGCTATTCAGTATGGTATAGACATAGAAGCAGGCAATATAAAGTTTAACTATAAAAAATATCCAGATAGTTTTACTCAATATATTAAATCACTAAACAAACAAGGTTAATATGAAAGGAATACTATATAAATCAAAAGATGGATGGATGGTTAAATATACCACCTACAAAACAATGCCAGGTATAAAAGGTGTTATGGGTAGTTGTAGTAGAATACCTGAATCTAATTATCTTCCTGTACATCCTGATACTAAATTATATCCAAATGGTTTATGGGGCCAATCTAATGTTGATGAGTTTGAAACGGTGGATTTTGAAATCGTAGAAGTAATTGCCCCTGTTAAAGATGGTACAACAATGTTTAAATGTGCTAAGTTAGTTAATGAAGAAAAAAGTACTAAACGTAGTAAACAAAAGAAATTTTCTAATATAATGGAACATAACAATGTTGAAAAACCGTGTACTCAATCAATTGTAGACGAGGCGATGCGAATAACTTCTAAGGATGTTAGAGCCCCCAAATGTGTAAGAGATGGTATAGTGAAAAGAAAGTATTCAGAGAAAAATATAATTGATGCAGTATTATTTGGTATGCAAAAGGGTTTAAATGTTGATAAAGTAGAGGAAACAGATAATGATTGGGTAAATAACTATATTAAATCACTAAACAAACAAGAGTAATGATTAGTAATAGGCTCAAGGATATCGTCTTTAAAAAGTTATATAAAGACTTAGGTCACGTTGAGATAATCCGTAATGGTGACTCTATATGGTTTATCGATAGGGAGTCTAAGTTTTGGTATTTTAACTACATTATTGATACCAATAAATTATGGTGGAGAGGTTATTTCTTTGCCGACTTTTTTAATTTTTTTTCATTAAACCAATCTGAGTTTGTTCCCCTTATTTCTGAGTGGGTGGAAGAGGTCCTAAATTGTAAGGTAAACACAACTAAACGCCGAAGCCAGCACCAACACTTATGGGTGGAAGAGGCCCTAAATTGTAAGGTAAACACAACTACCATCGGTAGCGGTAAATGCTATCATAGGGTGGAAGAGGTCCTAAATTGTAAGGTAAACACAACAAATTGTTCCTGTAACTCGGTTATAGAACAGGTGGAAGAGGTCCTAAATTGTAAGGTAAACACAACGCGTAGGAAAATCTACTCTGCTAAAAACGAGGTGGAAGAGGTCCTAAATTGTAAGGTAAACACAACCGATGGAGACACATTTTATATTTCAGAAGAGGTGGAAGAGGTCCTAAATTGTAAGGTAAACACAACTAAAGAAATACGTCCTTCTTTGTATCCTTCGGTGGAAGAAACCCTAAATTTTAAGGTGGACACAACTAAGGAACGTCTTGAGCGTTTTATATTTAAAGTAGAGGAAGTCCTTGACTATCAGGTAGACACAACCAAAAGAGAGAGCTTCAAGATGATTAAAAAAGTAGATAAAGTTCTTAATTATAAAGTCGAATCAACCGAATCAGGTAGTAAGTTTTCTCCATGTGTAGAATCTCTACCATTGTGAGATGGTTTTGGGATTAATGTATATTTATTAATATGAAATACATTATTACCGAATCACATTTCAAACACTATGTTAGTGTCATCACCGAACAAGAAGATGATGATGATTATGATGAACTTGAGTCGTATACCGATGAAGACTTTATTGAGGTGTTTTTTAATTATTTCAGACCTTGGATAAAATCCAATCACGGTGATGAGGTTGGTCAATATCCATTATCGTTTCTATTAAAGAAATACTATCAAGATTTTTGTAAATACTTAAACGTTGATGATGAGGAAGAATATTATTATTATCATGATTTAGTCAAAATTGGTAAAGCTCTTATTAAAAAAGAACAACATAAATTACCAACATTACGTCCTGTATCTAAGTTCACTGAAAAATACTCAAGACAAATCCAATCCCTTTTAAGGTTTCTTAATATGCCAGAATGGTTAACCGTTTCATTTGAAGAAAGGTCTCCTTTTAAAGTTATGATGACGTTTAATATTGATTTCCCTTCTATGATGAAAATTGGTGGTGGTGAACAAAACATTTCTACTTATTTTAATGAGTTTACAGAACAGTTAGAGACTTATCTGGGAATTAAGATGGGTTCTCCTTCTCATGGTGACCTTGACATTGATAACACCATGTCATTAAACGGTATTAATGAGTTCAGTAATCCTAAATTTCAGAAGGAGCTTAAAACCCAAATCAAAGATTTACGTATGGGTCATAGAGATATTCATTCCATTAAAATTAGTCTTTCAGACAGAGGAATGATTGTAGTACTAAATTTCAAAAGTTATGTTAGGGAGTCGGAAAGACGACAAAGTTTGGAGGCGGTTAGGGCTTTGTTATTTACTATGTATAGTAAAGATAAAGTTAGTGTTACCGATTAACACACTAAAATATAATTTTCGCACAACATCAAAATAGAATTTTCGCACAGGATAATGGAAAATATTTGTCAGAAATGTCTTTATAATGGAAAATATTTGTGATAAGTTGGTCTAACTCTCATTATAGTGGAAAATATTATTGATTGTTATCGACAATAATTAATGATAATTCATTGTTATATTCCTTAATAAATCCCTGTAACACCTCATCATTTTTCGATAACTTTTCTACCTTGGACCAAGAAGTCTTGGATAACCCATGTCCGAATCTCCCCAATATATTACTAGGTCTTCGTCCGTAGTACTTATCAGGATAGTTGTCTTTAATATGTTGTTTGACTTTGTCCTCTACTCTTGATAGGGTCACCGCTTGTTCGTATGTAAGGTCTTTTATAATCTTACAAAGATAGTAAATTACTTTGGATTATAAGTCGTATTCAGGTAACTCATTTAAAATAATATCTAATATATCATCAATAAGTTTTTCAGGTAAAATTTCATATCTAACAGGGAATTCTCCAAGATGTATTTGATTCTCCCATCTATCAACCACAATACTATTAATACTTAGATGTACTATTTCTTGATATTCTGTATTAGTTTCTCTATAAGGAATTGGCGATTGATTAACGTCAAATAGACTAAGACCTCCTATACGTTCCATATAATCTTTAATAGTTTTAATCTTTACTTTCTTTGGGATTTGGTAATCGCCTAGTAAGTTAACCAAATTATCGTAACCACTAACAAGTTTGGATGCGGTTTCAAGTCCTTCTCGGTCAATGGTTTTTATCAAGTCTCCTTTGAAGTCTTCATTGATTGTTTCTTCTTGTAAATTTCTAAGATGTTCGTCACCATACATTTGACGATATCTTTCGACCATCTCATCTGAATATGTGTCTAATAAAAATTCTTCTATTTCATAATACGGGAAATGGTCTGTACCCCAATTTGATAACTCGCCATGAAGACCGTCCATCATAACGTTAATAACCCTGCTTTGAAAGTTCTTCAACCCATAATCACCCTTTAACTTGTATGTTACATAGTCTAAGGACTCTTTAAACTCAGTATTTATTTTATCGACAGTAACTCTTCTTAATAGATAGGCCTTAGACTCAGTGACTAAACCCATCATTGATTGTATTCTTGATATTTGTTTTTGTAGGTTCATGATTATGAATAAATAAAATTTAGTATTTTATCTATGATTAAATTTTTAACCATGCGTTTATTCTTCTTTAACCATTCATTTTTTTGATTATCAAACTTCCAAATATTATCTTTATAAGGCCCAACCTCATCCATCCACCCAATAACAAATGGGAAATCAACAAGGTCATTAAACATTTGGAGGTAGTCATCAAATTCATCACTTTCTTCTAACATTTTTTTTAGTTCGTCTTTTGATGGTGCGAAGGTTTGAATGGTTTTCTTTTTTACCCAACCAATATTATTAAGTTCTGACTCAATCAATCCTAAAAGTTTATTGAATGTATTGTAAACAAATGTGTCGCCACCTTTACCTAATTTAATAGTTAACAAAGTACTAGGTATAGTTGATTTAAAATATTGCACAACACCATTAATAATTATATTTGGGTCAATTATATTTAATTTTGGTTTAGGTAATTTTGATTTTACATTGGCAAGTTCATTGGTAACATGTTTATTAAGTTCCGCAACTACTTTAGCATCGGTATTAGTATTTAACACCTTTGTTTCTTCTTTTAAGATTTTTTTAATATTTTCTTTTAAATTCATCTTGAGAACCACACCCCATCAATACTTATATCATACTTCTTGGAAAACCATCTTTCAATTAGTTTATCAAACATATAATTTGAAACAGGTAACATTGATAGTATTTGGTCCCTATCTTGTCTGATATACGCTAAATACCTTCGGTCACTATGAGTCCTCACTTGTAATCTAATAACACCGTCTGTGAAGTATGTGATGTAGGCATCTAAGTTTGCGGCTGAGATATTATCTATATCATAGTAAGTATTAAACACCTTTTCAGATATATTATCTAACTTTTTCTTATCTATCTTATATTTCATAACAATAAATATAATGATAATCTTTATATTTATTAACGTATGGAATATAATATCACACCAGAACAATTAGATAAAGTAATTAAACCTTTTTTCGACAAGGAATTTAAACATGCGAAGTGGGGTGAACATAATGATAGTTATGGTGGATTAGAATGGTTTGGTGTTATAAATCAAGACGATGTAATGTTAGTCGGTCATCCATCTCATGATAGTGACATGTACTTTACAAATGGCGAATATTTTAATAATATGTGGGATTTATTTAGTGTTAAACCTCAAGAATTTAATGAGTCTATGGGTAGATATATTAAAAAGAAATATGGTTGTAAATTTGAAAGAATTATGTAATTCTATTCATGACTGTTATGATTTACAACTAAATTGTCTAATGCTGAGAACACAGTGTCACCAACACCATACAATCCAAAGAATTGTTTTTCGATATGACCTTTAACATCATACATGGCCTCTTCATCCATTTGTGTATCAATTACCACTCTTGCATCTGACTCTGTTTGGAAGGCGACATACTTTCCACCATATTTCATTTGTATTACCGTTAGAGGATAAATCTCCTCATATGTTTTTACTGTTTTATTCATATTATATTTTTTTTCCAATTTTAATAACCCCATTAACTCTTGCTTGATTGTTAGAACAATCATCATAAATTTCTTTAACCCCATTTTGATGGGCATCTTCAACCTTGATTGAACAATCATGTTCAAGTTGAAAAGTGTATTTCACCCCATTTTGAATGGTATCTTCAACGACAACGTTTGTAACGAACTCTGCCCCTGTGGTGTTCTTCACCCCATTTTGAATGGTATCTTCAACTGTTCTTTTGTATTTAAAAACACAGGCGGCGGTGTATTTCACCCCATTTTGAATGGTGTCTTCAACTGAGGTTCTTGATGTAAAATTTCTTTGGCTGGTGTATTTCACCCCATTTTGAATGGTATCTTCAACTAAAAGAGCATTGTAAAAAAAGGAGGAAATGGTGTCTTCAACCTCTCTATCAAAATCTTCCGACCAATTATACTCGTTAGGAATTTCATTAGTCCATGTATTTTTAACACCATTTTCAAGGACTCTATTAACAATAGGAATATTACAACCAACAACACCTTCGGTTTCTTTTATACCGTTTTCAATAATACTAATAACCCCTTTTTCCATTACGAAATTATCACCACTAGTCAATATTGGTTTACCCAAAATATTCTTAGTAAACCAATCAGTTATATATTCGGTATTCTCAGTTACATCCAATGACACAAAACTAAAAACATTATTAAATAATGAGTAATTATACCACAAGATATCCTCTTTAGTATATTCAAAAACCCATCTTTTTTCTTCGGTAAAAATAAACCACATTGAGCCATTGTGATTGTAAACATCAACTCCCTTTAACTCTTTTTCTATTAGTTGGTTTATCGCCCGTTTCATTTTATATTTTACCTATTCTAAGTACATGGTCTTCTATCATCAAATACTCATCAGTTGTTCCTAAACAATCAATAAGGATTAAATTGTCATCATTTAATACCGTCACTTCTTTAACCTGAGTGTGTCCAACAATACAAACAATTCCGTCCACCATATCCTTCACTAAAGACTGTGGTCTAACCCATATTGGAGGTTGTGTAATATCGTTTCCACCGTAACTGAAGTTGTCGCCCATTGTGAATTTAAACTTCGTTATATCGGATTTAAATAAGTCATTCACAGACTCCTGTAAATTGTCAATATCTATACCACAATTCTTACACCATGTCTTAGTTAAACCTGCATGACTGAACAAATTATTATCCTGTTTGTAACACATTTGTAATAATCCTTCATCAACTACGGGTTGTAATACCTGATTAATATCTTTGGAATATCCGAATTGGTATGAAGAGTATTCTTCATTAACCCCTTTTAAGTAATGGAAATCGTGATTACCAATTAAAAGAATTACCTTATCAGGATTGTTTCTTTTAAATTCTACAATCTCTTTGAAATTCTCAATCTGTCTGTTCGCACTGTATCCACCATCTTTGGCATCAAAATAATCCCCAATAAAAATTATCTTATTGGCATCCTTCTCCTTTTCTACTATATCTTTCCACTTACTTCTTCCGTGAGTGTCTCCTAACGCAATTGTTTTCATAACACAAAGATAGTAATTTTTTAATATAATTCAAATTAAGTCTCACTATTTATTACGATATTTACACTTCATGAAATACATTATACCACTTTTTTTTTTGATAATGAGTTGTTCAACGTCAAAACCAATCACCAATTATATATCAATTAAAGATGACATCAATAACTCCATCATCGATGGGTTCTATAATAACGACACCATAGGTAAATCTCACCTCATCTATTTGGTTAAGTAATATATTTATCATTATGGAATATATTATCTCAGAGTCTAAAATTCATGATGTATTGAATGAACTTATTGAAAAAAGGTTTAAGGGAATGGTTTTTAGAAAACCGAAATCCCTAGCGTCATATGGTTCTGTTCTTGGATTTTTACCTGAAAATATTGGGGATGATGATTTTGCGGAAGATTTTACTTTGGTATATGAAGACGAAGATGTTGCCGATTCAAATAGAAAAGTTTTATGGGTATATACTGATGACTATGATTATTTTTTAAGTATGGTACCATTATCGGAAAAAGAAGTTTTAGATTCTATTAAAAAATGGCTTTGGTCAAAAACAAAATTAAAAGCTGATTTAGTATACGTTCATCCACATTGATACTAGCCGTCCTTGGGATTGGTAATATTATCAACAGATAATCGGAAAAAATCCGATTATTGGTCTTTATTTTCACATTTAGGAACGTATGTCTTGTATAGGTCGGTAGCAATACCTAAGTAATCATATATTGTACTCCAAATAACATCCATAACTTTATCGTACATATCATTAACCCCCTGAGTTCTTGGCCATAATTTTGTTCCATGCCCACCAATAAAATAAACATTAATTTTATAATGAAGATACGGTTTTTGTCCGTCTAAGACTTCTCTATCTTTTGGTGCAGTAACTTTAATATCACAGATGACGTGACTATACTCACTTAGAATAGTTTTCTTCATTAACTTTGTTATAAGGTCTGTATAATCTTTTTCAACTTCTTCTTTAATAACATTATATTGTGACTCGGTAATAACAAAAACACTCTTAACATTCTCATCAAGTTTTTTCTTTTCTTCATACCACCATTTAGTCTTATTATAATTATCAATAATTGAGTTCCCACAACTAACACCACCTTTCAAATAATCCCCAAACATTGTCTTAACAAAGTTTGTTGCCTCTTTACCTATACCATGAAGAAAGTCAGAGTCTTTTTTACTAAACGGTCTTTTCATTAAAATTGTAATGTGAGCCTGTTTACCATATTTGGTAGGGTATACATCGACTTTAATTCCGTGAAAGTCCTCAGGTGTTTTAATATTTTTAAAGTGAGATTCAACCATTTTTTCAATGGTCTTTTCTAATTTGTTACTCTCCATACCAATAAATACTTTTATCTTTGTATTTATCATTATGAAATATTCTATTACAGAATCTAAACTAGAAAGTACTATTTACGCCTACATTAATGATTTGTTTGGGGACGATTTAAATCATATATATGCTGAAGATGATTACGGTAATGAAATGGAAAGTGGAATACAGTTTTACTTTGGTGATTACGGTGATGGTGATTACAGTAATGAGACCGCATTTTATTGGTACGATACCGATTACTTTGACAATGATTGTGAAAGATGCCCTATTGCAAAATTTGGTTGGGATTTAGAAGACAAATTAAACAGTTTGTTTGGTGATAAGTGGCATACACCATTTAAAAAATGGCTTCAGAAAACATATAATTTAAAAGTTAAAACTATTGACTAACTAATATTCTTCGTCATAAACCCCAACCTCTGTTGCGGTTCTATTATATTTCTCATTGAACCAATCCATAATAACGTATTCGTCAATCAACGGAAAAAATCCTTCCATTGTACTAAGAAGATTTGAGGAAACTTGTAACCTGTTATATGTTTTATCTGAATTAGTCCATTCATGAAGATTTGTTTCATATGAAAGAGGGGTTGTTTCCCCGTCTGTTAAAGACATTTCATTAAAAGTATAATTATGAACGTCCCATCCTTCAGACATCTTATTCAACATTTCTAATGCGGGTTTTAACATTCTTTCAAACTTAGTAACAGTTTTGTGTTTTGGTTCATCAGACTCATTTAACCTCTCATTGATTGTGTCGTTATGAACCAACTTAACACTGCCTTTCCCTGTTAGTGTTTGTACTTGGTACTGGAGTTCCCATATTAAATTATCAATATTTTGGTACCTAATAGATTCGACATGGAAATTTAAAAATAAAACGATGATTCCTTTGTCAATTTTATAATCAACAACTTTAACCTCATTGGTTGATGACAATTCATCACACGCTTCGAAATTAACAATCTCTTCGGCATCGGCTCCTCGTTCTTCTTGGTCGTCACATTTTTCTTTAAGGACCGATAATGAACTATCAATTAGTTTTTGAAATTTGTTTTGTCTATCGTCTTCTTTTAAGATTCTGAAACGTAATGACGATGGTATGTTATTACTTTCATCAGATTCATTAATGTTTTGTTTTGATTCCCAAACTTCTTTTAAATAATCATAAAAATTATTACGAACATATTGGATTATCTGATTTCTAAATATAACCTTTTCATCTCCTGTTAAATTAAGTTCGTTCGCTATTTCGGTACCAACATAATCAGATATATGTAATCTAAAGTGTTCAAAAGGCATAAATTGAAATTCCTCGTCCGTAAACCTATTTTGAATTATTGAATCTAATTTTTCTTTCATAATAGATTCTCTTCTACGCAAATGAATATTATTTTCTTTTATAATCCTAAATCGTAATAAAGGTTTACCGTTAATTGTTACATCACCCTTTTCATTTTTACCAATGGTTTTAACAACAACTTTTTTATTCTTAAACTTACCACCCATGATTGTATCACCGACCTTGATGTCAAGTTTAATCATTTCAGTAATATCTTCTTTATAATCAATTGTTTGATTAGAAACAATAAAAACCTCATCACTTAAAAACTGAGATAGGTCATCCGCTAAAGCGTCGAACAAAACATAATGATTTGACAAATCATCGTTATCGGACTCAAATGAATCCCAACCTTCTTTCATATAGCTATCCAAATAAATTGTATATTCGTTATGGTCGTATTGGATATCTTGAACTTTTAGTTTCACAATGTCATTAAGAGATTTATGGTAATTGAAGTGGTCGTCCTTTTCATATTCGTCCATATCGTCCCACGTATTATTAATAATAACCTTTCTTCTGTTGAAGTTATTGTCAATCATTGATTGAATTACTTTTTCTTGTTGATTTTCAGTTATAACATATCTCATATTATAAATCAGATTTTACCATATTATAGAAAAATTCACTAACCTCCGATGGTTTTGTAATTCTTCCTTGTCTTATCACATTTCTAAATTGTGATATCATTCCCATTAAATGAGTCGTTGGCACATTTTTATACATACCTTTGAATGTTGCATCTTCCTGTGGAACAAATCCTAAATTAACAAACTCTCTAACTTTTTTTCTCGCGAATTCATCCGCAACAAGTTCTGTTTTCTTCATAAATTCAGCGGCCTCTTCAATACTAGTATCTCCAACATAAACCGAATACATTATTTCTTCACCATACTTTTTAAATTGGTATTGATGGGCAATCTCATGAAATAAGATAAATAAAAACATGCCTAAAGAATTATTAAAAACTCTTGGGGATATTACAACTCTATCGGATAACGCTAAAGCCTCACCCATCTTAATATTTTGAACCATGATTTTCTTACAGTCAGAATTTAATATGAATTGTTTTATCTTATCAATAAAATCATCATCAATATCATATTTTTCTTTAACTTTAACTAAAAACTCATCAAGACCTGACGTTTGTTCTAAGACTAAGTTATACTGAGTTTCGTTTAAAATATATTTCATAACAATAAATACTTGATTCAAGGATTACGGATTAGTTTTATGGAAAATAAGTGTATTTATGTTATATGAATAAGTTGTCAGAGAAAATAACAGGAATGCTTAACAGTGGTCAAAGTGCCATTGACATATCAGAATATTTTGGTGGTATTGTTCCGATGTTAAATAAGTGTAAACAAGACCCACAATTAATTAGATTATTACAAAAAAAATTATCGGGCAATATTTCAGGAGTCATTGTTGATAGAGTGGGCGGTAATGTAGACACCTATTGGAAAATTCCATTTACCGTTACCTCAGTAGATGAAGATGATGGTCATTATCATGTGGGGGTTAATCTCTTAATACCTGAACTAAAATCCTCACAAGAATCAGAACTGGTTGTTTTTTATTGGTTAGACGAGTATCTTGGAGAATATGGTTCTGAAGCAGGTACTTTCACTGACAAGTTTTTATCCGATGAAATGTGTTGGGTTAGTTTATCTTACATCAATGGTAAATCTTGGAAACAATTTAATAGGGGATATGAGACAAGTGATGAAGAGTTCTTAGAATTTTTACCTGACAAATATTTCGATTAAATTATCTTCCCAACCTTTTGAACAATCTTTTCAATTCTAAGTACATGTTCTTTGGTTCTTTTTAAATAAGTCTCCACACAATCAATAACATAAACCTTAGTTGGTGTGTCAGTTATAATATTCTCATCGGTAGTTGGGTAACCTGCATGTAATGTAAATTTATCCTTATGTAGATAGAATTTAGGTCTATCATTAAGATACGACTCCAAAAAAATAGTACCACCATCTCTAATGGTGTCAACATTATGAATTCCGTGTAAACGTTTACCAGTCTTAACATATTCCTTAATATATTTCTCTTTGGTCTCTTGTTTCCAAATCAATTCAATATCTTTCTCCGTCAAAAAATCTGTCTCACCTAAATCAGGTTGACCAAAATATTCATAATTTAATTGATATTGTTTTTCGTTAGTTAGATTATTCCACCATACAAGATGTGGACCACAACTTAATGGGTTTGGTTGTCCTGTAAGTTCTTGATAGAAAGGATTTATGTCTCCTGTCTGTGGGTCGTGAGTTGGTATATTATTTTTCATCATCGTAATCGTAATCTTTGTCATCATTATAAGCTCTTAGATTCGCATTCTCAACCGATATCCTTTTGATTTCATCTTGGAGTATCTTCATGTCATCCAATTTTTCTTGGAATAGTTCATACGTGAACTCGATAATCATTTTTTCATTATCAGTTAGTTCTTCCCTAACAAATTCAAATTTTCTATCAGGAAACAGTTTGGAGAGAATCAACTCTTCATACTGTTCCTTTAGTGTTTTAAATTTAAACATCTCCCTCATAGTCGTCATCTTCTTCTACCTCTTCTTGGCATTTTTCGTTAACATAATTTTGTATTTCTTTCAAAGATTTTAAAAATTGTAATCTAAGTTCATGGAACTTCTCGTCTTTAATCTCCTCGAAACGACTGTATTGTTCGAAACAATAGTCAATACCTTCGTTGTCCATTCTATATCGAACCGCGTTCCACTCATCTTGTTCTTCGTATGTCATCTTCTTCAGTTTTTAATTCGTTAATTTCAGTTTCTACTCGTTTAATTTCGTCAGATAAATCTCCTCGGTAATCAGGCGATTTACTATATTTTTTAATAAAAGTTAAATACCCATTTAATCCTTCAAGTTTACCTGAAATACGAATTAACTCACAATCTTCGTTGGTATATCTCATTTTATTTTAAATTGTATTGTTATTCTATGGTAACCCGCCCAATGATTTTCTACTAACACTGTTCTGAATTCTAATTCTGTGTCTTGAATGAATCCATCCTCAACCATAACTCCTTCACTACATGATGTCATATTCTCAATCACTCTATCAAATAATCCTATTCCTAAATTGTGTTCGTAAAACTCAGTGGCGAATTTATTATAAACTATCACATCAATTTGTTTTTGTTGACTTCTTGTTGCAACTTTGAAAAATGGTTCGGAATAAAGTGTCCATTTCGTTAAGTCTTTTTTCTTGTATTTTTTAGCCTCTCTTACTCTACCTGTTTCAGGGTGAACAATGTCGTACTTACACATATTAGAAGATTCGTCCAATATGAATAGTTCGGGAAGAAACCTACAGTGTCTCATTTTTTGAATGAAACTTCTACCCTCACCACTCCACTTGAGCTTGGGTGATTTGGGCTTAACTATCCAACCATCTTTGATTAAAGATTGTTCAAACAATTTTCCACTTTTTACTCTGTTTTGTACACCCATTCTAAATTACTTTAAGACAAAGGTAGACATAAAATTTTACATCTTCAAACTATTAATAATCTCTTCTTGATTATAAATATCTTTTAATATATTTATAGTTATGTCAGGAAAGAAATCTATTGAAGATATTGTAAAATCGTTAACCAAATTACTTGATTCAATGGTTATTAAAGGTAGAGTTAAGTTTAGAGTCGACATTAATTCGTATACAAGTGAGTATTCTAATAGATGGGCGGATGATGAAGAATCTACGACACATTACCCTATCACTTATACATTTACTAATGACCATGCAAAGTATTGGGAGGATTCTCCACAGTTTTCTCAAGAGTATAATGACCTGATTAATTCAATTGATTTTGATAACCTTTCTGATAAATTGGAGGAGATTCCTAAATATTTTTTATTCGGTGAATCTAGTGAGATAACAATTAGATGGGAACATTATAACACAGACACATATAATCCGTTGTTGGATGCTTTAGGTATTGAAGAAATCCCTTATGTAACTAAATTTACAATATACCAACCAAACATAAACATAATTTTATCTGACGATTACATCTTTGAAAAGGGTGACTTACAAGTAGATTTAGGTTTCGCCTTTGATAACATAGTAATGTATTCAGAAGATATATCAGGAGACAAATGAAATATATAATCACAGAAAATAAAATAGATAAGGTCGCTTTAACATGGCTCAATAATAACTTCGGTGATTTAACACCAAGTGTTAACGATAATAAAACATATTATGTTAATAAAGATAGATTACCATTATTTTATTATTATCAGGAGTCAAAAAAATTATCCGTTTATATAAATTATCACGAAATTTGGTCATTTTTAGAATCCATGTTTGGTATGGAATACCAACAAATACAGGGAGTTATAAGGGAATGGTTGGAAGAGACCTATAATTTAAAGGGTCTAACACCTCGAGGCAATGCGGACATTCTACTTCTGTGGTTGGAAGAGACCTATAATTTAAAGGGTCTAACACCTGGTATGATATCTACAAATGATAATTTTATGTTGGTAGAGACCTATAATTTAAAGGGTCTAACACCGAAATATCATTTACAGCCTTAACTGTTTCTGTTGGAAGAGACCTATAATTTAAAAAAAAATGAAATATATAATTTCAGAAAATAAAATGTATAACACATTTTCATCATTCCTAAATTCTTTAGGATTGTCGGACGTTATGTCACACGGTAATGGCATTGATGGTTGTTATTATCCTGTTGAGTGGTTTGAATATAACTATGATGAGGATGGATATGAACCAGTGCCTTGTTTATTTCGATACTTTAATAGTGGAAAAGCTTATGCTGAATGGCATGGACTAAGTGATGATACCTATTCAAATCAAGATTACCCAATAATTGAATTGGATTGGGAAATGTACAAACAAATTGAAGATTTATTTGGTGAAAGGACCATTGCTGAGTTCGGACCTAAATTTTTTCAAGATGTTGTCCATCAGGAAGTTAAAACTATCGTCTCAGAATAATTACTGTTCAATTTTTTCAAAAGACATTATTCGTAACTGAAGGATAATTGTTGTCGTCCAAGCAATACAAGCCATTAAATCCCATAAAATAAGGTTACCAATAAGATTAAACACAAATATCGCAAGTAAGGAATAATCACAAATTTTAATTTTTTTCATCATTTTCTTTTTTAGATAAATATACCGCAATTCTTCCATCGTACCGATTATAAGAACTTGACGCACCTGCTGCAATATGTAACGCCTCCATTTTTTCTATTTCATACCCTAAATCTAACCACGATTGGATTTCTTCTTGATTATCAGTAATTATAAATTTTTTATCCATATTATTGTTCCATTGTAGGTTTTAACCATAAAATATTATTCTTAAACACGTAGTTTCTAAGTGTCGGTAACTCTCTTTAACATTTGCATTGCGGTTTTCTTAGAACTACGTTTGTTAATTCGGAAATAAGCTCTCGCGTTGTGAGTAATACATGTTTGGATTATCTCATCCTCCATCCTATTAAATTGG
>Ga0209084_1000792_pt1 | contig 28764 bp, 25 predicted proteins | sample C_130820_MF_Meta_FD_187309 | JGI IMG/M metagenome (GOLD analysis project Ga0209084, IMG submission 187309) | Freshwater microbial communities from Lake Croche, Canada to study carbon cycling - C_130820_MF_MetaG (SPAdes) (version 2) | ecosystem: Environmental > Aquatic > Freshwater > Lake...
CCGACCTTCTCGCGCAGTTCACGGTTGGTGATGCCGAGGCCCTCTTCGGGGGCGAGACACAGCACACCGATTTTGCCCTCATGCAGGTTCTTGTGGACCTGATAGGCGGCCTCGCCGGTTTCGGCCAGCGGGTACACGGCCGAGAGGATCGGCTGGATCTTGCCCTGACAGATGAGATCGTTGGCGGCCCAGGCCTCGGCGTAGTTGGCGAAATGCGAGCTGACGATGCTCTTGAGCTTCATCCAGAGGTGACGGTTGTCGTACTCGATCATGAAACCGCTGGTAGCGGCGCAGGTGGTGATGGTGCCACCACGGGCAGCCACGAACACCGAGGCGCCGAAGGTCTGACGGCCCGGATGCTCGAACACGATGTCGACATCGCGGCCGATCATCGAGCGGATGTCCTTGCCGAGACGACGCCATTCGCTCTCGTCCTGGGTGTGCTCATCGGACCAGAAGCGATAGTTGGCGACTTTGCGGTCGATGACATGTTCGACACCGAGGTCGTTGAGCAGGGCCACCTTCTCGGGGCTGGAGACCACGCCAACCGGGGTGCCGCCACCATTGAGGATGTACTGCACGGCGTAACCGCCGAGACCACCCGATGCACCCCACACCAGAACAGCGTCGCCCTGCTTCATCGGGGCGGCGTTCTTCGAAACGAGCATGCGGTAGCTCGTGGAGTTGCACAGTGCGTTGACCGAGGACTCTTCCCAGCTGAGATGCTCCGGCTTGGGCATGAGCTGGTTGGCCTTGACGATCGAGAGGTCGGCAAGTCCGCCGTAGTTGGTCTCGAAGCCCCAGATGCGCTGGTTGTCGCCGAGCATCGAATCGTTATGGCTGGACTGGTCCTGATCGTCGACATGGTTGCAATGCACGACGACACGGTCGCCCGGCTTCCACTTGCGAACGGCCGAACCCACTCGCAGAACCACGCCCGACGCGTCGGAGCCCACTGCGTGGAAGTCCTGATCGTGGCGCTTGCCCCAATAGCTCTCGCGGCCGAGGCGGGTGAGGAACCCGAAGGTGGAGAGCGGTTCGAAGATCGAGGTCCACACGGTGTTGAAGTTGATCGAGCTGGCCATCACTGCGATGACTGCTTCGTCCGGGGCCAGTTCGGGCAGAGCGATCTCCTGCAGATGCAGCGCCTGACGAGGGTCCTTGTCGCCCGACTCCATGCCGGCGAACATGTCCTGCTCCTCCTTCCGGACAACGACGGCCCGATACGACTCGGGCAGTTCAAGGGCGGCGAACTCCTCGCTCGGAGCGCCCGCGGAGATGAGGTCAAGAATGTTCTGCATGGGGCGGAAAGCTAGTGGTGCTGGACCCGCTCGCCAAGCGGAACCGGCCATGAGGCGGTTGCGGTTACCGGCGGGTAATGTCAAAGGGCTCGGACAGTCGCGTCCGGGCAGGGGATTGACACTGCCACCTGGCAGGTCGAACCTCACCGTCGAACGAGTTCTGGAGGAAGAACATGGCTGCTTCGGTCATCCTGGGAGGCGCACGCACGCCCATCGGCAAACTGTCGGGTGCGCTCGCCGGCTTCGAGGCCACCGACCTCGGTGCCATCGCCATCCGTGAGGCGCTCGTGCGCTCCGGTGTGTCGCCCGAGCAGGTCGATTACGTGTTCATGGGTCAGGTGCTGCTCGGTGGCGCCGGCCAGATGACCGCCCGTCAGGCCTCCACCAAGGCGGGCATCCCGCTGGCCACCCCCTCGACCACCGTCAACAAGGTGTGTCTGTCCGGCCTCAACGCCATCCACCTCGCCGACCTCTACATCCAGGCCGGGCTCGCCGACATCGTCGTCGCTGGTGGCATGGAGTCCATGACCAACGCTCCGTACCTCATGCCCGGTGCCCGCGCCGGTCTGCGCATGGGCGATGGCAAGATCATTGACTCGATGATGTTCGACGGTCTGTTCTGTGCGATCGACCAGATGGCCATGGGTGCCGGCACCGAGAAGTACGCCGCCACCGCCGGGCTCGACCGCGACTCGCAGGACCAGGTCGCCTTCCTCTCCCATGAGCGTGCCGCTCGTGCCCAGGCCGAGGGCCTCTTCGCCGACGAGATCGTCGCTGTCGAGATCCCCCAGCGCAAGGGTGATCCCAAGATCTTCTCCGTCGACGAAGGTGTGCGAGCCGAGACCACCATGGACTCGCTCGGTGCGCTTCGTCCCGCCTTCGACAAGGCCGGCAACATCACCGCAGGCAACGCCTCGCAGATCTCCGATGGCGGCTCGGCCGTGATCGTGGCCTCCGAGGCCGCTGCCGAGCGTCTCGGCGTCACTCCGCTGGGCCGGATCCTCGGATACGGCGAGGTCGCCGGTCCCGATCCGTCGCTGCTCAACCAGCCGGCCAATGCCATCAACGTGGCGCTCGCCCGTGCGGGCATGAGCGTCGGCGATCTCGACCTGTTCGAGCTCAATGAGGCCTTCGCTGCCGTGGGTGTCGCCTCCATGGCCACGCTTGGCATCACTGCCGACATCACCAACGTCAACGGTGGCGCCATCGCCCTGGGTCACCCCATCGGCATGTCGGGCAACCGTGTGGCTCTGCATCTGCTTCATGAGCTCAAGCGTCGTGGTGGCGGCCGTGGTGCGGCTGCGCTCTGCGGCGGTGGCGGTCAGGGCGACGCCATCCTGCTCGAGACCATCTGAGCCGGTTGCGCCCACTGCGCACTCGCAGTCATCGACCTCCGGGTCGCTGACACACAGCAGTTCTCAATGGACCCGGGCTTCGGCCCGGGTCCATTCACGTTTCAGGGGCTCTCGCGTGTCAGGACTTCTTGCGAATCAGAGGATTTCGCGGCGACCCTCGAGCGCACGGCCGAGGGTGAGCTCATCGGCGTATTCGAGATCGCCACCCACGGGCAGACCGCTGGCGATGCGCGTGACGGTGAGCCCGAGTGGTTTGAGTAGACGACTGATGTACATCGCCGTTGCCTCACCCTCGATATTCGGGTTGGTGCACAAGATGACTTCGGTGATGCCCTCGGGTTCGAGGCGGGCCAGCAGTTCCTTGACCTTGAGCTGGTCGGGGCCGATGCCCTCGATGGGGCTGATGGCCCCCTGCAGCACGTGATAGCGACCGCGGAACTCGCCGGTCTTCTCGACCGCCACGATGTCGCGGGGTTCCTCGACCACGCACACGATGGAACTCTCCCGTCGGGTGTCGGTGCAGATGCCGCAGGCCTCGCCCTCGGAGATGTTGAAGCAGGTCAGACAGAAGCTCACGCGCTCTTTGACGATGGCGATGGCGTTGGCGAGCCGGAGCGCATCGACCGAGGGCAGTTTGAGCAGATGGAACGCGATGCGTTGCGCGGATTTCGGGCCCACCCCGGGGAGGCGTCCGAGTTCGTCGATGAGTTCCTGGACCGGACCGGCATACATGGTCACGAGACGTCGGGATCCCCGTCGGTGGTGGGCAGCGCGCCGCCGAATCCGCCGAATCCTCCGGCGGTTCCAGTGGTGCCGCTTCCGAGTCCACCGAGCGCGCCACCAAGGCCTCCCAGACCACCGAGCGCTCCACCGAGAGCGCCGAGATCGAGGGCGGGCATCGCCGCGCTCTGGAGATCGGCCAGCTGGTCGAAGGCATCATTGAGGGCAGCGAGCACGAGATCCTCGAGCAGGCTGATGTCCTCGGGATCGACAGCGGTGGGGCTGATCGTGACATCCAGGAACTGCATGTCGCCGGTGATGGTGATCTGCACTGCGCCTCCACCGGCCCGGCCGATGATCTCGGTCTCCGCGGTTCGGGCTTGGGCGTCGGTCATGCGCTGTTGCATGTCAAGCGCTTGCGACAGCAGGGAGTTGATGTCGAAGGAATCAGTCATCGGGGGGCTCCGTTCGGGTTCAGGCTTCGGGTTCGGCAACGAGTTCGGCGCCCGGAAACACTGCGGCGATGCGATCGAGGCCGCTGGTGGCGGTGCTGTCCGCGTTGTCGAGTTGGGCGATGGTTTCGCGGTCGAGGAATTCTTCGGGTTCCTCGGCACTGGGTCGGGCGCTACCCGATGCCACGGCACGACGATCGCCGGGATCGATGGCATCGGAGTCAACAGTGAGGCGAACCGTGATGGGACCGGCGAACGCGGCGGAGAGTGCTGCCTCGACCTCAGAACGGAGTTCCTCGCATCGGGACGCATGGGGTGCATTGGGTAGGCCCAGGGTTGCCTGCGTTCCCTCGACGGCGAGCCAGCGGCCGGCGGCGTAGCGGGGACGGGCCCGCTGGGAGAGTGACGGCAGGATGGTGGCGCTCCATGCTGAGGAGAGCGACCCCAGCGAAAGGCTCGCGCCGGAAGCGGAGCTTGGTGGCGCTGGCACACCCGCAGACGTGCTGGCCTGGGCGGGTGGCTGGGCGGGTGCCTGAGCGACCTCAGCAGGTGACTGGGCGGCTGCGGAGCTCGGGGATGCCGTCGCTGCGGAGGAGGTGGGCGCCGGTGGGCGTCGGTTTGCCGGGCGGGTCGGAGGTGTCGGGCGAGCCGCAGGTTCCGCGGTGGCGTCCGCTGCTGCGGGCCGGGCAGCGGGACGGGCGGTGGCTCGGGAATTGCCCGGGTTTCGCTGACGCAGTACCTCACGGGCGCCATCGGCGGGTCGGCCTCCTGCCCCGGCTCGGGCATCGGCGGGCGCCTGCCCCCCTGAGGGCATTGGCTCCGACGGTTCAGCACCGGGGCCGTGATCATCGGCTGATGCAGGACCTGCATCCGAGCGGGCAACGACCGGTGCGGCGACGGGTGGGGTGGCACCAGCAGGTGCCGCAGCCGCAGTGCGGACTGGTGCTGACGCGCCACCTCCGGATGCGGGTAGGCCCTGCTCGAGACGGGTGATCCGCTCGGCCAGCGCCGCCACGGAGGTATCGGCGTCGAAGCGGGTGAGGCGGACGAGTGCCACCTCGAGCGGAATGCGCGGGTCGAGGGCGTCCTGGATCCCCACGAAGGCCTCGCCGAGCAACTCGAGCGCACGGGTGGCCCCCACGGCGCTCAGGCGGGCGGCCTGTTCGATCGAACGGTCGCGGTCGGTGTCGGTGAGCCGGGAGAGATCAGCGCCCACAGCGGCGAGGAAGACATCGCGGAGGCGGGCAATGAGGGACTCACCGAGCACACGGGGGCTGCGACCGCGGCTGAGCGCTGCTTCCACCGCAATGAGTGCACGTGCGGTGTCACGCTCGCACAGCGCTTCGACCAGTTCGTCGACGGCGTCGTTGGAGTCCGGGACTCCGCCGGCGGCGACGACCCGATCGAGGGCCGACAGGGTGTCGCGGGCTGATCCGGCGCCGGTGCGAAGCACATGCGCGCGACCTTCCGGGCTGAGTTCGAGCCCGGCGTCGGCGACCACGTAATCGACGAGACCCTCGAGATCGGCGGCCGAGAGGAGGTTGACCTCGAAGTGCTGGGTGCGACTACGGATCGTGGGCAGGACCTTCTGCGGGTCGGTGGTGGCCAGCACGAACACGACGTGGTCGGGCGGTTCCTCGAGGGTCTTCAGCAGCGCGTTCGACGCCGGAGTGGTGAGCATGTGGACCTCATCGAGGATGTACACCTTGGTACGTCCGGGTGTGCCCAACGATGCGCGGGCGATGAGGTCACGGATGGCGTCGACGCCATTGTTCGAGGCGGCATCGAGCTCGTGGACGTCGAAGCTGCTGCCGGTCTCGATGGAGAGGCAGGAGTCACATTCGCAGCAGGGTTCGCCCTCGACGGTGGCTTCGCAGTTGAGCACCTTGGCCAGGATGCGGGCCGTCGAAGTTTTGCCGGTGCCCCGGGGGCCGGAGAAGAGGTACGCGTGGCCGATCCGGTCGTCGATGACGGCGTTGCGGAGCGCGTCGACGAGATGCTGTTGGCCCCTGACCTCGCTGAAGCGGCGGGGACGGTAGCGACGGTAGAGCGACTGATAGGCCATCGGGGCCGAGCCTACCGACCCCCTGCGACCGCGTGTGATGGCTCTGGCGACAAAGCATGTTGGTGGCTCCGGGGACGCGAGAGACCCGCTTCCCCGTGTGACGGTCAGGCTGCCTGCGGCACATCGGAGTTCCTGCTGAGAGCTGCTGCCTTCCGGCCCTGACCCGGTTCACAAGTTCCGATTGCACAGGACCCGACCGCCACACGCGAAAGCGGGTCGTCTGACACGATACCCTGTCGGCTCGGCACTTCATCCGGTCATCCCGGATGGAATCCCTGGAGGGGTGCGAGAGCGGCCGAATCGGCACGCTTGGAAAGCGTGTGAGGGGCAACCCTCCGTGGGTTCGAATCCCACTCCCTCCGCCATATGGGGCCCGGTCGGAATCGACCGGGCTCTGCTGTACCCACGAGGAGCACCCGATGACTGATCACGAACTGATGGGCCTGGCCCTCGACGAGGCCCGTGCCGCCGCCGAACATGGCGATGTGCCCATCGGTGCGCTCGTGGTGGTCGATGGGCTGGTCGTTGCCCGGCGCCATAACCAGCGCGAACAACTGCAGGATCCGACCGCGCACGCCGAGGTGCTGGCCATCCGTGATGCCGCCGCTGCGCTCGGTTCGTGGCGCCTCGAGCGGGCCACGGTGTTCGTCACCCTTGAACCCTGCGCCATGTGCGCCGGCACGATGGTCAACGCCCGCGTCGAGCGACTCGTGTTCGGCGCTCGCAGCCTCGACAACGGAGCATGCGGATCGCTCTATCACCTCGGTAGCGATCCGCGTTTGAACCACGAGTTCTCCACCACAGCCGATGTGCGGGCGGAGGAATGCAGCGAATTGCTGTCGACCTACTTCGCCGGTCTCCGCTGAACGACGGCGCCCAACTGGTCCATTCGCAGAGCTTTCGCGCTCGCCGCTAAGGTCGCAGGCGGAGAGTTGCCAGAGCGGACGAATGGGACGGTCTCGAAAACCGTTGAGGCTTCACGGTCTCCGAGGGTTCAAATCCCTCACTCTCCGCCACCAGAACCGGCGCCCACGGGCGCCGGTTCTTCGCATTCCGGCCCTAGGGTGACGGCTCCATGCAAAGCCCCAATATGCACATGATGTCGATGATGTCGGCGAACCGCGATGAGATCGCCGGCCAGAAGTTCGGCCGCCGCACGATCCGGCGCGTGCTGTCCTTCGCCCGCCCGTACCGCACGGCCATCACGCTGTTCGTGATCGTCATCGTGTTCCAAGCACTGCTCGGTCTGGCGCCGGCCCTGCTGTTCCGTCAGATCATCGACGTTGCCATCCCGCAGAGTCGCCGCGGGCTGCTCCATGTGCTCGCCGCCGCCGTTGTGGCCGCCGCCGTCTTCAACGCCGGGCTTTCCTTCGTGGAGCGTTTCTATTCCTCGCGGATCGGTGAGGGTCTGATCTTCGATCTCCGTTCGCGCCTGTTCGATCATGTGCAGGCCATGCCCATCGGGTTCTTCACCCGCACCCAGACCGGTGCGCTCATGAGCCGTATGAACAACGATGTCATCGGGGCCCAGCGGGCAGTCACCACCACCCTCGGTTCGGTCGTCTCCAACGTCATCGTGTTGGTCACCACGCTCACGGCGATGATCATTCTCGAATGGCGACTCACGATGCTCGGTCTGATCGTGCTGCCGATCTTCATCATCCCGGCCAAGAGGGTCGGACGTCGTCTGTCGAGCATCACCCGTGAGGGGTTCGATCTCAACGCCGTCATGAATACCCAGATGACGGAACGCTTCAACGTGTCCGGTGCTCTGCTCGTGAAACTGTTCGGCGATCACGATCAGGAGTCCAAGGAGTTCTCTGATCGGGCCGCTCGCGTACGCGACATCGGTATCCGCAGTGCGATGTACAGCCGCACGTTCCTCATCGCGCTCGCCTTGGTGGGTGCGCTCGGAACGGCGATGGTCTACTGGCTCGGTGGCCAGCTGGTGATCTCCGATGCCATCTCGCTCGGCACGCTGGTCGCCATGGCCGCGCTCGTCACTCGCATCTACGACCCGCTCACTGCACTCTCGAACGCAAGGGTCGACATCATGACGGCGTTGGTGTCATTCGACCGGGTGTTCGAGGTGCTCGATCTGAACAATCCGCTCGTCGATCGCCCGGGTGCGATTGATCTCATCGATGCGAAGGGTGCGATCGAGTTCGATCACCTCACCTTCCGGTATCCATCGGGTTCCGACATCTCGCTGCGTTCGCTCGAGATCGGCACGAGCGGTTCGGTCGACGACGGCCCGGGTGCCGAGGTCCTTCACGATGTGAGCGCCACGATCGAACCCGGGCAACTCATCGCCCTTGTCGGGCCGAGCGGAGCGGGGAAGACCACGCTCAGTTCGCTGGTGCCGCGTCTCTACGACGTCACCGAGGGATCACTGCGCATCGACGGCCACGATGTGCGCGACCTCACACTCGATTCCCTGCGTTCTGCCGTTGGTGTGGTGTCGCAGGATCCGCACCTGTTCCACGACACCGTTGCCGTCAATCTGCTCTACGCCAACCCCGCCGCCACCCGGACGCAGCTCGAAGCGGCGTGTCGTGCCGCGCAGATCCACGATGTCATCGCCGCACTTCCTGATGGTTACGACACCGTTGTCGGTGAGCGTGGGCATCGTCTCTCGGGTGGAGAGAAGCAGCGTCTGGCCATCGCTCGGGTACTCGTCAAGGATCCGGCCATCGTCATCCTTGACGAAGCCACGAGTCATCTCGACTCCGAGAACGAATCTCTCGTGCAGCAGGCGCTTGCGCAAGCGCTGCGCGGTCGCACGGCACTCGTCATTGCCCATCGGCTTTCCACCATCACTGATGCCGATCAGATTCTCGTGCTCGAGGGCGGACGTGTGGTCGAGCGTGGTCGTCACGACGATCTCATGCACGACGAAGGGCTCTACGCCGATCTCTACCGCACCCTGTTGCGCGGCGATGCCGAGGGCTTCGACCGCACGCCCTGATCGACGCAGTCAGATCCCGGCGAGGCGGACACGCAGTAGCGGGAGTACCTCGGCGCCGAGAGCGGCGATCTGCTCCCGAGCGGCGTCAGGGGAGATTCCCGGCGCGTGGATGCGCAGGTTCAGGCAGGTGGCATCGGCGTCGACGACCGTGCTGGCGATGGACTGCGCGAGTCGCTTCGGGTCGTCGTCGCAGATCCACCCGTTGTCGCGCCAGTGCGCAAGAGCGGCTTCGGTCGAATAGCTCCGGTACACATCGAACTGGTCATCAAAGGCCTGCCGGGGCGGAGCGCCGAGCCATGCGCGCCGGATGAGGATCCGCGGCCCGGTTCCGCCGGCCCCGGTGTAGGCCTCGGTGAGTTCGCCCACCCTGGTGATCACGGTCCCGCCGTCGAAGAGCACTCCCGCCCCCGCCGCTGCCGCGCGGCGCACAGCAGCCGGACTCATCGCCGCGCTGATGACCGGTATGGGTCGGTCGGCGAGCAGTCGCAGTGCTCGATCGCCCTCGAGTGGGCCGAGTTCGCGGCCCGAGAGCATGGCGGTGAGACGGGGGAGTCCCTCACGGAACAGCGGCATCATGAGCGACTGGTCGATGTCCATCGCCTCGAAGTCGAGGGCAAGCGAACCCGGAGCCACCCCCACCCCGACCCGACCGGGGAAGCGGGCGTCGAGCCAGGCCACCTCCTCGGCCAGCATGGCCACAGGACGCAGCGGAAGCAGCAGCGGGCAGGGTGCCGCCCACCCGCCGCTCATGGCCGCCAGTTGGAAGCCAGCGGTCTGCAAGGGATTCGGGAGATAGCCGGCGAACCCCCCGTGATGTTCGGCGGTCATGACCCCGTCGAAGCCCGAGTCGATGGCCAGCGCTGCCTGGGTGCACAACTGATCGACGATCTCGATCGCATCCAACTCGTTGTGCGGGTAGATCCGCAGCGAGATGGAACCGTCGGCGAACACGGCAGAGGGATCCGTCATGTTGCTCGCAACAGCCATGGGTCGACATTACGGCCCGGCGGATCGCGGGTGTGGCGGAACCAGCGTCCTAGCTTGGGGGAATGGTCGCCCTGCCCGAGAACAACCTCGAAAGTCTCCTCGCGTACGAACAGATCCGTCAGTTGGCGGCCCACTACGCCGTGGCTGTGGATTCCCGCAACCTTGATGCACTGGTGGCGTTGTTCGTCGACGATGTGCGCGTGGGGCGCGACACGTTCGGCCGGGCCGCGCTGCGGGAATCCTTCGACATCTCATTACGGGGCATCGGAGTCTCAATCCTCAATGTGGGTACGCATGCGATCGACCTGCTCGATGCGGACCACGCCACCGGTTCGGTCTACTGCCATGGGCAGATTCAGGACGGCGATCGCTGGATCCATCAGATGATCCTGTATCGAGATTCCTACGAACGACGCGGGGGCGAGTGGTATTTCGTCCGCCGCATCCATGAGCTCTGGTTCGGCCAGCAGGCGGAGCGCAACCCCCTCGATCAGTCGCCGGCCGACTGGCCCGCGAATCACGACGGACGCGGAACCGTGCCCGGGTCATGGCCCACGTGGTCAGCGTTCTGGTCGGCACAGTCATGAGGATCCGCTTCCAACGATGAACGGTTCCCGACGACCGAAGGTCGCGTTCGTCACCACACTGGACACTGCGATCCTGCACGACGATTTCGACTACCCATTCCACGTTGAAGCGTTCGCTTCCGCAGGTACCGACCTCGAACACGCGGCATGGGAGGACCCAGCGGTTCGATGGGAGGAGTTCGATCTCGTCGTTGTGCGCAGTCCGTGGAACTACGTCGATCGTCTCGACGAGTTCAGGCAGTGGCTGCACGCTCGCCGGGCGCTCACAACGATTCACAACCCGGTCGACCTCATCGAATGGAACATGGACAAGCGCTACCTCGCCGAGCTCGCCGCGAGTCGAGTGGCAGTGGTCAGTACGGCGTATGCGTCGAGCAGCCCGGAGTTGGCAGATGCTCTCGCTGCGACGTCGACACCTCAGGTGATCGTGAAGCCATCGATCTCGGCGGGTTCGCGGCTGACAGGACGTTTCGCGAACGGATCAGCTTCAGCGATCGACCTGGGTGAGCGGATCCTCGCCGCCGGATTCACCGTCATGGTCCAGCCGTTTGCGTCGTCGGTGGATGCCGTTGGCGAGATCGGCACAGTGATGATCGACGGCTTGATCTCGCACTCGTTTCGCAAAGGTCCGCTCCTCGCTGACGAAGGGGCGCTGCGGGGCGGTGAGTACTGCGAGGAGATCTCGGCGGCCGAACTATCGACCGACGAGCGAGCCCTCGTGCTCGATGCGAATGCTGCGGTCGAACGCATCGTTCGTGATCGTGGATGGATCTCCCCGGACGAGCATCTGCTCTACGCCCGTTACGACATTGTCCGACTCGACGACGGAACGCCGGCGCTCCTCGAGGCCGAGTTGTTCGAACCGAGCCTGTTCCTCATGGTCGATCCGGCCTCGCCCGCCCGCTTCGTCGCCGCAGTTCAGGCTCGGCTCTGAACGGACTCGCTCCGCATCGGCTCCGTTGTCAGCCGTTGGCCAGAGTTCCGGCGAAGATCTGCCAGGCGAGCGCGCTCTTGGCCACGAGGCTGAGCACGAGGTACACCTTCTCGCCGTAGAGGTAGTCGGCAAATCTGCCGCGTCCCCGGTACTGCAGCCACTGGTTCAGGGCAAAGCAGTTGAACAGCAGGAACAGCGAGATGACGATTCCGTAGACGAACGGCGGCACACCGTCAGGGTTGGTTGCCACTCCGTTGACAACGGTGTTGTTGGTGGCAGCGGTGACGAGCCCGACGGTGATTGCGATCCACGGAACGATGCCCACGATGCACCCGAAGATGAATGGCCACCAGTTGACGGTCTCGCGATCGCGGTTGACCTGTTCCATCACCAGACCGAACAGGATCATCGCGGCGTTCACGCCGAAGATGGCCATCATGGCGTAGAGGTTGTTGATGCCGTTCAACAGGCCGATCAGCAGGATCATGATCGAGGCACTGATCGAGTATTCGATCCATCGGGCGTAGTTGATTCCCCGCTGCAGATTCGCTTCGTACCAGCGCCGTAGGGGTGTCACCGCCATGAGCAGGTGGTCGCCGGCGGCGAGGAACAAGAAGATGGCGATAGCGATGGGGAAGCTGAATTCGAAGAACTGCTTGGTGAGGCTGAGCGAACCTTCAGCCCCCGGCGGTCCGGTCTGCACCGTGGCCACGACCGGGATGGCGAATGATGAACTGATGAGAAGGATCAAGACGCCCTGTACGAGATGGAGCGAACCGACCCCGAGATTCCAGTTCCGGAGGTTCTGCATGCGTGAGTGTGGTGCTGTTTCAGCCATACCGTGACGCTAGGCCCGCAATCCCGATGAACGTGGTTCTTGGTTGCGCCGAGTTTCGTTGTGAGATGCTCGCCGGATGCGCGTGCACCTCGTCGATGGAACCTACGAGCTGTTCCGCCACCATTTCGCTCTTCCGTCCCGCGTGAACTCCGAAGGCCTGGAGGTGGCGGCCACCCGAGGCGTGCTGTCGTCCATGATCGGCATGCTCGAAGAGGGCGCAACGCATATCGGTGTCGCGACTGATCACACCGTGGAGTCGTTCCGCAATGCGCTCTACGACGGCTACAAGTCGGGTGAGGATCTCGACCCGCTGCTCGGGGATCAGTTCCACCTCCTGGAGGATGTGCTGCGTGCCGCGGGTTTCACGGTGTTCGCCATGACCGAGCATGAGGCCGACGATGCCATGGGTGCCGCAGCCGCGATTGCTGCAGCAGACCCACGGGTGGAGCAGGTCATCATCTGCACTCCCGACAAGGATCTCGGTCAATGTGTTGTCGGTGATCGTGTCGTGCAGTTGGATCGCCGCAAGGGACTTCTCATCAACCGTCAGGGTGTGATCGACAAGTTCGGCGTTCCGCCCGAGTCGATCCCCGACTACCTCGGTCTGGTGGGTGATGCTGCCGACGGCTTCCCCGGGCTGCCGGGTTGGGGGGCGAAGTCAGCCTCGACCGTGCTGGCCCGCTACGGCCATATCGAGAACATCCCCGCGGATGTCGAACAGTGGGATGTGCAGGTTCGCGGTGCCGCCAAGCTCTCGGCCACCCTCAACGAACAGGTTGAACTTGCGCTGCTGTTCCGACGTATCGCCACCATCGCGCTCGATGCGCCGACGATGCACTCGGTGGACGAACTCCGCTGGGTTGGGCCCACCCCCGAGTTCGCGGCTCTTGCCGAACGTATCGATGCCACCCGCATGATGGCCCGCTTGAAAAAGGTGATGGCCGCTCGGTGAGCGGCCATCAGGTGAGGATCGAGGTTGCTTGCGCCCTCGGGCGCAGCTGCTGATCAGCTATCGGACTTGGTGTCCTCGGATTTCGCAGCAGCGGATTCGCCGTCGCGGAGACCCTTCTCGAACTCGCCCTTGGCCGAGCCGATGGATCGGGCCAACTTGGGAAGCTTGGCGCCGCCGAAGAGCAGGGCGATGATTGCGAGGACGATGACGATGTCCCAGCCGATGAGTTCTGCAAGCACCATGGTGATTCCTTCCCGGGCCGGAGGCCGCGTGAGCGCAGTTCATTTCGAACGTTGAGCGAAGGCTAGGCCATCGGTAGGCGTCGGTCATCGCCAGTGTCCACGATTTAGCGGATATTTGTAATCTCCCCGACCCGTCTCGGCGCCGATTCCGGACCTGCATTCCAACCCCCTGCCGCGCCATCGGTAGTCTTGCGGGCATGTCCGAACATCCCATGACGCAGCGTCTGGCCGAACTCGCCGAGCGCAAGCAGGAAGCCCTCCACGCCGGTTCCGAGCGGTCTGTTGAGCGGCAGCACTCCAAGGGCAAGATGCTGGCCCGTGAGCGCATCGACTATCTCCTCGATGAGGGTTCGTTCCACGAACTCGACATGCTGGCCCGTCACCGTGCCCATGAGAGTGGCATCGAGGAGCGCCCGTACACCGATGGCGTCATCACCGGTTGGGGCACCATCGACGGCCGCAAGGTGTTCGTGTTCTCCCAGGACTTCACCGTGTTCGGCGGCGCACTCGGCGAGGTCTTCGCCGAGAAGATCCACAAGGTCATGGATCTCGCCCTGTCAGTCGGCGCTCCGCTGATCGGTCTCAACGATGGTGCCGGTGCCCGCATCCAGGAGGGTGTCGTGTCGCTGGCCAGCTACGGCGGCATCTTCCACCGCAATGTGCAGGCCTCGGGTGTCACCCCGCAGATTTCCGTGATTCTCGGCCCATGCGCCGGCGGTGCGGTCTACAGCCCGGCCATGACCGACTTCATCTTCATGGTCGATCAGACCTCGCATATGTTCATCACGGGTCCCGATGTCGTGAAGACCGTGACCGGCGAGGAAGTCACGCTCGAGGAACTCGGCGGCGCCAAGAGCCACGCCACCAAGTCCGGTGTCGCCACCTTCGTGTCGCCCGATGAGCAGTCATGCCTCGACGACGTCAAATACCTCTTCTCGTTCCTGCCCTCGAACAATCTCGAGACCCCGCCGGAGATGCCCACCGAGGATGATCCCAAGCGGCTGTGCCCCGAACTTGTCGACATCATGCCGGCCAGCCCGAACATCCCCTACGACATGAAGAAGGTCATCGCGTCGGTTGTCGACGACGGCGACTTCTTCGAGTACTTCCCGCGATGGGCCGGCTCGATCGTGTGTGGTTTCTCCCGTCTCAACGGTCAGACCGTCGGCATCATCGGCAATCAGCCCATGATGCTGGCCGGCGTGCTCGACATCGAGTCCGCCGAGAAGGGCGCCCGGTTCGTGCGTACCTGCGATGCGTTCAACATCCCGATCGTCACGTTCGTCGATGTTCCCGGCTTCCTGCCCGGTGTCGATCAGGAGTACGGCGGCATCATTCGTCACGGCGCCAAGCTGCTCTACGCCTTCTGCGAGGCCACTGTTCCTCGCATCCAGGTCATCACCCGCAAGGCCTACGGCGGCGCCTACGTGGTCATGAACTCCAAGTCCATCGGCGCCGATCTCGCATTCGCCTGGCCTTCAGCCGAACTGGCCGTCATGGGTCCGCAGGGTGCGGTCGAGATCCTCTACAAGCGCGAACTCCAGAACGCCGCCGATCCCGTGGCCCGTCGCGCTGAGCTTGTCGAGGATTACACCGAGCGCTTCGCCAATCCGTACGCGGCGGCCGAACGTGGTTTCGTCGATGATGTCATCGACCCTGCCGAGACCCGCATCAAGGTCATCGCCGGGCTCGAGATGCTCAAGTCCAAGCGCGAGGAACTTCCACATCGCAAGCACGGGAACATCCCGCTGTGACCGACAGTGCTCGCGTGTCGATCACGCCGGAACCAACCATCGAAGAAGCGGCTGCTATCGCTGCCGCCATCGAGGTCACGCGTCCGCAGGTGGTGCTGGTTGAACAGCGCGCCAGCGAGTCACGTTGGCGCTTCTCGGGTCGATGGTGGGCAACGCCGCTCACGCAGCGTCGCCCCCGCCCCTGACGAAACGGACGTTCGGTCAGTTCGGTCAGTTCGGTCAGTTCGGTCAGTTCGGTCAGTTCGGGCCGAACACCTTTGAGGCCACCTGACCGAGCAGTTCAACGCGCTCGGGGTTGTGGCCATTGGCCGGTAGCGCACAGGTGATTCCATCGATGCCCATGGCCTTCACGGTTTCGAACTGTTGGCCGAGTTCATCGGGACCGCCCCAGTTGACCAGCCCGAGGAACACCTCACGAGTGGCGTCGTCGACGGCGTCGAGGTCGATGCCCCGGGTGAGCAGGAACCCCTTGGCCTCGGCGTAGGCCTCATCGGCGGTGGGGGCGATGACGCATTGCATCATCTTTGTGACCGAGATGGTGATGCGGTCGCGACCGAGACGATCGCAATGGGCGGCGAGCGCATCGAGCTTGCGGGGCACTTCGTCGAGCGGGCAGGTGAAGTTGGCCTCATCCGCGTACTGGGCCACCATGCGCAGCGTCTTCTTCTCGCCCGATCCACCGATCATGATCGGGATGCGGCTGAGCGGAGCGGGCTGATTGATGGCGTTTTCGACGCTGTAGTGCGTGCCGCTGAAGGTGGGCCGCTCATCGCGCAGCATCGGCAGGATGATCTGGAGCGCTTCCTCGAGCTTCTCGAAGCGATCGGTGAACGTGCCGAACCCGAAGCCCAGCGAGTTGTGTTCGAGTTCGAACCAACCAGCGCCGATGCCGAGCTGCGCGCGCCCCTTCGAGACGATGTCGAGGGAGGTGATGGTCTTGGCCAGCAGCGCCGGATTGCGATAGGTGTTGCCGGTGACGAGCGCGGCCAGACGCACTGTGCTCGTGTGCTGGGCCAGCGCGGCCAGCAGCGAGTAGCACTCGAGCATGTAGTCGGTCGGAGCGCCCAACATGGGGAGTTGGTAGAAGTGGTCCATGACCAGAACGGTGTCGAAGCCTGAACGGTCGGCGGCAGCGGCCTGGGCGGCGATGTTGTCGAAAAGATCGACATCGGCCACGCCGGGATAGGTGAAATTAGGGATCTGATAGCCGAGACGGGTCATGGTTCCTCCTGAGCGAAGGCCGTATCGTACGCCGATGCAACTGATCTTCGACCGGATCGAACTCGCCGACGGACGACGCGCACCGCTCGGCGGCTCGCCCGGTGGTGAACATGCCCTCGATCGGTTTGTCATCGGGATCGCGCCATCGATCACGGCAGCTCATGTCTTCGACCCTGCGGTGCAGGCGCATTCGTGGTCATGGTCGATCGCTGCCGATGCGCTCGCCGGGCATTCGCTTCGAACAGTCTCGATCGTGATGCGGGTGGTCGATGGTCGCGGCCCATTGCGCATGTTCCGGCACGGCTATCAGTCCTGGAGTCCCTGTGACGTTGCCGTGTTCGGCGTGGATCGCGATCCGTCGTTGGCCGAGGGCTCGCTCGAGTTGGTGCGTGGTGTGCATCAGGCCGATCAGCGGGTGGTGCCCGATCGGGACGAACTGCGTTCGGAATGGCTGACCCTGCTCATCGACGACACCGGTTCGCCGGTGCTCGTCGGGTTCGATGGGGGCGACCGCCACGACGGCACGTTTCGTCTGCGCAACGGCACCACCGGCCCCGAACTCTGGTGTGAGGCCTTCCTCGGTGATGCAGCGCTTGCGGCGGGGGAGGAACGCCATCTCCATGATCTGCTGATCGCGAGTGGCTCATCGCCGGAGAATCTTCTGGCTGGATGGGCCGTGCATGCCGGACAGGTGGGCCGTGCCCGCGTCGATGCGCCGTATCAGGTGGGCTGGTGCAGTTGGTACCACTACTTCCACGACGTCACTGAAGCCGATCTGGATCACAACCTCGCGTTGGCTGATTCATGGCCATTCGATGTGTTCCAACTCGACGACGGCTATCAGTCCGCCATCGGTGACTGGCTCATCACCAACGACAAGTTCCCGAGCGATATTGGCTCCATCGCTGACCGCATCGCCGCGGCCGGTCGCACCCCGGGCATCTGGATCGCCCCGTTCCTTGCCGCACCCGATTCAGTTGTTGCCACCGAGCATCCCGAGTGGTTGGCCACCTTTCCCGATGGTTCGCCGCTCATCACCATGTTCAACCCGCCGTGGGGTGGCGGCATGGGCGGGTTCATGTTCGGGCTCGACACGACCCATCCCGAGGTGATCGAGCATCTCGAGGGTCTGGCTCGCACGCTGGTCGATGTCGGCTTCGACTATCTCAAGCTGGACTTCACGTTCTCTCCTTCGTACGACGGGGTGTGGCATGACCCATCGCAGACACCAGCACAGCGAGTGCGTGCGGGTTACGACGCCATCCGGCGGGGAGCCGGCGATGCCTTCCTGCTCGGCTGCGGTTCGCCCCAGTCCAATGTGGTCGGTGTGGTCGACGGCAATCGCATCGGTCCTGACGTGGCGCCTTCATGGCCGATCGAGGCGAAGACCGAACCGCTCGCCGGCTACCGAGGTAGCCAACCCTCCACACGAAACGCGTGGTTCAACACCACGGCTCGTTCGTTCATGCATCGTCGTCTGTGGCTCAACGACCCCGACTGTCTCATGCTGCGCAACGCCGAGACCGAACTCACTGCCGAGCAGATGCGCACTTGGGCACTCGCCGTCGGCGTGTCGGGCGGCATGGTGTTGGTGAGCGATGACCTCGCACTCGTTGATGCCCATGGTCGGGCGTTGCTCGATGAAGCGATCGAACTCGGTCGTGCGTCCGATGAAGCTGCCCGGTCCGGCGAGCAGCCCACCAGTCCGGATCTGCTCGCTGGTTCCGCACCCGTCGCGCTGGCGTCTCAGTCGTCAGCGCTCACTGTCGATGCCGAGAGCGGCGGTTCCCACTGGAATTGAGCCAGCTGGAAGCAGGCCTCGATCCCGAACCGGACCGCCGACCAGTACCCGGACGCCGAGTCCGCCCGCAGCGGACTGCAGGCGGGGCCACGCCAGCCGTTACCGTTCGAACATGTCCGAGGCCCCAGCCCCTCTTGCCGATCTGCGTGTCATCGATATGGCCACGGTGCTGGCCGGTCCCGGCTGTGCCCGTCACCTTGCTGACTTCGGTGCCGATGTCATCAAGGTCGAGCGTCCCGGTTCGGGCGACACCGTGCGGGCCATGGGCTGGCGTGATCCGGCCGACGACGTCACGTTGTTCTGGAAGCTCGCCGGTCGGGGCAAGCGCAGCATCGTGCTCGACCTCAAGCAACCGGAAGAGCTCGACATCCTTCGCCGCCTCATCGCCACCGCCGATGTGCTGGTCGAGAACTTCCGCCCCGGAAAACTCGAAGCACTCGGCCTGCGCCCCGAGGAACTCATTGCCGCCAATCCGAAGCTGGTCATCACCCGGGTGAGTGGATTCGGTCAGACCGGCCCCTACGCGCATCGGCCCGGTTTCGCCACGCTGGCCGAGGCCATGTCGGGATTCGCCCACGTGAACGGCGAACCCGATGGTGGTCCGATGCTTCCACCCATCGCCCTCACCGATGAGGTCACGGCGCTGGTGGCCGCCTTCGCCACGATGGTCGCGGTGCACAGCGGTGTCGGGCAGGTGGTCGACGTCAACCTGCTCGAATCGATGCTGCATCTCATGGGTCCGCTGCTCTCGGCTCAGGTGGTGTCTGGTTATGAGCAACCGCGCCTCGGCTCCGGTATTCCGTACTCGGTGCCTCGCAACACCTATCGATGCAGTGACGGCCGATGGGTGGCCATCTCCACCACCGCCGAGAGCGTGGCCCAGCGACTCATGGCCGTTGTTGGTTACCCCGATGATCCCCGGTTCGACGGTTTCGACAATCGTGTGGCCAATCGTGAACTGGTTGATTCACTCGTCGGCGATTGGATCGCCCAGCGCACACTCGATGAGGTGCTGGCGATCGCCGATGAAGCCGAGGTCGCTGCTGCTGCGGTGTACTCGATGGCCGATGTCGTCGCTGATCCCCATGTGATCGACCGCGGCATCGTCCTCGATGTCGATGGTGTGGGCATGCAGAACGTCATCGCCCGATTGTCGAAGACACCGGGTGGTGTGCGATTCGCGGCCCGCCCGTTGGGCGCCGATCGCGACGATGTGATCGCTGAGTTGGAGCGACTCGAAGCATCTGACGACTGAGACCAGTCGGGTGTGACGAACTCAGCCTCGGTGCTGCGCAGCCAGTTCGGCGATATCGGCCATGATGCGGCCGAGTTCGAAATCCTTCGGCGTGTAGACACGGGCCACGCCTGCGGCCAAAAGCGTGGGCCGGTCCTCCTCGGGGATGATGCCGCCGACGATCACCGGAGCGGTGACACCCTCGGCCCGGAGGCGATTGACCACATCGGGCACCAGTTCGAGATGACTGCCCGACAGGATCGAAAGTCCGACCACATCGACGTCCTCATCGCGAGCAACTGCAGCGATCTGCTCGGGGGTGAGGCGGATGCCCTGATAGATGACCTCCATGCCGGAATCGCGAGCAGCAACGGCGATCTGCTCGGCCCCGTTGGAGTGTCCGTCGAGTCCGGGCTTGCCCACGAGCAGGCGTGGGGGGCCGCCGGCCATCGAGCGGGAGATCTCGGCCACGGCTCGCAGATCGGCGGGCAACTGGCCGATGCCGATTGCGGCCGAAACGCCGGTGGGGGCCCGGTATTCGCCGAACACCTCGCGCAGCGTGTTGGCCCACTCGCCGGTGGTGCCGCCCGCATGGGCAAGCGCGATGGAGGCCACCATGATGTTCTCGTCGGACTGCGCAACGCGACGAAGCTCGTCGATGGCAGCAGCAACTGCCTCGTTGTCGCGTGAAGCACGCCATTGTTCAAGCTCCGCGATGGTGAGTGCCTCGACCGCGGAGTCGACACGCAGGATGTTCTCCTCTCCACCGAGAGGCGATTCGGCGGTCTCGGTGAACGAGTTCACGCCCACGACCTTCTGATCGCCGGATTCGATGCGACGCACCCGCTCGGTGTTGGACGCCACAAGGCGCCCCTTCAGCTCTTCGATGGCGGCGAACGCGCCACCGTGGGCCATCACATCGTCGAGTTCTGCCTTTGCGTCGGCGACGAGTTGCGCGGTGAGACCCTCGATCACATGGGAGCCATCGAGGATGTCGCCGTATTCGAGCAGATCGGTTTCGAAGGCCAGCACCTGTTGCATACGCAGCGACCATTGCTGATCCCAGGGGCGGGGAAGCCCGAGCGCTTCGTTCCATGCGGGGAGTTGCAACGAACGTGCCCGGGCGTTCTTGGAGAGCGTGACGCCCAGCATCTCGAGCACGATTCGCTGCACGTTGTTCTCGGGCTGCGCTTCGGTGAGTCCGAGTGAATTGACCTGCACGCCATAGCGGAATCGACGGGCCTTGGGGTCGGTGATGCCGTAACGCTCGAGCGTGATTTCATCCCACAGCTGCGTGAAGGCGCGCATCTTGCACGTCTCCTCGACGAAGCGGATACCGGCGTTCACGAAGAACGAGATGGAGGCGACCACTGCGGTCATCTCTTCGGCGCTGACCTGCCCGGAGTCGCGCACTGCGTCGAGCACATCGATGGCGGTGGCCAGTGAGAACGCGATCTCCTGAACCGGCGTGGCTCCCGCTTCTTGCAAGTGGTAGCTGCACACGTTCATCGGATTCCAGAACGGCACGTTGTTGGAGCAGTAGGCGATCATGTCGACGATGAGTCGACGGGAGGGCTCGGGCGGGAAGATGTAGGTGCCCCGCGACAGGTATTCCTTGACGATGTCGTTCTGCGTGGTGCCGCGCAGCTGCGTGCTGGGCACGCCCTGCTCCTCCGCATGCGCCACATAGAGCGCCAGCATCCACGCCGCCGGTGCATTGATGGTCATTGAGGTGTTCATCTCGCCGACAGGGATGCTGTCGAGCAACTGACGCATATGGCCGATGTTGGCCACGGGCACCCCGACCTTGCCGACCTCGCCACGGGCCCGGGGATCATCGGGGTCGTAGCCGGTCTGGGTGGGCAGATCGAAGGCGATGGACAGCCCGGTCTGACCCTTCGAGAGATTGGTCCGGTACAACTCGTTCGAGGCCTTGGCAGTGGAGTGGCCCGAGTAGGTGCGCATCATCCACGGGCGTTCCGGCTTGCGGCCGGGGGGTCGTTCGGTGCTGCGATCGGCGGTGTCGGTCATGGTTCATGTTCTCCCGAACAGAGGGCGGCTGTCACGAGGACTGCCGCTGGAGTGGTTGTCTGCAGGATCAGGTGGCCTGTGGCCGGGGGTCAGCGGCGTCCGTCAGGGGGTCTCGAAGTCGGCGGTGGTGGTGCGCAGGGCAAGCTCAAGTTGACCGAGATACTCGGCCCGGCTGATCTCGATGGCGCCGAGTGAGGCGAGGTGCTCGGTGAGCCACTGCACATCGAGCAGTACGACCCCGATCTCGAGGAGGTGCTCGACGAGTCCGACGAGCGCGACTTTTGATGCATCGGTGACGTGGTGGAACATGGACTCGCCGGCGAACAGGCCGTTGATGTGCACGCCATAGAGACCACCGACGAGCGAGTCAGTTTCGGGGTCCCAGCATTCGACTGAATGGGCCCAGCCGAGTTCGTGCAGTCGGTTGTATGCGACCCGGATCTCGTTGTTGATCCATGCTCCGTCGCGCGAAGGGTCCGCGCAGGCCATGAGCACCTCGTCGAACGCAGTGTTGATCCGCACCTCGAACCGGCGGCAGGATCGACGCAGCGAACGCGACACGACGAGCGCGTCGAGGGGCAGAACACCGCGCTGAGCCGGCGACCACCAGCCCACGAGTCGCTGGCCCGAGAGATGCATCGGGAAGAGGCCGGCCCGATACGCGGACAGAACAGTGCCCGCTTCGAGATCAGCACCGATGCCGACGAGGTCGTCATCGCCCGCGCTGTGAGCCGATGGAAGTTCCCATTGTGTCGGTGCTGGCTCGATGGGCACGCGTGGGGAAGGGACCGGTTACTTGCGGTAGTCGAAGAAACCCTGGCCCGACTTGCGGCCGAGGTGACCGGCGGTGACCATGCGACGCAGGCGGGGGACAGGGGCGTAGTTCGGATCGCTGAACTCGTCGTACAGGGCATCGAGAATGGCGACCGAGGTGTCGAGACCCACGAGGTCGAGCAGCGCGAGCGGGCCCATCGGGAAGTTGCAGCCGCCCTTCATGGCGGTATCGATGTCGTCGCGGCTGGCGACGCCGTTCTCGAGCATGCGGACCGCATTGTTGAGGTACGGGAAGAGCAATGCGTTGACGATGAAGCCAGCGCGGTCGGCGACCTCGACGGCGTTCTTGCCGCAGGCATCGGCGAAGGCCTTGACCGAATCGATGGTGGCATCGCTGGCGGTCATCGGGCGCACGATTTCAACGAGCGACATGGCCGGAGCGGGGTTGAAGAAATGCACGCCGCAGACTTGGTCGGGACGGTCGGTGACCATGGCCATCTCGACCACCGGAAGGGTGGAGGTGTTGGTGGCGAGGATGGTGCCGGCGCCACAGATGGCGTCGAGCTCGCGGAACAGTGCCTTCTTGACATCAAGATCCTCGACCACGGATTCGATCACGAGATCGCAGTTGGCGAGGTCGGCGAGATCAGCGGTGGCGGTGACACGGGCGAGAGCGGCATCGGCGTCGGCCTGCTCGCGGCGGCCCTTCTCGACCTGGCGGGCGAGGGACTTGGCCAGCCCGGCGACCATGGCCTGGGCGCTCTCGAGTGAGCGGGAGCGCAGCACGACCTCGTGCCCGGTGGTTGCGGCGACCTCGGCGATACCCGAGCCCATGATGCCGGAGCCGACGATGCCGATACGTGCGATAGCCATGATGGTTCCTCTTCGTGGTCGCCGGCCGAGATGGGTCCGGACTGGAGTGCAAAAGGTTACCGCTCGGTAGGTTCATCGATCCACAGGACTCCGATACGGCAGGCGGTGACTGTGGTTGCGTTCGCTAGCGTGCAGTTTCTTGACGTAGGCATCGTGACGGCGAACTGTTCGCCGATATGAGGGCCGACGCCGTCGGAGGAGACGAAATGAACGGTCCGATCGCGCTGGTCGGTGGGGATGAGTTCACCTGGGGCTGCGATTTCGACGCGCAACTCATTGCTGATGTGAGCGCCACGGAGGTGGTGCTGCTCCCGACCGGATCGGCCTACGAGAATCCGGGTCGGATCGTCGATGCCGCCACCGAATGGTTCAGCAGCCTCGGTGTGAACCTGCGGGCGTTGCCGGTCTACGCCCGCCCCGACGCGTTCGATGCCGCCAATCTCGAGGCGGTTGCCAGTGCTCGCATGATCTATCTCGTGGGCGCCTCACCGATGCACATGCGTTCAGTGTTCAAGGACACGCCCCTGTTCGAAGCTCTGCATGAGGCCTGGCGCGCCGGTGCGGCGCTGCTGGGCTCGGGTGCTGGCGCGGATGTCATGTGTGATCCGATGGTTGACCAGCGCGGTGGCGCGTACACCGTCGGACTCGGGCTCGTGCCCGGCGTGTCGGTGATCCCGCGGTCCAACACCTGGTCCAAGGAGAAGGTGCACCGCACCGTGTCGTTGGCGCCTTCAGATGTTGTGGTCGTTGAAATCCCCGAGCGCACGGCGATCGTGCTCGATGGCGCGCAGGGTTGGCGTTGCAGCGGCGTGGGCCAGGTCATCGTGCACACCGCGTCGGGAGTGGCGACGCTCGCCGACATCCCGAAACCGGTGTTCTGAACCTGTGTGGTGAAAGCGGGGTCTGAACGCAGGTTCAGACCCGTGGGTCAGGCGGCGGTGATGGACTTCAGTTCGACCACGAAGATGAGGGTCTCATCCGGGGCGATCTTGATGCCCTGTCCCGATGAGCCGTAGCCCTTCTCCGGTGGGATGACGAGCTGGCGAATCCCGCCGGCCTGCATCCCCTGCAATCCCTCGGTCCAGCCGGGGATGACCTGGTTGAGCCCGAATGTCGCGGGCTGGCCGCGGGTGTAGGACTCATCGAAGATGGCACCCGTGGAGCAGGACACGCCGAGGTAGTTGACCGTGACCTTGTCCTTGGCGGTGACCGCCGGGCCGGTGCCGGTCTTCACATCGGTGATCTGCAGGGTGGTCGGGGGCGTACCGAGTGGGATGTCGACGGTGGGAGCGTTGGGCGGCGGGAGTTCGCTCAGTGCGACACAGGGCTTGCCAGCGGCGGATTCGGCCTTCGGTGTGGTGCTGGTCGGCGTGTCGTTCGGTGCCGTGGTTGTCGTGCTCGCCGTGGTCGACGTTGCGCTGGCCGAGTCGGAGGCGGTGCCGGAACCCTTGCTCAGCAGGACGAACACACCGATGATCACCAGCACGACGATCGGGGTGGCCACGGTGATGATCAGACGGCGGCGTCGCTCGTAGCTGGCCTGTGCGGCTTGTTCGGCGGCTAGGCGAGCGCGGTGGCCGGCCTTCTTACGTTCACGCTTGTCGGTACCCATATGAGGCGAGACGCTAGCAACTCGAGATCAACGGGGTATTTCGCCGCTCTGGACGACCGTGATACCCGTGATGGTGACCACGTCGGTCGGCTGACCGCTGCGCGATGCGAGTGCGTTGATCGCCAGCAGAGTGTCGAAGCCGTCGAGCAGCGTGCCGAACGCAGTGGCGCTGTCATCGATGTCGGCGGCCTGCTCGAAGGTGGCGATCAGGAACTGGCCGTTGCTGGCGCTTCGCAGGCCGGCGGTGCCGACCATGGCGATCGAGCCCGGTCCGAAGATCTGACCAGCAGGAGCAATCTCATTCGGGATGGCGAACATGGTGTTCGGTGATGTGAAGGAAACACCGACCGTGAAGGACTTTCGGGGCGTGATCGATGTGACCGGCTGACTGTCGTAGAAGTGGTATCGGGCCAGCACCACGAAGGCGTTGACGGTGTTCGGCGTGCGCTCGGGGTTGAGTTGCACGGTGAGATCGCCCTTGGTCGTGGAGATCACTGCCCGGTAGAAGTGGGTCTGATCGATGCAGTCGGCCGGCGCTTCGGCGAACGAGGTGGTGCGGGGCGAGGAACCGTCTTCGGCCGGGCAAGGGGTGGGGCCGCTCAGCGCGGCGCCGGGAGCGGCGGGTGGCGGTGTGATCCCGGAGCTCGGAACTGCTGACGTGGTCGGACCGCTCGGCAGCGTCGTGGTGCTGGAGGTCGGGGAACTGGTCGAACTCGAACCACCGAGATACGCGCCGAGGATCGAAAGGATCACGACCATGACGACGATGGCGCCGGCGAGGCGCTGACGTCGTTTGGTCCGGTCGCGGGCATCGGCGGCTGCCACGGTTCGGGCCTGCCGCCGTTGGAGTTCTCGTTGTCGTCGGTTGCGCTGATCAGCCATGGCGTCGTGGATCCTAAATCTGATTCCGTGTCGGCGGTGGGTGGCCGGTAGCGTGACCTCCCGTGGCACTCCTCGTTCAGAAGTTCGGTGGTACCTCGGTCGGCACACCTGATCGCATGCGCGCGGTCGCCGACCATGTCGCCCGCACGGTGCGGCGCGGTGATCAGGTTGTGGTCGTCATCTCTGCCATGGGCAAGGAGACCGACGATCTGCTCCGCATGGCCAAAGAGGTCTCGAACACCCGCCCCGGTCGCGAGATGGACATGCTCGTCACCGCTGGCGAGCGCAAGGCCACCGCGCTGCTGTGCATGGCGATTGCCGATCTGGGTGTGGAGGCCGAATCGTTCACCGGATCGCAAGCGGGATTCCTCACCGATTCCACACATACGAACGCCAAGATCATCGACGTGAAGCCGGACCGCATCCGGGCCTCTCTCGCCGCTGGCCGAGTCGCCGTCGTGGGTGGGGCGCAGGGTCAGTCCGCCGAGCGGAATGTCACGTTCCTCGGGCGTGGGGGTTCCGACACCACTGCGGTGGCGTTGGCTCATGCGCTCGGCGCCGATTCCTGCGAGCTCTACACCGATGTCCCGGGAGTGTTCACCAGCGATCCTCGAATCGTGAGCAATGCCCGCAAGATGGAGCACATCACCTTCGATGAGCTTCTCGAGATGACCGCCAATGGCTGCCCCAAGCCGGCGATGCGGTCCGTCGAATACGCCCGCACCCATGGGGTCGAGCTGCATGTGCGCTCGGCCTTCACCTGGGAGCAGGGAACCGTCGTCACCAAGGAGTCCACCATGGAACAGGCAATCGTTTCCGCTGTCGTGCATGATGCCGACGAGGCCAAGGTCACCATCGGTGGCGTTGCTGATCGTCCCGGTGTCGCCGCGCATGTGTTCCGGGCGCTCGCCGATGCCGACATCAACGTTGATCTCATCGTGCAGAACACCTCGGAGCAGGGTGTCACTGACATCTCGTTCACCGTGCCTCACGGTGACCTCGAGAAGGCCGTCGCCATCTGCGAGGTTGCCGGTGCCGAGGTGGGCTTCACCAGCGTCACCGCCGAGCCTGCCATTGCTCGCGTGAGCGTTGTGGGCGCCGGTATGAAATCGCATCCCGGTGTGGCGGCCACGGTGTTCGAGACCCTCGCTGCCAATGACATCAACATCGAGATGATCGCCACCTCGGCCATCCGTGTCAGCTGTGTGGTTGCCGAAGCCGACATCGAGCGAGCCGTGGTGGCCCTGCACGATTCCTTCGGTCTCGCCGACGGCCCCGTCTACGTCGACTGACCCACCGGAAATTCCGTACCTCCCTTGGGCCCCCATTGGGCTCCTTGAAACTGGTTGGCATCGGCCCGGGGGTGTGCCGGTAGGGTCTCGCCCCTATGCGTATCGGAATTGTGGGAGCAACCGGGCAGGTCGGCGCCGTCATGCGGGCCATCCTCGCCGAACGGCAGTTTCCCGTCACCCAACTTCGTCTCTTCGCCTCGGCTCGTTCGGCGGGCCGCATGCTGCCGTGGGGTGAGGGTGAGATCGCCGTCGAGGACGCAGACACCGCTGACTACAGCGGCCTCGACATCGTGCTGTTCTCCGCTGGTGGGGCCACGTCGTTGGCCTTGGCGCCACGCGTTGCCGAATCCGGTGCCATCGTGGTCGACAACTCCTCGGCCTGGCGTATGGACCCGCAGGTGCCGCTCGTGGTGCCCGAGGTCAACGCCCACGCCCTCGACTCCATCCCGAAGAACATCGTCGCCAATCCCAACTGCACGACCATGGTCGCCATGCCGGTGCTCAAGCCGCTTGATCTCGAAGCCGGGCTGCGTTCGCTTTCGGTCACCACATTCCAAGCTGTGTCCGGGGCTGGTCTGGCTGGTACCTCGGAACTCGAGGAGCAGGTGCGCACGGTCGGTGACGGCGCCTCCGCGCTCACCATGTCGGGTTCGGCTGTCGACTTCCCGCCGGCCTCGAAGTTCCCCACCACCATCGCCTACAACGTGATCCCCTTCGCCGGGAAACTCGTCGACGACGGACTCGGTGAGACCGACGAGGAGCAGAAGTTGCGCAATGAGAGCCGCAAGATTCTCGAACTGCCCGATCTGCTCGTGAACGCCACCTGCGTGCGGGTCCCGGTCTACGCCGGTCATTCGATGTCGATCTCGGCCAGATTCGAGCGGGAACTCACGCCGGAGAACGCCCGTCGCCTGCTGATCAAGGCGCCCGGTGTCGAGTTGGCGGACATTCCGACCCCGCTCATGGCCGCCGGAGCCGATGACACCTTCGTCGGTCGCATCCGGGCGGATTCCACCATCGAGAATGGTCTGTCGTTGTTCCTGTCGGGCGACAACCTGCGCAAGGGTGCGGCGCTCAACGCCGTGCAGATCGCCGAAGCCCTGCTCGAACGTCGTTTCTGACCAGAAACTGCGTCTGATCAGTCGTTGGGCCTGAAATGCAGATGACCCCCATGCAGGTGCATGAGGGTCATCTCCGGGTCGGGCTGGCGGGATTCGAACCCACGACCTCTTCGTCCCGAACGAAGCGCGCTACCAAGCTGCGCTACAGCCCGTGAGGGTGCGACTCTATCTGACCTCGGCCTGCGCCACGAATGGCGTGATCAGCGGCCAACGGAGAGGTCGCTGGCCTCGCCGGTGATGAGCGAAATGGCGTCCTCGAAGCCCTCGCCGGCCAGAAGCGCGGTTGCGGCTCGTCGAATGGTGAGCGAGTCGAACGGCTTGACGATGAACCCATCGGCATCGCAACGCTGCGCCTGGAAGAGATCGTGGACCCGATCGAGCAGCAGCAGCACTGCGGTGATCGGGATGCGGTCGACACTCTCGGCATTACGGATGGCCAGACACGTGGCGATGCCGCCCATGTTGCCGATCTGCTCATCAAGGATCACGAGGTCAGGCGCCACCTGATCAATGGCCTGCAGCACATCGATGCCGGCGCGCACACGGAACACCGTGGTGTTGCCATCGGAGAGGGCAGCATCGACCTCGTCGAGGATCCAGTCGGCGTCGGTGGCAAGAAGGATTGTCGGCACGTCGCCGAGGCTATCGGTTCGGCCCTGAGCCGCCCAACCATCGGCTGTTGGAGCGAGGCGCGTATCTCGGGGTGCGGCTCAGGAGCCAGGCAGCGAGTTCAGGACCGGAAGATGTGACCGGTGAGAAGTTCGAGCC
>Ga0209084_1000793_pt1 | contig 28718 bp, 25 predicted proteins | sample C_130820_MF_Meta_FD_187309 | JGI IMG/M metagenome (GOLD analysis project Ga0209084, IMG submission 187309) | Freshwater microbial communities from Lake Croche, Canada to study carbon cycling - C_130820_MF_MetaG (SPAdes) (version 2) | ecosystem: Environmental > Aquatic > Freshwater > Lake...
ATAGATTTTCGTATTGGTGAGCCACATGAACTAATGGCTTTGGAGGATAATACAAGGATATTCAATATATTGAAAAAGTATAATGGTGTGCCTAATGATTATAATGCAGAGGAAGTAGAAAAGATTAAAGCCCAAGCAGTGCCTCAAGTAGAGGCTCTTCCTAAAGAAGATTCTGAGTAACTACAACATAGAGAATAATATGACTATTTTATCTGATAAATACCCACAAATTAAACCAGCACCTGCAGCTAACACTTCAGGTTATCCTCAAAAGGACATTAAAACTACTGGTGTAAAAACTCGTGGTAACGGCGCTGCAACAAAAGGCGTAACGGCTCGTGGGCCAATGGCGTAACCTATGAATTACGCCGCGTTAGTTACAGCAATTTGTAATTATACAGAAACTACAGAACAATCTTTTGTAGTCAACATACCCAACTTTGTTAATATTGCAGAAGAACGTATATATAATACTGTTCAGCTACCTGCTATACGTAGAAACGTGCTAAGTAATACTATCACTGGACTAAAGTACTTGCAGCTTCCTGATGACTACCTAGCCACTTTTTCACTAGCTGTAGTTGATACTACGGGTTCGCAGCAGTTCCTTATAGATAAGGACGTTAACTTTATTAGAGAAGCCTACCCTAACCCTGCAAGTCAAGGACTACCTAAATATTTTGCTCAGTTTGATGAAGCTACTATAATTTTTGGCCCTACACCAGACCAAACCTACCAAGTTGAACTGCATGAGTATTATTACCCAGAGTCTATTGTGACTGCGGGTACGTCTTGGGTAGGGGATAATTTTGAATCGGTATTGCTATACGGGTGTTTACGAGAAGCAGCTGTGTACCAAAAAGGTGAGGCCGATATAATTGCTAACTACGAACAAAAATACCAAGAGTCTATGGGGCTACTCAAATTGTTGGGCGATGGAAAAGAACGCAGAACAGCATACCGTGATGGGCAAGTTAGATTGCCGGTCTCCTAACACATATAATATAAGGTACTACTATGGCTATAACACAAAGCTTATCGACTACTTTTAAAGTAGGTTTATTTGACGGCATACATAATTTTGGTATTGGTGTCATACGTGCATCTACTGCACAAGACGTATTTAAGATAGCACTGTACACTTCTAGTGCAACACTAGATGCAACTACAACAGCTTACACAACATCAAATGAAGTATCGGGCGTAGGTTATACAGCTGGGGGTATTGCACTAACAGTATCTACCCCACCTACATCTACAAGCACAACAGCTTTTATATCTTTTGCTGTTGCGTCATGGCCCTCTGCATCAATAACTGCAAGAGGCGCACTAATTTATAACAGTTCTCAAGGTAATGTTGCTGTAGCTGTGCTGGACTTTGGTTCCGATAAAACATCTACAACAGGGACTTTTTCAGTTATATTTCCAACAGCTGATAGCACCAGTGCTATAATACGCTTAGCATAATCGGGAGAACATAATGGCACTAGTATTAGCAGACAGAGTTCGAGAAGCAAGTACTTCTATAGGTACCGGAGCACTTGTACTTTCAGGAGCAATAAGCGGATATCAGTCTTTTTCAGCAGCTATTGGTAACACTAACACAACGTACTATGGGGTTACTAACTCAGGCACAGCTGAGTGGGAAGTTGGTTTAGGTACAATCAGTGCGGGCCTTTTAACTAGAACTACTATATTTGCTTCTAGTAATGGGGGTGCAGCTGTTGTATTTACCACAGGCACTAAAGATGTATTTTGTACATATCCTGCAAGTAGAGCTATTAACTTAGATGCCTCTAGCAATGCTGTTGGTTTAGGAACACCCGCTGCGTTTGTTGCAACTAATGTGACTGGATTACCCTTAACTACTGGTGTTACTGGAACTTTGCCCGTTGCTAACGGGGGTACAGGCGCAATAACAATACCACTTAATAATGTTATTTTAGGCAACGGAACATCTGCTCCTCAAGCTGTAGCACCCGGTACTACAGGTAACGTGCTTACATCAAATGGTACAACATGGCAGTCTACTGCAGGGGCAACCCCAGCAAACCCAACAGCTACAATAACTGGCGCTGCGATCAATGGTACTGCTACTACTTTTATGCGGTCAGACGCAGTACCTGCTTTTGCACTAACTATTGCACAACTTAACACAGCGGTATCTGATGCAGATGTGGCTATCTCTACATCAGCCCAAACTTTTACTGGTGGACAGCGCGGAGCAGTAACAGCACTTACATCAAGCGCCGCAGCAATAGCTATTAACCTTGCAACTAATAACAACTTTAGTCACACCACCTCAGAAAATACTACTTTATCAGCACCATCAAGCCCAGTGGCTGGACAGTCTGGCGTTATAACTATTACTCAAGGGGCAACCGCTAGAACCTTAGCATATAATACGTTTTGGAAGTTCCCTGGTGGAACAGTGCCATCATTAACTGCAACAGTGGGCGCGGTAGATGTGTTTGTTTATAATGTTGAATCGGCTACCAGAGCTACATGCCAATTAATTAAGGATGTGAGATGATAGTTGGAGGAACACCTTTGTTGCTAAACGGTTCTACGGGTAGCTCTAATTGTATAGCGGTCGTACATGATGCCACCCCATTTATTTCTGCTTATCCATGGTCAACTTCAGGTTTTGGTACTAAATTCACTAACCCAGCTACTTTGCCTGCGGGTACGGGTGCTGGTGTAGCTTTTTCACCCGCTGGCACAGAAATAGCGGCCGCACATGCTACATCACCTTATATTTCTGCTTATCCATGGTCAACTTCAGGTTTTGGTACTAAGTTTGCTGATCCTGCTACTTTGCCTGCGGGTACGAGTACTGGTGTAGCTTTTTCACCCGCTGGCACAGAAATAGCGGTCTCACATGGTGGACCACCTGACGTTTCAGCTTATCCATGGTCAACTTCAGGGTTTGGTACTAAGTTTGCTGATCCTGCTACATTACCTACGGGTACGGGTTATGACGTAGCTTTTTCACCCGCTGGCACAGAAATAGCGGTCGCACATGTTACAACACCTTATGTTACTGCTTACTCATGGTCAACTTCAGGTTTTGGTACTAAATTCACTAACCCAGCTACATTACCTACGGGTAATGGTGGCGGCATAGCTTTTTCACCCGCGGGCACAGAAATAGCAGTCGCACACAATACATCACCTTATATTTCTGCTTATCCATGGTCAACTTCAGGTTTTGGTACTAAATTCACTAACCCAGCTACATTACCTACGGGTTTTGGTACTGAGGTTGCTTTTTCACCCGCTGGCACAGAAATAGCGGTCTCACATGGTACAACACCTTATGTTACTGCTTACCCATGGTCTAGTTCTGGCTTCGGTACTAAATTCACTAACCCAGCTACATTACCTACGGGTGTTACGGGTAATGGGGTTGCTTTTTCACCCGCTGGCACAGAAATAGCGGTCTCACATGGTACAACACCTTATGTTACTGCTTACTCATGGTCTAGTTCTGGCTTCGGCACTAAGTTTGCTGATCCTGCTACATTACCTACGGGTGCTGGTTATGGCGTAGCTTTTTCATAAATAGGAACTAAAAATAATGATTTATACACAATTACCCCAAACATATTGCGATGATGTACTGGCAGAAGCTATCTATGGTCGCGAAGTAGAGTTTTTTCATTACGATTTTGACCGTAATAACTTTACTAAACTACTAGAAGATATGCCTAGCGGAGCATACCGAGACGATATTGAAAACCGACTGGTTGGAACTATTGAGCAAATGCATAATGTGGAGTCAATTTATAATGCTTTAATATCTCAAATAACCAACCAAGAAGCACATGACGCGGCAGTGTTACGCACAACCGAAAAAAGGATAAACCATGTTCCTACTAAATAACACTAAGGTTCACCAAGACATTCAACGCACTATTGACGATGTTCAATATCCAGCTGGCTGGTTTAGTCACGATGCTGAAGCAAGAGCTAAAGTTGGCATGATCGAAGTGCCTGACATTATCCGACCTGATGATGATCTTTTTATATCAGTTGAAAATCCAGACGGTAGTTATACCTCAACCGCTCGGACAGATGAGGACATAGCAGGGATTAAACTTCAAAAAGATACACAACAAGCCTTAGCAGTTCGGCAAACTCGTAACGATAAACTCAAAGATAGCGACTGGACTCAACTTATTGACAGCACAGCAGACAAGACTTTATGGGCTGCTTATCGTCAAACCTTGCGTGACATATCATCTCAAACGGGTTTTCCTTGGGACATAACATGGCCTGAGCAACCATGAAACTAGGCATAGACTTAAAACAAGCATCTACACAACGTGGTCTAATATGGGTGCTTACTGCTATTGTAGGCGCTGTTTTATTATATCAGGGCAAATCTATAGACCAACTTTTATTGCTCGCTGGCGGCGTTGCTGGTGGGCTAGGATTAATGGTGAGCGACTAATGACTTATATATTTGCTGCTATTGCTTTAAGTGCTTTTTTGGCTGGTTTTGGAATAGCCCACCAGATTGATAAAGCTGAGATACAAGAGATGTCTAATGGCATTGATGCCTTACATAGGGAAGCTGAAGCAACGATTGCCACACTAACAGAGCAAGCCGATAAAGAACATGAAAAGGCGCTTAATGCTAACAAACAACTAGAGGATGCAAATGTATCGACAATCAATGCTATTAATAGTCAGCGTGATGATTTTAAGTCTAAGCGCATGTACGACACCCATAGGAAAAGTAGTAATTGCCCCCCAACAGCAGGTAGTAATACCACAAGCACTACTAGCACCGCCGAATATGCTCCCGAACTTTCAAACGAGCTTACAGAATTTCTCAAAGCAGAAGCTTACCGAGCAGACGAAATAAGTGCCTATGCTGTGTTGTGCAAGTCTTTTGTTGTTGATAATAACTGCGGAGTACCTAAATGAAGATTGGTGATGCAGGAGTAGCTTTAATAAAAGAATTTGAGGGGTTTAGAAAAGCCCCGTATTTATGCAGTGCAGGTGTACCTACCATAGGGTTTGGCTCTACATTGTATGCGGATGGTAGGAAAGTAAGGCTCTGTGATATATCTATATCTGAAGCAGCAGCCCTAGAGCTACTACATAGTACCTTGCATAAATACGAACAGACAGTAGGTAAGGTAATTAATGCTCCCTTGACACAGAATCAATTTGATGCTTGCGTCTGTTTGTGCTATAACATAGGGCAAGGGAACTTTGCTGCATCTACCCTAGTAAGAGAGATAAATAAAGGTGCGCCCAGTGAAGATACTAGTGCACAGTTCTTACGTTGGAATAAAGCAATGGGGGTTGTCTCTGCTGGTTTATCCCGTAGGCGCAAGGCCGAACAAAAACTATACCTGAGTTAAAAGGCTACACATATGCTTGGTTTTGATTCGTTTTCAGAGTACCCAATATCAACTCTTACAGGCGTTACGTTTGTTGGCGTAAGCGGCGTTTATGCGACAGGGTATGTAGGTACAGTACTTTCAGATGCAGGTGCAGATGCTCCAGTTGTAGGTACAGGCGCTCAAACTTATTTAGGTACCCAAACAACAAACGCAGGTGCAAGTGCATATATTACAGGCCTACCTGCAACTCTCTACTTAGGTATTATCAATGGTAACGCTACTCAGGTTAATTCTTGGGTTGACATTATTACAAATACTTCAGGTAATTACGTAGTTGATGAGGGCCCTATGTTTGGGGGAGCTTCTTTTTCTAGTATACCCCTTTCTAGTAATACTCAATCAATACACAGTGCTCCAACACCAAATGCATGGGTTGATGTCAACGTGACACAACTTCCTAACTGGCACGTATAAACCCTAAATAAGGAGGCTATTTTGCCTAGTACATATTCACCCTCGCTGCGCTTAGAACTTATAGGTGCTGGTGAGCAGATCGGATCATGGAACACAACCACTAACTCAAACTTAGGTACGCTACTAGAGCAGTCTATTGTTGGTGTTATTTCTGTTGCTATGGCTAATGCTAACTATACACTGACTAATCTTAATGGCGCAACTGATGAGGCTAGACAAGCTGTGCTTGTTGCTACTGGTACTAACACCGCCGTTAGAGATATTATTGCCCCGCTTGTTAAAAAAGTATACGTTGTAAAAAACAATACTGTCGGTGGGTTTGCCATTAATGTTAGAGCAGTTTCAGGCACTTCTGCAAGTGTTCCTTTTGGAGCTAGTCAGATTGTATACTGTGATGGTGTTAATTTTACTGTAGTGCTTAACGAAATAATGGTAAGTGCTGGTTCAGGTATATCTGTTAACACCGTAGGCACAGTTGCTACGGTTACTAATGCAGGGGTTAAAACTATTGCTGGCAGTACAGGTATTACGTTATCTGCAGCTTCTGGTGATGTTACAGTTACTAATGCTGGGGTCTTAACTGTTAATGGCGCTGTTGGGGCTATTGTAGGCACGTTTTTTCCATCGGGCGGCATTATTATGTGGTCTGGCTCTATTGGTGGTATTCCTGCAGGGTGGTTCTTGTGTAACGGACTTAATGGCACACCAAATTTACAAGATCGCTTTATTATAGGTGCAGGTAGTAGTTACGCTGTTGCTGCTATTGGTGGCACTGCCGATGCTATTGTTGTTGCTCACGCACATACACTTAATGATGCAGGGCACACGCACTCCTATAACACATCTTCTGCTACAACAACTGCAACTGCTGGGAGTACAACTGTCCTAACAACACAAGCGGCTACTACAACAGGCTCGACCACAACAGGTATCACCGTTAACGCTACAGGTGCATCAGGCACAGGTGCTAACATACCTCCTTACTTTGCATTAGCCTATATCCAAAAATCATGAGCAACCTAGAGTCTAAGTATTTAATCGAGTTATTTTGTAGCATCTGTGGTAGCAGTTTATCAGACGATGACGTTAGTTCGGATGTGTGTGGTTCGTGTAGTGCACCGATACTTGCCCCAATACAAAACGTAACAGTATATGCTGATCCATTTGTACTATCGGGTGATTTAGGGTAGGGGTATAACATGTTAATAAAACTAGCTCTAACACCGGGGTTAAATCGCGAAAGTACGAATTATGGAAATGAGGGCGGTTGGTACGATGGTGACAAGATACGCTTTCGTTCAGGAAACCCTGAAAAGCTTGGGGGCTGGGTACGGTTATCTAACAGTACTTTTTTAGGTTTAGCTAGGGCTTTATGGAACTGGATAGATTTAGACGGCACCAACTACGTGGGTGTAGGTACTGAGTTAAAGTACTACATTGAAAAGGGAAGCCTCTACTACGACATCACCCCTATCCGAGCTACGTCTGTATCTCCTGCAACTAATAACTGCTTTGCAACATCTATAGGTCTACCTGTTGTTGCTGTAACTATAGTAGCACACGGGGCAATCCAAAACGACTTTGTTACTTTTTCAGGTGCGGTTGCTGTTGGGGGTATTTCGGCTACCACTTTAAATGCTGAGTATCAGATAACCTACATTGACGCTAACACGTTTTGGATCATAGTCCCTACAGTAGCCACATCATCCGTGCCTGCTGGCGGCGGTACAGCCATATCTGCAGCTTTTCAAATAACTACAGGGCTTGCTGTTTATAGTGCTGGTGTAGGTTGGGGCGCTGGCGGCTGGGGACGCGGAGGCTGGGGAACAGGGGTTGTTAATACTACTGGTTTACAACTACGCCTATGGAGCAATGACAACTACGGGCAAGACCTTGTGATAGCACCGCGTGGAGGGGCTATTTATTACTGGCAAGATTCTGCGGGCGTAACTACTAGGGCAAAAACACTTGCATCTCTGGCAACACTAGCTGGGTATGATGGAACATATGTCCCTACAAAAACTAATCAAGTGCTGGCCTCTGCTTTGCAAAGATTTGTTATTGCACTAGGATCAAACCCTTATATCCCTGGAACGCCTAGTAGCCCCTTTGACCCCATGCTTGTACGTTGGTCAGATCAAGCTAATCCGTACCAGTGGGTGCCTGCTATAACAAATCAATCAGGAGAGTTTAGGCTTACACATGGCTCTTACATTATGGCAGCTCAGGTGGCTAGGCAGGAAAACTTAATATGGACTGATTCAGCTCTATATTCCATGCAGTACTTAGGCCCACCCTACGTGTATAGTTTTCAGTTGTTGATGGATAATGTATCCATGATGTCCCCTAATGCTGCAGTTACAGTAAACAATATTACCTACTGGATGGGCATAGATAAGTTTTATTTCTATGATGGGAGTGTACATACACTACCTTGTACGTTATGGCAGTATGTGTTTGAAGATTTAAATAATGACCAAGCGTATCAAATATTTGCTGGAGCTAATAGTGCTTATAATGAAGTGTGGTGGTTTTACTGCTCGGAAGATACAACTGCTATAGACCGATATATTATTTACAACTACCTAGATCAAGTTTGGTACTCAGGTACGATGGGGAGAACTGCATGGTTAGATTCTGGTATACGTAACTACCCGATAGCTGCTAACTACGACAATCGTTTGTTATACCATGAAGCTTCTGTAGATGATGTGTCTGGGTTAACTCCTGTGCCTATTGCAGCTTACGTGCAGTCTTCTGATTTTGATATTGAGGATGGGCAGAGTTTTGGGTTTGTATGGCGCATATTACCAGATATAAATTTTAATGGGTCTAGTGTTAACAACCCCTACGTAACTATGACTGTTGTGCCTAGAGAAAACGCTGGCGCTCCTTATGGTACTGCTAACACCCCCATAGTAACTAGTGCAGATAATTACGCTTTACCCTACCCGCCAAACTCTAGTGTGTATATCATCCAAACATTTACAGGGCAGGTGTATACGCGGTTACGTGGTAGGCAGATGAGTTTTAGAATAGAGTCTGATGCCTTGGGTGTTGCTTGGCAGTTGGGTAAGCCTAGAATAGATCGTAAGCTTGATGGGAGAAGATAGTGGCTAATATAAATAAACTACGTCCGCCTAAAGCACCCAGCCTTACTATTGCCCCACAAGGTTATGGCAAGAATTACCAAGACTACTTAAACAATATTCTAAGGCTGTACTTTAACCAGATAGATAACTTTATGTCAGCTTTAGTTGGGGTGGTAGGACTTACTAGCTTTAGTGCACCTTATGGTTCTTTTATAGATACCTCAACTATAGCTGCTGTACCCAATGTGTCCACAGCAGTGCTCCTTAATGGAGTTAATACTAACTCAAGTCAAGTGTATATTGGTACGCCAACCTCACGGATTTATATAACAAACGCGGGTATATATAATTATCAGTATAGTATACAGGTGTCTAACTCAGCGGCACAGATTCATCCATTAGATGTATGGATAAGACAAAACGGGGTAGACGTTCCCAACTCAAATTCTGCTGTTAACTTGCCTGTTAAACGGGGGGCTGTTAATTCTGAAACTATTTTAGCCCTTAACTACCTTATTAATGTACAAGCTGGAGATTATATTGAGCTTATGTGGTTAGCTGATGATGCTGCTGTTTCTCTTTCTACAGTCCCTGCATCGGTAGTTGCACCCATTCATCCACAAGCACCTGCGGTCATTATAACAGTAACGTTTGTATCGGCCCTACCCTCATGATATACTCAGTAAAATCAATTTGTAAGGTGTAATATGAGCGACTTAACAGTACTAGACACCATGCCTGAAATACTACGAATTGAAGCACAGATACTTCAAATGCCTCAAGTTGAGTTACCTATAGAACACTACCAGATTAAAGGTGTTTATGCGCGTAGCATGTTTATACCTGCAGGTACTTTGTTAACAGGGAAAATACATAACTTTGAAAGTATTGCTATCCTAGCCAAAGGCACTATCCGAATTACTAACGGCACTGAATCTTACGTTATATCTGAGGGTCACATAATGGTAGACCAGCCGGGCATTAAACGCCTTGGTTATGCAGAGACAGACGTAGTATTTATTACCGTACATAGAACAGACAACATAGAGATTGAAGCCATAGAAAATGAGCTAGTCTCTGCAACCTTTGAAGAATATGAACAGCAACGGCTGTTAGGAGAAATAGTATGACTTTTATTGTAGCAGGTACAGCTTTAGCATCTACTATTGGGTTAACGGGTCTTGTTGGAGCTACCGCAGGTGCCGTTATTGGTACAGGTGTTGTTGCTGGAGCGGCTGGTGCTGGTTTAGGTGCTATAGGAGGAGCCGTTACTGGAGGAGATGTTGGAGAAGCTGCTCTTATGGGTGGGGTATCAGGTATGGTTGGGGGAGGGTTAGGCGCTGGTTTAGGCGCAGCTGGTATGGCTGGGAGTATGGGTGCAAATATTGCTGCTGGTGGTATTGCTGGCACTGCTGGTGGTGCTGCTGGATCAGCTGCTGGTGGAAAAGATGTAGGTGAAGGTGCCCTTATGGGCGGGGTTATGGGGGGTGTTGGTGGTGCTTTTAAAGGCGTTGCACCTACTGGTGGTGCTGAAGGTGCGGCAAATACACCTGCATCTGCTGGAGACATCGCTACGGCAACTGGCGGCGCAACAATGCAAGATACCCCTGCAGTAAGCTCACTAATGGAACGTAGTGGTGGGTTAGATACTTCAGCAATGGGTGGCGCAACAATGCAAGGTACCCCTGCAGTAAGCTCATCAATGGGAAATAGTGGGGGGTTAGGTACTATTTCAGGTAAAGAATTAAGTTCTGGTATAACAGCAGCACAGCCCGCCACACCTACACCAACAGTAGGAAGTGCGTTTAAATCAGGTATGGACACTATTGCAGCACACCCAATGGATGCTGTTAAGGCAGGCGCACCTATGCTTATAGGGGGAATGATTAATGGGCAAGTTCCCTATGATTCAGGTAAAGGCTCTGACTCTTCTGGTATAGGTGGAGCGCCGCTATCTAAAGATTACAAACCTAGTCGGGTTACTCCCTCTGACTACTGGGTTAAGTCTCCTCAATATTATGCAGATGGTGGGGCTGTAGATTCTACGCAAGCACAGCAGCCTATGAACCCCCTTGCAAATCTAGGGTTACAAATGGCACAACAAGCAAACCAACAAGCAGCCCAACAAATTGCTCCACAAGCTGCTCCACAAGCTGCTCCACAGGGTATTACTCAAGCTGCTCCTACCGCACCACAAGGGTTTGCTATAGGGGGACTATTAAAAGATATACCCGGTAGTGGGATTATGGAGGGCGTATACGACTCTTCTCTTGCTGGTGTTATTGCTCCCGGTATAGGTAAAAAATTATTTGATGGTACTCCTGATGAGCCTAAAAAGAATGAAGTGGCTCCACAATCAGATTACATGAAGCAGGTTCAAGCTGGGGTTCAACAACAAATGCAAAACCAGCCACAGCCCCAGCCACAGCCACAGCCACAGCCACAGCCACAGCCACAGCCACAGCCACAGCCACAAGTAGACCCTTATAAATACCAAACACAAGCCTATGCTAATGGGGGCTTAACAGGCGATAACTTGGGTGGCTACTCTCATGGAGGTATTGCAGGGTTAACTAGAGGCCCCGGTGATGGTGTTTCTGATGATATTCCCGCTGAGATAGGTAGTGGGGGTAAACAACCTGCAAGGCTTGCAGATGGTGAATTTGTGGTACCTGCGCGGGCTGTATCTGAATTAGGTAACGGTTCTACTGAAGCAGGTGCAAAGCATCTTCAGGCTATGGTAGATCGGGTACAAGCACGTAGAGCTAAAACAACAGGTAAGGGTAAAATTGCAGTTGACTCTAAAGCGCGTAAGAATTTACTAGCATGACCCTAAAAGTACAGCACGTAGAGACTAAATACATTCATCAGGTTTGGCCTTTGGTTGAGCCGTGGTTTACACCCGTATTTGAGAGAAGTGCAATCTCTGACTATTACTCAATGGATAACCTTAAAGATTATTTAGTTAGGGGGGAGCACACTCTTCTTGTAGCTAGTGATGATTTAGAGGCGATTCACGGTGTTATAAGTTTGCAGTGGATGAATCACCCTAAAGCTAGGATTGCACATGTTGCTGCTATTGGGGGTAAGTTTATTGCATCGAGAGAAACCAACCAAGAGTTTGTGAACTGGGTTCGCACAATGGGTGGTACAAAGATTCAAGGTTATGCTAGAGAGTCCATAGCTAGGTTATGGAAACAAAAATTAGGGTACGCCCCCGCACATATTGTTATGGAGTTAGATGTATGATATTTAGAACAAAGCACTTAGTAAACACCTTTTTGTATCTTATACAGGGCCCTAAATTTTGGGGGAGCAGTCCTCCTAGCCAATCATCAACAGTAACACAAGCTACCATACCAGATGAATTAAAGCCGTATATTAAATCCTATATGACGGCGGCAGAAAACCAAACATACCAAAAAAACGATAAGGGGGAGATTACAGGCATCCAACCCTACAAAGCTTATGGGGGGACATACGATGCAGCAGGTAATCAAACAGCCTATGATCCTTCTAAAGGTATAGCTGACTTTAGTCCACTACAAAAACAAGCTCAACAAGAAGCAGGAGCACTACAAGCGCCAACAGCTGCTTTTGATAGTGCTTCAAACATGGCTCAAACTGCTGGAGCGGGACAACTAGAGTCAGCTCAACTAGCAAATGCTTATGGGCAACAGGGTTCTAGTATAGGAAACCAAGCTGAATCGCGAGCTGTAAACCAAGGGGGGGACCAGATATACGCTGCGGGTCAAGCGGGTCAAGGCGCATATGATATGGGTGCAGCAAATAATCAAAGTGCTATTTCTAATACAAATAACCAAATACAAAATGCAGGGGCTTATGGTGCCCAAGGTAGTGCGATCGGGGCAAATGTTGTACACTCTACAGCAGCCCAAACCAACTCTCAGATAGGGCAAGCGCAACAGTTAGGGATGTATGGCATTAATGTTGGTGCACAAGGTGCAGCTAATGCAAACGCCCAAGCTACTTCTCAGATAGGGCAAGCCGGGGGGTATGGAGCACAAGGTAGTGCGATCGGGGCAAATGTTGTACACTCTACAGCAGCCCAAACCAACTCTCAGATAGGGCAAGCCGGGGGGTATGGAGCACAAGGCTCTAATATAGGCGCTGCTGCTGCAGGGCAAGCAGGGCAAGGATATAATGCTCAAGCTAATTTTGCTCAACAGGCTACTGATCCAAATGCTGTAGGGGCATATATGTCCCCCTATATGCAAAATGTGACTAACCAACAAATTATAGCAGCTAATCGTCAGTATGATATTACAGGTTCTCAGGAAATGGCTAATGCTACTAGAGCCAACGCATTTGGGGGGAGTCGTGAAGCTCTTATGGCTGCTGAAAATGAAAGGGCTAGAAACTCGGACATAAGTGGTATTCAAGCAAAAGGGCTACAAGATGCATTTAGCAATGCTCAGTCACAACAACAGTTCGGGGCTAACTTAGGGATACAAGGACTTAATGCAGGTACTGCTGCAATGCAAACAGGTATTTCTGGAGCTAATGCGGGTATTGCTGGGGTTGGTGCACAAACAGCCGCTACTAATGCAAATATCTCTGCAGGTAACACAGGTATTGCTGGAGCTAATACGGGTCTTGCAGGGGTAGGTGCGCAAACAGCCGCTTCTAATATGGGTATACAAGGTACTCAGCTAGCGCAAACGGGCATTGCTCAGGGGCAAACTGCTATAAGCGAACAAACAGCCGCTACTAATGCAAATATCTCTGCAGGTAACACAGGTATTGCTGGAGCTAATACGGGTCTTGCAGGGGTAGGTGCGCAAACAGCGGCTACTAATGCGGCTACTAATGCAACTAGTACTGGTATTTCTGGGGCTAATGCAAAAATCTCTGGCGTAGGGGCACAAACAGCCGTTTCTAATATGGAACGTAGTGCTGCTGATACAGCCTTAGCAGGTAATGCTCAAGGGTTAGCAGGAGTTAACGCAGCTCAAGCAGGCTATGCAGGGGCCACCCAAGCAGCGACTACTACAGGAAATCTAGCGGCTCAAGGTCTAGCAACCCAAGTATCAACTATAGAGGCAAAACAAAAAGCAGGCCAACAGATAACAGCGCGTGAGCAAAGCATACTAGACCAAGCTGTACTGGACTACGGAAATGGACAAAACAATGCTACGAATAAAATAGGTACTATGTCTAACCTTGTACATGGGATAAATACAACTAGTTCTGTGACCCGTGCGCCTCAAACTAGTTTAGGTAGTCAGATAGCAGGCGCTGGCGTATCATTAGGTGGAGCTTATTTGGCTGGCCGTGGGGGAAATGCTAATGGGGGCGTAATTAAAGATAATAGCTATGCTGGTGGCGGAAGTGTTGAGGGTAGTATGCGAGGCAAATTAGAGGATTTAGATAGCACTCACCTACAAGAGATAATTAAAACCAACTCTAGTCCTGAAATGACAAAATTAGCTAAGGATGTTTTGGCTAGTAAATACGCTAAGGGGGGTATTGTTGCTTTTGCTGGGGAGGACGGCAGTTTAGTTAACGACCCCGTCTATAATGCTAGACTTAAAAAAGAACCAACAGGTATTCAACAAGCCCAGCAAGCCCCTGTAGACCCAATGGCAAACCTACAAGCAGCTAGTAGTGCAGCGCAGAAAGAAGCTGACATACCTATAGCAGACCGTATACAACAGCAAAAAGCCCTTGAGGATAAGTTTGTGGGTGCTGATACAGAAACTGCAGCATATCGTAAGTCTATTATGGATGAACGTGCTAATGCTCCTGATGAAGCTAGAAGACAGATGGGTATGCGTCTTATGGAATTTGGTGCTAACTGGGCATCTACTCCCGGTGCACCCCTTGTTGCGGGTATGAAAGCATTAACATCTACTCTTCCGGGCATTATGTCTGATAGTAAAGATAATAAAAAGATGATGAAAGACTTAGATAAGTCTGAATATTTACTTAACCATGCAACGCGCCTTGAAGAACTAGGCCAGATAAAAGAAGCTACTGCAGCAAAAGATAAAGCAAGTGAATTGTTTATGCACCACCAAGAATCTTTAGTTAAATATGGTTTAAAGAAGCAACAACTAGAGCAAGAAGCGACCATAGCTCAAGAAAGAAATGCTTCTTCTGAAAGGCAACAAGCTATGAGTAGTGGGTCGCACTTAGCTAGTGCTCAGATAGCAGCTAACGTTGGAAACACAGGTAATAAGCAAGTAGATAGAGATATTGATAACTTACAAAAACAACAAGTGTCAGATGATAAAAGATATGCAGCACTTATAGAAGCTGGCGAACCTGCAGATTTAGAGGCAGCTAAGGCGCTAAAGGTATCTATGGAAGATGACAGGCTGCGACTACGCTCATTATTACAGAAACCTAAAACTAAAGCTGAGTTGGAACAGGAAGAGTTTACTGCTAGACATAAAAGGGAACAAGAATAATGGCCCTACAGGATGATTATTTAAATACTATTGAGCAGCTAGAGAGTGGTGGTGTACAAGGACTTACGTCATCTAGGGGGGCTGTTGGTAAGATGCAAACTATGTCTGCTACTAGGGGTAACCCGGGGTATGGGGTTAAACCTGCTATGGATGATAGTTTAGATGAGGCGGATAGGGTAGGTAGAGATTATGCCCTAGCTATGCTTGAACAATATAAAGACCCTGCGCTTGCCTTAGCTGCATATAATGCAGGGCCGGGAGCAGTTAATAAACATGGGGGTATTCCTCCTTATGCCGAAACTCAAAACTATGTCCGTAAAGGTATGGCTATGTTAGGTGGTGAAGGTGGAGTTACTAACCCCAATGAAACTGAAGAAGATTTAGCTAAAGCTAAAGAAGAAAGATATCAAGCTTGGTCTGCTGAGCAAGATGCAAAAGAGGAGCGATACAAAGCTTGGTCTGCCGAACAAGATAAACTAGATGCTGCTAAGAAAGCTCAAGAAGTTCCTGAAGAATTACCCACCAGATCAGTAGGAGCGTTTGCTAAAGATGTTGGCCTGTCATTAGCTAAGGGTGTTATAGGCGCTGAACAAGGGCTAGTCGGGTTAGCTGATATTCCTACTGGGGGGCATGTTGGCAAATATTTACAGGAGCAGGGGTTTGACTTTGAAAAGAATCAGAAGCTGCTAAGTGAACAATACTCACCTCAACAAAAAGCTGAGAATAAAGCGTTAGAAGATGCTCATGGCTTTTCAGATATTATAAGTGCAGGTATTCATAACCCTAGTGCTGTTGGTGCAATGCTTAGTGAATCTATACCCTCTATGTTTGCTGGAGGAATACTAGGTAAAGTTGCTAAAGTTGCTAAGGGGGTAAGTGCTGCTGGTGCTGCAGGTATAGGTGAAGGTCTTATTGCTGCTGGGGGTGCTGAAGAGAATATACGTAATCAATCTGAAGATGGTTTAGTCTCTGGTAAAGGTACACTTGCCGCTATTGGTACAGGTATTGGTACAGGTCTATTAGGTGCTGCAGGGAGTAAATTAACTACTAGACTTGGAGGTACTGATATTGATACCGCTATGGTTGGTGGCGCTAGAAGAGAACTCACCCCTCCAGTTACCACTACTACAGCCGCTGGAACTAGAACAATAGAAGAGTTAGCTCCTAGTAAATTTAGGCAGGTTATGGTATCTGCACTAGGTGAAGGCGTGTTTGAAGAAATGCCTCAATCTGCACAAGAACAGATATGGCAGAACTATGCTACAGATAAACCGCTGTTAGAGGGTGTCCCAGAGGCTGCAACTAAAGGCGCTTTATTAGGTTCTGTTATGGGTGGAGGTGTAGGTGCGGTATCAGGAGGACCTGCTAGAGTTAATACAATACCACCTCCAGCAACAACAGCAACAGGTGAAGAAACTTCTAGAGAAGAGCAGCCCCCACTAACACCTCAAGCAGAAGCAAACAAAAAAAGAAATGATCTTAAAAGGGCTGGAATAGATATTAACCATCCTATGCACGAAAATATGATGCAACTAGATTTAAGCACTCCTGAAGGTATAGATGCAGCTGAAGCTTTTGTGCAAGGTAATAGTGAGAAGTTAGGTGGTATTAAAGATGCTGCTTGGGAAAAAATTATAGCTGATGCAAAAGAAAAAGCTGGCGTAGTAGAAGAAGTAAAAGCACCAGTAGAAGAAGTAAAAGCACCAGTAGTAGAAGAAGTAAAAGCACCAGTAGAAGAAGTAAAAGCACCAGTAGTAGAAGAAGTAAAAGCACCAGTAGTAGAAGAAGTAAAAGCACCAGTAGTAGAAGAAGTAAAGGCACCAGTAGAAGAAGTAAAAGCACCAGTAGTAGAAGAAGTAAAAGCACCAGTAGTAGAAGAAGTAAAAGCACCAGTAGTAGAAGAAGTAAAGGCACCAGTAGTAGAACAAGCACAAGAACAAGCACGGGCTGCACCACTACCTACCCCTGAAACACTGTTAGAAGGGTTTAAAACGTCTCGCCCAACTAATTTTAGTACTAATACACAAGTTAAAAACGCCTTATCTAAACAAGGTGTGCCTGAAAAGAAGAATACACTAGAGTTACAACAACAAATACGTGCTGCTCATAATGCATATGTGCAGTCGAGTAAAGAAACGCCAGTAGTAGTTCCACAAGTAACCCCACAAGTAACCCCACAAGTAACCCCACAAGCTACTACACCTGAACCTACACAGATAGATGAGGCTAAAGTAACAGCTTATGACAACGCACTAGAACGCGCAAGTGTGCTAGCAGCGGGAGGTAGTAAGGGGGCTGTTAAGCCTTTTATGGAAGATTTACTCGCTAAAGGTCTAATAAACCTAGAGCAAATAAAAGCGTACGCAGGTAAACCTCTTGCAGAACTTATGCAAGCGATCAACACAGACTTACAAACAGGTAGGGAGACTACTACAACTACTCCAGTAGCATCTACATATACACCACATACAGAGTTTGGCGCTAAGAAAACTAAAGCTGCCCCTATAAAAGAGAAAGACTTAACTGGGGTTGAGAGAAGACAGCAAGCAGCAGATGTATTACGTGCAAATGTAGAAGCTAAGAAAGCTGAAATCGAAAGACTTGCTGATGAGAAGCGGGCTGTTGCAACAGAAATACGTAGGTTTAATAGAGAGCAAGCACAAAATAAACCCACTACAACAGATAAGCCTGTACCTACCATTGTAGATTTAAACGCTAAGGTAACAGCCGCCCGTAAACTTGATGCCGATATCACTGCCGAATTAAAAGGTGTGAGAGATAGCCACCCAGAAGATATTATATCAGACCAAGGTGAACAAGACGCTAGGGTACATGAACTACTTGCTGAAAAAGAAGCACAGTCACTTTTAAAGAAAACTAAAGAGTTAGCTACAGCTCAAGCTAAAGAGAATGCTGCTAGGAAGACAGAAGAGAAAGCTGCAGCTAAAGTAGAGGCAGACCGTATAGCAACAGAACATGCAGCAGCAGAGCAAGTAGCTAAAGAGAAAAGAGAAGTAGCTAAAGAGAAAAGAGAAGTAGCTAAAGAGAAAAGAAAAGTAGCGGCTAAGAAGATGGCTGAAGCTAAAGAAACTGAAGCTAAAGAAACTGAAGCTAAAGAAACTGAAGCTAAAGAAACTGAAGCTAAAGAAACTGAAGCTAAAAAAGAAATAGTTAAACCTAAAGTAGAAAACCCCCCTCAGTGGGCACAAAATGCAGCTAAGATGAATGGAGGCACAGTAGTTTTTGTTAAGGGTAATACGGCTTTAATAAAAGGGAGTAGTTTGCTTAGTGGGGCTCCTGTATTTATGGGGGCTACTGACACCTCTATAACTAGTCTTGATATAGAACGGTATACAGGAAAGTTATTTTCAACAGAGGATAGAGCGGAATTAATAAATGCTAAAAACGAATGGTTAGCCGCAGATGCTGCTTTACATGAAGCTAACCCTAATGGGCCTTTTAAATCGGGGGAAACTACAGCTTTTTCTGACCAAGTACCTGATAGTATTCGTGGGGTAATAAACGAATGGAAAAAGATGTTAGGTATTTCAGAGCGTATTTATATTACCACTTTAGCAGATGCTGCAACTAGTGACTTTCATGGGCCTTTTGCTACTGTTGTTTCGCAGCAAGGGTATCGAACAGGGGAGAAGGGGTCTGCTAGAAGACTAGCTAATGGGGATTATGTTATAGCTTATACCCCTGCTAAACTTACTTATACTTTAGAGCTATTATCTCATGAGATGGGGCACGTATTAGAAAAGTCTATGTATGAGTCTGCTAGCCCTGAAGTTAAAGCAGCTATTGATGAAGATTTTAAAACGTGGTTAGCATCTACTAAAGGTAAAACTGCAAGGGAGCATATAGATAGTCTCCGTGCTCGCAGCACTGCAAAAGCTACAAAGGTTTCAGAAGGTAATACGTCTGCTAAACTAGGGCCGTATTGGAGCTCAAAGTCAGAATGGTTTGCAGACCAGGTGGCTAGGTGGGCTACAACAACAGATAAGCCTTTGTCAGTAGTAGAAAAGTTTTTTCAGAGGTTAGGCCAAGCATTAAAGAGATTCTTTTTACAGAATAGAGACTTCTTACCTACGCAAACTATGCATAATTGGTTGAACTCTTTAGAAGGTACTATATTTACTCCTGAGTCTGGTAGTACAAATGAAGATTTAGGCGCTCAGTATTCTCTATCCTCAACAGAACAAGCCTCTGTAGATGCTAACATTTTAAGAACAACAGGCACTCCTATATCTACAACTCCAAAGAAAGGGTTTTTTAAATCTCTTGAGAATAGTATAGGTAATATAGAGACTAAATATTTTAGTGCTGATGCTAAACTGGTTAATGCTTTGCGTTCTAATATAGAGAAATTAGGACTGCCCTTTAAGTCTATTCAAAAACTATTGTTGATGTCTAGCCAGTCTCAGACATTGCATGCTACAAGCGTAGCAGCTGCAGCAGCTACAGAAGGCGGGATAACTAAAAACACTACTACTAATATGTGGGAGTCAGTAGACAGCGCACATAAGATGCCTAGTGTGCGTCTTATGTTAGAAGATATTGCTACAGCTAAAGGAGAAACTTTTAAGACTATCAATAAAATCTTTGGGGATATTATGGTAGCTGCTCGTATAAATGAGCTATCTAAAAAGGCTGATCGTATTAGAGCGCAATATAAAGCAATGCCTAAGTTAACTGCAGCTGATAAGAAAGCTAGAGCATATTTCTTACACAATAATAAACACCATGTGATAACAGCTAACGGCTTAAACCGTTTTATGAATAAGGCTGAAGTTGCAACTCACTTAGTAGTACTAGCTTCTAACCCTGCATATAAAGCGCCGCTAGATGAATGGCAAGCTGTTCGTAAAGATGTAGTTAAATTCTTAGTAGACTCTGGACGCTATTCACAAGAACAAGCTGATGCTTATATGGATGCTGTAGCTTATGTTCCATTCCAACGTGTTATGGAAAGTGGTAATGTAGATGCTGATGTTGCTTATGTACGTGCGGCAGGTAAACGAGGGGGTATGGGCGGTCTATCGTCAGGTCAGATAGAGTATAGGCTGAAGGGTCAATCTACTAGAGAAGTGGATGACATCGTATCTAACATGGAGAAGTGGGTAGTTAATAGTTATGTAAAAGGTATTAAGGCTGATAAAAGTAGGGAGCTTGTAGACTTAGCAGATAGCTATTTACCTCCAGACTCTATTACTGAACTAAAGCAAGGAGAGCCTAAAGATGGTGCTGTAACTTGTTATAGAGATGGTGTTAAAGAGTATTGGCGGTTTAAAGACCCTATGATGAGTTTTGCATTTAACTCTGTTAATCCTATAGCACTACCTACTTTAAAGCTAGGTGCAAAAGCTGCAAACTTATTACGTAATGCTATCGTACTTAACCCACTATTTACTGCATCTCAGTTACCTCAAGATACGTTTGCAGCTATGTATACTTCTGGAGTTAAGCACCCTTGGATGTTGCCGCATGAAGTAATGCTTCAGTTTATAGGTACACTAAAAGGTACAACTAAAGAACACACAGCTCTTAAATCTATTGGAGCAGCAGGCCAAAAAGACTTTGCTGAAATGTATGCTAGAAGTATTCATGATATTGCTTATGGTACACACTCTGATGGTAAAGGCCCGTGGGCTGCAGTTATACGCCAACTAAACCATATAGCTATGGCAGGGGATAATGCTGTAAGACAGGCAGTATATGCAAGGACGCTAAAAGAACTAAAAGAAAATCCTAACGCTAAAGCTATAGCTCAAGAACGTGCATTTGAACTTATTAACTTTCGTAGAAAGGGTGCTAGTGCTGGCTTAGATACACTACGTCAAATTACTCCTTTCTTAGGTGCATATATGCAGGCACAACGTGTAGCATACAATACTATATCTGGTAGAGGTATTGCACCTTCAGAGAGAAAGGCAGCTATAGGACAGTTACTAGCTACAACAACTTCAATAGTTGCTCTTACAGGAATGTATAACCTATTGTTGGGTGCTGCAGGTATTGGTGGGGATGATAAAGATAAAGACTTTAAAAAACGAGATATAGTAGAACGAGACACAAGACTATTTATTCCGGGTACTAAAGTAACTTTACCTATACGTTCTGATGTATTCTCTTTACCTTTTATATTAGCTAATCATGGGTATCGTTATGTATTTGAAAAAGGTACTGAAAACCCAGAACTAGCTAAAGATGCAATAAATGAAGCTCTTAGAAAAGTATTCTTTGGAATGCCTGCAGGTCCTACTATTGTTAAGCCTTTACTAGAAAGTATGATTAACCATAACTTCTTTACAGGTCGAGATATAGTACCCCAAAGATTACAAGGGGTTGAGAAGTGGATGCAATATAAAGAAGATACTTCAGACTTAGCTAAAATGCTAGGTAAAACAAACTTAGTCTCCCCTATAATAGCAGATCATTTTATTAAGGGTACTATGGGGTATGCGGGAGCTGGAGCGTTATTAGTTTATGATGTAGTTAATAGGATGGCTACAAATACACCTTATATGGATAAAGGGGCTTACGGTAAAACTATACGTAATATACCGGGGCTACCTAGTCTATATGCTAAAGAACATAACTCTCAAGACATAGCTACTAGTTATAATTTACGGGAAGATGTGGATAAAGCTTATAGGTCTGTAAATAACTTGAATTCTTTGGGTTTACGTACAGAGGCTAGAGAGTATAAAGCTGAACATAGAGCAGAGCTTAAAGAGGGGATGCGTAAGCAGTTATCACATATGGTAGCTAAAGTAGATGAGACTAATAAAAAGATACGTAAATTGAATGAGGTATCTAATGACCGAATGTCTCCTGAAGCTAAACGTGCTAGAAGAGAACAACTAGATAAAAGAATTGTACATATTCAATCAGGTATAGCAAGGCTATACCCTAAAGTACATCCGAAGTAAATTTAAGGGGGCGAAAGCCCCCTCTTTTATTAATGCATTTTAGTAGCATCTAATACCAAAGCTAAAACTGCAGGACTATCTTGTACTGTACCTGCTGACATACGAACACGGTAGACATCTATTAGTATACCTGTAGATTTTAAGTCGGCTATCATACATGAAAAAGATATTTGTTTCTTAGCACACCAAGTTTTTAACACGCTAGATATAATAAATGCTCGTTGAGTATCTGGTTCCCTGCGTATCACTAGTGCGCCGCGAGGAGATTCTATAGGAACACTTAACATGCCTTCTATTGCAGGGGGAGCTTTATTTATAATCAACTGGTTCTGTATATTTTCTGACATAAAAAGCCCTAGATGAGCAGCTGCTTTTTCTTCCTGCCCTGATGTTCCTACTTGTGTACGGCCTACTTTATCTATTAAGTATTTAAATACAGGCTCTACTGGAATATCAACTAACCCTAATTTATTAGCTAGTTTCCCACCCCAAATAGCAGTAGCACACAAGGCTGAATAATATCTGTCTCGCTGCTGTAGGTTCGCCGCTTTGTCAAACTCTAACTGTATTGCATACAACTCGTTAAGGCAATCATCATGGTTATCAAGTACAAACTGCATCATAGCTTCACCAGCATGACCATAATTCTCTACCATATCCCTAGAAAATATCTGATCCGATTGTTGCTTTGTTAGGGTATCACTCTTCAATACTTCTAACTCTAATACACGTAATATCTCCCCTTCTGGGTCTGCCTTTAATGCTTGTAGAACTTCGTGTAGGCTATTGTTCCCAGAGGTAATACAAGGTAGTGCCCATGTAGTATTGTTAATTCGTTCAGAGTTACTTGATGCACTCATACGATTCTTACCACGACCATTAGTAGCACCAAAAGCTAAATTACTAATCTCTTCAGAAGGTAAGTTTGTTAACTCATCAATACACATAACCATATTCTGCACTACACCCATGCGGTGATACTTTGACAGCGTAGTATCATCTTTAACTAACATTGCTTGAATAGGATGACCCCATACGCTGTTAGCTACCATCTGAATAGTAGACTTGCCGACACCCGAAGATGCATTGGTAAGATGCAGTATTGCACCCCCTAAAGAAAAGAACTTAAACATCGGTGCGCCCAAACTTAGGAACAATGAGAATGCTCTTACTTCATTTCCCGGTGCTGCATAGTTATCAGCAACCTTTTTCCACTCTTCTAACGACCCCTGTTTAGAATATATACTTACTACTGTTTCTGTAGCAGTTGATGGAGGGCTGTATTTAGGCGGGGCATTTTTAGATAACTCCCGTGTCCCAATTACAAATGCATCTATACCATCATTCCATCCAAATTGTACTCTCACTAGTTCCGCCTTTGATTCGTTCTGTAGTTGTTTAGTCCATGCAATTAAGTAGCCTAGCAACCCTTTCATTTGAGTAGCACCTGCGGCAATCCCATGATGGGATAACATATCTCTACACTTATCTGCTGCTGATATAGTAGCTAACGGCGCTGTGAAATCACTTACACCATCAAAAGGTCTGATTAACCGCATATGTAACACTTCTCCTGAATCGGGGTCAGTACGTCTACCCACTACATAAAAGTCATTTTCATATATTAGAGCCTTCTCCGACTCTCCATCTTCACTATCTTCCAATGGTTTCTTAATGTATATACCGCCTTTAGGTCCCCTAGTATAAGCTTCAGGGTAAGCAGGTATTTCAATGTCTATAGTTCCCAAATCTGGGCTATGCGCTGTTATAATATTATCAAGCGGTGTTGCTTCTAATATGTCCTTACCAAGCACTAGAGGCGTAGTTATCTTGCCCATGTGTGGGCAGCTCTCACACAGCTCAGGCATTATAGTAGCAAACGTAGAACACTTATGAGGCTTATCAATTCTGTTAGCCCATTGCTCTGTTTGTACTGGATCGTACTCTATGTGTTGGTTTGATAACTTATGTATAGCTGTTTCTTTATCTTCACAAAACTGGGCTATAGATAAACCTGCTCGCCAATGGGGTTCTGATAAATCATTTTGATTCTGGTATATATGCAGCATATGTGCACAACCTACACCCCTAACAGACTTCCGCATAATACGCGAGAATGAATAGACTATATTACCCATCAAGGCTTTAGTCGTATCATTAAGTGTACCTTTAGAGCTTGACATCTCTACCATAGCTAAAGGAGATAAGCCGCCTGAACCTAATGCATCTATATAATTTTGGACGGGAGCAGTGGGGCTTAATACTAATAGCTCTACAGGTACTTGCAAACCGCCTTTAAAATTTGTAGTCTCAGGGATACGTAATATTCTTACGGCATCACCAGTTAACCCCTTGTCTTTTACTTTAAAGTTTTCTGAGTTTAGTTTAGCTATTAATGCAGTTGCTATAGGCTTCCACGTATTGTAATCAACCGCTTCGTCAAATGCCCAGTACACATGTAACCCATACCCTGAAGAAACAATAGAGGGTTCAGGTAATCCTAAAGCATTAATAAATATTCTTAAGGCAGCAAACCCCGCCATCTGGGTATCAAATTCTGTGCCCTTACCTATATCTAAGTCTACCCATAAGGATTTAAATAGTTTAGCGTTCTTAGCGTTTCTACCTGCTGTAGGGTCTTTATATGTAGCAGGGGAAAAGTATGCATCTGTCCCATTAGCGGGTTGTGTATCTGCCCACTCTTCTATCTCTTGTATCGTATCGAAAAAATGTGTTCTAGGTTTACCACTAGTCAATCCTACTACACAGTAACTTCCTTCTGGCGCTAGTACTGTAGTTAAAAAATCATGCCTGTTCATAAGGTACCAAATTTTACGGGAAAAAAAGGGGGCTAATAGCCCCCATGAGCGCAACTAATTTATTCTGCCCATTCAGCGAGAACTGCATCCATGCTAGAAGGCGTAGGAGTAGAAGGTTTTTTCTCTCTTACTACAGGCTCATCGACTGAGGGGGCTACCTCAACAGTGGGTTCTACAAAAGTCAACTCTTCTACAGCTTCTTTTTTGCTCGCTGATGGTGAATAAGCTGCCTTAATTGCCATCTTTGCTTCTGGTGAGTTGCCGTGAGTTGTAATTGATTCTAACTCCTCAATGTTTAATGCCCGTACAGCTCTGAATGTCATTTTTGGTGTTGCTGAATCTGTATCAAACCGCATCTCAGTTACTACGTCTGTGATGTTCATACCATTAGAACCTAACAGTTTACCGTACTGGAACAAGGGCATTTTATTACTTTCGCCTTTACCAAATAAAGAAGTAGCTGCTAAAGACAGCTCATAAATTTCACCGTTTGCTACATCATTCTCTAACATGACTGCTAATCTATGCACGTATCTGCACGCTCTGCTTTGCCCTTGACCTGAGCCAGCTATGTTCTTAGGGCAATTAGCACAGTTAACAGCTTGAGGGGATTCTGAAGTTGCATCTGGTTGTTCGCCATTATTACTCCAACATGCAGGTATCATAGCTACACCTTCTTGATATGTATCTGAATAAAACTGTCTTGAAGTCTTAGGGGCTGCAGCTGCAATAATAATATTCATTGCACGGTCTTCATTCTTAGCAACTTCTTGACCGCCTACATTCATACGGAAGATATTACCCTTAAGAGAAATCCTACGTGTGCTTGTACCGCCGCCCATTAGGGCTTTAGTTGTTTCACTTAATTCCCTGTTCTTAAAATGTGAAGGTACTGCGCCGCCATTTTTAAAAATACTTACATCATTGCTCATTGTTGTGCTCCAGCTGGTAGTTTAATAATAGTTGTTCTGTTGTTTAAAAACGCTCTAACATTGTCTGCGCTATATAATAACTTTGACCCTTGTTTATAACCTTCAAGAGCTCCTTTTTTACGTAGTGCTAGTAGGGTTTGACGCGAGAGGCCTAGTATCTTAGAAACCTCTGCTCCTGTCAAATACACACTATCTTCATTCTCTTCAATCATTTACTTTCTCCGAACTGTTACGCTGTATCTACTATCAATATTCATACCCGGAGGCATGAGGTTTGGGTTTTCATCTAAAAAGCTCTTCATATTAGTTTGATGTACACGTTGCTCTAGTAAGTCCATTGCATCGTGCTCTTTAATAAAAGTTCTCATACTGCCCCAGTCACTTGTCCAGTATCTAGTTTTAACTGTTCTAAATACATTACCTGCGGCAGTTCGTAAACCATCTGCGCCTGTCTCTTTGCAAAGCTCTAGTAGAGCTTGAGTAACTTGGTCTTGTTGTTCTTTAACTTTACTATCTGCTTCATCAAACTCTTTCTGTAACTTTTGTCTGGCATCACGCATCTTTATATAGATTGTGACCAGTTGTTCTGCATTCATTTCGTACTCCTTCAAAAGAGACTATATTGTACTACATCTGTTAATTGTCGTCAAGTAAATTACCAAATATAATTGGGGCTATTTTTTGCAGTTGTCGTTCAATTTCAAGAGCTACTTCACGTACTTCTGTCTGTGCTGCCTTAGATGATCTAAGTTTTATAAAGTCTTTCCAAGCTTGGTAGTTACCTGTCGCATATAACTCAGTCTCTTGCCCTTGTGGCAGTATGTATCTTGCATCTTGTTTTGATACGCCGTGTGCTCTTAGTTCTTGATATATAAACTTAGACCGTTTTAAATAGTTGTCAATTAAATCCCCATATGGTTCTAATGATTCAGGAATAAATAACTCTGCATCAACCTCATCACAATACCTAGAGCTTCTTACAAGATAATCTAAATGTTTACTACGTGTTAGTTGAGCCAAACACACTCTGCTAATCCCCTCGATACGGAACACAGCAGAGCCAAATCTAAGGACAGATAAGTGCCCCACCCCAATAATGTGCGCCAATCTTTTCTCATCATTTCCTTCTCTGCCGTAGCATATGCCTGCATACTTCCCTAGATTTAGGGGGTTGGTATGTTCTTCTAGTGTTACTTTCATTGCACTATCTCTTTAAATAAATCTAATAGCTTCGTTTGAGAAGCGCCTTTGTTTTCCAGTACACTTAGTACTTTCTTTTCTACTGGACTTCCTATTAAGTGCACAACATTACACCTATTAATCTGCCCTGCTCTGTGTATGCGAGCGTTAGCTTGCATGTATGTTTCTAATGATAATGTTATACCCCACCAGACGATTGTATTAGCTGCATGTAATGTAACTCCATGAGCTGCAGCTTGCGGCTGGATAACCAGTATACGGGGGTCTGGACTAATTTGGAACTGATTAAATATTTCTGCTCTTTTACTTACACTTACACCACCATGTATTACATCTACTGTATGGCCTTCAGCTAATAACGCTTTTTGTACTAGCTCAATCGTATGTCTAAACATAACAAACACAATAACTTTATGAGATGCTTCTTCTACTATAGCTAGTAGCTCACTAGTTCTGCCTTTAACATCAAACTCTATTACTTCTCCTGTATCTGAGTACACGCACCCAGCTGATAACTGCAATAACTTATTCAATGCTACCGCTGCATTAGCCGCTGATATTTCCTCCCCTCCAGCTTGCATAAGCATCTCTTTTTTTAAGAGCTTATAATATTTATCTTGCTGTACCGAAAGTGGCACATCTCTAGTTTGATATAAGAGTTCAGGTAAATCTAAACACTCCTCTTTAGTAAACCGTATAGCAGGCTGTAGGATGCTGTGTACTATTGCTTCAGCTTCTGGTCGGTTTTTAAATACAAATACTGATTGTCTTACCTGTACTAAATCTCTAAAAGCATTAAACGCTCTAGGTACACTTTTAGGGTTTACTATCTTAGCTAAGCCATATGCATCCACTGGAGACTGCGCCGCAGGTGTACCTGTAAGCATCCATAACCATGTGTCTTTCTTAATTAACTTGTTTAAAACCTTCCATCTTTTTGTTGCTACGTTCTTTAAGTGTGTTGCTTCGTCTACTACTATTAAATCAAAGCCCCCTGCATCTATCTCATCTTGAACAATCTCTACACCATCGTAGTTAATAATAACAATCTCTGCAGTGCCACCAATAATAGCCGCCCTTTTATCTCGTGCACCATGTGCTATTTCTACAGACCTATGCATAACTGTTCTAAATAAATCTCTACGCCATGCGGCATCCATAATGGATAGAGGGCAAATTACTAGCATTCGTTTAACTGCACCTATTGTCATTAGGTAATCAGCTGCCCATATAACAGAGTTGGTTTTGCCTGTGCCCATCTCGGATAAACAGAAACCCTTTTTGTTTAGTGTTAAAAACTCTGCTGTTACTCGTTGATGGTCAAACGGTTTATACATGCCTGTCCATTTATATTGAGTGCTTATAGGGGAGGGTATATCTTTAAACCCCATATTGTTTAGTATATGCATCTCACCTAAACCAAACTTAACCCACACTTCATTTTCTGCTACGTGCTTACTTCTCTCTATGAC
>Ga0209084_1000794_pt1 | contig 28655 bp, 22 predicted proteins | sample C_130820_MF_Meta_FD_187309 | JGI IMG/M metagenome (GOLD analysis project Ga0209084, IMG submission 187309) | Freshwater microbial communities from Lake Croche, Canada to study carbon cycling - C_130820_MF_MetaG (SPAdes) (version 2) | ecosystem: Environmental > Aquatic > Freshwater > Lake...
CCCGCTCGGTCAGAAAATCGAGTCAGGCAAGGCTACGTTGGCCGAACTCGAAGCTTATGCCCTAGCCAATCCAGCAGGGATCCCAGCCTCGGGAGGTCAGGAGTATCTCGAAAACCTCGTTAACGAATTTATTTAATCAACGCTTTGGCACTTCGTACTTTTGGCACTTCATACTTCCCCAAGGAAATTCCCGCTTTAGGAATTTCTTAGAGGAGGTTTGCCGCGGAGAGGGCTGACCTCAAGCGGTTTGCACGCTCAAGCAGTTCCTTGTAGATCTCGAAATACTCGGGGTTTGGTGTGCAACGGGTCGATTCGTCCAGAGTGACCAGACGGGCACAGAGGGTATGGAGTGCCTCTCGAGAATGGTCCTGTCCTGCTGCCCAGGCTGCCTGAATGGCACCACCAAGGGCAGCTCCCTCGCTGGAGGTTAAGCAGACCGTTGGTACACCGAAGATATCTGCGCAGAGTTGGCGCCAGAATGGGCTCTTGGTGCCGCCGCCGGTAATGCGGATCTCGGAAGGTGTCACGCCGAGTGCACGGAAGCGCTCCAGTCCGTAGGCCAAACCAAGGGTCACTCCCTCCATTGCAGCACGGGCGATATGGGCGGGAGTGAAGTTTTTTGTCGTGATGCCGTGGAGGACCCCCTTGCCGTGGGGCAGGTTAGGGGTACGTTCCCCGGCGAGGTAGGGGAGAAGGAGAAGGCCGTCACTTCCGGCGGGAATGGCGGCTGCCTCAGTATCGTAGTGATCATGAGTCCAATCCGCAAAGAGGGCGCGGGTCAGCTCGGTGACAAGGGTCACGTTCATGGTGCAGGCGAGCGGCATCCAGGAACCGGTGCTGTCGCAGAAGGCTGCGACCTCTCCTCGTGGATCGATCACGGGGACGGAACTAAACGCGTAGAGTGTGCCCGAGGTACCAAGGCTTGCAGTCATGATGCCGGGGCTCACATTTCCGGTTCCAATGGCACCCATCATATTGTCACCACCACCGGAGCTGACCACGACCGATGAGGCAAGGTGCCACTTGGCACAGAGTTCTGGGCGGAGGGCTCCGGCCGGCTCTGAAGAATGGCGTAGGGGCGGGAGCTTCTCGGCAAGCCCCGGGGCGACTGCATCAAGGACAGGTTGCGACCAAGAGCGGGTCTTCACATCGAGAAGCGCCGTTCCTGAAGCGTCGCCGTATTCCATCGACTTCACGCCGGTGAGCCACCAGTTGATATAGTCGTGAGGCAGCAGGATAGCAGCAGTCTCGGACCAGTTCTGGGGTTCGTTCTGACGAACCCAGAGGATCTTCGGTGCCGTGTAGCCCGGCAGCATCGCATTGCCGGTGAGTTCCACCACCCTCTGTTCTGCTCCCAGGACTTTGGTCAGTTCGGCACATTGTGCGGTTGTCGAGGTGTCGCACCAGAGCTTGGCGGGACGCACGATGCTGTTGGCGACATCCAGCAGGACAAGACCGTGTTGCTGGCCGCTGACTCCTATTCCTGAGACTTCGGAACGGCGGTCGGGAATGTTAGAGAGAACCTCGGTGATGGTTGCCTCGACGGCCGCGATCCACACACTGGGATCCTGCTCCATAGCCCCCTCTCCCTTGACCTCGACGAAACCATAAGCTTGCTGCGCGCTGGCCAGGATCTCCCCCGTCTCGAGATCGAGGGCAATGGTCTTGGTACTCTGAGTTCCGCTGTCGATGCCTAGTGTGATCATTGGTTCTACACGATCGATTGTTTCAGACTCTTGATGGATGACCTCACTAGTCGGGTAAATGGTACCAGCAGGAGGGGTATGAAGAAGACAAGGAAAGCGGAAACTAGGCTGAAGAGAAGTCGGGGGGACAATTTAAGTATTTCACTTAAGCCACACGGCCTCCTTGCCGGTATAGGTTATATTACCTGCACCTGCACATACGGTTTCTCATGGAGCTGGTCGAATGATTCTGCGGCATGCAAGTGTGAGACTGCAGCCAACGAGACTGCGATCAACGGCATTAAGTATTTCATGATTGGCGTTTCTAGTTGAAGTAAAATGAGGTCTAAAGCCCTACTTGGTCAGGGGTACCGTGATGGATTCACCTGTGTAGGCGACCGACTTGTCAGCTTCGGCGGTCTCTGGGAGACCGACACCGTGCCCGGGAGCCACGAGCACAATCCGGAAATTCCTTGAAGCCGGCACCCCTTGGAAGGTGCCCTGCCGCGCTCCGATGGTCAGCGTGTGGGTCTTATCATCCCAGGTCATCGGGATCTCGGCGTGGGCACCGCGGGTGTATTCCTGACTCACTCCATCATCTTCATAGAGGGAGAAGGAGCCGTCGGCACCGGGATAGACTCGGATCTCGAGGGGATCCTCCTTCTTCTCGCCGATGTACTGCATGACAGGACCCATCGGGATAATCGATCCTGCACGCACGAAGAGCGGAAGGATCTCCTTCGGAGCCTCCGCTGTGATCGCGCCCCCCCCCTCCTGGGACTTGCCGCTCCAGAAGTCGATCCATGTCGCCTTTGGCAGGTAGAGTTCGCGACTGGTCGCGCCAAGCTTGGTCACGGGATTGACCAGCAGGGCGGGTCCGAAGAGGAACTGATCGGTGATGTTGCGGACATTCGTCTCCTCCATGAAGTCCATCGGCAGGGCTCGCATCATCGTGTAGCCCTCGTTGTAGACCTTCCATCCCAGCGTGTAGATATAGGGCATCAGGCGGTAGCGCAGCCTGATGAAGTCGGTGGTGATCTTCTCGGTCGCGGGGCCGAAGTCCCAGGGAGCCGTCGTGGCCGTGGCGGTATGGACGCGGAAGACCGGACAGAAGGTGCCATACTGGAACCACCTCAGGAAGGTCTCGTTGTAGCGCGGATCGTTGGGGTCACGATTCCAGGAAAAGACGGGATGGGAAGGGAACCCTCCATTGAACCCGCCGATATCGGTCGTCCAGTAGGGAAGACCCGTGAGCATGACGCCGAGACCGTTCGGGATCTGGTGGCTGAGCGTGAACATATCGACGCCGATATCTCCTGACCAGAGACCGGCTGCGTAGCGCTGCATCCCTGGGAAAAGAGAGCGGCCCAGAATGAAGGGTCTCTTGTTCGGTTCGACATGCATCATTCCCTCATAGACCGCCTGGGAAGCCACCAACGGATATTCGTTGACATTCCAAGGTGATCCATGCCCCTCGGTACTGTCCATCCAGAAAGCGTCGGCCTTCACCCAGTTCGTATTGAAGAGAGCCTTGTGCAGTTGTCGCCAGTAAGCGGCACGTGCATTCGAGTTCCAGGGATTATACCACTCCTGACCACCCGGAGGGGGATTAAAGGTGTCATACCACTCGCCGCCGTTGCCGGGGTTGATGATATATCCCTTGTTGATCATTTCGTCATGGTTTGGCTTGCCTGCGTCGAAGATGCACCAGGTCGTGACCATGATCTGGTAATGGAGATCATGGAGCCTCTTGAACATCCCCACCGGGTCGGGATGCGTATCAGGCCGGAAGTCATGCTGGCCCATCTTCGACCAGAACTTAAAATCCTGGACGATATTGTCGACGGGAATCCCCTTGGCACGGTACTCCTCGGCGACCGCGATCATGTTGCTCTGGGTATTGGGAACGGCGAGCTTGTCTTTGTCTTTGCAGGCTGCCTGACAGTGCCAGTAGCCGTAGGCGGTCTTCGGATACATGGGCGCCTGACCCGTCAAGAACCTATAGTGATGGATCGCATCGTCCATTGTCGGAGCCTTCATGAAATAGTAATCGATGGCCTGAGTGGCCACGGATTTCCAGGTATACCGGTCGGCTGGGGCCTCAGTGGGTGGCACCCAGGAGAGCTGGAGTAACGGATGACCCTGGGTCAATCCTGCGAACTCCACCTGAATGTCATGATTCCCTTTTTCAAGCGTGAGATGACCGGTGTCGTAAGTTTCGCCGTGTTCTATCCAATTCTCGACAGCCAGCTTCCTGTCGATGATGACTCGCGCCCGGAATTCTCTAGAACGCATCAGGAACATGTAAGTGCCCGACGCTGGTGTAATCAGCTTTCCGGTCCATCGGACGCTGAACTTTTGCGGAGCCGCTTTCTTGAGCTCCTCGGGCAGGATCGTTCCCCCCGGCTTGTTCACGGCGAAGTCCATGGTGGCGATGCCGTTGGTCGACAAGTCCGGTGTGGAAAAGGGTTTGGTAAGAGAATAGTCGGTGAAGAACTCCTGCTTGAGCCCCGGTGTCGTCCCATCCGGCTGCACGAAGGCGGAGGCTGGGATCACCTGCGGATCACGGCAGGCGATGAAATCGCCATGAGCCGCACTGTCCCAGAGCACTCCGTAGCCGCGGCTACTCAGAAGGACCGGACTCACATCGCACGGATTCCATTGGGAAAACTGAACCATGTCCCCCTTGTGATCGAGGACGCCATGCCAGTAGCCCCCGAGTCCGTAGAGGGATTCGTCGGCGGGGCTGGAGAAGGATTGGCTCGCCTTCCAGCCCGAGCGGCCGTCAAGCGTCACAGGCTCCATGAACTTGCCACCGCCCACGGGCTCGGAGAGAAGGGTTTTGCCTAATGCGTCCTGGAAGGTGACGCCGCCCGTGGCACGGTCGACGAGCACGTGGAGCTTCGCCGTCGAGAGGCTAACGGTCGCAGGATTAGTGCTGTCGATTGTCCAGTCGAAGTCGATCTTTCTGGCGGAGGGAAGCACAGCCGAAGTCGAGGGTTCGGGTAGCATTGAGCCCGGGGTGAACTGCACCCGGACGATCTCCTCGGACCAGAGCTCGAGGCGCATTCTGCCGGTTCCCATGATCAGCAGGAGACCTCCGGAATCGGGGAATACGGACTTCACCACGCTCCCGCCGGCAATCGAGTTGGTCATCGGAGCGGGTGTCTCCGCAGGGTTGGCGGGTGCCTCGGTGATAGGCAGGCAAAGAATCACTGTAAGCGAAGCCGCCAAGAAAGAAAAAAAGGGGGAAGTAATTGTGCACATAAGTCGTGCACTATGATGACAACTAGATTCGTTAGACAAACTGAATTTCAAATTAAATCCCTCCTCAAAAAACCATGCCTCCGTTCAAGTTGTTTGAAGAAAAAGCCTCTGCTTGGCAAGGTTGGTTGAATGCTCCGGAAATCTCTTATCCTTCTTTCCCTACTCGTGATGATCTCGGAGGTGCGATCGCAATCTTCTCCGTTGATTTCCCAGGTGATTTCCTACTCGCCGGATGGAGTTTTCCAACTTCTTCGGCAGCAGGGAGAGTCGAGCGACCGCGGTGAAGCCCGCAAAGTACTCTCCCTTTGCAGCAAGGAGGGGAAAGTCCTTTACCAGTGGACCAGCGGACTGGGCACCACAGCGGCACTCTGGAGTCCCGACGGGCACTTCGTAGCGGTTAACGATACGCCGGGCGAGAAGGGGGATCTGTTGAGGATCTTCGCCCTCGACCCCTCAACCCCATCAGTCACACCAATTCGCGATCCCGATGGGAAAAAACTCCGTCGGGAAGTCGAGACCCGTCACGGAAGCTTTCTCAGTAAGGTCGATGCGGTCACACTCCGCGCCTCGGAATGGAAGGAGGGTCGGCTTTGGTGTCTCCTGACGGGTACCTTCAGTCCGAAGAGACAAGCCTCTGTCCACATCCCGTTTCACCATCTCTGGGTTTTTAAACTTGAGGGGACAAACGCGCCTCTCCTCCAGGAAGAATGGACACTCACCGATCCTAGGGAGAAATCCTACCGGGATAGTGGCCGGTGATACTCAAAGATGCCTTAGGAAAGCGCTGATTCTTCCCTCTGCTTTCTCTGCGCTTCTCTGCCTTTTCTGCGCCTCTCTACGCCTCGGCGCGAGAATTCTCGTTATTTCTTTACGCCAGCTAAAAGCGAAAATGCCCTAGAACGGAATATCGTCCTCTTCGATGGGAGGCTGGGGAGCCGTATTGCGACCGCTGCTAAAGCCACCTCCTCCAGAAGAGGGCGCGTCGCGACGTGTAGAAGGACGCTCGGAGTATTCCTCATTCCCTCCGCCTGAGCCACCACCACTACCCCCTGAACCTTCCGAACCACCGGGACGGCGGTCGAGAAGTTGGTAGTTTTCACCGACAACGCGGAGCTTGCTGCGCTTCTGACCCGAGGTCTTATCCTCCCAGCTGTCGAGCTGGAGACGGCCCTCGATGAAGACGGAACGGCCTTTCTTGCAATACTCGGCCGCGGTCTCCGCGGTGCGTCCCCAAAGGGTGACATCGATATAGGTCGTCTCCTCACGGCGTTCTCCTCCCTCCGGGGTAAAGGTACGGTTCACGGCGATGCCGATATCCGTGACAGCCTTCCCTTGGGGAGTGTACTTGATTTCAGGATCACGGGTGACATTTCCGATAATCGTCACTTTGTTGAGATTGGCCATAAGAGTAGGAAGTAGGAAGTGGGGAGCGAAGGGCTATGAGGGGTTGAGACTGAAGACTATTAGCAGAGAGGCAAGGAGATCGATTCAGGGATTCGGCTGTCAGAGTTCTGATTAACAGAATCCTACTAACAGCCTTCAGCCCAAACCGCTAAAACCAATTTAGGCCTTTTTGCGGGAGGCCTTACGAGCCTTTCCAGAAGGCTTGGCAACTCCCTTGCGGAGATAGGTCTGCATCACGACTTCCTCATCCAGATTGAACTTGGTGCGGATCTTGACGATGCAGGTAGGCTCAGTCGTGACGACATAGTTCACGAAGTAGGCGCTCTTGAGTTTGTCGTGAGGGTAGGCAAAGTCACGGCGCTCGAGGCGCTGCACTTGCTCGACTTGGGCACCCTCTGAGGCGAGGACCTTCTCCAGGCGCTCGATCAGATCCTTGTTAGTTTCTTCTTTGCCGGCTGAGTTGAGAGCGAGAAGGATTTCGTATCGGTTTTTCATGGTTGGATTGCGGTGGTGTCTTGTTGTTTTGAAGATTTATCAGAGTTCAATGCGGCGTTGTAAAGATTCATTGCTGGAATCATTCCTTCGCGAGCGGTGCAGAGAACTGCTGCTGCCGCGCGTTCGATCGCCTCGCCGGCATTATTCTGCTCCTCGGAGCTAAAGCGGGAGAGGACATGTGCGGAGAGATCCCTGTTATCGGAAGCCCCGCCTACACCAACACGCAGCCTGGGCACTTGCTCGGTGGCGAAATGAATCAGGACTGATTCCAGCCCCTTCTGTCCGCCTGAGCCACCCTCGGTTCGGAGTCTCAAGGCACCCAGGGGCAGGGCCACGTCATCTAGCACGATGAGCGTGCCTGTGGACGGAATCCGGTGAAAGCGCGCATACTCGCAAACCGAATCACCACTCAGGTTCATGAAGGTTGTCGGCTTGAGGAGCACTAGTTCCAGACCAGGACCCACGGTGACCTTGGCAATGAAGGCATCCCATTTGGTCTCCTTGACAAAGGAGACGCCGCACTGGGAAGCGATCCGGTCGAGTACAGCGAACCCGACATTATGACGGGTTCCCTCGTATTCGCGGCCTGGATTGCCAAGACCAGCGACCAGGCGTATGCCCTGGGCTGTGGAATCCGACATGAAAAGCAACGATGTCCAGGCTCTACCGCCTGACTACTTCTTGGCAGCCTCGGCACCCTCGACGGGCTTTTTCTCCTTGATGACCTCGGGGGCCTTCTGAGGCTCAGCTCCGGCCACAGGCGTCACTTCAGTCTTAGGCTCAGCCACGCTGAACACCGTGAGATCCGCATCGGAAGTCGCCTTGACTCCCTCAGGGAGCACGATATCGCGGACATGGAGCGACTGGTTGAGACCAAGGGCGCTGACATCGACGCGGACGATCTCAGGAAGATCCTTGGGAAGGCATTCGATGGCCAACGAACGAAGGCTGTGCTCGAGGAGTCCACCGTAGTTTTTGACACCGTCAGCCTCACCCGTCGGCTCGACAGGAACCTCGGTGTGGAGGAGTTCATCCATTGCCACCTCGAGGAAATCAACGTGAAGAATGTCACCACGCACAGGGTGGTGCTGGACTTCCTGGATTAGGGAAAGCTTGGAGACGCCAGCAATATCGAGCTCCACGAGGATGTTCTCGCCGATGGCGCGCTTGAGGAGTGCCGCGATATCGCGTGTATTGATCTCAAGATTGGCAGGCTGATCCTTGTGTCCGTAGATGACAGCGGGGACAACACCGCGGTTGCGGAGATGCTTGACGGAATTGCGGCCGACATCGGCGCGGGGCCGGGCGGAAAGTTTGACCTGTTTTGCCATGGGATTACGAAGTTGAGACTGAGACGGATGTTGCTGTGCGTTATTGCTTGAGTCGGAACAGCGAGCTGACCGACTCGCCTTGGTGGATGCGACGGATGGCCTCACCGAGCAATTCGGCTATGGAAAGGACCTTCACGCGATCCCCCGATCCTTGACGGACGGGAACGCTGTCGGTGGTGATGAGCTCCTTGATTTCGGAACCCTCCAACCGCTGAACCGCCAAATCTGTCAGCACAGCGTGCGAGACGCCAGCATAAATATCACCCACCCCCCGGCTCCGGAGCATTTTTGCCGCGCTGGTCAGCGTTCCGGCCGTCTCGGTGATATCGTCGACGATCATCACGTTCTTGCCCTCGACATCGCCGATGATGTGCAGGGCGTCGACCTCGGTGGAGCTGCGGCGGCGCTTCACCACGATGGCAAGGCTGGCTCCGAGGGCCTCGGCATAGGCACTGGCCATCTTGACTCCACCCACATCGGGCGAGACCACTACCAGATTCTCGATCTTCTTTTTACGGATGTAGTCGACCATGACCGGCATCGCGTAGAGATGGTCAACGGGGATATCAAAGAATCCCTGCAACTGCTGGGCGTGGAGATCCATCGTCAGGACGCGGTTCACTCCAGCCGCCACGAGGATATTCGCCACGAGTTTCGCGGTGATCGGAACGCGGGGCTGATCCTTGCGATCCTGTCGGGCATAGCCGAAGAAGGGAATGACCGCCGTGATACGGTCCGCGCTGGCTCGGCGTGCCGCATCCACCATGATGAGCAGCTCCATGATGTTCTGATTGCTCGGAGGACAAGTCGGCTGGACGATGAAGACATCGCGTCCGCGGACATTGTCGTTGATCTTCACGAATGTCTCGCCATCTGGAAAAGAGCTGACCGTGGCATCCCCGAGGGGTTGGCCAAGGTAGGCGGCGATGTCGTGGGCCAGCTGGCGATGGGCGGAGCCGCTGAAGATGCGGAGTTCGGGTGAGCCTTTCATGAGATATCGGCGAGGCTACAGCCATCGCACCCGTGCGCGCACGATAGAAATCCCCGCCTAGGGAAAAAAATTGATTTCTCCCGATTCTGCTTTGATTGGCTGGTGTTCCCTACCCCAGCAACTTCTTCCTCCAGAGATCCAGCTTGACCAGTTGCTCGATATATCGAGAGAGGGTCTGCTTGGCCTCAAGCGCGACCCTCTTCGCCGCCTCCTTGAGGCTGGGATCAATGCGAAAGGTAATGGTGATTTTCTGAATCTTCTCCCTCATAAGCTCACAATACAGCGTGGGGCATGATGCCTCAACCTGTAGAAGCGCTTAGAGAACCGCTTAAAAAAGCGCCCATAAATCCCATGATGGCCGTTACGGGAAAAAGGGCCCGCAGGCAAGACGGCTTCGCTCGCGCATCTGCATGCGGGCTACCGTAACGGATGCGAAGCAACGGCCGGGCAAGCAAAGCGCGAAGCCAACACAGCCTCCGGCTCTATTATCTCCGCAACCCTGTGGGCTTTCCACAATGACCTCAATGCGATTGAATTATCATATTTATCGTGCCTAAAAGTTCCTCTAAAAAAAGAAAGAAAGACCATGCGCGTAAAAGACGTTCGCATACGGCGGCCAAGGCGAATTATCGTGCTCCTAGGGAAAAGGTTACTCTCTGGTGGCGTCAGAAGTTTCCAGGCATCCTTGTTGGCCTTAAATTCATGGGCCTTTCCGTCCTAATTTATACCGCCTCTTCCCTGCTTTTTCATAATGCTCTTCAGAATCTGTTATCAGAAATCATTGCTTTAACTGGAAATCACTTGATTCACCTGCTCGGAGATCATTCCTTGCGGAGCGGACCGATGATTTTTTCCTACCGGTTTGCTGTGAATGTTGGAGCAGATTGCGCCAACGCCGAAACCCTTTGTATCTTTATGACAGCTGTTTTATTGACTCCTGTCACATGGCGTCAGCGGATCATAGGCATTCTGCTTGGGGTACTGACTCTCATTGCCATCAATATACTTAGAGTGACTTGTCTCTATCTCACCGGCGCCCATTACCCCTCACTCTTTCCGCTCCTTCATGAGAAAATCTGGCCGATCATCATGACCCCAATGGCCTTCCTGGTTTTTCTGGGATGGCTGATGACAACACTCCCGGCTCCTCCGGAACGCGTGCCGTGCCAAGCCTAAGTGATCACATGACTCCAGAACTAATCCGGAAGTTCGCCCTGCGCTACGTCCTGTACATTCTCTTGCTCTCAATTCTCAGCCCGTTGTTGTTCACAGTTTTTTTTGCTAAGGGGATCAGCGTGATGGGTTGGCTCTTTGAAACGAACACACCGGCGATCACTAGATCCTTCGAGCTTTCCAAGGAAGCAGCCCACCCCTTGAACGCAAGGATCACCATCGTTAACCCATCCCTGCTTAATCCAGATGGCTCGGGACCGGTCCGCCATTTGGATTTTGATGCTCTCGGGTTTTTTTGGTCTCCCATCGCCTTCATGATGTCCTTTTTTCTTGCATCGCCATTTCCTTGGAAACGGCGCCTCCTCTGCATTCTGGTCGGAATTCCCCTGATGCTCTACGCCAGTTATTTGCAGATGAGGTTCCTGATCTGGGATGAGTCTTCTTATATAGGATTAGTGTGGATATCACCGGAGTGGAGAGAGCTTATCACCGTACTCCGGGGAATATCGAACTATGTCGTTTGCACTCTTGGCATTTCAATTTGGCTCTCAGCCATCTGGGGATATGGCCAACCTTCCTGGAATAACTCCCTGACGAGAATGGGAAAACTCTGAGGCTCAAAAATACCGATCCCTACACAACCCTGATTACCTCGAATCAGCCTAGTGTCTCTTTCTGATCACCGTTGAGCCATCCATGAAAAAGACATTCACATTCACAGGAGTTGCCGCCGGGGCAACCGTGAAGTTCGTCGTGATTTGCGGGGCCGCAAGATAGTTCTCATTCCCAGACTGATCGGCTGCAAGGACAACCGTACCTGTTCCTGTCAGCGTAAGCGTATTACCACTCATAGTCGCCGGGCCAGAGAGAACCTTCACAGAAACAGGTTGCGAGGAATTCGCAGTTGGCGGTTTGATGATCATCGTCATATTTGTTGCATAGGTCTGGGTAGGGATGATTGCGAATGGTGAGATCGTCTGGGTAGCCTGACTGATCACGAGCTGGTTGGTCACCGAAGTCGCCGCCATGTAGTTGCTGTTGCCTGCCTGACTTGCCACGATCATCGCCGTCCCGGCCCCAAGGATTGTCACCACGTTGCTGGAGAGGCTGATGTTCGTCGAGCTGCTGTTATAGCTCACGGGTAGTCCACTCGAAGCCGTCGCACCTAAGGTTACAGGACCGCTGCCATAGATTTGAGCGGGGATGCTTGGGAAGGTGATTGTCTGCTGACTTAAACCAGGTGTTCTTGTGATATTGCTAATATTATCGACCCAAGCATTGGTGTCATGGCCACTGGTGCTGTAGAATCCGAGACTCAAAGGTCCAGAATTGGTGATGGTTTTGGTCATTGTCGTGCTCTGCCAGCTACCAGGTGATAAGACACTTGCGTCAAACGGCATGGTGTATTTGGTACCGCCAACATCGAAATAAGCAACCCCTTGTCCACCTGGGTAGGTGTCTTTCTGCCTTCCGAACGAGAAGGTAATAGAAAGCGTATCACCGTTCGTAACGTTTGCTCCCAAGTTTTGAGTAATCGGATTTGTAATCGGCGTGCTATCATTGTTGATTAGCGCAACCCAAGTGCCGTTAGGAGCATTGGTGAAGAATTCGCCGGAGACAGCTTGAACCTGTTGAAAAACCGACGGCGCCTGATCTATGATGTTCCATGGGTTTCCGAACATTGCCCAAGAACCCCCGACGGAATCCCCTGGTGTCTCGAAACTTCCGTTACCTACAGGTATGATCGACGCTAAGCTGTTCGTATTGACCACGAGTTGATTACTAACTGGGGTTGCTGCATTCCAGCTCGCATTACCGTTTTGAGTGGCGATGATGGTTGCTGTCCCTGCTCCAAGGATTGTCACCACGTTGCTGGATAGGCTGATGTTCGTTGAGCTGCTGTTATAGCTCACGGGTAATCCACTCGAAGCCGTCGCACCTAAGGTTACAGGACCGCTACCAATGGTTTGAGCGGGGATGCTTGGGAACGTAATCGTCTGGTTGCTCAAGCCCGAATTAGTGACAACCACGTTACCGTTAAACGAGGAGTATCCCGTGATCTGGGCACCATTGTTGAGAATGATTGTGCCGTTGTTTGTAATGTTCCCGTTGACCGTAAAAGTGCCGCCACTCAACCGAGCAATGCCATTGCTCGCCACGATGAGATTTCGTGTGATCGTCCCGTTGCCAGTCAATGTCCCTCCGGCTTGTACCGAGAGACTCCCGGCAATGGATCCGTCGAGTTCAAGGGTGCCTTCGGTGATGGTCGTGAGGCCGGTGTAGGTGTTGCTACCGGCGAGAATGGCGGTACCTGCGGTGCTCTTGGTAAGGCCTGCCGCAAGCCCTCCAGATCCCGACCTGTCGGCAAGTATAGCATTCGAGGCCTCCATCCCACTTTGAATATCAAAATTGCCCCCGTTATATGTCACCATACCGTTTTGCAGGGTGCCTCCTTGGAGCGAAATCGGAAAGATAGCGGGATAGCCATTGCTAACACCGACGCCATTCAGGTCCAGCGTGCCACCGACGATATTTACTATGATGCTGGAGTAAAGTGAAGCATACCAGCCAATCGTCAGTGTGCCCGCGTAGATGGTCGTTGGGCCGGTAAAGAAATTTGCTCCTGCTAGCGTGGCGGTGCCTGAAGTTGTCTTAATGAGTCCTGCCGATCCGTTAAGTTGAACGTTCCAGAGTGTTGTGCCGCTTTGAATGTCATAATTGTTGCTCGAATTCAAGGTAACATAGCCGTTTTGCACGGCACCGGCTTGGAGCGAAAGAGAGTTTGTGATGTTATGAGTTCCAAGGTCGAGCGTACCGCCGACAACATTAACCTTCCCGCCTCCGGCAAGAGCATTTGAGTGGGCTATAGCCAATGTGCCGGTGTTAATCGTTGTCGTTCCGGTGTAGGTATTATTGCCGGAAAGGGTCAGGACACCCGATGCAGACTGGGTGAGACTACCGGTTCCACTAAGCGCGCCGTTGATTGTTGTATTCCCAGAGCCAGCAATAGTGAGAAGGAAGCCTCCATTATTAACAGGGCCGACAGTCAACGCATTGACGGAGTTATTAGTCCAAGACTGTACAGAACCCAGAGTAACCGGGGCGGTGATGGCGATAGAACCGGAACCAGCGTTCACTGAAATGCCACCAGAGTTGATTTGCAAAGTTCCGCCAGAGCCTGCACCGATAATTGATCCGTTAGTATTGGCGGTGCCAGAGCCCGTAAAGGTCAAGCCACTGATAATAAAGGCCTGATCCAATGTGGTGGTGAAATTGTTAGCTGTATTGGCGGTCATGTAGACGCTGGTCGCCGAGTTGGGTAATTCCGTCGTGGCCGAGGTTCCAGCGGCGTCTAGCTTGAAGTTCTCTGATGTCCATTTCCCGTCGATGCCACCTTTCCAGTAGTAAGGGATAATTATTGTGCCGGGCACAAACGATAGAATGACCGCTGTGTCCGTAGAGCTAGCAAGGCTTGTATGATAAGGGTTTCCTCCAATCGTTATGTTTTCGGGAGCTAGATTGAAATTGGTGGCACCCAAGCCCAGACCGCTTGCTGCAGTGATGAGGGTGTAGGTGTTGCTACCGGAGGATGGTACTGCCAGGAAGTTAGGGACAATCGTGGGGAGAGCATTAGTGGCGATGGAGACAGAGCCTCCAATGGCCAGTTTGTCGCTCGTCAGATTGGTCGAAGCAATATCAAAAGTCAGAACTGGAGGCGCACCGCTTATGGCCGATAATGCTGCACCTCCCACATTGAATGTGCTGATATACGTATCGGCCATGGTGAAGTTAGCGCCGGCATACAGCGTCAGATAGCCATTCAGTGCATTCGTGCTGCCATTGGCACTCTGAGCAATGGCCAGTGTTCCTGAGACAGGAACGAAACTATTACCGAGGTTACCGCCATTGCTGAGTTTCAGCGTGCCGGCGTTGACCACGGTTGTGCCGTAGTAGGTGTTGTTGCCTGAGAGTGTCAACACGCCATTGCCGTTCTTGGTTAGGGAGCCGGGGCCCGTGATCACCGAGGCAATCTCGGCATCGGCATTCAGGTTAAAACCGCTATTGCCGCCGCTATTGGTGGGCAGAGAAAGAGTGCCGCCGGTGAGCTTATAACCGGGGAAGTCAAAGCAAAGCGCCGTCAAGCTGTCAGCAAGCGTTTGAGTGCCGGAGAGAGTGATCGTTCCCACACCATTCGAACCGAATACCGCATCGGCACCTTGAGTCCAGGCAACACCGCCCCAATTGGAGGAGCTGGTATTCCAAAGAAAATCCCGGGAGCCGTTATTCCACGCTGACGCGACATTCTTATTGACCACAAAGGCCTTAGGAATGGAGATCCGCTGGTTACCTGATGCGTCGTAGGCAATCGCCATAACGCCTCTGCCTCCCCATGGCCGGACTGCATAAACAGTAGAAGTAGGCCCGCCATTGGTGACGGTTCCCAGCTTTGAAGCCCCGTCATACACATCCGCAGTCACCCACCCCGGAAACGCTGTCGAGTTTACCGAGACCTGGAACTGGATCGTCTCGGGAGCGGAGTAAAGCGGACCGCCCACAGGCGTGACCGTAACAGCAGGTTGGGCATTGGTATTGTAAGTGGCCAAGCCCCGATAGAGGTTGGCAACATCAGCATCCATCAGCCAGCTGGCATTCGTAGGACTTGCTCCCGGATAATTTGTATAAGTATAAACCGAGCCGGACAATCCATTGTTGGTTGTTGGCTCAGCAGCCAGCCAGCTATTTTTCTCAGAGAGATTCAGCAGGGTTACTGTGTTGGAGAGTGGTGTCGAATTGGTAGGATAGCGAGCCCGGATCGCATGATCAAAAAAGGTGAACCACACACCGTTTACATTGCCTTCGGCATGAGACATGTTCTGCTCAAAGGCAAGGGAGCAGAGACCTCCCATCGGGCGGTTCTGCTTGAACAAGCCCGTGATCGCAGTTATTCGAGTCGTTGTATCAGTTTGGCCGGCCACGTAAATCCCGGGTGTCTGAAGTGCAGCCGTCGATAAGGTGCCTGTAAAATAGTTTCCTCCCTTGTTTACTTCATATGCAATCACTCGGTTAGGTATGTAGCTATTGATGCCATAGGCGACCTGTCCCCCCGTCGACCACCCACAAAGAACAAAAGGTAGATTCACAACCTCAGGATGACCACTGGCGGTGGCATACCAGCTCAGATCTGCCAAGAGCATTGGTACCTCTGCCGCCAAAATATTGGTCGTACGATAACAAACGTAATTTTGAGTACCCATCACTGCAAAGTCATGGGCCCGTGCTAATGCCTGCCAGCTTGTATCGGTATTCGCTCCAGTGGTACCGTTGATAATAATAACGCCCCTGATGACGGCCACATTATTCGGAATCCACAAGCTAGTGTAGTGAGGATAATTCGCGTAGCTAGGAGAACCACCAAATCCATATTGAGTGATGTCTAGATACGATGTTGGCGCCGTGTAATAAGTTCCCTGAGCAAGAGTCAGGCTGCTCAAGCCAATAAATACCACCAAAAATATTATTATGAAGGGCGGTTTTTTCATAGGTGAGTTCACTGTCATCTAATTAACTACGCAACAAGTATTCACTTCTCTAGTTTCCGCAACTAAAATATAATGTGTGTGAATGCTATGAGAGAACCGAGAACTCTCGCTCCATGCACCTAAGCAGACAGTCTCTGTAGAGAGTTCGTTTTTATCTTTGGATTGCTTTCCACCAATTGACGGTTTGGTTCTGAATTTCCCTTCCTGAGTTCTTGAGTTCCATATTAATCATGCAGTCTCTCTCAAGCGACAGATTGACTAGAAGGTGCTCTAGATACTGAGGGAGGCCCAAAGATTGTGTTTTCTCTGAATGTGTGGGATGGATAACACCCTATGGCACAGGGTGAAAATCATTGTGACGGCATAACGCCTCCCGAGATTCGAGATAATCAAGCTGATCAGGCCGGTAGTGCCGATGATACCGATAAAACCGATGAGGCTTTATCACCCACATACGGCCATGGCCCCTTCACACGACCTCTGCCGAGACCAAGCGGCTGCTGGGCAGGTTGTGTCCGAGATCCCTGCTGCCTCACAAACCGCCCAGACCGCAGACCAAAAACCTCCTAAGCAGACTCTCAAGCAGACTCTTACGCAACCTACGGAGTCACCGGGAGGAGTGCAGACTTGAGCGACTAGCCTTTGAGTAATTCGAAATCCCGAACTCGAAGCGACCCGAAGCCCGCATCAAATGATGTGAGGCGAGTGACGAAGGCTTCCGACATCGCCGCAAACCAGGCATCCGTCCAGAGATTGGGGCTAGCGGTACGACCGGCAACGATCTTGCGGAAATGTAGCTCATGGGCGCGATCCGTCACAGGCAGCCAGAAAGTACGTGGATCCTGCTCAAAGGAATCCCAGGCAGTCAGTGCCTCATCCGGTGAAACGGGAGAACCATCCATGGCCGCCTTACTCGAGAGCAGTCTAAGAATACCCAGTCTCACGGGGAGAGTGAGGCCTACGGATTCCTCCCCCTTTTTCTCCCACCAGCGCCAAGCAACGGAATGATGCGCATGGTTCTCGACCAGAATGGCGAAAACCACATTCACATCGATAATGGTCTTCATCGCAATTTACCGAGTTCCTCTTTCTCAAGGAGTTCAGCTATTTCTGCATTGGATCTGAAAGGGATACGTTTTCCGCCGACAGATCTTACCGGAGGCAAGTCCATGCGGTGTCCCCGAGCCGGCGGCTGACTGACAGCCCTCCGAAGCGCCTCGGTAAAGAAGTCCTTGAGGGAGATACCCTTTTCAGAGGCGAGGGTCTTAGCCACTCGGAAGAGCGGATCTGGAAGCTCTATCGTCGTTCGCATACATAAATATGCTCATATTGGAGGTGCAAAGTCAACCGTGAAGAGAAAAGGGATCCACTTTGGCTTCAAAACAGGACTTTGGAACGCCGCATAAAGCGGCAGCCTTACGCGCGCGTACACATGAACCAAAAAGCGAGGGCGCTACCGGAAAAGTGTGAGGTAACACTTTTTATTAAAGGAGGCAAACCGCCTCTAGAACGTTATAGAAACTTGGTGGACCAGGAAGGACTCGAACCTTCAACCAATTGATTAAGAGTCAACTGCTCTACCATTGAGCTACTGATCCATGATCCTGTAAAAAAACAGGGTCGAAAGATTTAGCGGAAGAAATCCCCTCTGCAAATTGAAAAGTGCAAAATGTTTTGATTCGAAGTCCGCATGGGTGAAGGGAAATTGAGGAAATGGCAAGAGTTGTGGTCTTGATCGCTGTCTCACTTTCGCCGTCTCCCCCTCGTCTCTCTCACTCCATGAGCTTTTTCTCATGTCTCTTTCCCAGGCTCGCTCTTGGCCCTGTCTTTTCGCTTGCCGGTGTGAGGGCCCGCCGCATTACTGGTGGGCTGAATGGATACGAAAACCCTAGTCGACGCGCACCTGATGAATCCGCTGGAGGAGCGGATCGGCTATAAGTTCCGAAACTCCCTGCTGCTGGCTGAGGCACTGACCCATTCGAGCATTTCGCTAGAGAGGAAGGATTACCCGTTCGATAATCAGCGCTTAGAATTCCTGGGGGATGCTGTCCTCCAACTGGTGATCACGGAGGAGCTCTTTTTGAGATTTCCAGATTTCACGGAAGGTCAGCTGACCAAGATCCGGACCCGTCTTGTCTCGCGTACGGCACTTAAGGAACACGCCAAGAACCTGCGCCTCGGCGAACATCTGATGATGGGACGGGGAGAGGAAACCAGCGGCGGGCGTGATCGTGCCTCCACGCTAGGGGATTCCTTCGAGGCACTTGTCGGCGGAATCTATGTTGACGGTGGTCTCGCGGCGGCCAAGCACTTCATTCTTCAGGTAGCCGCGGAGGACCTTGTCACCGTCACCGCCGAACCCGAAGAGATCAATCCCAAGGGGAAACTTCAGGAGTTGCTTCAGGCCGTGGTTCCGAGCTCACCGGTGTACGAATTGCTGCATGAGAGCGGTCCGGAGCATCTGAAGAATTTCCGCTGCAAGGTGGTCTGGGAAGGCATGAACCTAGGAGAGGGATCTGGGCTCAGCAAGAAGGAGGCGGAGGTCGCTGCAGCGAGCGAGGCTCTCTTAGGAGAGCTGTGGCTAACGAAGGCTACATCCTAATTTCGCGCAGAGGCGCAGAGAGGAATTTATAGATGAACCGCAAAGGTACATGACACCGAATATCTTTTGTTCACTCATTCTCTGCGCCTCAGTGCCTCAATGCCTCTGCGGTAGAATCTCTACTTTCAATCCATTGAATACACTGATGAACACCTTAATGCCTTTGTGATCCTTTGCGGTTAATCCCTTTCTCACCTCGCTTTTCCCGTCGTCCTTTATCATCTTCACCCACATGGAAACGCAGAACTCCTTCGCGCTCAGCCTCCCCCTCCTTGCCATCGTGCTCGGAGTGGCTCTTACGGGAACCCATCTTTTCGGAATCGTAGCATCCAGCTTCCTGATCAAAGAAGCGAAAGCCTTTCCCCGCTCAACGTTCTGGGGAACTCTCCTGCTGGGGATCGCGATTCTCTGGGCATTAGGCATCACGGCCACAACCGATCTGGGTGAATTCAGCCCCATAAGAAACGTCCTCATGCTGGGGGTGATAGGCGGGGGGTTTCTGCTCTGGAAATTCGTTCCTGATTTTCTCTCCTCCCGCTCAATCGGCTTTCTCTTCTTGCTAGCGGCACATCCAGTTCTGGAGACAACCTTTCTTCAGCATGGCGTTGCCAAGATAGCTCTAGCCCTGCTCGCTTATGGCTGGGCACTTGCTGGACTCTTCCTGGTCGGAATGCCCTATCTCCATCGTGATCTGATCGGCTGGATCTGCGCCCGGAAATGGCGATGGGATCTTGTTTGCTGGGCCGGAGTAGCCTACGGCATTCTCCTGCTTGTCTCGGGACTGCTGGGCTGAAATCAGGGAAATAAGGGTCTCCCGCAGAGGCGCAAATGAGCGGAGGCGCTGAGTCTTAAAGCTGAATCATGGCCACAAGATGCACAGAATGCACAAGGCTTGTGATTGTTCTTAAGCGACTACCTTAAGAACAAAAGTTGGTAATGCGCATATTCCCCTTTTGTGTTTTTTGTGCCTTTTGTGGCTACAGCTTTTCTTAAGATACTTTATTTTTTGGACTTACTCGCAGCGGAGCGCCTTGACCGGATCCATCCGGGAGGCGATCCAGGCCGGGATTAAGGCAGCCAAGGAGCAGATCACAAACGCGCTGACACAGATCAACGCGACATCCGTTGGCACAATCTCGGCGGGGATCTCGTTGAACTGGTAGACGCTGCGCGGAAAGATCTCCACACCCAGGACGTTGGCCAGCCATTGGCTAACCTCGTTGCGCCAGCGAATCAGCGTCATGCCGAGCACGAGTCCGCTGGCCACGCCTATCAAGCCGACCACCATTCCCTGGACCAGGAAAACTGAGACGATCTGCCAGGTGCGCGCTCCTAGTGCCTTGAGAACACCGATCTCCCGGGTCTTCTGCACGGTGACGGTAATAAGGGTGTTCATGATTCCGAAGGCGGCCACCAGGATAATGAACATCAGTAGGAAAAACATGACGTGGCGCTCCATGGCGATGGCGTCGAAGAGCTGCTTGTTGAGATCCATCCAAGTCACGCAGGAGAGTTCCTCCGGAATGTTCTGCCTAAGATCCTCCCGGATCTCGGCCGCTCGGTTGGCATCGACTGTCCGGATAGAAAGACCATGGATCGATCCTCCCAACCCGTAGAGCTCCTGACCGATGTGAAGCGGAACAAGCAGGAACTCACTGTCGTAGAGGTAGCGGCCGCTCTCGAAGATGCCGGTGACAGTCAGCTGGGTGGGCAGCACCATCTGGCGGATCGTGTCGATGTCACCCTCCTTTGTATTCTTGGATCCCTTCTCCTTGAGCTTGTCCAGCTGCTCGATGACCTCGCCCAGATTCCCCGGGGAATAGACGGTGAGGACATCGCCCACATGGACGCCAAGGGTGCGGGCGAGCTCAGATCCGATCACCGTGCTATCGCCGCCAAGATCCAGCTTGCCGGAGATGATGAACTTGGAGAGATCGCTCACCTTCAGCTCGAGAACAGGCTCGATCCCACGGATCTTCGGAGCGAGACGCTGGTGGTTAAACTCCACGATCACCGGTCCCTGGACAAACGGCGCAACAGCAACCACTCCCGAGGTCTTTTCAGCTCTTTCGACAAGATTCTTCCAACCATCGATCAGTCCGTTATTCGTCACCAGTAGATGGGCATCGAACCCAATCACCTTGCGCTGCAGTTCCCTCTCAAATCCTGTCATCACCGACATGACCAGGATCAGCACAGTGATGCCCAGAGTCACCCCGAGCACGGAGATCAGCGTGATCACCGCCAGGAAGGTGCGCTTCGGCTTGAGATAGCGAGCCGCTAGGAAGAGGGGTGCTGGCAGACGCGAAGACATCAACAGAGTAAAAAGTGAAAAGTGAAAAGTGAAAAGGACTGATCAGGAAGTGCCGAGGAATGAATGTCTCGAGATGAAGCAACACCTCTCTAGTCAGCGATCGGTGCTCCCACACCCCATTCCTCACCACCAGTTTCGTTATCCGCCTTACCTTCTCCTTTTCCGTGCCGGTCGGGCTCAATCAAGATCTTGCTAGTGATCAGGGACGCCACACAGATAAGGAAAATACCGAGGAAATAAATACTGTGCCTCCTGAGGTGGAATGGTCCCTCCACGAGATCCAACCCACCAAGCGCATCAAGTAGTACCCCCCAGAGGAGGGGTGCTAAGCCTGCAGCGAAGCTGGTGATGACTGTCGATATCGCGAAGTAGTGGTTCTTTCCCTGCATCGGCACGACGGCCATCATGAGGTGAGCGTTGGCCATGGTGAAACCCGCCATCGCGGCACCACCAAGGATGTTAAGGAGAAGCACAAGCCACCAACTCGGCAGAATCACCCCAGCGGACATCACGAACCAGAGTGCAAGCACGACGGAAAAAACAAGCAGTGAGACTTGAATGAAGGGGATGCTCCCGAAGCGGTCCACACGGACACCCAGCCACTGAAGAATCAGCATCGACCCGAGAAAGGTGAATGCGGATAGGCCGTAAATCAGAGAGGGGGAGAAATGGGCCTGATCCCTCAAATATTCCACAGGAAAAACACCAAGCCCTCCCACCACAAAGACAAAAAGGAGAGTGAAAAGAATCCAATGACGAAATGGAGCCAGACGCATCATCGCGATGAGGGGCACATTCTCCGAGGATCTGGCAGCAGTCTCCTCGTGCTTCGTATCGGGAATGACACGCAGATAAAACAGGCTGACGGCAGCGCTGATCACAGAAACCCACAGCACCAGCGAATACTTCCACGGCTCCACGTGCCCCTTCATGAGCAATGCCGAGGCAAGCATCGCGATCAGTGAGCCAGCATTAATGAAAGTGTGATCGATGGAGATGAAACGTCCACGGATCGGTGCGCTCACCAGATTCGTGATCCAAGGAAGAAAGCAGGCCGAGGAAATCCCCCTCAAAAGATTGAAAAAGAAGAGGCTCGCGAGCAGCAACCCGAGGCGCACATTATTGGAAAAAAAGAAAAGGAGCGGCACGACCGCCGAGGTGGCGATGAAGAGCGAACGCAGCCCCCAACCAAGCAGAGCAAAAGAGCGGTAGCTATATTTTCCCAGATATCGCGCCGCGGGCAACTGGAGCACGGTCAACAGTGGCGTTAATGCCGCGATGAAGCCGAGTATAAGCGAGTTGGCCCCGAGGTCCTTGGCCAGCAAAACGGTCGGGGCACCGAGGATGATCTGGAAGCAGACCGCATTGTAGAAGGTAAACCAGTGGAAGTTGAATACACCCTGCGTGTACGGAACGGGTATCAGCCCCATCAACCCGCGGTGCCCCAGCCTGCTCCCCTCGTCAGCTTCGCTCTCCTCAGCCCGACTCGTCACACCTTGGGGGCCGTATCAGGGGCAGCGGTCTGGAATCGCTGCTTGAGATGGGGAAACAGGATCACCTCACGGATCGACTCAGCCCCCGTAAGAAGCATTACCAGACGATCAATACCAATCCCGATGCCGCCGGCCGGAGGCATACCATACTCGAGGGCCTCCAGGAACTCGGTGTCGATCTTCTGCTGCTCCTCGCCGGCCTGATGTTCTAGGCGCTCGCGTTGGAGATCAGGATCGTTCAGCTCGGAATAGCCCGGGGAGATTTCCTGCCCGTTGATGATCAGCTCGTAGACATCGACCTTCGACGGGTCGGCGTCATTGAGACGAGCGAGAGGGACCAGTTCCTTCGGAACATGGGTGACGAAGCATGGATCGATCGTCTTTTCCTCAACGAGCTTCTCAAAGACATGCTGGGTCATCTCGAACTCCTCGGGGCAGTGGGAGATATCGAGCTTCAACTCGGCGCAGCGGGCGATCTTCCCAGCCTTGTCGAATGAGAACCATCCGGGAACGGCCGCCTCGATCAGATCATGGTAGGAAGCGCGTTTCCAAGGGCGGGAGAGATTGATGGTCTTGGTGACGTTCCCCTCCGAGTCGCGGTGATGAACCTGATGATCCTTGTTACCAAGCATGACCGCCAGATGACAGACCAACTCCTCCACCAGCACCGACATGAGCTGAAAGTCAGCGTACGCCCAGTAGGCCTCGAGCATCGTAAACTCGGGATTATGACGACGTGAGATTCCCTCGTTGCGGAAACTCCGATTGAGCTCAAACACCTTGGGAAAACCCGCGACCAGGAGGCGTTTCAGGTAGAGCTCGGGTGCAATGCGCAGGAAGAAATCCATACCGAGCGCGTTGTGATGAGTCTTGAAGGGCTCGGCCGCTGCTCCCCCCGGCACTGCCTGCATCATTGGGGTCTCTACCTCGAGGAAGCCACGCTCATCCAGAAAGCGGCGGATCTCGCGGACGATGGCCGAGCGCTGGAGGAAGATAGCTCGCGAGGAGGGATTGGCTATCAGATCCAGATAGCGCTGGCGGTAGCGCGTCTCGGGATCCTGAACTCCATGCCATTTATCCGGAAGAGGGCGGAGTGACTTAGAGAGAATCCTGAGGCTCCTGACCTTGATGCTCGACTCACCCGTTCGGGTGGTGAAGCACTCGCCTTCCACGCCGATGAAGTCACCGATATCGAGCTGGGCAGATACGGCCAGAGAGGTTTCGTCGACTTCCTTGGCATTCACATAGACCTGCATTCTTCCCCCCATGTCCGAGAGATCGAGAAAACGGCTCTTGCCCATGTCACGATAAGCCGTGATACGTCCCGCAAGCAAAACGAGGCGTCCCTCCTCAAATCCATCCTTCACCTCGGCGACCGTTCCGGTGGCTTCAAAGACCCCCCCGAAGGGATCAATACCAAGATCCCGGATGGCCTGAAGTTTCTGCCGACGGACGGCGACAAGCTCGCTTAGAGGTGAGGTGGTCGACGCGGATGATGAGGGAGAGGGCTGATTGGGCTGTTCCACTTCTAAAGAGCAAACGGAGAGGGCCTCCCGATCAATCAAAAACGGAGGAAAGACTCACAGGGATGAATAAGATGAAGGGGATTATCACCAACACAGGAAAGTTCCTAAAGACGATCGCGAAGTGCCAACCCATCCCTTTTATCCCCTTAATCCCTGTGAATTTTATTTCTTACCACCTATCACCAACTCCGCGGCTAGGCGGACGGCGGAGAAGAAGCTCTCAGCACTAGCCTTTCGGGTTCCAGCAATCTCATAAGCCGTTCCATGGTCAGGGCTGGTCCTTACAAAGGGCAGACCAAGGGTGACATTCACCCCGTCATGGAAGCCGAGCAACTTGAGCGGGATAAGTCCCTGGTCATGGTACATGCAGAGCACTCCGTCAAACTCCCCATTGGCAGCACGCCAGAAAACCGTATCGGGACTAAAGGGACCGGCGAAGGAGACGTCCGGATTCGCGGAGCAAAGCAGAGGCATGGCAGGCTCGATCAGACGCTTCTCTTCGTCGCCCAGATCTCCTTGCTCGCCGGCATGGGGATTGAGGCCCGCAACAGCGATGCGCGGCTCAATGATTCCCCGTTGCTTCAGGAAGCCCGCGAGCAACCCTCCGACCCGGACAATCTCCGTAGTGCTGAGTAGATTGGCCACATCCTTCAAGGGCACATGAGCCGTCACCAAGGCCACGGTGAGTGGACCACCTGTTAGTAGCATAGCGAAGTTCGAGACCTGGGCACGCGCGGCAAAGAATTCCGTCTGCCCAGGAAAATTAAACCCAGCCTGATGAAGATACTTTTTGCTGACCGGTCCGGTGACCACGGCGGCAAGTTCACCTGAGAAAGCACGCATAGCAGCCTCCTCTAAGCTCGCAATGGCACGCACGGATCCCACTTGGGAAGGATGGCCGGTATCGAGGGGTGAAGGATCGCCGATAACTTCGAGACGCACTCCGGGCAGAGGCTGAGCACGGAAAAATGCCAGAGCAGCGGCCAGCAACTCGGGACCAATACCGGCCGGATCACCCGCAACAAGTCCGATCACTGCTTCCTTCATTGCTGGATTTTTATCTCGAGGAGCGGGGGCTCTTGATCAGCGTTTCGCTACAAGCTCTTAAAGGATCTTGATGTAGGCCTTTTCGCGAAGCTCCTTGAGCCAACGCTCCTGGGTCTTGAGTTTTTCTTCCTGGATGAGTTTCTGAACGATCTCCTGTTGAACTTCGGAAAGGGGCTTCGTGACGGCAGGCTTCACGGCCTCAGCCATCAGAATGTAGTACGCGTTATCAAGAGGAATCACAGGGCTGATCTCCGAGGGCTTCAGGGAGAAGACAACCTTCGCAAGCTCCTCATTGAGCGTCTTGCGCTCGACCCATCCCCAATCCCCGCCCGATTCATTGGTCGAATCTTCGGAATACATCTGGGCAAGACGATCGAATTCGGCGCCTCCTGTTAGCTTTTCTCTGATTTCCGCGGCCATCTGCTTCTTGCTAATGGAGGAGGCAGTAGAAGCATCGCCGCTTCCCGAAGCAGCCCCTTCTCCTTCCTTAAGCAGGATCAAGCGCAGTTTGACCTGTGCGGGGGTAGAATAGGAGTCGCGATGCCGCTCGTAGAATTCCCTGATCTTCACCGGGGAGACAATGATGTTCTCGCTGGTCTTGGACTGACGCATGGCCTGAACGGTGATCTTATCTTTCTCGTTATCACGGAAACGCGCCATGGTGTAGCCCTGCGCTTGGAGCGTTTTGACAAATGCCGTGCGGTCGCCTCCGAATTCCTGACGGATAATGCGCTGGATGCCGTCGTCGACGATGTAGGCGGGAATGTTGAACTCCTTTTTCTTGAACTCCTGAAGGATGAGATCCCGGTCAATGAGATCTCTGACCGCATGCTCGCGCATCTCCTTGATCTTGGCCTGCAGCTCCTCTCCTTGATAAATCTCCGAAGCTGATTTTTGCTGGGCTGCCACCAGTTCACGGACTTGGGAAAAGGTGATGACATCTCCGTTCACGATGGCGGCGATCCCGTTGATCACCTCTTCGGCAGCGGGAAGTGTCGCCACAGTAGCCAGCAAGGCCAAAACGGCTACAGAGATAAAAAATGGTGAAAATCTGATGGAGATCATGATGAAGAGAGTCAGCGAAGGAACACAGGAACAAAACCGTTTCTATACCTTCAACGCCTCCAGAAAGCGCAAAATCTCGGAAAGCTTGGAAGCGGGCTTGGAGGCCGTCAAGCGTGGAAACCGATGGCCCATGAGGAGGAAGTCACCTCGGCGGGTGAGCATCAACCGCTCTCCCCGTGTCTCCACTTTGGAAATCCCCTTAGCGGCAGCAGTCCGACGGATCCTTTCGGTAACGAAAAGATGACTAATCTCCTGGGGTAGCGGACCAAAGCGATCGCGCCAGCCGACGGCAATCGTCTCGAGTGCCGCGATATCCGGAGCCGCCGCAAGGGATCGGTGAGCCTCGATCCGGAGCTTTGCCTCAGGAAGGTACCCGGTGGGAATGAAAGCCCCGCAACGGCTGATTTTCACCTTACTCTCGGGCTTGAAAACTGACTGGGAGAGTTCCTCGGGAGTTATCGCCACAAAATCGAGCCTCAAGAGCGACTGGCTCCCGGAGTCGAGTTCGCTAGACTGCGAGGATTCACCTTTCATTCTAGCAACAGCCTGACGAAGCATCCGGCAGTACAGGTCGAAACCGACGGCTGCAATCTGACCGCTCTGGGCGGTCCCGAGAAGATTGCCCGCGCCCCGGATCTCCAGATCGCGCATGGCAATCCGAAAACCTGCGCCGAGCTGTGAGTATTGACGGATCGCCTGCACCCGGCGACGAGCCTCCCCAACCATCATCATGTCGCGTGGAAGCATCAGATAGGCATAGGCCTTCTGACGCCCTCTGCCGACACGCCCCCGGAGCTGGTAGAGATCGGCAAGTCCGAAACGGTCGGCACGATCGATGATGATTGTATTGGCATTGGGGATATCGAGACCGCTTTCGATGATTGTTGTGGAAACCAATACATCAGCCTCCCCCTCCACGAAGCCCTTCATTACTCCCTCCAGCTCCCCCTCCTCCATCTGCCCGTGACCGACAAGAACACGTGCTCCGGGACAGAGTTCACAGATCCGCGACGCGACCTTCTCGATCGAGCCGATCCGGTTATGTAGTAAATAGACCTGACCGCCCCGGGCGCGTTCCCGCTGGATCGCATCCCGGATCACACGCTCATCGTAGGCACAGATAACAGTCTCCACCGGCTGACGGTCGGGCGGCGGCGTCTCGATGACGGACATATCGCGCGCCCCCATGAGGGAAAGATAGAGGGTTCTGGGAATCGGCGTTGCAGAGAGGGTGAGCACATCAATCAGCCGGAAGCGCTCTTTCAGAGCCTCCTTATGCTTCACGCCGAAGCGCTGCTCTTCGTCGACGATCACCATGCCGATATCCTTGAAGATGACATCTGGAGAAAGCAGTCGGTGCGTTCCCACGACCAGATCTACCGACCCGTCTGCAAGTCCCTTGACCACCTCGCGCTGCTCGGCGGCCGTACGGTAACGGCTCAGCAGTTCGATCTTAACTGGATATTCGCTCATCCGCTCCCGGAGAGTCCTCAGATGTTGCTGGGCCAGGACCGTGGTCGGTGCCAGGAAGACAACCTGCTTTCCCCCCATCAAGGCCTTGAAGGCCGCGCGCAAAGCCACCTCGGTTTTTCCGAAACCGACATCTCCGCAGAGAAGACGATCCATCGGACGCCGGGATTCCATGTCCTGCTTGATCTCTGAAATGGAACGGAGCTGATCCGCGGTTTCCTTGTATGGGAAGCTCATCTCCAGCTCCCGCTGCCACGGCGTGTCGGGCCCATAGGCGTGCCCCTGTCCAGTTTCCCTCTCGGCCTGAAGTTTTAGGAGACGCCCTGCATAGAGGAAAACTGATTTTTCAGCGGCCTTCCTCGCTTTCGACCACTTGTCGTCACCGAGCGACGAGAGATGTGGGGACTGCTTTCCCACACCAACATAGCGTGAAACCTGCCAGGCCTGGTCGATCGGGACAAAGAGGCGCGAATCGTTCGCAAATTCCAAAGCCAACACCTCCCCCTCCGTGCCGTCAGAGGCGGGAAGACGCTGCAAGCCGAGATAGCGTCCGATGCCATGCTCCGTGTGAACGACAAGCTGACCCTCCTCAAATTCGGTGAAATCGATTGCGGATCGGGAAGCCCGTTGCTTCTCCCGGCGAAGATGAATCCGTCGAAGTCGCTGGCTGGCCGATCTGCCGAAGAGCTCGGCATCCGCAAGCACCGCCAACTTGCCCGCAGGAAAACAGAAACCGCGGGAGATGGCCCCGATCCGCATTTCCGGGAGATTCTCTCCCGAGGAGAAATCAGGTAATGTCGAGGCGAGTTCCCGGAAGCGCTCCGCTTCGCCCTCCGTGGCACTTAGGAGAAGGATGCGCCAACCTTCTTTCCTCCAGGAAGCCAGCTGCCGGAAAAATTCCTGCCTACGTGCCTCATCGATCACGAAATCACCGGCACCAAAGGAGGCAAAGGGAATCGGATCGAACGCTGTCACTTCGCCTGTTACTTTGCGTTCTTCTCCTTCATCCAAAGACTCCAGCGTCGGGGCGGAAGAGATGAGCAGGCGCTTCGTCGGCGGTATGAACTGATCGGTGGAACTATCCCCTTCTTTTTTTTCCACTCCTTCACCCACGTCCTCTGTCACCTCCCATCCGATCTCCACGACCAGATCATCGGGCTTCAGATACTCAGCCAGCCTGACACTCGGACGATCCGTGTCGCCAAGCTGGATATTACATTCATCGACCTCCCCCACCGAGGTCTGCGTATCG
>Ga0209084_1000796_pt1 | contig 28640 bp, 64 predicted proteins | sample C_130820_MF_Meta_FD_187309 | JGI IMG/M metagenome (GOLD analysis project Ga0209084, IMG submission 187309) | Freshwater microbial communities from Lake Croche, Canada to study carbon cycling - C_130820_MF_MetaG (SPAdes) (version 2) | ecosystem: Environmental > Aquatic > Freshwater > Lake...
ATATAATGAAGAATATAGTAGCCAAATTTGCACACAAAACCAATAAATGTGTGGCATTCAAGTCAAAGAAACAATACTCCAGAAAGAATAAGACCAAATGGCAATAATGTATTGTGTGGGTATATTCAATGATGACCTGACTGAATATGTGGGCAGAGATGAAGATGGAAATCTAATTTGGAGTCCATTTTTGGAGGATGCCCTGCTGGTTAAAAGTCCAAAAGGCATCATACCCGAGCAATGTTCCTGGCTTCCTGTTTTCGTACCCACTGTTTCTTCCTAGTTAGCAGACTGTTTCACGGATAGAGCTTTACATTCCGAGGATTTGTGATACAATAGTACCATAAATTGAGTGAAACATTGATTGGAGATTATATTATGTGTGAAGTGAATGATTTTATAAATGGTTTGGAACAAGTATGTTTCGATAAGTCGGTAGAAAGTGAGGGTGAAAAAAGTTATCCATATGCTTATGGTTATTTTAATTCAGTAATGGCTAATACCTTGCATAACCTTAACCTGACAAAGAAACAGAAAAAGGTATTGGAAAACCAGTTGAAGTATTGGAGTAAATAATATTATGAATACTGATGATTATATTAAGAATGTAGAAACTGCTTGTATTGAGATTTCAAAATGCACCAATGAGGGTTATACTTCATACCCTTACGCATTTGGTTACTTTGCATCCCAATTACAGCATACCTTGCGAGAATTGAATCTAAACAAGAAACAGTTAAAGGTGCTGGAATCACGCCTTAACCAACTTAACAGAGCCTAGGAGATACATTATGAATTGGGATCTTGAAGGTAAGACAGTATCAGCCATATATATGGGTGAATTCCCCATTACCGGTAAAGTGAGATTATCTAGAGTAAAATATGGTGGCGAAGTATCTCACCATATTGATTTGGATACTCCTATTGAAATCTACGGTAGTATTCGGGAGAGTGTTATTCTCCATCATTATGATATTGAAACGGTAAGAGATTAAGATTATGAATCCTATTGTTGCGCTTAGTATTGTTGGTGCTTTGGCTAGTACCACATATGTATTGAATGACCACGAAAATCGTATTAGGTCATTAGAAAATGCGGGTGAAGTATCAGTAACACTAGAAAAGGTACCAGAACCTAAAGTTATTGAAGTCAAAGAATATGATGGTCCTCAATTATATAAGGACAAGTTTAAGATTATATTTAAAGATAAAAAGGAATTTGATTGTTTATCTCGGAATATATATTTTGAATCGAGAGGCGAAACCCTTATTGGTAAAATCAGTGTAGCACAAACAGTATTAAATCGTGCAGAAACTGGTAAGTGGGGTTATTCATTTTGTTCAGTCATTTATGCTCCACACCAATATAGCTGGACTTCCAATAAGAAACTAAAAGAACCACACGGTCCATCTTGGGAATCATCTAAGAATGCTGCTAGATTGTTTGTTAATGGTACCAGAGTCCGAACACTTGAACAGGTTAAACATTACCACACGGCAAAAGTAAATACCCGGTGGGATGACAAGATGGAAATGGTGGCTTCTATTGGTTCTCACCAATTCTATGAGGAATAATAATGAAAACAATAAAATATTACTTTAAAGAAACAATAATCTATATTCGTGGTATTTTATCGTGGGTTGCCATTATTGTTGGTGCTATTATATTGGCACCTTTCTTTGGATTATACCTACTATTGAGGTGATATAATGAGTAAAGAATATATAAAATCAGCAAAGGGTCTTAAAGGATTATTATGTGTATCAACAGGGTTCACTTTCCTAAGAGTAACCAATGAAGACAACACCTATACCGATTGTGATATTATTCATTCCGATATGAATATCACTATTGATGATGACGATGCTCACATTTATAAAGATGGTGGCGAGTATTATATTGATTACAGTCCAGAAACACTAGGAGAATAGTTATGTCGGGTGGTTATTTTGACTATAAGCAATATGAAATTGAGAATATTGCAGATGAATTAGAGCATTTGATTCTAGATAATGATTCCGAGGAAAAGGATGAATGGGGTTACAGTAAAGGCCGCCATTATAGTACTGAAACTATTGAGCAGTTTAAGATTGGATTAGAACATTTAAGAAAAGCACAAATCTATCTGCATCGTATCGACTGGTTATTGAGTAGTGACGATGATGAAAATTCATTTCACGAAAGGTTGTTTGAAGAATTGAATGGAGAAATAAAATGAGTAAGACAAGATTTGATATGGAACAGGAAATATTTCAATGCTGGCATATTACTGATGATTTGAATGTATTACATGAAGCAGTATTGGAAAGGGATATCTCCAAGGACGAGATTTCTAATATTCTATTAGGATTGGAACAATTATATAATCAGAAGTTCTCTCGCCTTTTCTCTACATTTGAGAAATTGATTGGTAATGGTGATTTATGAGCAACCATTATATACCATCCAAGTGGATTATCATTGAGGTTTCATCTGCTGAAGATTCCGTTAGAAAAGTATTCGCTACTTGGTATGGTGGGTACCTTGATGGTGATAGCTGGCGATTGAGTTCTGGTATTACCAAAGTGGAAGATAAGGGAGATTATTATCTATTTCATAATGAATCCGGAAGTATCTATCAATGCTATAAGAGCTATTATGGTACGAATAGTTACTCCCAATCGGTACTCCAGGACATCATAGAAACTATACCAGGCAATGTGAATATTATTATTGTGGAGGAATATAATAATGAACGAAAAGATTAAAAAGTTAGCCGAAGATGCTGGTTTTTGTTATTGGCAAGACGAAGCGTGGGGTCCAGGACCAGGACATATAGATTGGGGCGCAGATTATGAAGAGGAGTTTAAGAAGTATACCGAAGCACTGATTACTGAATGTGCTGAGATTGCCTTTTGTAATGCTCATTGTGATGGTTCGGATATTTCAGTATTAATCAGAGATTATTTTGGTATTGAATGATGAACGAAAGAATTGAAAAACTTTCTGAACAGGCAGATGATTATGCTGATGATTATCTTGGTACACCAGGAGAATTTCATCCAAATTGGCATACTGTAAGGGATAACAAGTTCGCCGAGTTGATTATTGAAGAAAGCATCATTGATTTCTATCGTCGTTATCTTGACACGACTAGTAACGAAGATATCACGGTTCAAGTTGAACGGTATATTAACGACCACTTTGGAGTTGAAGAATGAACGAAAGAATCAAAGAACTTTATGAACAGGCTCATATTGAACACCGACAGGAATACAGTAGTCCTACTATGAAGTCAGTGTCAGTGACCCGTCAATTAGATCCTGAATTGTTCGCCGAGTTGATTATTAAGGAATGTAGTAAGGTTATTGTAAATGGTGGATACAGAAATCCCGCATTGGGTGAAAAGCATCCACTAACACCACCAGAAATTGATACAATGATTAAAGAACATTTTGGTATTGAACGATGAATAGGAGATTAGAAACGCTAAGTGATAAGGTTCGTAATGGTGAACCAATTCACTTTTATGAAGCCATTGAAGTCATTGAGTATCAAGAACAATTGAAACAAGAAAGAAAAGAAAATTCTTTTGTCGGTAAAGTTAGAAAGTTTTTCGGTATTGAATGATGATTGAATATTATCTTAACTGGATGGGTCCAATAAATTACGATTGGATTAAGACCAATGGAAAAAATTGGTGTGCTGGTCGTATTGATGTTAGTGCTACCGAGGATAATCCATTTGGTGATGAAATCGGTGTTCCTAATATGAATTGTGAAGATTGGAACTCATTATCATTATGGTTGGGGGAATTGAAGACCGAAACTATATGGACTTTTCGTCAGATTATTGATGAGTATCAAAAGACGAACCCAAAAATACGGTGGTTTAATAATAAATTATGGATGGAGGATTGTGATGACTAATCCCAATCCCACTTGTGAAAAAGAATGTCGGTTTCATTATGGTATGGCGAAGATTACTGATATGTATTATCCACCAACATATGATAAACACGGTAATAACCTAAATCCAGATGGTAATATAACATCCGGTGATGTATCTTGTTCAGTATGTGGAAAGAAATGGTATTATAGTTCCCGATATGGTAAAACTGATTATAAGGAGATGAACGATGAATAATATTTACCTTGTATGGTTATCATATAGAGATTCTTATTCCTCTATCCTTATGGAAGTATTCTCTAGCCGTCAGGCTGCTGAGGATTTTATCAAGATCGCAGACTCAAAACTCCGGAGTTCACTCACCATCCAGGAATTCCCGGTCCTAGACCGTCCACCAGTGTAATAAATCAATAGCTTACGGACGCATTTCCTTCCTGGTTGCGTACTTTCCTTTGGTGTGACTCTACACCTTCAAAAATTCAACCTCCATTGTTTCTTTCCAAGAAGCAGACTGTTTCCATCCTAGAGCTTTACATTCCGACCAATTCTGATACAATCCTCTCATACTTTTAGAGGACAGATTGATGAATTTATCTTATTTTTCAGACAAATATAATTTACAAAAAAAGAACGGAAAGGGTTTTGCACGAAAAGTTAATTCTACTCACAAATGGGTTGAATATACTATTGATGTTAAAGAAATGCGAAAACTATTATCAGTGTCTATTGATATGGGTGAGAAATCAAAACTAAATTCTTGTCTTTCTATTGCAGAAAGAAAAAGAGAATATCATTATCGTCAAGATAATTTCAGTTTGAGGGATGCTAATATCATTCTATCATCAATCAATTTTTGACATCATTGTCAACCAGGAAGAAACACACTGTTTCTAGGATAGAGCTTTACATTCCGACCAATTCTGATACAATGGTCCCACAGTTTGAGACAACCACTAGGAGAAAGAAAAATGGCAACAAGAAGCACAGTATCATATCAAGACGAAAATGGTTATATCCACCAAGTATATGCACACTATGATGGATACCTTTCCGGTAACGGCAAGATTCTTCAAGAAAACTACAATACCTTTGAGAAAGTAAAGGAACTGGTATCAATGGGTAATATCAGTGTGCTTGAAGAAACTATTGGAATCCAACACGATTTTAATACTTCAGATCCCGCATACGATAATATGACGACCTTTTATGATCGGGATCGTGGTGAATCCTGTCAAGGTCCTGCTGAATGGAGTTCATTTGATGACTATGAAATGAATGCTCAATTTGAAGAATATAATTACTTATTCATTGATGGTGTGTGGTCAGTATTCATTGAAAGAGACCAAGAATGGTTTGACCTTGAATACGAATTGGATTGGTGTAACCTTGAAGATCCTATGAATTAAATAGAGAATGAATAATGACCAAACTACCAAAACAATGGAATCATTGGGTCAGAGACAGCCATCTAATAGATACTAGTGGTGGTCTGAGAAAATACAAAGGATATTGGTTGCGTGGTAAGGGTCGATACTGGCGAGTGGTCAGAGATACATTACAAATTAGTGAGCCGATAGAGGATTTTGATCGGTGGGCAAATAGTCTGGTTGGATCTGTACCTTTGCCACAGACAAAAGCAGACTTTCGTGTGGCAGTGAATACTTTACTAGAAATGACTTGGTGATATAAATGAAAATTGATAGAAATAAGTTTATTGAAGATATGGCCAATTATATGACTGATAATATGTCACTTGATGATTTGATAGAATACTTTTATGAAGCTACCATTGACTTTCTGGATGACCTATCTGATGAAGAACTTCTAGAGCAAGCTGATTGGGTTGGTTATACTCAAATAGATGAACAAGAAGAAAGTGATGAGGTAGAGTAATATGAAAATTGAATTCGGTAATCTTGAGATTGGTAAAAAGTTCTTTGATGAATATTCAGGTGATTATTGGGTAAAGATTGGTGAAGATACAGCAAGTGATGTATCTGATAGTGTTGATAATTTTGGACTTAATGAAATTGTAATTGTAGAGGATTAATATATGACTTATCGTGAATTGTTGAATAATCTCCAGATGCTGGCTGAGATGGAATCGTCAATGCTTAACCGTGAAGTAATTATGGAATTGGATAATGAATACTTTACTACATCTGGTATTGAGGTAACTGAATTAGGTAATGAATATGTTGATGCTAAGCAACCAATCTTTGTATTGGAGTCTTAATTCATCTCAAACGGGAACATACCTATTGTATCAAGTGTAATTAGCCTTGTCAAGCCCTAAATACCATTATTTAAGGTATTTAAATGGGTTTAGAAGTACCTGATTATGTAATATATCAAGGCCGTTGGTTTTGTGGAGATGAAGTAACGGTCAATTACATTCGATGGAGTGAATGGAAAAACATTCATGAATGGGAATATAAAGAAATGTTAGATCATATTGCAAAAGGTTCTAAATATCAGGTAAGAATATTAAAACAAATACATATACAGGGGTTTGGAGTCGAAGAAGGTTGTGATATAAACCCTGAAGTATGGATTAATCCAGGAATATAATATGAGAATATTTATTTTTGTTCTATTACTTTGGATGTTTTTGATATTTGGTTTGCACTTTATATTTTAGAGGAAATAAAATGAATTTTTGGCAGTTTATAAATGAGGGTGGTACAGTAAAGGTAAATGGTAATTATTCGGTAAATAGTGTAACGACTCTTGCTAATACTAGATTACCCTATCCAATAACCGGTAGAATTATGTGGACGAATCAACATTCCGAATACATATCATGGGATCTGAATGGTAATCCAAAAGACTCTGCAAACAATGATGGGTTATATCTTGTACCTGTGGCACAAATGATACAGTATTTTGCCACATCGAATACTACATTAGCTAGTGCTAACTCTTATATACAATGGCAAGCCAATAACAATATTAGTCTTGGTGGATTGTAGACTGTTTCTTGTGAGTTGATATACTATTTGCTAGATGTTGCTTGACATCCTGTCGGAATGTGATAGAATGTTCCTTCATTTGATGAGGAGTTTGTTATGAATAAATTTGTTTTACAGAATCCGGATTATCCTGAACTATATTGGGATGCAGAATATGGATGGGTTGATTTGCCGAATGCTTCAGTATTCACAGAATCCGAATCTCAAACCGAATATTGTACCAGTTTAAGTGGTAAAGGTAATTGGGTTTCATTTGTTGAAGATTATCAAGAAGTGCCGGAGATTCCAATTTAATATGTATCTATTGAAAGAAACGACCAATTGGGGTGATAATAACATATCAAACCACACATATATAATGGAAAAGAAAGGTGCCAGTAAAATCATTGGTTATGTGCGTCAAGGTGAAACTGAACCACATTTCTTTAATAAACCATTAACATTTACAAAAAGTAGAAGAACCTTCAAAGAACAAAAGGTCTAATATGTTTATAGCCGTCAAATTAATACTATATCTTATTGCAGCTCACGTTTTCTATACAAATGGGTTAGACCCCACTAAAAAGGTAATGCCATTCTTTACTGCAATGAGTTGTGTATTATTGATGGATGTTTGTTCTTATTTTGCTGCTAAATTTACTATTTTGTGTGAACTAATTGCTGAGGGAAGTGAAGATGACCAGACATAAACATTTTGATACTATTGTGGCATGGGCTGAAGGTAGACCAGTTCAAATTAAAAACGCTAATGGTGAATGGATGGACCTAGGAGAACCTATGCAATGGAATGTAACACACGAATATCGAATTAAACCAGAACCCATTGTAAAGCTACTAAATATGTATTATGATACCGAACAAGGCCTTTGTGTTGACGCCGGCCGAGATTTTAATCACAATCTAAGGGTTGAAATTGACCCCAATGATGACTCTATTATATCTGTTGAATTTGTGAGAAAGACAGATGGTTAGTATTTCTTCGGGTTTTAACTTTGAGAAAACATTTCATGAACTTGATATTTGTTTAATGGAAATGGAAGGTTACGAAAACCTATTGGAAATGAATTCTTCGATAGAAGAAAAACTGTTTATGAAGAAATTGTATCGTTTGTGTGGTCGTTATATAGCTGTATATGACAATTTAGAAGAAGATGACTACCGAACTATTCGATAAAATATTAGAGTGGACTGGTACCTTATTGGTAATTGTTTCTGCTGCTATGGTGTCATTTCATATTGAACCTTGGGATATCTATTTTCTAATATCAGCTGCAGCAGTATGGTTGTGGTGGTCCTTCAGAGTGAAACGTAACAGTTTGATTATAATTAATGGTTTCAATCTAATAATATATGTCGCCGGCCTTTTTGTGGAGAGATAAGAATGTCGGAAGATGCAGAAAATAAAGAAAAATATATGTCGAAATTAAAAGACATACAAGAACAATTGATTGATTTATATCAAAATATTCCTTCGGAACATCATGAAACAACATCCAATACTCAAATTATTGGCGTTGTTACTTCAATTTATGATAATTTTTATTCTGCATATAAAGAACACCATTTAAAGAAATAAGAGGAAAATATTATGAGTGGTTGTGCTGGATGTGGTTCTTCTGATAAAGAAATTGATGTTGAAAGCATTAATGAAAGGATGGAAGACACTAAAAGGTCACTGGATGAGATGGTAAAGACCGTCAATTCATTTAGTGTAAATACTGATTATTTGTCTTCTTTGGAAGAAAAACTTCAGACTATGACGGATTACCTTCAGGGTGGGGAATTCTTCAATTCCATGAAAGATTCCATGGAAATGATGCACAATATGGTGCCTAATGCACCGACCACACAAATGCCTGTAATGCCCACAATGCCTACATTTAACGTACCGTCTGATGCTTACAGTTCGCCTACAAAGGAACCTGTTGCATGGGTCTACATTGATGAAGACGGCAACCAACAATTCTCCATGACAAAACCAGATGGCGTCACCTCAACACCATTGTATTCTTGATTGTTTCTTCGGAGTAAACTGATTGTTTCTGGATGAGAGCTTGATTTCTGTGTGTATTCGTGTATAATGGTTCACATAAGTTGATGAATTGAATTGTTTTTTATTATGTTTATTTTGGAGGTGTATTTTGCCTAGAGGAATTCCTAAGTCTGGTGTTCGTATGACTGCAAAACGCAAAGCACAGGTCCTTGATTTGCCTATCGCACCATCACGGTTTTCTATCAATGACCGTTTTTCTTTTGTATCTGACATGGTTGCAATGGTTGCTTCTGGTGACCAAGCCTCCGTTGTTGTGACGGGTCCCGGTGGTCTTGGTAAGTCTCACACCGTCACACAATCGCTGATATCAGCAGGGTTCACTGATATATCAGCCCTTGATGATTTCAACCCTGGTGACTATCCTGGTCTCGATTGTTTTCGTGTTGTGAAGGGTTATTCTACACCAAAAGGTCTGTATCGTACACTTTACGAAAATCGCAATTCTGTTCTTGTCTTCGATGATACTGATTCCGTTCTTAAAGATCCAGTATCTTTGAACCTTCTCAAGGCTGCTCTAGATTCTTATTCTAAACGCATCATCTCTTGGAAAGCAGATATTCGTGATGAAGACCTTCCAACCGTGTTTGAGTTTACTGGTCGTGTTGTGTTCATCTCCAACCTATCTTCTTGGCAGATTGACCAGGCTATCATTTCACGGTCAATGTCAGTTGATTTGTCAATGACTCCAAATGAAAAGGTTGACCGTATGCGTTTTCTTTTGTCACAGGATGATTTTATGCCAGAGTTTAAACAAAATCAAAAAGTGGATTCTCTCAATTTGATTTCTTCACTTGTTAATGAAGTTAAAGAGTTATCATTGCGTTCACTCATTCAAGTCACCAAGATCCGTGCGGCTAATCCAAATGGTCGTTGGAAAGAACTGGCTACCTATGCACTATGTGGTTGACAAACAAACAATGATGTGTTATCCTTTTACTGTAAACTGAAAATTAAGACTATATTATGACTATCTATAACGCTCCAATTTATCAAGATAATTTAATTGATCCTAACACGTTTAAACTTCCAAATGGTGAAACTCCTGTATTCTATTCGGTAGATGAAGCTTCAGTAAAGTCTGAAGTCAGTCGTACTTCAATTTACTATCACGTTCATGATTCTAAAAAATTGCGCGGTTATGTTAAGTATGGAGAAAAAACCAGTAAAAAGTGGTATGTTTTGTGGCAAGATATTTTAGTTGTATATAAAAAGACCGCTGCTGGAAAGAAACAAAAACAAGGAATTGATTCTAATGAACCGGATAATTCCGAACTGATAGATGTTTTGACAAAATATTTTAATGAAATTAGTAAATTTGAATGGGTAACAAAATCAGCTGACGATGTTAGACATTTTTTGGCTGATGAAATTAAAAGATTGAGTGTATAATATATTATGAAAATGAACAAGAACCAACAAAACTTTCTTGATGCTGTCAGAGAAGTTATGGGTGATAAAAATATTCTCACCCGAGCTGAAATCGACCAAGTTGTAACTGAAAAGTCGGTTAAATATCCATTTTGGCTTGTGACCAAATCACAATACCGAACTGGACGAGGAGAATATACTTTGCCTGGCACCGAATCAAATAAACCACCAAATGTGGTTGTCGAAGAACCTATTGCTGCAATGGCTCAAGTTCTACATTTGCGGCAACCTAAACTAATTGATGAATCTGAATCATCGGTACCTGCCAAATATCCGGATTATGTACCGTTTGGTTTCTATAAAGATTTGACCAATATTATCAAATCTAAGATGTTTTATCCTGTTTTCATTACTGGTCTTTCTGGTAATGGTAAGACCCTAATGGTTGAACAAGTTTGTGCTACTTTAAATCGGGAATGTATCCGTGTTAATATATCTATCGAAACTGACGAATCTGATTTATTGGGTGGTCCTACTCTCATTAACGGCAATGTTGTTACTAGAGATGGTCCGGTTCTTACTGCAATGAAGAAAGGTGCTGTTCTTCTTATTGATGAAGTAGACCGTGGTTCTAATAAACTTATGTGCTTACAAGGTATTCTAGAAGGCAAACCCTATTATAATAAGAAATCGGGTGAAATGGTATACCCAACACCAGGATTCAATGTCATTGCTACAGCAAATACCAAAGGTCGTGGCTCAGAAGAAGGTCGGTATCTGTCACAGATTCTTGATGATTCCTTCCTAGAAAGGTTTCCTATTACGGTAGAGCAAGAATATCCAGATACCAAAACAGAAAAGAAGATTCTTAATCCTCTTATTGAAGATTCTGAGTTTGTTGATAATCTTGTTAAATGGGCTGATGTGGTTAGACAATCATTTGACCAAGGTGCTACCGATGAAATCATTTCTACTCGGCGATTGGTACATATTGCAAAAGCTTACACTATCTTTGGTGATCGAATGAAAGCTATTGAATTGTGTGTAAATCGTTTTGATACTGACACCAAAAATGCCTTTTTAGATCTTTATACTAAAGTTGATGAAAAAGTTGATGAAATGGTGTTAGTTGAAACTGTCAAGAATGAAGATATTCCTTTTTAATTGAAAGAGAATTATATTATGTCTATTCGATATGACTTTGGTATTCGACCAATTTGTGTGACAGAAGAATGTAATAATGACTGTCAGGTCTCCGGTAGAAACAGTGAAGGACAAGCAGTATTCAGGAAATATTGTCAAAAATGTCACACAGAAAGAAGAAAGAATTACCAATTAAAAATTTCAAAACTTAAACCTAAAAATATTCCTATTTGTAAGGTTGATGGATGTGATTGCAAATCACAAATTAAAGGGACTAATCAAAACGGAGATTTAATTTTTCAGCCTTTTTGTAAAAAACACAAAAATCTTTCGGCAGAATATGCAGCACATAAGAAAGAGTATTGTGAAAACCTTGATGGTAGGTTGGGCTTTAAATGCACAACCACTATTACTATGAGTGCTGTATTGGAAGTTGACCATATTAATGGAAATCCTTACGATAATAGAGTAGAAAATCTACAAACATTGTGTGGATGTTGTCATAAACACAAGACCATTATCAATAAAGATTGGAAAACTCCAGGCAGAAAGAAATTGAAATTAATTGTATGAGGTTGTATTATGGATGCAAAAGAAATGTTAAATTTAAAAGAACTATTGAAGACAGGTGTTGTTGAGGTTGTATTCACTAAGTTGAGTGGTGACAAAAGGGTAATGAACTGTACCTTGCAATCATCTTTTCTACCTGAAGAAGTGGAAACAGAAAAGACCCGTAAACAGAATGATGATGTATTGTCGGTATGGGATACTGAATCTAATGGTTGGAGGTCTTTTCGAATTGATTCTGTAATTTCTTATAGTCTAAAAGGTGTAATGTGAATTGGTTTCTTATTGTTACATTAGTTTCCACCGGTGAAGTGATGGTATCACCACAATTTACATTAGAAGCCTGCAAAGAAACATTACTTAAATATCAATGGTCACACCAAAGAGATTATAGTATTAAATCTGTTGAGTGTAAACAAGGTATGATGATGGGTAATAATATTCTCATTAAAGATAAATAATGGTAATGGAATATTGTTGAACACGGAAGTTCACCTAATTTTCAATACTTGACAAAAATAGTCAAGTATGTTATAAATAGTAATAATGAGTTAAATTATGAATAAAATAGATGTTTCCATTTTTGTGTCTTTCTTTATCGGTTCTTTTTTTGTTATAATGAAATATATTGAAGAAACTTCCGAACAAATCACTTTTTAAGTTTGTATAGTTCCTCGTATCCACTTTTTCCTAAATAATGAAAGCAATCCAATCATTAAAAGGAAATAACAATGGATTTCATAATATTTGTTATGAAGAGTCCTTTGCTTGTGTTTATATTTTTGTTACTTTATTACTATGGTTTGATAATTATAATGGGATGGATAGGCAGTAAACTGCTTGACAAATTTATCGGCGATTAGTTATAATATGGTTTTAACAAAATTAGTGAGGAAATTGATGTGAGTAAATTTATTGTTTTATATGGAAAAAATAACACACCAGGTACAGCAGGTACCCGGTATGAAATTTTTGATACTGTTAAGTTTGATCCTAAGAAAGATTACCAATCCCAGATGCGTAAGTATACCTTTCGTAAATTCTATGAGAAGGGTAGGATAGCTTGGCGTTTAAGAAAAGAAGTATTTTATCGTAAGAGAAATATTATACTGTACGATGGTAGAATTTTTGCTGAGAAGGTAAGAATTTTTGACCACGAATGTACTAATGAATATTTCGCCTTTGTTCCTATTGAGTGTTTCAAATTTTAGATCTTGACAGGACCATCTTGTTGTGATAGGATGGTCACCTACATTGTGAGATTTACATTATGAGCCTTGAATCATTTCTCGAACCTGATGCAGCCAGCATCAAATCCAAAATCCGTCAGCGTCGAGCTCAAATATTAGTTCATTCTTATATCTATTATGTCTTGGATGACAATATTGTTTCTGATGATAAGTGGCAACAGTGGGCAAACCAATTGAAAGATTTACAAGAGAAGTATCCAAAATATTGTAAGATAGGATTCTTTGATAAATATTTTTATACTTGGACCGGTGATACTGGAATGCACCTGCCATTGAAAGATCCTTGGGTTGTATATAAGGCTACACAAATTTATAATTATGAGAAAGGTGAGAAATGAAAAAAGAAACATATGATTCTAAAGATTTAGGAAATCTTTTAGATATTCAAAAGAACAAACCAGTCTATCTTAGGTGTGCATATAACTACTATAAAGTCAAACGTGTTGTTGACATGGGTAGTTTTATTATGATAGAATCACCTGAAGATGAAGCAATCGTTGGATTAGATGATGAAAATTAATATACATACATTCAGAGGAAAAGAATATGATTTTTCCGATGAACTAAACGAAAGATGGCAATTTCTGACTACCAAAATTACATATGCGGAACAAGAAAATTTTGATGAATTATTTCGTGGTTATTCTATAATGTTTGATTGTGAGTTTAAAAAATATGAAAGTAAATACTGAAACATCTCCTGTTTGGAAAGGTATCATTGATGTTTCTAAAGTAGAGAAAAGGTATAACTGTAAGTATGTGTGTGAAACTTGTCTCAAGGTAAACGGACAATGGAGAGAACATTCTTCACTTATCTTTTATAATGAGGTAGCACATCCAAAAGGTTCCAACTATATGGCTTTGTCATATCAACTTGATGCGGCTGGTGGTTATAATCTGGTAGTAACTGATGGTATTTCTGCAACAGAAGATCCAATTGTAGGTGTTGTGGATGAAGATGAGGTAATTTATTCTAGATACCGTCATGATTATCGGGTGGGTAAGACTGGTATTATGATTGATGGTGGTCGAGATTATATTAGAAGTAGCAATGCCGATCCAGACAAATATGTTAATTTGGTAATTCGTGAAGGTGTTCTTGAGGTAGAATAATGAAAGCTTATATTGGAAATTATCCGAGATGGATTGGGCCACATCAGATTGCGGAATGGTTACAGTATCTTTGTGTACATGAACGAGATCGTGATGCTTTTGCTGATTGGTTATCAGAAACATGGGTAGATGATTTCTGCCAATGGTTACACAGCAAGATGAGACAGAATGTTTATATCAAGACTGACCGGTGGGATCATTGGAATGCTGATGCGACCATGGCTATGTTGTGTCTTCCTATTCTAAAAGACCTAAGAGGGGTTAAACATGGTGCTCCTCATGTTGATGATGATGATGTGCCAGAAGAACTCCGTTCAAATAATGCTCCACCAAAAGAAAACGAATGGGATATTGATGAAAATCATTTCAAACGATTTGATTGGGTGTTGAATGAGATTATCTGGTCGCTAGAACAGATGCAACCTGATTGTGACTGGGAAGACCAATTCCACACTGGAAAGATGGACATCACATTCGAAAAGGAAGAAGGATCAAAATATTCAGAAATGAAACATGGACCGAAACATACTCACACTTTTGATATAGAAGGTTATAAAGCACACTCTGCAAAGATTGATAATGGGTTGAGACTGCTGGGCCAGCACTGGCGCGCACTTTGGGATTAGAACTATGAAAATGACTAAAGTACAAATTGTATATTCTATGTGTGAAACCTGGTTACCTGGTTTCAGTAATTTACATGAACAAGAAAAAGAATATATCTATAATAAGATGTTTGAGGTCTATACCAAGTGTGTAGAACCTAATATGACAACCGAACAAAATAATGGTTATGTAACTATTGGCAAACTTCTTGGAATTCTTGATGAATATGATAAGAGGTTTTATGCAATTGAACACCGTTTAGATGTAATGCAAAAACCAAAGCCTATGATGACTACTACGGGTTATCCCTGGAATATTAAATTTGTTGGATCAGATGGGTGTTGATATGGTATCATTATTTAAGTATATTTCCGCTAGAAGAAGTTTGTCTGAGATTAAAAAGACCATCAAGGCTATGGGTGGCCCGGACGAATGTTCCGCAGTAATTTTAGCTCAATATGACTTCACGGAACTTGAAACTAAATATTATGAACACAAGATGTTATCTGAAATTATCTTGTCTTTATTATTTGTAGCAGTTCTTGTTGCAGCTTATGGAGTTTATGATGGGATTTGATTTAGAAACTAAAAGAGAATGTAGTAATTGTGGTAAATTAATAGGTGGAGGTCGTGGAAATTTAAAAACTCATATGCTAAAGTGTTTTGATAAATCTGTAAAAACACTAGAAGAAAATAAAAAAGAACAATCTGTAATTAATATAGGAGATGAGAATATGTCCCTCTTTGTGGAAGTACAATCGGTAGATAAGAATTGCCCAGTTATTATTAATCTGGAACACGTTGTTGAAATTGCACCACTGGCCGCTGGTGGTTGTGCATTGTTCCTCAATGATGGAACTGGTAAGTATGATATTAAGGTAAAGGATGAATATACGCTATTCAAGCAATTCGCACTTGAAACTGTAAGTGCTGAAGATATTGCTAAGAAGATTGCTAAGTTGAAGGGGTAAAAATGAAGTATAGCTTTGTTCAAGAATTTGATAAGGTTGTAGGTTTAAGTGCTATGCCGAAAACTGTTATCAGACATGAAGTTGAAGGAGATATTACACTATATGAAATATTGGAACATTTTGGTGTTTTTCTAAAAGCATCAGGATTTAGTTTTGATGGTTACTTGGATATTGTAGAAGATACTGCACAACAAACAGAAACAACTTTTGGACTTCCTGACGATGAACAAGAAGAATCGAAGGAATATGAAATTGGATGGTATAATACACCAGGTGAAGCAAGAATTGGTGTTTCTGAGAAATAATAAATAACCGACTAGCAAACAACTAATCGGGAATTATAAATGCTTATCCTCTCTATTGACCCATGTGGTCTTACTCTTGACTGGTGCCTTCGTTGTGTTGCAGCAGGGCACACAGTCAAACTTTATACTGAAGGCAAGAAAGCAGAACCAATTGGTCAAGGCCTTGTTGATAAGGTAACCAATTGGAAAAAATATATGGATGTTGCAGATTTAATCTTTTCCGCGGATAATCTTAAATACATGGATGAAATTGATGAGTACATCAAGAAAGGATATCCAGTATTCGGTCCAGGTAAGCGTGCAGCCAAATTAGAACTTGACCGTATGTATGGTCAAAAAGTTATTGAGGATTTTGGCGGTGCTGTTATTCCCTCTTTTCCATTCAAGAACTATGATGCTGCCATCAAGTTTATCAAAGAAAACCCAAAGCGTTATGTTTCTAAACCAATAGGTGAAGAAGAAGATAAGTCACTGTCATATGTTTCAAAAGATGAAGCAGATATGATTGGTTTCTTAACCAAACGCAAAGAATTGGGTAAGGCCGCTTCCTTTATTCTACAAGAATTCAAACCAGGTGTTGAAATCGCCGTGACTGGTATTTTCGGTCCAGGTGGTTTTGAACCTTATTGGGCTGAAGGTTTTGAACACAAGAAATTAATGGTGGATGAAAAAGGTCCAAACACTGGTGAAATGGGAACAGTCATTCGTTACACCAAGAGGTCTAAGTTAGCGGATATGCTTCTAAAACCAATGGAGAAGACACTCCACGACATTGGTTATGTTGGTATGATTGATGTGAACTGTATCGTGGATGAGAAGGACGGAACGCCTTGGCCAATGGAATGGACAGCAAGGCCTGGTTATCCAATGTGGCAGATACAACAGGCACTACACAAAGGTGACCCAGCACAATGGATGTTGGATTGTGTTCAAGGCAAGAATACATTAGAAGTAGAAGAACAAACTGCTGTTGGTGTTGTTATCTGTAACTCAGATTTCCCTTGGTCAAAGAAACCTTTGGAATCCTATCTTGATTTCCCCATCATTACTGATGATTGTAATATTGATGATATTCATCCTTGTGAAGTAAAACTAACTACTACAATGAAAATGATTGATGATGAATTGGTAGAAGATTTACCGGAATGGGGCACAGCAGGTACCTATGTTTGTGTTTGTACTGGTGTAGCTAATTCTATTACCGAAGCAAAAGATAAGGCATATAAACAAATAAAAGGCGTTAAAGTGGGTAATGATTATGGTTATCGTACAGATATTGGTGAAAAGTGTGAAGATTATTTAAAGAAACTCAAGAAGCATGGATTCTGCTTCGGTTGGAAATATTGACAAAATGTATCCTATGTGATACAATAACCGTGTTTTGACTATTATACGATACACTTTATGAACATTTTTTATCTTTCAAAAAACCCGGCGGAATGTGCAAGATTCCACAATGATAAACATTTAATTAAGATGATTCTTGAATATGCTCAACTACTCTCAACCGCTCACCGTGTTCTTGACGGGACTATTGTTGACGGCCGCAGTGCTTCTGGTCGTAAAAAGAAAGTATATGTACTTACCGATAGCCGCGATCCCTCTCTTGAATCTCGTCTTTACTCGGCTACTCACATAAATCATCCTTCTGCTATTTGGGTAAGAGAAAGTATCGCAAACTATTCTTGGTTACATTCTCTTTTAGTAGAGCTCTGTAAAGAATATACTTTTAGATATGGCAAAGTTCACAAATGTGAACGTGATGATTTAGTTAATGCTCTTGCTACATATCCTAAGAACCTTAAAGTTCATATGTTTACTGAACCGACTCCTGCCATGCCTGATGACGTAAAAATTTTAGATAATTCGTTGGAATCGTACCGTAACTACTATATAAAAAATAAATCTAAACTGGCTTCATGGTCAGGAAAAATAAATAGTAGACCAATTCCAGAATGGTATCAAAAAGGAGTACAATGTGCCCAGATATGACTTCGTAAACACAGAAACTAATGAGATTGAAGAACATTCCTTTTCATATAAGGAATATGACCAATTCCTTATTGATAACCCAAAATTAAAGAGGTATCATTCACCAGAAAATCTTCATGTAATGTCAGACCCGATTAGAATGAATGTGCCAGGCACAGTGAAATGTGACCCGGCTTTTGAACACGGAGTCATTGACCGTATCAAAGCATCAGTTCCAGGTAATACCTTGCATAGAACACATAAGACGCAAGGGAGAAAATGGGAATAATTTAATAACAACAATAAAAGGGAATCATGGCTATTAAAAAAAGGACTGCGGCCGAAGAAGCACAGAAGCAACATTTCTCAATTAAGAGAATACTCCCAATTACAGAAACACAAGAAAAAGTATTTCAATCATTTGATGAAGGTAAACATTTGGTACTTTCTGGTTCAGCTGGATCAGGTAAATCATTTCTTGCAATGTTTTTGGCGTTAAGGGATATAATCAAGGACAGTAATTCTTATTATAAAAAACTTATTATTATTCGTTCAGCAGTACCATCGAGAGATTTAGGTTTCGTTCCTGGTACACTAGAAGAAAAATCTAAAGTATATCAAGATCCGTATAAGAATATTGCAAATGAATTGATTGGTCGTGGAGATGCCTGGCATTTTTTAATGAATAAGGAAATTGTTGAGTTTCAAACAACAAGTTTTCTTCGTGGTTTGACTTTTACTGATAGTATAATTATTTTTGATGAATTTCAATCTGCAACATTCCATGAAATTGATACAGTATTAACCCGTATCGGTGAAAATTGCAGATTTATTTTGTGTGGTGACTTCAATCAGAATGACCTAAGTATTAAGAGAGAGAAATCTGGTTTTCAAGATGCAATGAGAATTCTGGAGAATATGGAAGATGTGGCTGAAATCAGATTTACTATTGATGATGTGGTGCGTTCAGGTTTCGTCAAGGAATATTTAAGAGAGAAAGAAAAACAAGGTTTTTAAGTGAAAATAATTAAATTGCCAATCATTATTGATTCTGGGTTACAACAAAAAATAATAGATTTTGCTATGTGTACGAACATAGGTGATTTTGTTGTAAACCCTAATGGTAAAAATAGAAGATACTGTAACCTTAATACTGTTGATTGCGATTTAACTAATATAGTCAAAGACTTTTCAAAAAAGTGTTATGATTTGATAGGCATTTCCTACATTAATGAGGAACACATCTTCGGCAATTTTATTGGTGTAAATAGTGAAGGTGCATTTGTACATGAGCACACCGATCCCAAAAATAATTTTGGGTATCATCATGTTAGAATAAATTTTATGATACAAAAACCCTTTGGCGGCGGCAATCCAGTTGTTGACTCTATTGAATATGAAATAAATGAAAAAGGATCGTGGATTAATATCGCCGATTTATGGAAACATAAATCTACTGAAGTTAAAGGTAATAAGGAAAGAATTGTTTTAAGTTTGGGCAATTATGTTAGCCCCACTGACATTATTCTTGTCGGTAAAAGACATGGTTTTTAATTTATTATAGGTGATATATGGACCCCCAGGATAAGATTATTAAGTTGGAATTGGCTGCTCGTGATGTGAATCAAATTTTGGTTTATTTGATGAAACAGAAGTATTCACAGGTTTACAAACTGATTGTAGATATTCAGCAACAGGCTGTTCCACAGGTTAACGCTGTTGTAACAAATTACAATACAGCAAATACCGATAGTACTATAGTTTGATGTTTAATTTTTGTTCACCTTGTGAATTGCCTGATTTTGATTCGAAGACCTTTCCTGATGGTAAAAGATATTATGTAACACCGGAGGGTAACAAATACCCTTCGGTCACTACTGTTATTGGTGCATCAAAGGCTCATATTATTCAACAATGGAGAAACCGAGTTGGTCATGAAGAGGCCAACCGTATCTCCAGACTTGCTTCCGGAAGAGGTACTAACTTTCATACATTATGTGAAAAGTATCTAAGAAGTGAATCCTTATCAGGTTCAATGCCTGATGCTCTTGAGATGTTTAAATCTGTTAAACCATTGATGGATAAACATATTACTGATGTATGGTACCAAGAACAAGCACTATATTCTGATAAACTGCAAATGGCCGGCCGTGTTGATTTAATTGCACATTGGGATGGTGTTCTTTCCGTTATTGATTATAAAACATCCAAAAGATTAAAATCTAGAGATGATATTGAAGATTACTATGCTCAATGTTGCGCTTATTCTTGTATGCTGGAGGAAAGAATAGGCATATCCGTGGAACAGATTGTTATACTTATGTCTGTTGAAAATGAAAAACCATTAGTTTTTATTGAGAAAACCGTAGACCACATTGAAGGATTAGTAAAGGCAATTAAGTTTTATGAGAATAACAGACGCTAAGGAAAGAATGGACATTTGTAGGAAATGTGAACACATCAATCCTATATTGGTACAATGTAAAAGGTGTAAGTGCCTGTTGGTGTTTAAAACTAAGATGAAGGACGAGGATTGTCCTATCGGCAAATGGAGGTTGACAAATCCATAATTTTACTATATAATGGTATCATGAAAGTTAAAGAACTCATTCAAAAATACTTTGAAGCAATCTTCAAGCAGAATCCTGAAAAGGAGGCTAAACTGTACAAGAAGATTACCAAGAAAAGTTTAAAAGGTAAGAAAACACACCGAGTCAAGTAAGATGGTTGTTTGTATTTGTAGAGATATTCGGAATTCTGAATATACAGACAAAGAAACATTAATAACCAGACTTATGGAAGATGACCTTTGTTGTGGTAAATGCCTAGAAGAATTCGTTGATGAATTTATCAATGATGATGTTGAAAATATAAATTAGGAGAAATAATATGAGTAAGTTTATTGTATTGGCGATGGTTATGGTTAGTATGGTTGGTTGTGCATCCACTAAGGATGTGGATTCTTTGCGGGATAGGGTGTCTGCTCTTGAAGCATCACACCAAACTCACGAAGCACAGCATGCTAGTATTGTTTCTGACCATGAAGCCATTAAGAGTGAACATTCTGATTTGAATGCTAAGTTTGATAGAGTATTCACTAAGGCAAAGGTAAAGTAAAATAATCCGCTATCATTTAGATAGCAAACTTTATGAGGATACTACGGTAACACATCGGTGAGATTCCGATCACCTCCACCAAAAGTATACTAGAGTGACGCTGGGGAAGAATAATATTCAGCGGTAAATAAATCTTCCAAGTATACTTTTGATGGGGGTGAATATATTCGACTATCTAGGATAATCATAAAGGGATCGGCAAGTATCGGAAGCCGTTAGGATTGGGGTTACCCGGTCGTAGAAGATAAATAAAATAATTGCAAATGATAGCGATTACAACTACGCACTAGCTGCTTAGTCGGGGTTTCGGTGGGTTCCTTGGTACTCAATACCCACCACTATTATCAACAACAGAAGGTAACTACAAACATATAATGCGTAAGTGATTCAATGGGGAATTTACAACTCCCATTCCGTTAAACACTCCAAAAATAAGAAAGCGAAAAAGTCTATTCGTAACTGGAGACCAAGGGTTTCTGAGTATTCTATTACTCTGATTCCTGTAATCAAGAGGTAAAGAAAATGATGTATTCGAAACATCTCAAATCTGCATTTTTGTCATTAATTTTTTTGACATTGTTTTCGACAAACTTAATGGCACAAAATACCGCAAGTTGGTATGGCAAGAATCACCATAACAAACGAACGGCATCCGGTGAATTATTTAATATGTATGGTATGACTGCGGCCCACAGGACAATCAAGTTTGGTACCAGAGTTAAGGTTACTAATACAAGAAACAATAAATCTGTTATTGTAAGGATAACAGATCGTGGTCCTTTCGTTAAAGGTAGGATTATAGATTTATCCTATGCGGCCGCCAAGGAAATTGGAATAAGTGGTACCGGACCGGTTAAAATTGATATAGTTGATTAGATATATACACATTTGAATCCTTTATGGTGGTTATGTCTTCCTTTAGCCACCATTATCATGAGTGGTCTTGTTAAATTATATTGCCTACAGAATGATCTTAAATTATTCGTGACTGTTTCTTTTCCATCGGGAAAAGTTATGAGATAATTCAACGAGCAGTTTTGATTTTTCTTTTTCATTTTATACTCAAGTGAATTGTATGGAGATGTTTCATCTTTCCACAGATTCTTTACTCTAATGGAATTTTGCACATTTCGTTCTTTTGTGTATTTTTTACCATAACATGGATGATTTTCTCCGGATTGTTTTAATCCGAAGGCACCATCAGGCGCAGCAAAAGAAAGATTAATGTACATTGGTGATTGTATCACATTTAATTTTCTTTGTAGTGAATCTTCTTTTGTTAATGCTTCTTTCCTGGTATTGTGATATGATATAGTTTTAGTTTTGAATAATTGGGGATTTTCCTTTAATTCTTGTTTCCAAATGGATTTATATCGTTTAGACACTACAGTTCCACGATAACCATTATTAACTTTATCTAAAGATGTTGATCCAATATAAAATGGTGGTAGTTTGTTACCCGAATAAATGGTGAGATAGGTTACATAAATATCCATGCTGATACTCCTGTTAGTATTAGGGTTCGTGGGTAGTTGGATACCGCGACGAACACTATTATTTATAATAATCAATTGACAATTTAGGTAAAATATGATAACATATGAAGTGACTCCGATTGGTAATGGTGGAACTCTGATGGTAACCAGGAGAGAGCGTATGGAACATACTGTTCCTGGTTTACCACCAGATGAAACATCATCAATGACAATCAAAGAACATGAAATTCCATTTTTAATTAATATATTATCCGAATATGCCACCTAAACCAAACTCCGAAGAAATACAAAAGTTCTCCGCACTTATTGATACTATGGCTTCAGAACTCGGATTAAACCGGTTGGAAGCTATTTTACATCATTGTAATGAAACAGGTCTGGAACCTGAAGTTGCGTCCACTCTTATCTCTAAAGGTCTAAAAGAGAAGATTAGGGAGGAATCTATTAATGATAATCTACTGAAGAAGACATCATCACTTCCACTATGATTGAAGGAGAAGGGTTCAGTGCATTTGCTATCTATAACGCCATCCACCTACATTTTACTTCTGGTAGTTATGATTACTTTAAGTATAATGGCCGTACGAATGTAAGTAAAGAATCTTTTTTAAGACGAAAAGATAAATATCAGTTCCATAAACTCGTTAGAAGATACTCACTTGAAGAACTTAAAGAGTTCTATGTGGCCAATTTTATTGAAACTGAGTTTAAATGGATAGGTGATATTCTAGGTGAAGAAGGTGAATCCAACTATAAAAAGTGGAAGAAACGCAAAGAGAGTTTATCATACACCTATCAAAATGATATTGATTTTCTATTCAATGAGGTAGACAGTCCAGGTAAAATGTTATCTGTACAGTCAGGTAACTATCCTAGGTTATTGACTTATACAATGCAAGGTAGCATTTGTATAGAAACTCTATGTATTCTAAATGATATTATGAAGTTCTTTACTATGTGGAATGAAAAGATTGATGATGATATTATCTGGCCAAGTTGGAAAAGGAAGTGTGAGAAGTATCTACCATTTATCAAGTATGACAAGGTAAAGTTTAAAAACATTCTAAAAGAGAAAATAGATGAGAAAACCACAAATTAGTTGCATTTATCTTGATATGGATGGTGTGATAGCTGACTTTGTAAAGAGATATAGAGAAATTTATAATATGGAACCCCGTGAGGCAGAGAAATATGATAAATTTAAACCACTATTTCACGAATTCGTTGCTGATAATAATTTTGCAACTCTTGATTTAATGCCTGATGCTCAAAAAGGTCTTGAGTTTCTGAGAAAGGCACAAGTACCTACTCATATTCTTTCTTCGACTGCTAATGAAGAATACTATGACGTAATCTCAAAACAGAAAATGATTTGGTTGCAAACTCATGGTATTACATTTAACCCAATTTTTGTTCCTGGTAAAAGGCATAAGAAAGATTATGCTGCACCAGATAAGATTTTGATTGATGATACTGAGAAGAATATCACTGATTGGCAGAATGCTGGTGGTATTGCAGTCTACCATAAGGATTGGGATACGACCATTGCTATTCTTCAAATGTATATCTAAATAATAACTTGACACATGTAATATATTATGTTATACTTAGTTTTTATTATGTCTAATGTGGATAATCCGTAATACGCCGTTATACAAGAGGTAAATAATGTCTAGTTTTGCAAATCTAAAGCGTCAGTCCGGTAACCTTGATAAGTTAGCCAAGGCACTGGAACAACTGAATACATCTGAAGGTGGTTCAGATAATACAAATAATTTCTGGAAACCAGAGGTTGATAAGGCTGGAAATGGTATTGCTACCATTCGTTTCCTTCCTGCACCAGCTGTTGATGGTGATGATGCTCTACCTTGGGTTAAGATTTTCTCCCACGGTTTCCAAGGTCCTGGTGGTTGGTTAATTGATAACTGTCTCACCACCAAGAACCAACAATGTCCTGTGTGTGAACACAATTCTACTTTGTGGAATTCTGGTATTGAAGCCAATAAGGATATCGTTCGTAAGCAAAAGCGTAAGCTGAATTATATTGCGAACATTTATATCGTTTCTGATCCAAAGCATCCTGAGAATGAAGGTCAGGTGAAACTGTTCAAGTTCGGTAAGAAAATCTTTGATAAGATTACCGAAGCAATGAATCCTGCTTTTGCAGATGAAACTCCTATCAATCCATTTGATATGTGGTCTGGTGCGGATTTCAAGTTGAAGATCCGTAAGGTTGCTGGGTATCAGAACTATGATTCTTCTGAATTCGGTTCTTCTTCACCACTTTTGAATGATGATAATGAACTGGAGAAGATTTGGAAGTCAGAACATTCCTTACAGGAACTTATTTCTGATAAGGAATTCAAGGCATATGATGACCTGAAGAATCGTCTCGACCGTGTTCTTGGTCTGGCTGGGGATGTTCGTCCAAAGACAACCGTTGAACAGATTAAGGAGTCTGCACCAAAGACTCGTCCTCCTGCGGAAGATGCACCGTGGCAGGATACTTCAACGAATGAAGATGATGATGACATGGCGTATTTCTCCAGATTGGCTGAAGAGGATTAATCTCCTATAACCTTGAAAAAACCCGGCTTCGGCCGGGTTTCTTTTTTATGGGTTCACCGTACTGAGTATGTTAGAATTCCTAAAAGGCGAGTATAAATTTCTAACAGGTATCGCCGAATAATCTTCGATACCGGTGGTGGTACTGCCAGTATTAATAACATTATTATTAATCGAGGCCTGTCTTTGTTGTTCAAATATTGCATTTAAATTAAATGGATCTTCAGCAGGATCCTGTCCAATCTCTTTTATTTTTTCAATTGGATTTTGTGCAAATTCCTGTAATTTTGCTCCAATCTCGTTACGTTTCTCTGGATCATTTAAATCCGACATTAATGAAGAAAACTTTAAATACTGGTTTTTTGCTTCTTCCATGAAAGCTCCAGTATCAATTTTTTCTAATGAAGGTTTCACTTTATCATCAAATAAAGATTTTGTTGCAGAAATACCCTCACTTGCTTTTTCAGAAATAATTTCAGAAGCTTTTTGCGTGGGATTAGGTGAACTTGTAACCTCAGAATATGTTTGTCTTGCTGAGTCGGACGTTTCACTAATTTTTGTTTTTGCTTGCCCATAAACTCTTGAAGCAGTAGTCGAAACCTGGTCAGTTTGTTCCTGAGTTGTTTCTTTGATATGTTGCACATCTTCTTCTAATTTTTTGAATTTTTCAGAATTTACAATTTCATCACGGGCTGTGTTGATTTTTCCGGTTACACTTTCTTTTATACCAGCAGCCACGGATTGTATACCACTCTTCAATGGTTGTTCCACTTTTTTAGCTAGATATAACGGTCCTAATAAATCATATAGTTCTTTCCTACTCTTTAAATGTGTTCCTTTGTTGTCAACAATATAAGGTGAAATGTCAAGTTTCATTCTATCAATTTCAGTTGGTTGTGCAGCCATATCTTTATTGTATGAATCCATATCAATATGATAATCGGTGCCCTTTAATAAATCATTGATGTGATTTAATTGTGCATATCTGGATTCTTCTAATAACTTATTTTGTTTCTGTATTCTTTCAGAATAACCTTTGTCTGTTTCTTTTGGAGATTTTTTTGCAAGTTTTCTTAGAATATCTGGTTTATCAAGCACATCTTGAAAATCATCAGCATTATCTTTATTGATAACACCATGCGGGTCCATTCCTATCGCTTCTTTAATTTTAGATTCAGATTCTTCACCATATCTTACATCTTTTGCAAAACCTGATACAGCAGTGACAGTTTTTTTAATACCAGTTAATGCAGCAATTGCTTTCATCCACCAAGGACCAAACATACCTGCAATCGCTGTAGCAATAGAACCTGGATTTTCTTTGGCATAATTCATTACGGTGGACATAACAGAAGATAATACATTACCTATAAATTTGGGTAAATTTTCAGATAAAAAATTCATTATAGTGTCAGCCAAACTTGTTATTTGGTTGGTCACCCAATCGACAATTTCTTTAAATGTTTCCTGAACTCCGCCAGATAATGTTTTAGTACTATCAGTTAAACCCTTGAATATTGAACTTTCTTTTACTTTTTCTATTAAAGGTTTCACATATTCATCGTATAATTTCGTCATCTCTTTCAGTATACCACTAATAAAATCTAGTCCTTTTACGATAGTGTTACCCAAATCTGATATATTATTATAGAGTTTTTTACCAAATTCTTTTATTTCATCCCTAAACAAGTATATTAAACCGGTTATAGCCAGTCCGAGTCCAGCCCAAAAAGTACCTTTTACTAATTTTCCGGCTGTTGATAGAAATCCCCTCTTTTTTAATTTGCTTGGATCCAAACCAACTTCTTTGACTACCTTCTCATACCTTCTTTGTTTTTCCTGTTTATTTTCTTGTTCAAAGTTCTTTTCAAGATCCTTTTCTTTTCTCTGTTTCTCTGCATTCTTAACCATGAAATTATAAATTTTCATCAGAATATCGTTTGCAGTATTCTTTTCAGTGTCACCGATCATAGGATCATTTGCTGCTTGCAATGTAGCACTCTTACCCGGACCGACTTTTGATGGTATCAATTTACCTTTTTTGGTTTGAACCACGGGATATTTTTCCATTCTTCTCACTTTTTCAAGTATCAGAAGAGCAATGTTTTCCAATTCAGAAACATCTTTTTGCAAATCAGATATTTGTTGATTTTGAGAACGAAGAGATTCCGTTACTAATGCTATCTTACTAACTGTTTTTTTCTTAGCCATTTGGTAATCCCGGATCTATAAACATTGCTGGTAAATCCTCTTGACGATTAGTAGAAAAATTACTAATATATCTTTTTTCTTGTTTATTATTGATTATAGTAGTATTTTGCTGAAAAAATTGACCTAAGTTTGGAACCATTTTTTCTTTTCTTGGTATATCTTTAAATGTATTTTGCAATTTATCTTCTATTTCTTTACGTTTCTCTGGATCGTTTAAATCGGACATAAGAGATGAGAACTTTAAATACTGGTTTTTTGCTTCTTCCATGAAAGCTCCAGTATCAATTTTGTCACTTTTAGGTGCATTTGGTGTATCTGTCACAGGTGTATTTTTTGACAATAATGTAATCTCACCGGACTCTCCAGGCCTTCTTATACCCAAAAGGTCTTTAAAACTTCTTTTTACTACTGACACCCGACCACCAGAACTATTATCCGATTGATTTCCACCCACAACTGTGATACCAGTCATGTCAACTGACTTAACGAAAGCAACATGGCCACCACCCTTTCTAGTGAAAACAGCTATATCACCAGGTTTTGCATCTTGTACATTTCCTTTGTCTGTCAGTCTGTCATAAACAACACCAGGCATATTCAAAAAACTTTTGGCATCCGCCCTTCCTGTTCCTTTATAACCGGAAGCGTGTAGTACAGAATTTACAAATGCTGCACACCAAGGTGTTTTCTTAACATTAAACGATCCAAAGTTCTGTCCGATAAATGCATTTAATTCATCAGCTGCATTTCCTTCACTTTTACCCAAAAATGATTGAGCTAAATCTAGTGGTCCGGAAGGTGTCTTTGGTACTCTTGTTGCTTTTCCTGTGTCTGTGACAGGAAATGTTTGTGATACTGCTGTTGCTGGTGCTGGTGTTGCTGGTGCTGGTGTTGCTGGTGCTGGTGTTGCTGGTATTGGTGTTGCTGGTGTTGCTGGTGCTGGTGTTGTGGTTAAATCTTCAGAAACCAGTGCTTTGGCATATCCTACTCTTTTGCCTCTATGTTCTCCAGATGATCGCTCATACGCTATATCGGTGACTCTT
>Ga0209084_1000797_pt1 | contig 28629 bp, 27 predicted proteins | sample C_130820_MF_Meta_FD_187309 | JGI IMG/M metagenome (GOLD analysis project Ga0209084, IMG submission 187309) | Freshwater microbial communities from Lake Croche, Canada to study carbon cycling - C_130820_MF_MetaG (SPAdes) (version 2) | ecosystem: Environmental > Aquatic > Freshwater > Lake...
AACAACTAATAGATCAACAACTAATGGATCAACAACTAATGGATCAACAACTAATGGATCAACAACTAATGGATCAACAACTAATGGATCAACAACTAATGGATCAACAACTTCAAGTGACTCAAACGGATCAACAACTAATGGATCAACAACTAATGGATCAACAACTAATGGATCAACAACTAATGAATCAACTAATGGATCAACAACTAATGGATCAACAACTAATGAATCAACTAATGGATCAACAACCAACGGATCAACAACTAATGATAATTCTGTAGGTAATGGATCAAACTCAACAAATTCGGAAACAAATTCTAATAACGGTTCCAATACTGGATCAAATGAAACAAGTTCAAAATCAGATGGTTCAAATTCAGAAAATCCAACACCTCCTCAAAATTCAGATACTCCTAAGTCAACAGAATCTAAAGGAAGTACTAATATATTAGGAGGATCTGTAGTTTCTATTCAAAAATCAACTGAAAAAAATGGTGGAAAACCATCAGTTATTCTTAGTAGTGACTTTACAGGATTCAATTTCAAACAAAATGATGTTACTTATGGTGGAAAAGGAACAGGTGGATTTACATCAATGAGATGGGATGGTAGAAGAACTCACGGATTTTTAGTAGATTACACAACTGCTATGAAAGGACCAAACTTTACAGCATTTTATGCTTTTATACACAAAAAGAGAATCGATTTAATATCAGGAACATTAACTACAAGTTTTTTAGGAAAAGGTTCTATTTATGGTACAATAGCTCTTGGTCAAATGTGGACTATTAAGAAAAACTTAAAAGTAATATATATGGCAACTTCTTCTTTTGGACAAGTTTATCAGGAGAAGTTTTTAGGAACAGCATTTATTGCAGGGGGTATGTATGATTGGAAAGCATCAAAAAGAATTGATGTTAAATTTATGAATCTATTTATATACGCTCCTTATGTAAGTTACTATAATGACTTAGTGTTAAAGTCACCTTATGTTATTATGCCAATAATTGGTACTAATATAGGGATAACTAAAAAGTTTAAACTTAACATTAATTTTGGTAGTACCTATGCAATAAACCAAAATATAATGAACTTCACATTGATGTTCGGAACAAGATTAGCAATATGAGAAAATCAATTTTAATAATTAGTTTATTTTTAATATCTATCGGTTTATACTCTCAGGAGTTTAAATATTACGGTGGAGTTTTTAATTCAAATGAGCTAGGTATAGCAAATATACCAGTTAAGTTATACTCTAAAAGAACTTCAGTTTATGATATAACATTTCCTACTTATCCCGCAGCACCATCTTATGATGTTGGAACAGTAGTTCCTTCTTCGGATGATGTAACACATGGTCCTTTCCCAATTGGATTTACTTTTAATTATTTTGGTGTTAATTACACACAGTTTTATATTGGATCAAATGGGTGGATAGGATTTAGCCCTGGTCAAACAACAGGATATACCGCAATGTTTGTGCCTAATGCTGGTTCACCTGTAAATTCTATTTTAGGTGACTGGGAAGATCTTTTACCAGGATCTAATAATATCTACTATTCAACAACAGGAACTATACCAAATAGAAAATTAACAGTTTCTTTTAATAATACACCACATTATGGTTGTCCAACAATACACACATTTCAATTTATTTTATATGAAACAAGTAATTTAATTGATATAAATTATGCTACAAAACCAATATCTTGTGGTAATAACGCAACCGCTGGTCTAATTGGTCAATTATATACAACAGTTGTTCCGGTTGGTGGAAAAAATGCAACACAATGGGCAGAAACAAACTATTCAGTAAGATTTACACCAATGCCGATTGATACAGGTTTTACTTATGAGAATACATATCTTACAAATGCTGCTGGTAGCTTTACAATAGCTTCTGGATTGGATATAAATTCATATCAATTTCAAGTAAGAATAGATACTCTTAATCTATTAGGATTATCTCCAGTTGATGCACAACAACCAATGAATCATGTTATTTCTGGGGGAACTATGAATTCAAAAAAATGGATGCTAATGGATGCTAATGGTGATTTAAGAGTAAATATCGCAGATTCTTGGAAAATATATGGTAAAATATCTGGAAGATTTTCTAATTTCTTACCTCAGCCAAATTATAGAATATTTAATTTAACAGATTGGAATACTATTAAAAATAGTCTTCTAGACACTAGAGGAACTTATCCTGGTTCACAGACAATTTTAATAAACTCACCAGTAAATAACGCAACAAGTAATTTCTACTTAATAAGAACTGGATATACACAATAAAAAATATAAAATATATGAAAAATTTACTACTTACATTATTACTCCTACCATTATTATCAATTTCACAAAATTGTGTTAAAGTTGATTCTGTTTATTCCACTTGCAAAGCAAAAGAATTAAATAAAAGAGATATTCGTTTCGGTATCAAACAAATAGCAGAAGATGAACTTTCTAATAGTAAATGTTTATCTGATAGTGGTGAACCAATCAAAATAGAAGTATTTTATTTTGGAACTCCTAAAACAACAATTAGAATATTCGGTGTTGAAAAAACAAATGTAATGACTCAAGTAGGTGTAAGATTCTACTACAAAGGGCAAAAAATAGAAGGTATTGGTGAATCCGAAGTTGAAATAAGAGCTGTAATGATTGAACTTATAGAAGGATCACTTCCATTTAGTCAGACAACTGTCTCATCAGCGATTAAGAAAGCTATAATTGAATGTATATCAAAAATGCCTTAATAACACTCTTATTAATTATTACCAATGTTACTTACTCTCAAATAAAAATAGATGATATTGGTGATAATTGGAAGAATAATGTAGATTCTGCTTTATCAGTTATTAAAAAATATGATATAGAATCTTATGAAGTAGTTATAAATAATTGTAAACTAATAAGTTTCTGGATGGGTAGTTTTTCAACAACACAAGACTCTACAACTATTTTAATATCTGTAAGAGATATGAATATAAAATCAATAAATAACTTATCTTGTATCATTGTTCATGAATCTAAACACTTAGATTTATTAAATAGGGGAATAAAAATGGATCCATCAAAAGAAGAATTTATTTGTTATACTTATGAATATGAATTTTTAGAGAAGATACCTAATGTGGAATATTGGTTAAGAACTCATGTTCTTACCAATATGATGAATTTCAGTAAAATTAAATAAGTGGGAGTAGAAGGACTCGAACCTTCGAACTCGAAAGGGTAGATTTACAGTCTACTGCAATTGCCGCTATGCGATACTCCCAAAATTTGTACACCGTATCGGGTTCGAACCGATGATCTTCTCCGTGAAAGGGAGACGTGTTAGCCGCTTCACTAACGGTGCATTTCTTATTTCTTTAACAAAGATAGATAAACTTTTCTAATCTACCAAATCTTTTTTAAAACAAAAAAACTCAATCTTAATCAGACTGAGTTTCATTTAATATTATAATAATAATTACAACACAAACAATACTTGTCTGATAGAAGGATTTCCCTCTTCATAATAATATTCTATGTTAGTAGCTGTTTTCATTTTTAAATTCTTCAGAAGAATTGAATTTCAAAAGAACCCCGTTTGTATAATCTTTTTTTGTTGGGTTTCAAATCTTCCTTTTTGTAGCGGGGACAGGATTCGAACCTGTGATCTCTAGGTTATGAGCCTAGCGAGTTGACCACTTCTCTACCCCGCAATATATACTATATATTAAATATTTATTCTTTGTTTTGTTATTTTTTGAAAATAATTTAAAAAAGAGTAAAATAAATTAATATATAATTTATGGAAAGACCTCAAGTAAGAATTATCCAAAGTCAGGAAGAACAAACAGAACCAGCTAACATTGATAGTTGGGAGGCAGAACAGTTACTTCGTAAATATGGACATCAACCTCAACAATTTTCAACTCATCAAGAACCTCAACAACCAGTAGATAATGGACTAACATTTGAACAAATGGTTACTCAAAATGAAGCTAAGTTAAGAGAGGAAGAAATGAGAAGACAACAAAGAATGCATGGTCCAAGACCAACTACATTTGATAGTAGAAATGGATATGATTCAGAGATAAAATATACTTCTGATGATGATACAGGATTTGGATTTAAGATAGAGATTACTACGGATATGAAAATTCCTAGATATTAATAGAATTCAATTTATACTCTCTAATAATTGATTTTACATTATCTTTATCAATATCTCTAAAACATCTTTGATTAGTAAAGTTTTTTGATAAAATATGTTTTTCGGTTTTAATTACCCAGTCAGTATCATCTGGCTTAACACACTTCTCAATCTGTTTTAAATAAATATAAAGTTGTAAGTTATTACATATATTACCATCATGAGCATATTCCATTAATTTTCTTAATAGATTACCTACTCTTAAATAAAGTCGGTCTTCGGGATATTTTATGTAGTTATAATTCTCCAGTTTCTACTTCTTGATGATTAAAGTCTCTGTTAGATCTGTATTTTCCTAAACCAATTGTATCAAATTCATCCATTCCTTCTTTTTTAATAATACCCATCATTTTTAGGACATCATTAATAGGACTTATCATATAATCAAACTCACTTGACTCATCATATTCTTTTTTATTATTCACAAACAATTTTGCTTCTTGATGGCCTGGACCACCAAAGTAATCAGTCTCAATCTTAGCAATTTTTTTATCTCTACCAAATTCTCTAATATCAGGTATGAATGTAGTAGCTAAAATTCCTTCTTTTAACTCTGTCCAGACAATCTTTGTTTGTTTTTTATTATCTAATACTTCTGATAATTTTTCGTCTCTTAAATCTTCTTTTTTAATTAAATATATTGATACACAATGTCCCATTTTATTTCTTTTTACAAAGATAAAAAATAAAAAGCATTTAATAAAATAATATATACACTATAATAAAATAAATCTTATAAATGAGTTCTATACTTTTTGGTTATACAATGTCTTTAACAACAGCAGCTACACCCTCAACTGGTTATTTAGTTGCATATGATGTAGATAATATTTTAAAGCAAAAAGACAAATTTGGTGTAATCACTCCAATTGGATCAACTGCTATTGGTGGTGGTATTGGTCCTACGGGAGCAACAGGATCCGTAGGTGATAGATATAGAGGTACATCAAGTAATACAATAGAGGTGCCTTTAGTTGGTAGTATAATTAATTTTGATATTCAACCTGATTTGGCATATACATATGGACAATCAGTTGTTATGTTTGATTATTTCCCTGGTTTATATGTAGATGATTATACTGTAGATACTTATGGTGGTTATATTATAGGTGAAGTTGATGGATATGATAAAATAACTGGATCAATATCGATTGTTGTTAATTATTCTGAATCAGTTGGTAATACTTATAGTCAATGGTATGTAAACTTGTCTGGATATTGGACATTAGGACCAACAGGATCTCAAGGTGAAATAGGACCAACAGGATCTCAAGGTGAAATAGGACCAACAGGATCTCAAGGTGAAATAGGACCAACAGGATCTCAAGGTATTACAGGACCGACAGGATCTCAAGGTATTACAGGAGCAACCGGTCCAGTTGGTGATAGATATAGGGGTACATCAAGTACTACTATTGAAGTACCAGGTGTTGGATATGTTGTTAATTTTGAATTACAATCAGGTTTAGCTTATTCTTATGGTCAATCAGTTGTTATGTTTGATTATTTCCCAGGTTTATATGTAGATGATTATACAGTAGATACTTATGGTGGTTATATAATAGGTGAAGTAGATTCTTATGATCCTATTTCAGGAACTATGGCAATAGTTGTTAATTATTCAGAGTCAGTTGGTAATACTTATAGTCAATGGTGGATTAATTTAGCTGGCGCTTATACTACTATAACAGGTCCTTCTGGATCATCTGGTACTAATGGCACTTCTGGATCATCTGGTTTATCCGGTATAGATGGTAATGATGGTACTAATGGAACTTCCGGTACTAGCGGAAGTGGAACATCTGGATCTTCTGGATTAAGTGGATCATCAGGATCTAGTGGTACATCAGGTGTTAGTGGTAGTTCAGGATCTAGTGGATCTTCTGGATCAAGTGGAACATCTGGATCCAGCGTTTCTTTATCAGGGCAAAATAATTATGTACCATATTACACATCATCAACAACACTTTCATCTACAAGTTCTATTTATGTAACAAGCTCAAATGTTGGTATTGGAACTATATCACCAAGTTCTAAACTACATATTAAAGGTATTGATAACACATCATCCAACTATTCATTGAAAGTAGAAAGTGCATCAGCATCTTCTTTATTATATGTTAGAAATGATGGAGAGTCTCAGTTTGGTACTGGATTTAAAATTCTATCAGGTGGTAATGCAGTTAGTGTAAGTGGTTCTTTCCCTATATATAGCGGATATGGAAATAGCTTAGAAACTGGATATTTAGGAGTTTCTAATGATATCAGCATTGTTGGTAATATACTTTTTAATAGTTCTGGATTTAGTAAAATAACATCAGGTGGTTCATATCAAATAGGATATTCAGCAACTGGACATCATTACTTCTCAAGTGGAAATATAGGATTAGGAGTGTCTCCTATATCAAGTGCAAATTTATATATAAAGGGCTCGGATAATACTTCTTCAAACTATTCATTAAAAATAGAAAGTGCATCAGCATCTTCTTTATTATATGTTAGAAATGATGGAGTTATATCAGGTAGTGGACTAAATACATCTAGTACTATTAATATTGGTAATAATAATGGATGGATAGGATCAGGTGGTGATTTCACTATTGGTGATATGGCATCCACTTCAAACTTCAAACTTTATATAAAAGGAGCCAACTATCCAGGATTGGCATTTAGCTCAGTGTATACTATAAATACTAGTATTACACAAAATGTTGGCGGTAATGGAGTTGAATTATTAACTGGATATAACGCATCTGTTGGTCGTGTTCCAACATCTTTAAGATTACTTCCACAAGGAGTTCAGATAAATATACCAACTACTGAGAGTACTTCTTTTATTCCACTTGATGTGAGAGGAGCTACACACTCAACAAATTTAGATGTAGTTCAAGTAAAAGATGGATTATTGAACCCATTACTATATGTTAGTTATGGTGGGAATGTTGGTATCGGGACAGCATCATCTACTGCTAAATTACATATAAAAGGTTCTGGTACATCATCAGGAACATATTCACTTAAAATTGATGATGGTGGAAGCGGTAATCTATTCTGTGTCAGAAATGATGGATATTCATCATTTGGTACAAATACACCTGAAGGTAGAGTTCATATTAAATATCAAGGTGATGCAACATATTCAACAATTTTATTGGTTGATGGTCCTTCTAGTAATAGCCAAACAGGTGGACATGCAGCTTACTTTAAAAGAAATTTAGATAATGCTGGGACAACAGCATCTGTTGTTACAATAGAACATACTAATAGAGCTGGTGGAACACCAGAGGCTACTACTTTAAGAGTTATATCAGGATGCAATGGCAAAATATCACAATTCCAAGCTTTATCATCAGGATTATTCTCTATGGGTGCTACCTACTCATCCGGAAATGCTTTACTAACACTTAAAATGGATTCCGATACTACTGCTGATCCAGGAAACGCTGATAGATGGGGTATAAGACTTGTTGATAATTTATCTTCAGTTGGAACTGCAGCTAATCGATATGGTATTTCTTCTGTAATGGGTGGTAGTTTTAGTCCACAAAATACATCCTATGGATTATATGGAATTTATACCGATGTATCAGGTGTTTCATCTACATATTCAAGTGTTTACGCTGGATCATTTATGGGTGGGAATGTTGGTATTGGAACTATTACACCATCTTATTCCTTACATGTTTCTGGTACAGTTAGTTCTACAGGATACAATGTTGGAGCAACTGCTGGATTCACAGGAACCGGCACTTATACTAATTTTACAATAATTGGTGGTATAATAGTAACTGCATCTTAAAGAATTTAGAAATTTCTTCTAGACTCTATCCTACATTTAATATAATAAACAAAGGGATAAATGATATATTTTATTACTTTCATAATTCTATATATCATTTTTGTTTATTTCTTCTTAGGCGGAAGGCACTCGAGTGATCCGCGGGATAGAGAAATCGAATCACATGAGATTTAACGCACCCAACACTTTCCAGGTGTGGCTAGTCACCTGATTAGTTTATCTTCCCTTTCTTTTATAATTCTATATACAGTGTCCCTGGATACTTTTAACTCTCTAATAATATCTATTTGTCTTAATCCTTTATCATATAGTTTATATACCAGTTCTCTATTTATTTTCTTTATTATTTTTATATTTTTTGATACTTTATATGGACTTAGTATGTCACTTATTGTTCCTCTTGATGCGTTAAAGTGTTTAGCTATATCTTTTTGTTTCGTGCCACTATCATACATTTTATACACTTCATTTCTATCAATTTTTCCTTGAATTTCTTTATAATCATCAACCTTCTTGTATATAACATCTTTATACTTTTCAAACAGCTCAACATCAGAGTGCTCCATAAAGTGACAATTCTGACAAAGTAAATCACATTTATCTATCTCCAATTTTATTCTACTATCCAGTTCATCAATAGAATTTATTCTCTCACTTAACCCACCTATCCAAAACTCCTTTTCATCTGGATTTCTATGATGAAAACCTAATGATGCTGGACACTTATCATACCCACATTTAACACATTTACCACCAGAATACTCTAAATAAATTCCCTTATCCTTCCTTCTACTATCCCCATGTTTTGGTGAGATACTATAATGTGTCTCTCTATGGCAATTTTGACAAAGTAAATCACATTTGTTTAACTCCTCCTTTAGTTTAGACCATCTGAGATTATTATAATCCGAATACTCGAACTCCTTTTCATTTGGGTCTCTATGGTGGAATGTTAATTTAAATAAATTTGTCTCATCACAGACAACACATTTACCACCCAAATAGTTTATAGATCTAATCTTTTTAACATATCTCAAAATTTTTTGATCTCTAGATTTATTTGTCATAGTTTCGTTTCTTTTAAGTATATATTAAATAATTAAATCGAACTTCTGGCGGAGATTAGCGTACTCGAAACGCAATCAAGTTAATGATCCACTCGCTTAGCAGGCGGTGGTAGCACCCTGGCTACTTTAATCTCCATTTGAGGAAGGTGTGAGATTCGAACTCACGGATCCCGAAGGACCTCCAGTTTTCAAGACTGGTGCAATAAGCCGACTCTGCCAACCTTCCTTATGTTTTGTAGTTCCAGAGGAATTCGAATCCCCAAATCTCTCCGTTCGTAGCGGAGTGTCCTATCCAGTTGAACGATGGAACCATATTAAAATAAAAAACCCTCAAATCATTAGATTCGAGGGTTTCATAAATATCTTCTGACTATTATGAATACAATCGAACCTCACTCAATCTACTTGAGCGACTTGACGAACTTGATGATATATTGATAACTATTTTCATAACTTTTTAATTTTTATTTTTATTTGTGACCCCAGTCGGGTTCGAACCGACAACCTCACCCTTAAGAGGGGCGAGCTCTTCCACATGAGCTTTGAAGTCTTCTGTGATCCCGGTGGGGTTTGAACCCACAACCTTCCGGTTAAAAGCCGGAAGCTCCACCAATTGAGCTACGGAATCATTATTGTTTTTTGGACAAATGATCCGTAGTTAGGACCATTTGTCTATCGTTTATACTTCATTTTAGTTTTCATTTTTTTATATTTAATTTTTTGCACGCCATCTAGGAATCGAACCCAGCCATCGAGGCTTTGGAGACCTGACCGACACCTTGTCTGTATGACGTATTTTGGGTAAATGACGGGTTACGATCCCGCTACCTCCTGAACCACAATCAGGCGCTCTACCAATTGAGCTACACATACCATTTTTATATTCTACTTAAAATTCTATCTATATGTCTTAATTCTTCATTAATAATAACAATATCATTTTTAATAATCTCAATGTCATTTATAATTGATTCTAATTTACTATCAATTAACTTTTCAATTTGTTCTATTGTTATATTTTCCATTTTAATTTATTTTTTGTGGAGACTGTGGGAATCGAACCCACCTCTTATCCTCTTCAGGGATACGCTAAACCGTCTCAGCTAAGTCTCCAAAAACAAAAAATCCGAACTCTTTTGAAGTTCGGATTTAATTGAATATTGTGTTTATAATTTTATATCATACTTAAAATTTAAACAATACGCTATTAGTACCGAACAGGTTTTTAAACCACTTACTCGATTTACTAAAATGTTTATGTGTGCGAATTGTTGTCATTATTTCTTATATATTAAAAAGTTTCTCTCTCTTTTGTTATTTTGTTGTTATTTTATACAAATATAGATAAAAGTTTTATATCCACAAAATTATTTTGAAATATTTTTAATAATTTCATTAATCTCATCTATAACATACTTGTTATTCTTAACACTCTTCATCTTTTTATTTAAGAATAGATTATTACTTATTACACATTTAGAATTATTACCATAGTAAGTTATATAATAATCAATATCAATTTTCTTCATTTTATAAGTAATAGGTGTATTTTGACCATTACTATTTTCTAATACATAAAAGTCTTCATCTTTTTTGAATACTTTGAAATAAGTAAAGTTCTCATAATCATATTCACAGTAGTGACCTTCTTTTCCGTATTTGTAAATTGTTTTTGGTTTCACAAAAGTGTGAATTGATGTTTTAGTTAAATAATTAACTATTTCTCCTTTGATTTGTTCTGTTGTTTTCATAATATTAGTTTTTATTTTTTATTTTTGTTTTTAATTCTTTACATAAGTGTGGGTGAGCCCACTTTTCATTTTGAATATCCACCTGTTCTACTTTTTCATCTTTAATCAACTCATTAAATAGTTGATGTCTACTGCCATAACCAACAACACTTCTTTGGTCTTTTATTGTTACAATATCACCATTTTCTACTTGAATAAATAAAGTTCCCTTTGAGTATTTGTAGGTGTGTTTTGTATTTTCATAAAAGATTTCACAATCATCTTTTACTTTCCAAGCTTTAATCTCATATACCCTTGGTTCTCTATTAACTTTTGTTTCTGATAGTAATTGGTCTATTTTATAATCTCTGTACTCTGGTTCTGTCATTTTATAAATAGGAGTTATTCTCCACTCATAACCATCTCTATAACTTGGAAATACTTTAATAGCAGCATCTAAAGCTGAACTTCTACTAATGTATATCCTATGATTCCAATAGGTCATCCAACTATACCATTCTCCCTTTTGGTCTTTCCATCTAACTTCAAGTGTATATCCATAAACAGAGACATCACCTGCTTGAGATTGTATTTTTATTGGAAAGCTATCTTCTATAGCATAATTCTTGTTATTGACTGTATACATTACAGGTTTTGGTAGAACTGGTTCTACTACTTTTTCTTTGTTTTTGAATAAATTAAACATTTTCATTTTTATTAGTTTTATTTTTTAGAGCCAATGGTAGGTTAGAAAGGCTTTTTCGGATTTTTGGAGCACCATATAAACATACTGATGTAAATTCATCTACATCAGGTTCAAAGAAAATAACTGATTCAGTTAAGTCTTTATATTTATGATAAAGTTTTTGAAGTTCAAATTCATTTTTGACTGATAGACAGATAATAGAATTTGATTCGGATTTCCATTTAGAAAATATTTCCGGGAATTCAAAAGCGAAGTCCGCAATTGAATGAGTTGATTGGACTACTTGATAGCCACTTGAGATATCACTTCTTGTGATAACTATTAATTTTGTTTCATTAATCTAATTGTTCATAATTGTTTTTTTTTGTTTTTTAAAATAAAAGACCTCCATAATAAGTATATTAACCAAGTGCATAATGCTAGTCGGTTAAGATTCCTATTAAGGAGGTCTTTCTAAATTATTATATGTTAAAATCTACATCATATTAAATATATATTAAAAAATTATCCGCCAAATGCCGCGGTTACAAATCCATCTCTAACTCTAAAGTTAATTCTGCTGGAGTTTGCTGACATATCCATCATAAGAGCAATGCCATTTTCTTCAACTATTCTAGTTGAAAATCCACCATTCTCAGCGTATTTTTTAGCCTCATCTAAAGTTTTACCTTTGTATTCAGATTCGGTAATTATTCCGTTATTTCTAAGCATAAAAATTATATTTTATTTTATATATTCAAAAATATTCTTTTTGTTTATTTTATTTTACAATTTCTTTTATTGCTTCAGAAACCATTTTCTTATCGGCTGGTAAAGTAGCAAATTCTTTCATGATAGAACCAATTTGAGTAATACCAGATGTTACAAGTTCATTTACTTTTGCATCAACTTCTTCTTTAGACATTAAAGTAGGAAGATAACATTGAATGATTGCTAATTCAGCGCACGCTTGAACTAAATCTTCACCTTTACCATCAATTGGTGATAATGCTTTAATAGTTTCATTTAATGACTTAGCCGTTTTATTAAGAATCTTAATAACATCAGCATCTGAAAGATTCTCAACTGAAGTATTTTTTTCAATTGTGGTGATTTCAGACTTTACTACTGAAAGTAGATTCTTTTTAAATGTGTTTTTTTCTTTGAATGCTTGAATATAATCAGCATTTATTTTTTCTTTTAGTGTCATTTTATTTTATTTTAATTATTTAATATTAATGTGAAAATTATTGGAACTTCTGTTAGATATGGTCGAAAGCCTATAACCTTAACCTAACTTTTAGTGATCTAATCACTTGGACTTAACTCTTAAAAACCTTTCGATCCAGTCTATTCGGTTTTTGGTTGAGTAGTGTTACCATTCTACTCGATTTAATCTTCACAATATTGGGTTTATTCATTATAGTTTGAGACATCTATCACCAACACAACTTCAATGTCTATACCCTTAACTTATATCATATATTATAATACAAGGTAGTTCACTGTGTTTAACAAGGGTATTAACTTATTTAACAGCTACTTACTACCATAAACATTAAAAGAAATCATATCAAAATTCTATTGTGATACTATTCTAATAACTTCTTTTATATTACACAAATATAGAGTTAAAGTTTTAATTCTCCAAAAAAAATTTAATATATATGGAGTATGAAATATATCAAACAAAGATACCAGTTTTTAAATGAGGCTTTTGACTCAAAAGCTATTTCTAAAACATTGGCATATTTAGATAAAGTTGGAAATAAATCTAAGTTTGAATTTCTTAAAGTATTAAAAAAAATGAAGGATAATTATGATTATCCTATTGATAAAATAGATGATGCTTTTATAAAATATACAAATAGAAAAGAAGCTCTTAAAATAAAGTTTGATGGTGAGTTACAAAATTCTTGGAAAATATACTGTATAAAGTTTTGGTTTTCCTTGGAATTAGGATATTTAGGATATACTGCTACATCAAATAAAAATTATAAATATTCAGTTTCAAAAAGTGGTAAAAACAATGCTTTTGATAATGGTGAGTTAAATTATATAAAAACTAAATTTGATATAAAAACCGGTTTATTAACTCCAGTAAAAGATTACGCATCACTTAGAACTGGTGAAAAAGTGATAGGTTGTTTTGCAAGTCATCCCGATCATGATTATATATCACCAGCTACTATTATAGTAGAAAATGGTAGAATATTTGCTATACAAAATGTTGCTGAAGGAGATACACCAAGTGAGTATCAAAATTGGGAAGAATTCGGTAGAAATAGTTGGACTCTTGGTAGAATAGGTGATGTGGGAAATGACCACAGTAAGTTACATCATTATGAGAATGATGATAAACCACTAAGAGTAAAATTGGATGGTACTAATGAAGTTTCTGAAAACCCATTAGAATGGAATTTACCAGTTAGATCAAGTGGAAATATATCAAACTGGGGAGATGATTATTCAAGTATTGAAGATGATAGTGAGTTAGATAAAGCTGACTTTTCAATAGTTTTATTCTTTGATGATATGATTAATCCTGATAAAGCTGAATTTTATGAAAGACCATCTGACATTTCAAAAGAAAGAGAAGAATCTCGTAAAGGAGCTCTTAAATTAATGTCTGATGAAGACATTAAAAAAGCTAATTTAGAAAGGTATTTAAATAAATTAGTATCTCTAATTGGAGTTTCAGCAGATAAATCAGATGTTAAAAATCTACAAAAAGTTATTAGAACTTCATTAGCAGGTAAGTATTCACTTATTTCTATATTTTCTGGTAACTATAAAGGAATTGATATTGATAATTTTATAAGTTATTTATATACTCTGATAAAACACCTCAAAGATTCCAAAGATATTGAAGATGAAAGAAGTTTGACACTTTTTAAGAGAGATAGAGAATACTATTTTAAAGAAGTAATGAATCAATATAAAACAATCTATAATAGATCTTTAACCCTTAAAAAATCTTATGATAACTCATATAACTGGATTATAAAAAATCACAGCAGTGAGAGTGAAGAAGATATTTTAATCATAGAAATACTATCTAAAGTTATAGAAATTGGTAATAAAATATTTGATATTGTTTCTACCCAAGAAGTAAATAGTATTCAAGATATGAAAGTTCTTAAATCTAAAATAGACACTATTAAAAACATATTATTTGAAGATGTTTTTTTACTACCAGATAGAATACAAGCTATTTTTAAATATTTTAATGATTTATCAGATGTTAGTTATTATATGGATAGAATAAGTAAAAAAGATTTAGAAGAAACTAAAGAAAGATTAGAAGATATTGAAAAAGCAGTTATCTCTATATTAAAATAATATATACAATGATATGAAATACATAAAGACATATAATATATTTGAATCCAAAGATGTTGGATTATCTAATATAGTTTATAAAAATATTTTAAAAGACCTTAAAAACTATGATGTATATAAATCTTATGGATATGCTGAAGAAAATTAAATTCTATAAGTAGTATAAAACTACCATTTACTGAGAGTGCCTATATGAACATGGCTGGTAAAATATACTCCGATAAATATACTAAAGATGGTGAGTTTATAAATTACGATGTTGATGGTGACTATGAATACACCTATGAAATTGATGATTATAGTGCTAATCATGAGATATACAGTGACTATGATAACTTGAAAATTCTTAAGTATATTAAAGATATATCTGGTAGTAAATTAAAACTATGTGATTTAGGATGTGGGATTGGTACTCTTCTATATTTTAGTAAAAAGATAGGATATGATGTATTTGGTGTTGAATATCAAAAAGAACTAAAGAGTATTCATGATAGTCTTGGTTTAGATGTTGTTTATGGAGACTTTTTCAAAATGGATATGTCTTTTTTATCTAAGTTTGATGTTATCTATCTATATAGACCAATTGAAAATAAAAATAAGATGAAGGAATTAATTAACTTAATATTTAATCATATGAAAAAGGATGCTATTATTGTATATAGTTATCCATATGATGTAGATGATGATAGATTTAATATTCTTGGATCAACTCATGATCAATTCATTATGACTAAGAAATAACAATCTAAAGTGAGTTTAATTCTCTTTCTCTTTCAATAACTTCGTCTAATAATAATAAACAATCTCTTTTAAGGTCTTTGTATTTCTCTAAATCATCAATATTACCATATCCTTTAAATCTGTCTATTTCTTTTTGTATAGATTTTACTTCATCTAAGATAGATTTTTTTATTGAGAGTAAATCTGTTTTAACAACTTCTTTTATTTCAGGAATCAGTGACTTAAAGTAGGGATTTGAAATAATAATATCTTTATAAAAGAATATACTAAACTCCTTAAGCATTTTGGTAAGATGCACAATAACCTCTTCCTCATTTTGAGAGTTCTCTAAAAGTTTTACTACTTGTTGAAATTTCTCTTCCCTGTTCATGATTAAGCAACTCTTCTTAAATCTCTTTCAACATCTCTCTTTTTAATAGAGTCTCTTTTATCCCACATCTTCTTTCCTTTAACAACAGCAATCTTCATTTTGATTTTATTGTTTAAAGTAAATATACTTAGAGGAACAATAGTTACTCCTTTATCTTGAATGAGTTTTTCTATTTTATTAATTTCAACTCTGTTTAGGAGTAGTTTTTTATCACGGTTATCATCATGAACATCACCAGAATAGGATTGTTTATATTTAGCTACCTTTACATTCTTTGCCCAAACTTCACCATTTTTAATATAGATAAAAGAATCACCAATAGTTACATCACCTTTTCTAATAGATTTAACTTCAGTTCCTATAAGCACAACACCTGCTTCAAACTCTTGGAGTATTGAAAACTCATAATGTGCTTTTCTATTAGTTGTTATGTTCATAGTTACAATAATTATATTCTTTTAATTTATCAAATGATATTAATATATCATCACCGTCATTACCAAATCTATTCTTTACTACTTTAATTGAGTTATCTTTCATAACTAAAGCCAAATCTGACATATAGATTGGTTGACTACCTCCTGAAAAATTTGTAATATCAGAATTATCTGTATTTTTTCTACTATTGTATAGTGTTGTGAGAATCAAAAGTTTATAAGGTTGTTTTTCAGAAACAGAGTACATATCTTCTCTTATTTTCTCAATAATATTCTTTATTTGTCTTTGTCTACCTATTAAATCATCTGACTTATATCTAATATCATTTAGGTCTAAAACAAGATACTCTGGATTGTTTACAGTTTCACCATTTTCTAAAATTGATTGAATTTTTAAATCTCTTAGAAAAGATTTAAAAGAAAAAGACGAGTCTATTTCGGGAATCACCACATGAGGTAATTTTGAAATAATCTCGTCTTTGATTCTTTCTTGTTTAAATGTATATCCTAAAAGAGATACATCAGATTGTTTTAATAAATCAAATAGATAATCTATTTCCATTAGGAAAGGTGTTTATCAATAATTTCTACTAATTTTTGTTTGGTTATAGCACCAGTGCTCCTATCAACAATCTCACCATTCTTATAAAGAAGAATTGTTGGAATATTTCTAACACCAAGTTCGGTGATAGTTTCTCTATTTGAATCAGCATCTAATTTACCAACAGATAATCTGCCTTGATAATCAGAAGATATCTCATCAACAATTGGAGAAATCATTTTACATGGACCACACCAAGGAGCCCAAACATCCACAAGAACCAAATTAGATCCAACGAATGTATTATAGTTTTCTTTATTTAATTCAGTTATATAAGCTACCATAATTTTATTTTTATTTTTTATATTAAAAATTTACTAAAAAGTTTTGACTTTGACTACTATCATTCTTCAATATTCTTCTAACCTTATTCCTTGTATCATTGATAATTTCTTTTCTAACAGATAATTCTAGAATAAGAGCGGTTTCATCATCTAATACTAAATCCTTAGTTACTTTAATTTTTTCTAAAATAGAAATAGCAATTAAAGGATCCTCTTTGAATTTATCTAAAAATGTTTTGATGATATCAATTTGTTCAGATATCTTTAGACCTTTAAGATTCTCAATAGATTTCGGAGCATATTGTGAAAATCTTGATAATAGTTCTAAATCTTCATTATTAACCTCTCTATCAATGTAACTAACATTAGTGAAGAAGTAATAAACATTTTTCCAAATATTTTGAAGATTTTCATTACCCCAGATATTTCTCATATAAAATAAGAAATCTACTGACTTACTTATAATATTTACATTATTATCTGGTGATCCAAATATTTTACCAAAAGAAGGACTAGTATTAATAAAATAGGGAATTTCAAGTTCTGGACTACCATCTTCTACTTTAGATTTTAAGTAATAAAGTTCGGTATCATCACCATATTGAGATTTAACATATTGTTCGGCTTCCGTATCTCTAGATAAAGAAAACATAGTATCAAGTATATCTAAATTATCTTTATACATTTGGTGATATCTTTCCTTAAATCTAAATTTGATTCTATCAGAAAAATTATGACCAAGAGCATATTGTAAAAGTTTAAATTCAAAAGTATCTACTCCTGCTTTTAACTCTTTACTTTTTTTAGCAATTCTAACCGCTGTATGTGAAGGTGTCATAAGGTTTGTAACCTTTAATGTTCCTGTTTTTAAGAACTCTTCAAAATCAGGAGTCCAAGATATCTCATCTTTTTCAATAGAGTATCCAATTCTTGTAGCATTGATATCAAATGATTTAATAATTAAAGAAGGGTCTTTACTATTTGATTTGTACTTAACAATATTAAATATATCATCTTTAGTAGACTCAACTATAGAATAGAAATCCTTAGTATATGTATTAAAACACATACCAGTATAATCTTCACCATATTTAGTTTCTTTTTCTTGGTAGTTAAAAAGTGTTGACTTGTCAGACTTATCAAAATTTTCTTGAATGCTATCAAAAACAAAAACATCAATATCATTTACAATGGCTTTATTGCCAGATACCAATTCCCAAACAATGTTGGCAATTGACCCACCCGCAATAAATCCGCTTTTAGGTAAACCCCATTCGGATTTAATCCTTTCTATGGCTTGTCTGCCTAATAATTCTATATTCATCTTGTTAGTTTTTAAAAGCCTTGATTAACATCAAGGCTTTATATTATAAATACATTTCATCTATCTCATCAAATTCACTTTGTGTTTCTTTGATAAGTATAGCTCTTCCGTTTCTAATTTGTGATTTTACTGTTGATAAATTAAGATTTAATTCATCAGAGATGTCTTTATAAGACATCTTTTTAATTTCTCTCATTTCAATCACCTTTTTATATGGGTTTTTTAATTGAGATATTTTACCTTTCATGATATCTGCTTTTTTAGCATGTACCTCATGTAGGTATGAATAATCTTCTTCTTCTTGAATAAAATCTTTCATTGTTGTTCCTTCTTCATCATACTCAAAATCCATAGAAGTTGTTTTCTTTTGTATTTTAATTTCTTGAAGTGCTAAGTTTTTGGCTATTGTAAATAACCAAGTAGAAAATTGTGATTTTTCTTTTTCATACTTTTCAATTTTATCAAATGCTGATAAAAATGATTCTGTTGAAATGTCTTCAGCTTTTTGAGTATCATTACAGATTTTAGAAGTGAAGTAAACTAATTTAGGGTAGTACTTTGTGTAAAGACTGTTAAAATCTTTTCCGGTTCTTTCTTTGAAAACTTTCTCTTGTTCAGAGAATAGGATTGTTGTTTTTACTTTAGATTGCATATATCGCCATTTATTTTTTTGTTGACTGCCTTTGTTAGCTATCAATTTTGGTTTTTAATTCTTTTTATTGCCGTTAATTTCCGTTAATCTTAATTATATTATATAAAATATATATAAAAAAGTTTCAACTTCATTAAGACAATTTACGGTAATTTTGAAAACTTTTAACAGCTTTTTTCAGGCTTTTATTTCTAGTCACAATCTGTGATTCCTTGTTAATATTTGGGTCACTTGGGTTGTAAGTACCAATCTGATAAACTTCAAAGATACCTGTGTATTCATTGAAATGAATAGCGACTCCATATCCGAGTTTTTTTAATTTTTTCTGTTTCATATATTTGTTTTAGTATAATTATTTAGTTGTCAAAAAAGAAACAACATCTTACATTTTTTGGGTCAGGATCAATAGATTTCATAGTCTCAATTGTTTCCATAAATTCACCTAACATTTCATATTTTGACCAATTATAATTCATCAGCTCATCTAAAGTAAAATAAGAGTGTGAGTGTCCATCACCATCCCATCTATCTACAGCATACTTGTATCCAGATGATAAATCTTCAGGTATTCCTCTTGGATAATCTATTGGTTCTACACCACCACTATTTCTAACATCAGCCAAAATAGAAAATAGATAATAGTTTCTACCATTATACATTTCATCAGCGTGCCAACTATCATCTTTAGACCAGGAATCAGCAGAAACCCATCTATAATTAGGTTCACAATTTTCTAATATTTCTTCTAGCTTAGAATCTCTATCCTCAGATAAATCTTTTGGACCTTCATACTTATTGTCTGAAGTCCATCTTTCTGTAAAAAAGTGTATGTCGGCGCCCATGTTAATTTATAATTTGATTTAATTTATTTTCTCTTTTTAATTGAATACTCAATTGTTTAAATATATCTTTAGTTATATCTTTAGAATTCATTTTGAAATGTATTCTAAATGATTGTTCAAATCCGAACTCACCAACATTTATTCTTTTCTCAAGTATCTTTCTCTCTTTTCTATTAGTAATTGATAACCACTCTAAACATAATTCCGGAGTGGCTCTTTTAGAAAAATCTTCAAGCATTCTATCCCACTCAAAATCCAATGAATCTTGTTCATCAAACTTATGACCACAAAAACAACATTGATATAATTGTTCTCCTTCTAAAATAATAACCAAGTCAGTTGCTTTACCATCTGGATTACAAGTTTTGCAATCACACTTATTTATCTTTTCGCATTTAGGACAAAGTAAAGCCATTATTTTAATATTTGTTCTATTTTTCTATTTCTTAAGTCAGATAAGGTACCAAAATTTTCTAACTTAACCTTGCATAATTTACCTTTATTTTCATCATCCTCAGTTGACCAAACTCTAACTCTTTCTATATCTCTGGATGGTGAGTATAATCTTGTATTAAGATAATATAGTTTACCAACTGTTAATCTACTATGATTTTCTTCTGGTTCATCACCTAAATACCATAGTCCTATTCTTTGACCATCAGGATCAGAAATATACATAATATGTGGAAATGTTATATCTTCAAAGTTCATATTAATTTAATAATGTTTCTAATTGTTCAACTGTAATAACTTCAACTCCCAATTCAATAGCCTTCTTCTCTTTAGAAGAACCACTACCTACTGCCTTCATAACTAAGTATGATGTGTTTTTACTTACACCACTACCAATCTTACCACCTCTACTCTCAATAACTGATTCTAAATCTACTCTTCGAATTCCAGTAAACACAAATGACTTACCATCAAGATCCGTGCCAACTTTTGCAGCTTCTACTTTTTCAACAATTGTGACAGGTAAATCTTTAATAAAATCAAAGAATATATCATATGAGTCAATATATGATTTAGCCGATACTTCAGCAAATCCTTCAATTGACATTACCTGGTCAATAGTTGGTTTAGTTGTAAACCCTTCTAATAGAACTAATTTCTTAGAACCTAATCCTTTGAATATACCAGTAGCATGTTGTAGTTTAGACAATTGAACATTACTAACAGACTTTTGAACTGAGTCAAAAACTATCTGAGCTTTTCTTTTACCAAAACGATCAATCTTTTCTAAATCTACTTTTTTAAGATTTAATATATCTTTAATACTTTTGTAACCAGCATCCCATAATTGAGTGATAACTCCTTCTGACACATTGTCTGATTCCAATATTTCAAAGAAAGCAACAATCTTTTTTAATTTCTGATCGTCAGTTTCTGTTAAAGTAATTAACTCAATACCTGCTTCGTTCCAATCTACTTCAACACCTTCAATTGTAGGTTGAATAAAATCAACTGGAGTAATAACATCAGCAATGATTGGAATAACCATTCCTGAGCGTTTTACAACTACTTTAGCACCTACTCCAAGTCCTAAGTCTTTTACAAAACGAGCGTTGTTACCAGTCACATTAGACACCGTAACACCATCTAATTTAACAGGAGTGATGTGTAAAATAGGTTTTAATAAACCTTGTTTAGAAATATTCCAAGAAATTCCGATAACATCTGTTTCAGCAGATTGTTCAAAACTTGGATGTTTAAAGGCCCGAGCCCAAACGGGATTGTTTGAAGAAGTTTCGCGCCCTAATTTATTTTGTAATGTTAAGTCATTAATTTCAATGATAATGCCATCAATTTCAAAATCAACAGACCATTTGTGAAATAAACTAATAAGTAAGTTTTCTGTTAATTCGGATATTTTACAAACATGATAGTTTACTTTTTTTTCTTGACCAATATTAAGTTCATCAAGTAATTCTTTTTTAGTGTTAAATTTAATATTTTTATTTGGTATACCACCATATTTAATATACTGACAATCTTTTAGAGAATCACTTACAGTTTTAGAGTTTAGCAAACCAGAAACTAAGTTACGAGGATTTGAAAAATCAAGAGAGAATTTATCAATGAATACTTGTTTAGGTATCATTACTTCACCATAAGTATATGAAAAAGGAAATGTAAAATTATTAATAAATGAGCTTGTGCTTACTCCATCATTATATAAATGATTTTTAATTAATTTGTAGTGTTCATCGGATTTTTGTCCAAATTCACCATCTCCTCGTGTCCAAGATTCTTTACTTTGTTCATTAACACAAAGAGAAAGACCATCAAACTTAGGAGTCATTATAACTAATTCATTTTGATTTATTCCTTTAAGACGAGTCCAATTATCTATGTCTTCCATAGATTTTATTTTATTCATTGAAGCCATTTCAATAGGTAACTTACTCTTACGAGTTTCATCAACAACCACATGTCCTACTTTTGTTAGTAGTTCATCATTAGGTGATAACATTGATAATTCTTCAACTAATTGGTCATATTTAGCATCTGAAATTATAGATTTCCCAGAGCGATAAGCCTCATTGGCTTTAATAATTTGTTCTTTTAATTGTTCTATCATATTACAAAGATAAGTAATTATTTTTAAATATCATAAAATAAAAAACAAATTACAAAGAAAAAGAGAGAATTTAATATATAATAAAAAATCATCAGATTAAAATGTCAGCAAGAAGTTCATTTCCAGCAGTAGCAGAACAAATAATAACATATAATAAGAATTTAACAGAAATTCTATCAAAAATAAACGCACTTCAAACAACTACAGAACCTGTAATTAATGTTCAGATAGTTGATGCTAGTGGTGTTATTACACAATATTCATTACCATCTTTTTCATATTTGAAAGGTGAAATTGATAGACTTAATAATAATATAAATTCACTTTATAATTTAAATACATCAGGTGCTTTAGTATCTGAGAGTTCTGGTAATAAGTTTAAGAAAGTTATTACTATCGATCTTAATAAAGAACCAACTCCAATAGCTGAACTTCAAACATTAACTACATTTAAATCAAGTAAGAACTGGATATTTGATGGATTGTTGAATCCATTACTTTCTGTTGAATTAGATCTTTCTGGTAAAGTTGAGGATAATGTTAGGAAATGTTTAGTTAGAAGATATATTGTTGATTTTGCTGTAGATGCTGCTGGTAATTTAACTCCACTGGGTCAATCAGCATTAAATAGTTTTAATACTCAATTTAATGGAAAATCTAATATCAATATTGATGATTTTGTTAATTGGTATAATACAACGGCTGGTTTAGTAAGTCCAACAAATCCAAATTATGATGAACAAGTTTTTGATTTAGATCCTAATCAGTTATTATATGATGGAGTTTTTAGTGTATTAGGCACAGAAGAAGACAAGTTGAATAGAAAACTTTGGTACTATTTAAATACATTTGATTTTTTAGTTACAGATACAAATGAAGTAAGACAATTAGCAATTAATGATGAAGTTATTATAAATACTGCTCAATCTAATACAAGATATAAAATTATTGAACTTTCTAAAGTTGAGTCAAACTATAGAGTTAGATTTGAAAGAGTAGAAGGAAATCAACCAATACCAGTAGGAATAGGCACTTTAAAAATATATTCACCAGTTGTTTATACAAAAACTGTTAAAGTTAGTGTAGGTTATAATGAAAGAAATATTATTTTCTTAAAGCCAATGAATGCTGATACAAATTTAATTGCTAAAAATTGGAGCGGTGGTACTGCATATTGGACAAATGATTTAAGATTATCATCTACTGATGATAGTAATGGTCTTACTATGGAAAAATACTATATTGATTATGTATATGATTATGGTGAAGTATTACAAGATTTAGTAGCAAAGAAAACCCCTAATAAATTAGCAGGCACACCAGTTGCTCCAACATTAAACACTGAAAACTTTAAAGTAGTTCAGATTAATAAACATTTAACAGACTCTCCTGACTCAAACTTAATAAAGACAAAACATAACTTAATGATGTCTTTAAAATCTGAAGTTACTCAAATTAATGACTCAATTGAATCAAAGAATAAAAAGTCTAAAGTACAAAGATTTACTTCTGATTCTGAAAGAAAACAAGTAGATTTAGAAAAAGATTCTCTTACAAAACAAAGAGAAAGTAAGTCTAAATTATTATCTACTGTTACACAGGAGATTATTGATCTTTCAAAATCACCATCTCTTACAAAGATACAACCAAAATTCTCTGTGAGGGGTTTCTGGAATATTCCAGATGCTATTATAACTAAAGGAACTATTCCACAAGAGATTGTTCAATTTAGAGTTCAATATAGATATATATCTAAAGATGGTAAAGAAACCCCTACTGAGACATTCAAAATAAAAAGTATGGCAGGTAAAAATCAAACAGCGGTTTTTTCTAACTGGAGTGAATTTAAAACTGATGCTAGAAAAAGAATCTATAACACAGTTAATGGAACATATACTTGGCAAATAGAAGATATTGAAAATGCTGATACACCAAATATCAATCAAATTGATATCCCAATTCAATCAAATGAGAAAGTTGAAATGAGAATTAAATCTATTTCAGAAGTAGGTTGGCCTGAGTCAGCAGTTGAATCAGATTGGTCAGATGTATTAACTATTCAATTCCCTGATGATTTAAACAATGTTTTAAATGAAAATGACTTTATCCTAAAAGAAGCTTCAAAAGAGGAATTAAAAACAGGGTTAAATGCTGAACTTTCCGCAAAAGGATTAGATCAACATTTATCTGGAACAATAGTTGTTGGAAATAAAACATATAATCACACATCAGATGCTATTTTATCTGGATTCAAAGATGCAAATGGTGTATCATTAGACTTATTAACATATTTAAAATCTCTACAAGATAGAATTTCTTCATTAGAAGATAAAATTAAAAGAGCTAAAGGTGAGCTTCAAGTTGTTATTCTTAGAAATAATAAAGAATTTATTGTTGATAATGGAGCAGAGGTTACATTTAATATAGAATGTGAAGATTATTTAGATTCATTTGTTGGATCTGCTCAATCTAGACAAGTACAAGCGGGTAGAATTTTCACTAACAATATTTATGTAATTAAAGACTTTGTTGTTAAGGTTAGAAATAACTCAATTGATTCACCATTAGGTTTACTTTCAAATAGAAGTTATGTTCAAAATTCAGACATGTATAATACAGGAGCCCCTCAAGTATTCTGGGTCAATGATAAAGATGAATTATTAACATCTGCTGCAACTGGTCAAACAAGAACTCAATTGAATAATCAATTTTTATGGAATGTTAACTTTGAAACTATAAATGATTCTCAGACAATAGTTACAAAATTATCTGAGAATGTAGGTAATGCTTTTGCAACTAATAACTCAAACTCTATTACTTCAGTATTAGCATCTAATGAATTTAATGTTGGGTATAATGAAACAACTATACTATCATTTGTTGGTAATAATAAATCATTGTTAGATACTAAGAAATGGATAGATACAACAGTTAGTGTATCTTCTACTACTAAATTATTAAGTACTATTCACGCAGTTACTCCAACTTTAGAAGATTTAACTGAAACAAACACTGAGAAAATAAAAACAGTAAATGGTGGAGATAACAAAGCTATTTTAGTTCCAATAAACATATACTTTAAGATGAACGCTCTTGATCCTAATCAAAGTGGATTAAACTATGAGTATATTGATTTAAACTCTACTAGAAATACAATTAAACACATTAAAAAGTTGAAATTTTTCTTAGAAAATGAATCAGATAACAAATCATTTCAATTTTCTATTAAGTTTAACATTAACAGAAGCAAGGTAGTTGTTAAAAAGACAGCTACTCCGGTAAATTCAGAAATTAGATAATGGATAGTTTTTCAATACTTAAAACAAATGTAGGTCTAACAACTAACCTAAAAATAGTTGTTGATTCAAACTATGGATTATTCATGGAGAGTATTGACTCTGCAACAGAATTATCAGCATCTAAATTCAAAAGAGTTAGATTTAATAAAGATAATTACTTTGATGAATTCTTTTCATTCTTTTATAAAAATCTACCAGCTGAAATAGCGTTTCATATTAAATATGAAGATGATAATGATAATCAGTTTACTACTTTTGAAAGTCAATATGATGACATATATCAAATGGGAGCTAGAAACATTGATAACAACAAAAGTTATACAGAAGAGTTTGAGTTTTTTGCACCAATATACTTTACTAAAGGCAAATTCCCTAAAAACTTTATAATATTTAGAGTTGATGGACCAGGATTAATTAATTTAACTAAAGATAACTTCAAATCTGAAATAGTTAATAAGTTAAAATGTATTAAAATGTTTGATTTAACAAGAAATACTGTACTTGGTCAATGGGTTGAAAAAAACTTTACAAAAAATAGTTTATTTCCGGATACTCCATTAGAAGTAGATTTCAGAAGAGATGAATTTACTAGATGGCATGGTATTGATTTTACATCAGGTGGTTATTCATATAAGTCAGCTTTTTTAAATGATACATTAGAATATGAAAATCCTATTTTTGATTTAGAAAAGTTTGTATTTGATGGATATCAAAGAAATAAGGTAGTATTTCCTAATATTATTAACTTCTCATTTTTATTTGATGATACTCCAGCAACTCCAACATCATTAAGAAAATGGAGTTTGAATAGATATTTTGGATTTTATCTAAAAGATATAGAATTAGTTACCTCAATATCTACTTATATTCCGATTGAATTAAAAACCGATATTTATATAGATGAGAATAATAATATTAAATCATCTACTGGAAATTATCCATTTGATGATAAAAAAAGCGAAGATACTTTTAATAGCAGATCTTATTATATTGAATATTTAGGTAATTTTTACAAAGTAGAACAATATAAAGTAAAACAACCGTTTAAGAAAACAAAAGTACCAACTGTTAAAAAATTTACTAATAATACTAACCCAGTTACAGTTGAACAATTTACACAACCTGAGTTATATACTTATAAAATAGTAAGTGATATAAGTCTTTATGGTAAAGAGTCTTTACTTAATAAAAATATTTGTTTATTTGATAGTACTAATCATATAATTAAATATTCTGATTATTCACCATTTACTATTGATGGATTTGATGATGCTGATGTTTGGTTAATTGAAATTGATGGTAAAATGCACAATATTATTAATGATCCTAGAAAATTTACCCAAAGATTAAAAGTTAATACTGATTATGCTTTTGAATTTGCAATAGATAATTATAAGTATTATATAAACCAATCAGATGCTTCATATACTACTAATGTAAGTTTAACTGTTGATTCTAACAATGCTCCTAAAAAATTTAAAATATACAGACTTAATTTCACGGATATTAAAGATTTCGACACAGCTTTGATAGACACAGAATATTCTAAATATGAATATGAAAATTCTAGTTCTCTTACAAACACAGATGAGACTAAGATGTATTTTCCTGATTTAAGAAGTAAATCATTCCCAGGTGATTATGATGATTATGTTTATAATGGTGATGTAATTAATATTCCGTCAGCATCTGAATATACTTCCGGATTTGAAACATTTAGAATTGTTAATAATGATTTAACAGAGATGTGGAGAAAAAATGCTGTTTATTCTAGATGGGGATTTGAAAATTCACTTTCAGCTAATGATCAACCATATCTTTTAAATAACTCAGACTTATTTGAAGACTTTAACAGAAGTGCTAATTTATTTTCACCAATTCCTTCGAGAATTGAAAGAAACTTAGATTATTTTTATACTGTTAATTCATCCACTTCTTCTTATGTTCATCACACATTACATGTTGAGGATCATACAATTTGGTATGAGAACGGACAGTTTTCACCATTTATTAATAGAGATTTTAGATTTGAATTAGATAAGTATTTAAATACAGGAACATATTCTGTTGGTACATCATCAGCAACTTATAGTTTTGATTACTTCTCATACTTCTTTGGAAAAAAGACATATTTTGATAATGGAAATATAGTTAAAAATACTAAAAAATACTCAGAGTTTAATTTAGGAGATAGTGATACTCCAAATATTACTTTATTTAGAAATATTAAATTTTTAATGTATGATATTGATAATATTAAATATGAAAATGGTAATCTTACTGATATTAGTTTAAAAACATCTAATACATTTGGTGATTATAAATTTTCAGTGTTATTATCTGACAATGTTGACAATGATATGAGTTGGTATATTGTTGATGAGTGGAATACTAGAGAGATATATTATCCAGGATCAATTGTTGTTTTTGATGATATGTTATTTCAAGCTTCAACTCAATCAGGACCAATTGATAGGATATTAAGTAATCAAATATGTCCTTGGTTTTATTCCGGTTGGTCAACTTATAATCATGTCTCTGTTACAGCATCATTACTTTGGAATCCATCTTATGAAATAGGATTAAGCTATTCCGTTAACGATGTTATTTATAACAGCGGTGAGTATTATAGATATGTTAGTGATGCATTGCCGACTTCTTTATG
>Ga0209084_1000800_pt1 | contig 28575 bp, 26 predicted proteins | sample C_130820_MF_Meta_FD_187309 | JGI IMG/M metagenome (GOLD analysis project Ga0209084, IMG submission 187309) | Freshwater microbial communities from Lake Croche, Canada to study carbon cycling - C_130820_MF_MetaG (SPAdes) (version 2) | ecosystem: Environmental > Aquatic > Freshwater > Lake...
AATGCACCGTCAGGTGCTCTGTCAAACGCAGCTCTGGGTTCTGGTCGTGGGTGAGGTGAAAGGTGTTCACCGGTCGCGGAATGCCGGGGAAAAGCACAAAATTGACAATGTTGACTCCCACCACCGGGTTGAGCTTGGTGTACTTGTCGCTCGAATCGATCTGCCCCGAATACACCCGTGCCCAATAGTACAGGGTGCGTTCCTCAAAGCCGGCATGGTTGCTGGCCTGCACCTCGACGTTGAACTGCAACCCATCCTCCGCTTCGGCCAAAACATCGAGCACCGCGAGCTTGTCGTCGTAGGCACGCTGCAACAAAAACGGGTTACGCACCACCACCGACCTCAAGGGCGTTTGCCCCTCGTACTCCTGCAGGGCATTGAGAAACGATAGCAAATACTCGTTGTTCTCCTCGGCCCCAAAAAGCCAACGGATGAACAGATCAGAATACCCCTTGATCCTCATCTTTTTAGGGTAATTCTGGGGGCTCAGGGGGTCAAGGGGGGCTCTGGGCATCGCACGCTCCTGCCCGTGATAACAGGGGTGAGGAGGCTCGTGCTTGAGCTTGGAAGCGAAGAACTAGTTAAACTCGGGGCGTCCCCCGGGAACACCCTAAGGCGTCCCGGGGCCGGAGTGCTGCGGGGTAGCCGTTTTCGGCTGCGCCGAAGAACTGGAGTGCGCCCTAAGGGGCAGACTCCACCCTCCGCATTCCTGACGCGGGGGGGGTTAGAGCTGAGTCAACGCAATTGCTCCAGAGGTCGAGATCGCCGTCAATGTGTAACTGAAAGCAGTATACACGTTATAGGTTGTTGCGTCCACAAAGTAGGTACCTGGCACGAGCGATATTGGGCCTATCATCGAGTCCAAGGTACCACCTGAGTCATCGTTATATGCCATCAGTTTACCTCCATACGTGTCTTTATAGAGGAACAAAAAACTGTTTTCGTTCGGTGCAACCATCGAGATCGTCACTGTTTGGGCTGTAGAAATTGTAAATGAATAGGCATCTGCGTAGTAGTCGCCCCCACGTCCCCCCCAAGATCTCCGGTGAAGGTAGTGCAGAGTGCCAGTGGAAGGGACGCCAAAGTTAGCTGTAATAGTCACGGCCGCCGCAGGCATAGTGAGGGTCGTTACAGCACTTCGAGCTCCTGCAACTCCACTGATATCTCCCGCCCAATTAACAAAGGCATAATTGGCAAGCGGAGTGGCGGTTAGGTGTATCAAGGTTCCTGCGGTAAATGGTCCGGCCCCTTCCTGAACACTCACGGTACCGTAAGTGGTGTTTGACGAACTGACGTTCAAAGCATACACGGGAACTGAAGACCACTTTGCGTACAGTATTACATCTCCCGTAGCTCCCGCGGGCATCTGGAAACTAGCCCCATTAGCATAGGAAGTACCGCTTCCCTCGGCCCTAGTGTTCCATCCACCGAAGACCGCACGACCCGAAGGCCCAGTCAGTGCGCTCATCGTTGGCAAGTTGACTGTGTATCCAACCGCCACAACCAGAGGCGACATGGTGCCCGTTCCACCGTTGGCGTGAAAAAGCACTTGGGGGGAGCGGTAGGTCCACTGAGCATATAGGGTTACGTTTGCTGTGGCGTCGGAGGGCATCTGAAACTTGGCACCATCGGAATACAGAGTACTGGTTCCATTTTCATTTCTATCCCGGGTCCAGCCACGGAACAAAGCCAGGCTCGTTGGGGGAGGCATAGTCGCGGAAGAATAACTTGTCAGCGATCCCGAAGAACCGACAGTAAGGGTGACTGGCGATAACGCCCCCGAGCCACCGTTGGCATCGAATACAACCTCGTATTGATTGAGCCACTTCGCGTAGAGCGTCACCGCGGTAGCAGACTGAATCAGGTAGTCCGCTCCGTCCAAAATCAAGGGCATAGTGCCTGCGCTGTCTTTGGTCCAGCCAACGAAGGCTTTCCCTGGAAACGAGAACGTTGACTTGTTCAGTTGGCTCGAATACCCAAATGGCATCGGTTGGTCGGCCATCGTTCCCGTTCCGCCGTTGCTGTCAAAATGGACCATGACACTCGGGCGGGTGAGCGTTTGAACGATTTGACCACCGTCGTACACCCGCAGAATTTCGCTATAAGAGGCAATGCCACTAGACCCAGCGGTGGTGGATTTTGACTGCCCATACTCAGCGGTACTACCGGTGGTAGTGGTGATCTGCAAAAGGTAATCGCCGCTCTTGAGGGTGCCTTTGAACTCAGCCTGCTTGTTCCCTCCATCAAAATGGTAGGTTGCGCCGGTCAAAAAATTGTTATCGGCTACTAATGGCGGCCAGCCGCGTTCGATTCAGCCCACAAAGTTGCCGACACCGCCACGGATGCGGCCGAAGCTGGCCAGGGTGTGAGGGTAAAAACGAGCGAAGTCGCTGGCTCTGAATAGTTGAGGGCGATATCGAAGTTTCCAGTTCCGTTTCGCGTGGGCGACACAGTCACCGTCACTGCATTTTCGCCGGTGGTGACGACAATCGTTGCCGTTCCCACGCCAATCTGGTTCGTCTCTTTCTCTGAATCGAAGGCTGCGACAACCACGGTCCAGGTACCGGTGGAGACAACGATGGACGTCGAGCCTGTGCTATTCAGTGTGGTTACCGGCTTGGCCGAAGCGCCTTCGCGGGTCAAAGTGGCGCTATAGTGGTGCACAGCCGGAAGTTGACTCAGGAGGGTGCGCGAAGGACGGGCCACCGTGAGCACAAGCGTAGCGTCAAAGACGGAAGTGATCACTTGCGCGCACGAAGCGAATAGAAACAGGGCCGCAACAGCCAGAAGAACAAACTTCTTCATTCCTTTATCCCCGTAGCCACCGTGGGAACAACATACACATTTGTCACCCAGAACTGCTGGGAGTAATACTGGCCACCCTTCCCAACCACCAGCAGAAAAGTCGAGGTGCCAGCGGGCAGTTCTACTTGGCCCGGGCCGGAGAGCACGCACTCTGCCACAGAACAAACCGGAGTTTCCACGTTATTGAGGTACCACGCATAGCTGTCGAACTCGGTGGTCACTTTAAGGCTTAACAATGAGTCACTGGAGGAATCAAATACCACCAGGTTACTCTCTGAGTTCACGCTGACGTTGGTGGTGGTGCGGTTGATTGCCAAAACCGGTTGCTGGGGGTCAGCGAAGTTCACGGTCACCACAACGCTATTCGCGTTTTTCAGGGCAATGTCGACCACGTTGGGCTGGCCCGCCACAAGAGTGACCACGGTGGAACCGGTCAAAATGCGCTCACGCGTAGCATCCATTGCGTTGACAGTGATGGCCCATTCACCGGGCACCAACCCCGTCACGTCGGCCTGAGTGGTGGTTTTGGTGTAATCCGCCTGAAGCACGGCTCCAGCCGGGCCACTGCCCACGACTTCCCAAGAGGCCAAATCGGCAAGAGTAAACCCGGAAGCAGCAGAAAGTTGGCGTGGGAATTTTACGTGTACAGAAAGGCCCCCCGCGGGCGCCCCCAAAGGAAGCACACAGGAAGAGAACGTTAGGGTCCCAATCAGCAGGGCCGCAAACAGCATCGGATTGAACCGGTTCATGTCATACCCACTGAGAAAATATAGCCCAAGTTTCTCCCTTTTTCTAGTGGATTAGGGCGAAACCCTGTCATCGGCTACCCAGCGGGCATACAGCACGGTATCACCGGCGAGCAAAACCTCACCGGCGAGGTCGGGGCCGGTTGCAACGGGGCTGGTGTTCCAGCCGGCAAACTGATAACCCTCGCGCACCAAGGTAACTGTGGAGGCCACAAAGGCTACGCGGCCAGGGAAGGCTCGGGGTTTTGACACCAACCCGTTGCCGCCGTTGGCCTGATAGCTCAAAGTGGGGGCCGGAGCTTGGGGCAACGTGCATCCCGCCAACATCAAAGCCGTGTAAGAAACCAGCAAGAGCCTGCGAACGAAGTCCAACATCTTCACCCCCCCAAACCTGACTATAACCCGAAACTAACAAAAACTGTCGATGCTGTTTTTTCCGGGTGTTTTTGTTCGTGCAATCTGGCCTGCTTCGCACTACGCTTGAAGTATGACCCTCGCGGCAAAAACTTTGGCCGTGGTGCTCGATACCTTTCAAAAAAAGGAAGGAATTTGGAAGTGCACCACGCGCATTTCGTACTCCCAGCTCTATAAGTCGCTTGAGAGCTCGTTGGTCTGCTTTGCCGAATGGGACCCCCAACGGGGCCTCTATTACCTGGACTTTTCCGGGCTCGAGGACGATGAACCCACGACCGACCTGTTGATGCTCGACTTTTCCGGTGTGCAGGGTAACGACCATTTTCGTTTCGAATGGACCGCGGCCGGGAGGCTCGGCGGGGTGGAGCTGCAGACCCATGTGGCGGGACCCCTTCCCTTTGTCCCTGAAATTGAGGAATGGATAGAACCAGACTTTGAAGACCGTTCCCCGCCCCTCACGCTAGAGGCCTGGCAGAGCTATCTGTCGCAACTTGTCCCCCTGACTCCCCCCCTTGTGAGGTGAAGATGGAACTTTCCAAAGTCTTCCCCACCGAAGTGATTGCCTGGTTGCTCCACTATGGGCTGTTCCTCGCGGTGTGCTTTTTCGTGGGTTTGGTGACTCTGTTGCTGTTCCGGCCGTTCTGGCTTTGGTTTACCGGCCAGAGTGAAGCCCTCGAACGGCTTCGCAAGCTCACCGAAGTGCAAGCTAAAGTGCTCTTTGAGCTGGAGATGCTCAACAAAACCCTCTCGATTCCCCTCAAAAAGTCTGCAGGCCCGAAGCAGGAAGCCCCCAAGGAAACACCCGTGGATACCGGAGAGTTCCTCAAGGCTCTCGAGAAGACCCGGGGGCGCCTACGCGACAACGAATAGGGGTTGTTTCCTTTTTAGGGCGTTTGTTATACTCAGGCGCACTATGAGTGCCCTCTCCACCCAAGACCCCGCCCTGTTTGCAATGATAAGTGCTGAAGAAGCCTACCAAAAGTCGACAATACGGCTGATCGCCAGCGAAAACTACTCGTCGAAGGCCGTGCTCGAGGCCTCTGGCTCGGTATTCGCCAACAAGTACTCCGAAGGTTATGCCGGTGCGCGCTACTACCAAGGCCAAGTCAACTGCGACGCCGTGGAACTGCTGGCCATCGAACGTGCCAAAAAGCTCTTTGGGGCCGAGCACGTGAACGTTCAGCCCTATTCCGGCTCGCCGGCCAACCTAGCGGTGTACTTTGCCTTCTGCCAACCGGGCGACACCATTCTGGGGCTCAACCTGAGTCATGGTGGTCACCTCACTCACGGCAACAAGGCAAGCCTCACTGGCAAATGGCTCAAAGGGGTGCACTATTCCCTCGATGAAAAGACCGGACTGATCAATTACGACGAAGTTCGCAGCCTGGCCCTTGAGCACAAACCCAAGCTTCTCATCGCCGGACACTCGGCCTACCCCCGCCAGCTCGATTTCGCCCGCTTCCGCGCCATTGCCGATGAGTGCGGGGCGCTTTTGTTTGTGGATATGGCACATATCTCGGGCTTGGTGGCCGGGGGAGCGCATCCGAGCCCCATCCCTTATGCCGATGTGGTGACCACTACCACCCACAAAACCTTGCGCGGGCCGCGCGGAGCCATGATTCTGTGCAAAGAAGTGCACGCCAAGGCCATCGACAAAGCGGTGTTTCCTGGTTTGCAGGGCGGGCCGCATAATGCCACCACCGCTGCCCTCGCGGTGGCCCTCAAAGAGGCCCTCGACCCGAGCTTTCGCACCTATGCGGCCAACGTTGTTGCCAACGCCAAAACTCTTGCGGCGGCGCTCACCAAACGGGGTTTCAACCTGATTTCCGGCGGTACCGACAACCACCTGATGCTCATTGACCTCAACAGCAAGGGCGTCAGCGGCAAAATTGCGGCCACCGCGCTCGAAAAGGCCGGAATCGTGCTCAATTACAACACCGTGCCGGGTGAAACCCGAAAGGCCAGCGACCCAAGCGGCATACGGCTAGGTACCCCTGCAGTTACCAGTCGTGGTTTTGGTGCCCCTGAAATGGAAAAAATAGCCACTTGGATAGACCGCGCGCTGAAGGCCGCCGAGGACGAAGCCGAATTGGGCAAAATTAATGACGAAGTGGCGGCCCTTTGCGCCAAGTTCCCCGTCCCCGGGCTCGACTGATTTCCGACCAACCATAAAAAAGGCCGCCCCAGCAGGGCGGCCTTTTTCTTGTTCGGAGAACTCTTTACAGGGTCAGATCGAAAACGATGCGGCCTTCTCGGCCGTGATAGGTCTCAAGGTCCTGCGCATCTTGGCCACCGTTAGCCAGGAGAATCTTGTAGGACTCTCCTCCCATCAGCACAGGGTCCTTCGGATTACCGGTGCTCAGAGGCATGGTAAAGCTGATGGTGGTAGCTCCGTCGGCGAACTTTCCATCACGCGCCGTGAGCGAATCCTTGCCCCCCACTTTTTCTTGCGGGCCGTGTCGATTCCCCTCGTAGCCGAAGTGGTCTACCACGGTGGCTTTACCGTCGAGCACAAAGCCTAGAATGATGTGGCTTCCCTCCATCATTCCTGTCTTACCAAAGCCGATGCCCACCCAACCGTTGGTCGCAAAGGCCAGCCGCACATCGATGACGTTGTCGTGAATCTTCCAGTCGAGCGTGTAGCCCTCTCGAACCACCTGCTTAAACCCGTCGGCGGTGGTCGTAGGCGCGGCGCCAGCAGCGGCGGGCGCAGAGGAGGCGGCTTTCGCTCCGCCACCGAACACGATGTCGCCACCGTAGTATCCGAGGCCACTCACCAGCAAGGTGCCAAGCAACGTGAACACCAGCGGAATGAGCGGCTGCTCTTTACCTTTCTTGAACAGCAGAATGTTGCCTAAGAGAGCCAGGAACAGGATACCCGCCAAAATGAGTTTGACGTTGATTTCCATCATCTTGGTGGAGCCACCATAGAAGTGAGTCCAGTCGATGATACCAACGGCCACTGTGGGGAACCAGAAAATGAACCCTACGACGGTTAGTTGTCGGCTTGTCTTGAAAAACTCAGGTTTCTTTAAGAAAAATGCCACCGCCGCAAACAAGAAGGAGGCGATGACCGGACCCACTACCATGGTGATGAGTACGGGATGCAGGGGATGCGCGAATCCGGCCAAAGCCAGCACATCATAAAACAATTGATCCACTCAGGACCTCCCACAGGAAGATTGCCGACCCAAAAGGCCGTTCATCGAAAATAAAACACACGCATACACTTGTCAAGGATGGAGATACAACACCAAGAACACCAGAGGCAGATACAGGACAGAAGCCCGAAGCAGGTGGCGGGCATGAAGAACCTCGCGGGTGCGTACCGCGCGGATACCAAACACGAGGAAGAATACTCCCAGGCCGCAGGCCAGTACCGAGGTTATCCAGCTCCCTACGCCGATGAGAGCAGGCACCAAGCCCAAGGCTATCAGGGCAAGGGTGGGCACAACCACCTGCCAGGCGACGTGAAAGCCTTTCACATCCACCACGGGAAGAACTTTGATTTCGGCCTTCGCATAGTCTTCGCGGTACATCATCTCGATGGAGAGAAAATGCGGAAACTGCCACAAAAAGAGCACCCCGAAGAGCACCCAGGCATAGAGGTCGAGGGTTCCGGTGGCTATGGCCCAACCGGCCAGAGGGGGAGCCGCCCCGGGCAGGGCACCGAGGGCGGTGTGGTAAGCGGTCTTGTACTTCAGGGGCGTGTAGACCAGCAGATAACTCAAGGCCACCAACAGCGAAATGATGCCGGTGAGCCAGTTGCCCCACCAAGCGCTTATTTCAATTCCCAGCACTGTAAACGCCATCCCAAACCAGAACGCCACCGCTTCGGGGATTTTCCCCGAGGGAATAGGGCGTCGTGCGGTACGTGCCATCAATTTGTCTGGCACCCGCTCCATCCATTGGTTAAGGGAGAAAATGCCCGTACCGAGGGCACCGACGCTGGCAAATACAACGAAGAAACTCCACCAGGCAAAGTTGCTGCCCGCCGCGATTGCGTAACTGGCCAAGGCGACAATCAATAGCAACGTGGTGATGCGCGGCTTGGCCAACTCAACGTAACCGGCCACCTCGGTGCGAAAACTCATTCGGTTCCTCCGGAGCGTCAAGATAACAGAAATGAACACCGTTGCCCAGTCAGAGAAATTAAACTAGCTTTAAGGTATGCCGTTCAAAGAGCCTGTCGATGCCATTGTGAAGTCCATCCTTGACTCGTACGCCGAAGTGGGTGGTATCAACCACCTTGAAGGCAACAACTTGCCTTCGATGGAGGCGGTACAGATTCTGCTGCGCGACTTGCAGAGTCTGGTCTTCCCCGGCTTTTACGAAACTCTAGCAATAGACAGCAAAGAGCTCCCGTACGCCACGGCAGAGCACGTGTTCCGCGTGGCCAAGGGGCTCATCGGCGAGGTGAACAAGGCACTTTGTTTCGGAGGCCAGCCCGGGGACTGCAACAATGCCGAAGCTCCGGTATTTTTTCTGCTGAAGGAAATCCCTTCCATCCGCAAGGCCATGCAGGAAGACGTAGCCGCCATGCTCGAAGGCGACCCGGCGGCCCGGTCGGGCGAGGAGATCATTCTCGCCTACCCCGGCATTGAAGCCATTTTGGTGCACCGGATTGCCCATGTGCTTTACCAGCAAGGGGTTCCCTTAATTCCGCGCATGATGAGCGAGCTAGTTCACCGCAAAACCGGTATTGACATCCATCCGGGCGCGGTCATCGGCAAGCGTTTTTACATCGATCACGGCACCGGCATTGTGGTGGGAGAAACCTGCGTCATTGGAGATGATGTGAAACTCTACCAGGGCGTCACCCTCGGGGCCCTGTCGGTGAGAAAAAAAGAGGCCCGCAAAAAGCGGCACCCGACCATCGGAGATAAAGTGACCATCTACGCGGGGGCCACTATCTTGGGAGGTGATACGGTCATAGGTCGCCTGAGCACCATAGGCGGCAACGTGTGGATTACCGAGTCGGTGCCTCCTGCCTCGATTATTTTGAACAAACCTCAGGAGCACCTGGTGGCTGAGCGCGAGTTCCCGGTGCCCAACTACTCCATTTAGGGGCATAAGCTAGCGTCTGCTCGCCGGCACCCCTAGCTCTGCCAAGGCGTCGACGACGGCCTCGAGTTCGGCGTCGGTGGTAGCACGGGTACCAGCGTGCAAGGGGTCGAGGACGGCCCCGGGACGATACCCCTGTACCCAAAAAGTCACGCCGGCTTCTGAAACTGCCTTTCGGACAAAACTGGCCAACTCGCCTAAGTCCTCGAGCCGGTTGAGCCCAGGCACCCAAGTGAGGCGAACTTCGCTGCGCCCCGGCCAGCGTTCGGCCAGCAGTTGAAGGCTCGAGGCCAAAACCGGAGAGGCTACCGGAAGACCCGCCGAAAGAGCATAGCGGGAAGGGGCGTTTTTGAGGTCCATGGCCACGTAGTCAATTTGCGCAGCATCCAAGCGCTCCAGCCTTTGGGGAAAGGTGCCATTGGTGTCGAGTTTCAGCTGATACCCCCGAGCCCGAATCTCGGACACCAAGGTTTCGAAGTGGGGGTGGAACAAAGGCTCACCGCCGGTAAGCACCACCCCCTGAAGAACACCCTTGCGCTTGGTCAGAAACTCCAAGACCTCCTGGAGGGAAACCAGAGTGGTCTCCCACGGGGCGTGCACCAGCCCCGGATTCTGGCACCACGGACAACGCAGGTTGCAGCCAGGGGTAAACACAACGGCGGCCACCAGAGAGGGGAAATCGAGAAGCGTGGTTTTGACCAGTCCAAAGGTGGAAGGAAGCACCTGACCATCATGCGTTTTTTTGCTACCTTATGCCATCGGAGGCGCTATGACCGACCAAGAGCGACTGGAGAAGCTGGAGACCCGAAACGCCTACCAAGACGACATCATCGGTCAACTAAGCGAACAGATTTACGGGCACCAGAAACAGCTCGACAGGCTCGAGAACCTGGTAGAAACGCTCGGGCAGAAGCTACGAACTCTGGCCACCGGCGAGCAGGCTCCGCTGCCGGAGCACGAGCGCCCACCCCACTATTGAGCCCTCCCCTGGTCAGACGGCGGCCGCAGCCCGAGGAAATCGCGGCCCTGCACGCGATGAAGACCCGAGCGTTGCGCTTCTTCCACCGGTTCTACGGGGGTACCCAACTGCTCTTGGAGCCAAAGAGCCACCCGGGGGCGGCAGAACTTGCCCTGGCACCAACCCATGCCCGCCCGCGTGCGCCGTTTCAGTCCATCTACCGTGCAAACAGGGACTCCCCGCGAAAACGCCTCAGCGAGATCGCATTCGCGCACTTGCTCGCAGCGGCACACCATCCGCTCGGGGTTTCCCGGCTCCAGCTTGGTCAGTGATTCTGCCTGTGCAAAACTCAGCGGTGCTGGCCGGCGGGATAGGTGCACTGGAAGAGCCCGTCGTGTGGGGTCAAAGCGGGACCGGGGAAACAGACTCAAACCCACTTGAGCAAGATTCGTCACCAGAAGTTCGGCCAGCGCCGGTGAGGCCGTGAGGCCCGGGCTCTGAATACCCACCGCGCGCAGCCAGCCCTGGTGGGTTTGCGAGTTGGCCGGGCCCACGAGGAAATCGCCCCCGGGCGCCATCGACCTTACCCCCGTAAAGCTGCGGATGGCCTTCTTGAGGTCGATGCCGCTCACCACCCGGTTGGCCTGTTCCACGATGGCCCGCAGGCGGTCGGTGTGGGTGTGGCGCCCTGAGTCTTCGTTGCGGGCATCGGGCCCTACAAGGAGGTTGCCCTGGTAGGTGGGCCCCACCAGAACCCCTTTGCCCAGTGGACCCGGAAGTTGAAAAAGCACCGAGTTCACCAAGCTGCCGGTGCCCTGCGCAAACACGAGGTATTCCCCCGAGCGGGGAGTCAGTGCGGAGTCGTAAAGACCAGCAAGAGCGTCCAGGTGCCCCCCGCCCAAGCCCGCACAATTGACCACGAAGCGGGTGTTGTAACTGTCTTTGGGCGTCGAGAGCCTCCAGGCTCCCGGTTCGGGCCTTGCCACGGCGGTAACAGGCTGGTTCAACTTCACCTCAACCCCATGGGCCATGGCATTTTCCAAAGCCGCCAGTGCTAGGTCCCAAGGACTGCAAACCCCCGCTCCCGCGCACCAGAGGGCACCCTCGACCTCGGGATTCACCGCCGGCTCGTGGGCGCGCACCTGTTGGCCACTCCAGAGTTCCAGATCGGTGACACCGTTGGCCAAGCCCTTTTCGTAGAGCGCTTGGAGCCTTTCGCCACTGCCGGAAAAGCCCAAAACAAGACTACCAGTGGTCCGGAACCCAAAATTGAGTTCGGCCTCGAGGCTGGCGAACTTCCTGCGGCCAAGAACACAGAGCCTGCCCTTGAGGGTGTCGGAGCCTTCGGCAAAACCACCGTGCACGATGGCGGAGTTGGCCTTGGTGGCTCCCATAGCCGCGTCAGCTTCGGCCTCGAGCACCAGTACCTTCAATTCGTAGCGAGCCAGTTCCCGGGCGGTAAGAGCTCCCACCACCCCGGCACCCACAACAACGACGTCGTAGTTCACTTGCCTTGCGCCACGGTCATGAGCTTTCTTCGGGCGGATCGACCCAACCCAGACTTTTTTCCACGGCCTTTTTCCAGCCGGAATACAGGGCCGCACGGGTGGAGGCCTCGATGCGGGGCTCCCAACGGCGGTCGATGGCCCATTGGGTGCGCAGTTCGGCCTTGTTTTTCCAAAACCAAGTGGCAAGGCCCGCTGCGTAGGCCGCCCCCAGCGCGGTGGTTTCGGCAACGACCGGCCGGATGACCCGCTCGCCGAGGATGTCGGCCTGAAACTGCAAGAGCAGATTGTTGGCCGTCATGCCGCCGTCAACCTTGAGCGCAGGAATTTTGCCGCCGAAATCGCGTTCCATGGCCTCGAGCACGTCGCGCGTCTGGTAGGCCACGGCCTCGAGCGCAGAGCGGGCAATGTGGGCCTTGGTTGCAAACCTTGTGAGGCCAACCACGGCTCCCCGGGCATCGGGACGCCAGTAGGGCGCAAAAAGCCCGCTGAAGGCCGGTACAAAGTACACTCCCCCGTTGTCGGTTACCGAGGCTGCGAGAGTTTCCACCTCGGCGCTTTCGCCTATGATTCCCAGGTTGTCGCGCAGCCACTGCACGGTCGCCCCGGCCATGGCCACGGAACCTTCGAGCCCGTACTGCGGAGCTTCGCCAGGCAGAAGGGCGCACACGGTAGTAAGCAGGCCGTTTTGCGAACGCACCATTTCGCTGCCTGTGTTCATCAATAAAAAACAACCGGTCCCGTAGGTGTTCTTTGTCTCGCCTTTTTCGAAGCAGGCCTGGCCGAAGAGGGCTGCCTGCTGATCGCCGATGGCCGAAGCAATCGGGAGGGGGTGTGGCAGAAGCGTGGCCTCGGCGTACACCTCGCTCGAGGATTTCACCTGCGGGAGCAACTGTGCCGGGATTCCGAACACCTCGAGCAGCCAGGGGTCCCACTGAAGAGTTTTCAGATCGAGCAGGAGAGTCCGGCTCGCGTTGGTGGCGTCGGTAACGTGCACCCCGCCGTTGGGGCCGCCCGAGAGCTTCCAGATCAGCCAGGTGTCGATGGTGCCAAACAAAAGCGCACCTTTCTCGGCGCGTTCCCGCACGCCGGGCACGTGGTCGAGAATCCAGCGGATTTTGGAGGCCGAAAAATAGGGTTGCACCGGCAGTCCAGTTTTTTCACGTATAGCCGGCCCGTGACGACGGTCGATGTCGCGGCAAAAGGCATCGGTACGCATGTCTTGCCACACGATGGCGTTGTACACGGGTTTGCCGGTGGTTTTGTCCCAGACGACGGTGGTTTCCCTCTGGTTGGTGATGCCCATGGCCACCACCTGCGAGGCCGAGATTCCCGACATGGCGTAGGCCCCGGCAATCACCTGCAGGGTCTTGGCCAAAATCTCTTCGGGGTCGTGCTCTACCCAGCCGGGCTGAGGGGTGATTTGCTGGTGTTCCACCTGGTCGAAACCTGCGGGAACTCCGGCGGCGTTAAACAACAGGAAGCGGGTGCTTGTGGTTCCCTGGTCGAGGGCTCCGATGTATTTTTCGCTCATGGTTCCATCCTACTACTTTTGGGTTTAGAATGGGAGAACAGAGGTTCAGTATGACATTTGAAGAAGCAGCACGGCCGTTTGACATTGCGGGAAGCACCGACCTCGGGCTTCTGGTGGTGCACGGCTTCACCAGTACACCGGGTTCGATGTTGGAACTCGCGCAAGCTTTGAACACTGCGGGAGGTTGGACGGCGGCCCTGCCCCTTCTGCCAGCCCACGGCACGGTGTGGACCGATCTGAACAAAGTGCGTTGGCAGGACTGGGAGGCCGCGGTGGAAGCCGCCTACCAGGCCCTTGCCAAACGGTGCAAGCGCGTTGCCGTGGTCGGACTTTCGCTTGGTGGCGCGCTCACGCTGAATCTGGCCACCAAACACCCGGAACTCGCCGGCTTGGTGCTCGTGAACCACCTGATTTTCTTCGACGACATCCGGGTGCCTTTTGCGCCCTTGATCCGGCTGCTTCTCCCGGGGGTTCCCGCCGTCGCCGGGGATATCAAGGCTCCCGGTGTGAAAGAGCCGGCCTACGCCATGACGCCCACCGGGGGAGTGGATGAATGCCGCAAGCTGGTCAACCAGCTCAAGCCTCAGGTAGCCGGCCTCAAAATGCCGGTGCTCATCTTTAAGAGTAAGGAAGACCACGTGGTTCCCCTGCGCTCGGCCACCTGGACTCTCGATCAGCTCGCTTCGCCCAAGAAAGAGCTCATTTGGCTCGACAACAGCTACCACGTCGCCACCATGGACTACGACCTGGGCCGCATCGCCCAAGAATCGGCGAAGTTTCTCCACAGCTTGTAACGCGTGCCGGGCTTTGTCAGGTTTCACCCTTTGACAGAGCCCGCGGTCGACCTCGAGTGGTTCGAGTTTCAGGCTAAGTAAACGGTTTTGCCCCCCACCACGGTGCGGACCACCTTGATGGCGGCGATAGCGGCGGGGTCAAGGGCCAAAAGGTCGTGGTCGAGCACGGCGAAGTCGGCGTACATACCGGCCTTGAGTCGCCCTTTCCAGTCCTCTTCCTTTTCGGCCCAGGCGCTTCCCACGGTGTAGGCCTCCAAGGCTTCGCGGGGGGTGATGCGTTCGGGGCCCGGGCGGGTGCTCACGCGGGCAATGGCCTCGAGCGGATTACAGCTCGGCTCGCCGGGGATATCGCTGCCAAAACTCAGGTCAACTCCGGCATCGAGGAGCGAGCGGTAGGGGTAGGCGCCCAGAGCACGCTCTTTTCCCACCAAGGCAAGGTCTTTTTCGGGGGTCGAGAGGGCCGAAGGCTGGGCACAAACTAGGATGCCGAGCGCACGAAGGGAGGCAATATCCTCGGGGCGTATTAACTGGGCGTGTTCCAAGCGCATACGCAAGGTCCGGAAGTGAGGGAACTCCTCCTGAACCTCTTTTGCGGCCTCGATGAAGTTGCTGATCACCCGGTCGCCGATGGCATGAAAAGCGCCTTGGCGGCCCGTCTTAGCCAAAAAGCGGAGGATGGGCACAATTTCTTCTTTGCTGTGCCCCTGCCCCCGGTTGTCGGGCTGGCCTTCGTACGGTTCATGGAGCGCCGCTGTGCGAGTGCTAAACGTTCCGTCGAGAAAGTACTTCCACGGCCCCTGGCGCACCCAATGCGCGTCGTAATTTCCCAGGGCCATCAGGATGCGGGCCTCGGGCTTGGTGGCGTAGGTCCAGCACGACACCCGGGCGGTCAGTCGTCCTTCGCGGCGCAACTTGGTGAACTGACGCACCATGGGCAAGTACCAGCTGTTGTCTTGGATGCTGGTGATGCCCAGCCTCGCAAACTCCGCCAGGGCACGCAAAACGCGCGGCTCGCGGACGCTGGCCTTACGAAACAGGTCGTCGAAGTGCCTATTGCCCATGGGGTTGTCGAACATCTCGCGGATTAATCCGGTGGGCTCTCCCGAGGCGTCGCGCTCAATTTCACCGGTGGGGTTGCGTTTTTGCAGGTTTTCCAGATCAATCTCGGCCAGTCCGGCTGAGTTCAACCACTGACCATGACCTCCAAATTGCGCCAGCAAGACAGGATTATTGGGGAAGGCGTCGTCGAGAAGCGATTTGTGTGGGTGAGGGCAAGCGGGGAGGTCCCAGTTGTACGCCACGATGAGCTCACCAGGAACAGGGGAGGGATAGGCGGCGCTGAGCTTGGCCACAATGGCCTCGGCATTAAGCCCTTCCAGCGTTACCGAGCCCAATTGATCGCCAAAAATCACCGCGTGCAGGTGGTTGTCGTTGAAGCCCGGCACCACGGTGAGGCCACCGAGGTCGATGCGAAGGGCGGCGGGCCCGGCTTTTTCCACGGCGCCACTCTCGTCTCCCACGTACAAAAGCTTCTGCCCACGGCTCACCATCGCAAAGGCCTCGGGGAGGAGGGGGTCGAGGGTGTGGATGCGGGCATTGGTCCAAACGGTATTTTGCATAAGAAAGAAGATACCATAAGGGGAAAGAAAAGAGGCTAGCCCTTGGGGGCTAGCCTCTGATGAACTGAGAGCCTTGAGAAGCTGCTTCGGCTACATCGTGAGCGAAGTGTGCACTACCGTTGCACTGTTGTAGGAACTTGGCAGGTTGAGTTCAACGGGAGGGGATCCGGAGGGAAGGGCATTCGTCGTGTAGTCGTAGTAGCCCGGTGGGCCGTTCAAGGGGTTGAAGAGCGATTTTTGGTAATTCCCACCGCCGTCGTACAGATCCACGAGGAAGTAGGCACCCGGAATGTAGGTGAGATTAACGCTAGGCGCCTGGGCTGTCTGGCCACTGCCAGGGTTAAAAACCTCACCGGCCGGGTAAACTTGGTTCGACGAAGGATCGTAATAGTAAACGTTACCCCGAGCATAGTTGGAGTTCCAGTTTCTCACCTCCACCTGAACCTGAAACGGCGCGTAGGGCTGATAGCCGCCTGGAGCCCCGACGATAAACGTCGTGGTCACCTCAGCGCTCGTGTTCCCAATCGTATAGCCGACAACCAGGTCGTAGACTCCATTGGTGAACGTGATGTTTGTGCCGGCGAGCGCGATGAAAACCCCGTGGGGATCGTAACCGGTGATGTCGCCGCTAACCGTTGCACCTCCGATTAAACTCAGACTGTAGCTGATGCTGGTGATGGCCGGCAGCTGCGAGTTATCAAACGGGTACATCCTTTGCAGGCTGAAAAACTCGAGCTTTGAATTGAGATCGACTACGGGTGGTTGGCCTATCCAGGCGCTGTTCGAAGTGTTTGTGTCTCCCGGTTTGGCAAAGAGGAAATACAAGCCTTGTTCAGCCTTGCTGTTTCCTGAAAGTGAACCGTGCACGGTGCCCGTCACGTCGCTGCTCTGAAAGATCGGCTTGCCGTTGACAAAGATCTGCGTCGAACCTTCCCAGTCTTTGTTCGGGTAGCCCTGTGCGTCGGCGATGTAGGCAACCAATTTATATTCGCGGGTAGGGTCGAGCGTGAAAGAGCGTTGAATCGCATGGCCGGAGTCGAGACGGATCAGTTCGGACTTGACGATGGTGTAAGGGTCCGGAACCTTGAGTCCGTTGACCATTGAAAGCGGAACCAGAGCAACAATCACGTTACCCGAAAGTTTGGAATCAACATTCAAGTCCACAGTCAGCGAACCGGAGGCCAGTTTTCCTCCTTTGGCAAACTCTGGGTAAAAACTCTCCAACACGGCATCGCAACTGGTCAAAAAGAAGGCCATCAGCACGGAAAGGACGGCAAGAGACTGAAACTTCATGGTAGGTGTTTTCATTTTTATCTCCTTACAGGTACAAGACAAAAACCGCGCCAAAGGCAGCATTTCTTAAGAGTTGCCCACTAGCGATACGCCGGATCTTGGAATCCTCAGAAATCAAGCCACCGAGCACATACCCTGAGGTTTCCAGCGACGGCTGTATCGAGTACATAGCAATCTCCAAGCCCAAGTTGTGGTTGAACTTCATACCCACCGTAGCCTTGATATTGGCCCCGAGATCCGTGTTGATCCCAGCGAACAGGGGTTTGTCTTCTGGTTTATCCATGTGGTAGATGTAGAGGCTATTGCCGCCAACTTGGACGCCCAAGATGATGAAATCGAAGAGGGCAAACTTGATGCCCACATCGATCATGTTGACCATGCCCGGCCGGTAGATCCCCTGAACGACCGAAAGGTTTCCGGTCTTGGGGTCAAAAGTGAACCTACCGGTCATCTGTTGGACACTGGCCGGTGGAAGCACAATCGAGTCCAGCGAAAAGTTCACAAAGTTCAGCCAATTGTAGGCCAAGCGCAACGCGTACAAGTTGTTGTCTTGGGTGCTGTTGACCGCTGCAGCGTCGTTCTTTTCCGCTGCAACGGCTACACCCATCCCGAGCTCAAACTCGTCCGACCACGCCGTTGAAGCGAGCAAAATCAGGCTCGCCAACAGTAGGATTAATCTCCTCATACTCTCCTCCTCAACATTTTTCGTCAATTTATCGCGCCACGAAATTTTTTCAACTTCCGAGTCGACAAAACTGCTCGGGGGGGTCAAGATAGCGCCATGGTCAGGTTGGAGCGCATTGTCAGCAGGTTGAGCCAGCGAGTACCGGTATTGGAATCGACCTTCGATGCCCTCTACCCGCACGACCTTTACGACCTGAGCCGAACCCATTGGACACCGGTACCTGTGGCTCTTGAGGCCGCCCGCATGCTAGTTACCGAACCCGGGTTCAGAGTGCTCGATGTTGGCTCGGGCTGTGGGAAGTTCTGCCTGATCGCTGCTCTTGCCAGCGAGGGCGTTTTTACGGGTATTGAGCTGCGGCCACGACTGGACGAAGAGGCACGACGGGCCAAGGGTTTGCTTTCTGGCCACACCGAGGCCATGAACCGGGTCGAGTTCTTCTGTGGCGACATGCAGGCACTAGATTGGGGTCTTTTCGATGGCTTCTACTTCTATAACCCCTTTTACGAGAACCTTTTAGAGGACACGCCTCGCGAAAGGCAGATCATCGACCATGAGATCGAACTCGGAAGTGGGCACTACTTTGACTTGACCCGGGTGGTGCGCCGCAAGCTCGAGGAAGCGAAAGCCGGAACCCGCGTCGTGAGCTATCACGGCATTGGGATTCCTCTCCCCGTAGGTTGGCACCGCCAGGAGACACGTTCCATTGGCTCGGGGGACTTGGAGCTGTGGATCAAGCGGTAGTAGATTTAGTCATGCGCTATTTCAGCCGGGTTGCTGTGCCCGATTCCGACGATTTTTGTCTGGTGCTGCTCGCCACACTGCCGCAGCCTTCCGTGTGCACTTCGCTCGGCCAACTTTGGTGGCCACGGAAAGTTCTTCCACCGGTGGCTCTGGTGCGTGAGTTTTTTCTTGGCGAAAGCGCTGACAAGCGCGCGAGATGGGTTCTGGTGGTGTCCGAACGTCCTGAGGGTAGTGAAGTGCAGCCCTTGCGGTCGGTGTTAGCCCAAGCAGACGCGTTGGACTCAGGCGCTTTGGCACGCGCCGTCGAATATGCCCATTGGCTGGAAATTCACCAGTTTTGTGGCACCTGCGGCCGACCGACCGAACGCCGTTTCACGGAGTTCGCCCTGACCTGCCCCGGCTGTGGAGCGGAAATCTACCCCCGCATCAGCCCTTGTGTCATCATGCTGGTGCATCGTGGCGACGAGATTCTTTTGGCCCGCCACGCTCGGTCTCCCTCTGCTGTGTTTAGCTGCTTGGCCGGATACGTGGAAGCCGGAGAAACCCTCGAAGCAACGGTGGTGCGTGAGGTGCAGGAGGAAGTGGGTGTCTTGGTGGGAGCTCCCGTTTATGTGGAAAGCCAACCGTGGCCTTTTCCCAGCCAGTTGATGGCTGGGTTTTTCGCACCTTGGAAGAACGGAGAGCCCCTTCCCGACGGCCAAGAGATTCTCGAAGCCCGGTGGTTTCGCCGCGACGCCCTTCCAGACATGCCGCCCGCGCTGAGTCTAGCCAGGCGGCTGATCCGGCGTTTTTATCACGATGACTCCCTCTAGGTGAGGGCAGAGGAGAGACTATGACCATTCCCGAACGACTGGCCGCCCTGCGCCGAGAAATGCATTCCCGCGGTCTGGCTGCGTGGGTGGTAACAAGTACCGATCCGCACGACAGTGAATACACCCCCGCGCGGTGGGAAACACGCGCCTACATCAGTGGTTTTACGGGCTCCTGGGGTCTGGTGGTCGTCACCGCCGAGGCAGCGGCCCTATGGACCGATGGGAGGTATTTCTTGCAGGCAGAAGCTGAGCTTATGGGCTCGGGTCTGGTGCTCATGAAAGAGGCGCAACCGGAGACTCCTACTCCGATGGAATGGCTCAAGGGCCAGTTGCACCGGGGCTCGGTGGTGGGTGCGGACGCCCAGACCCTCATGCACACGCGGCTGGAAACCTGGCGGTCAGAACTCGCGCCCGCGGGCATCAGTTTCAAGGCAACCAACGATGCCCTCGACGCCTTCTGGACCGACCGACCCGGGCTGCCGGCCGAGCCGGTGCTCAATTACGAGCGGTTTGTTACCGGTCTGGTGCCACGGGCCACCAAGCTTGCGGCGCTTCGACAGAGTTTGGTGAGCCGCGGCGCCGGTGCCTACCTAGTAACAGCCCTCGACGAGATAGCGTGGCTCCTCAACCTGCGAGGTAACGACATCGCCTACAACCCGGTGTTTTTGGCCTGGCTGTGGGTCGAAGCCGACCGTTGCATCCTTTTCACGGATGCTTCACGGTTGCACGAGGGAGTGGCTCTGGCCCTCGCCGAAGACGGGGTGACCCTCAAGGCCTACCAGGATCTGTACGATCATCCCCCTGTGGCAGAGGCGGCTCCCAAAACTCTTGTAACTCCAGAGCGAACCAACGAGGCCTTGCACCACCTGCTGACAGAGAAGCTCCCTGCAGGCAACCTGATCCATGCCGCCTCCCTTGTGGCCCGCCCCAAGGCCCTCAAGAGCCCCGGGGAACTTAAACTCATCCGCCAAGCGCACTTAAAGGACGGGGTTGCACTGGTTCAGTTTCTTGCTTGGTTCCACCAAACCGTGAGCTTGGGGCGTAGCCGGGAAACCGAGGCCACCGTCAGCAATAAACTTTTGGAGTTCCGCAAGGCTCAGGCGGGGTTCCGTGGTGAGAGTTTCACCCCGATTCCCGGCTTCCGTGAGAATGGGGCCATCATCCATTTTCACCTGACATCGGGCCAAGAGAAGCCAGTGAGCGCCCAAGGGCTGTTCTTGATCGACACGGGGGCGCAATACACCGAGGGCACTACAGACCTGACCCGGACGTTGCTGGTTGGCCCCGCAATGCCCGAGGAAGTGGAAGATTACACCCTGGTCCTCAAGGCGCATGTGCAAATGGCCCTTACGCCTTTTCCTGCCGGCACAAGGGGCTACAGCATTGACGCGATGGCTCGTCGTGTTCTGTGGAAATCGCTGAGGAACTATGGGCATGGAACAGGTCACGGCGTGGGGCAATACCTCTCGGTGCATGAAGGGCCGCCACGCCTCAATGCTGAACCGATCAATGTGGTACTCGAACCCGGCATGCTCTTGTCGAACGAACCAGGACTCTACCGGGTGGGCCATTATGGTATCCGTCTCGAAAACCTCGTCATTGTGACGCCCTTTGGGAAGTCAGAGTTCGGCACTTTCCTCGGTTGGGAAACCGTGAGCCTGTGCCCCTTTGAACGGCCACTGATCGATGTATCCCGACTCGAGTCGGACGAGCGGGCTTGGGTGGATGCCTACCATGCCCAGGTGCTCGAAAAACTTGGGCCTTTGGTAGATCCCAGCACTAGGTCGTGGCTCGAAGAGGCCTGCCTCCCTCTGTAGACCCTCAGTAAGGCCTCGCTCACAAATTGTGGACAAGTGAATTGACTGGGCGTATCCTAAGAGGATGATAACCGAGAGCGTCCCGGTGCCAGAACTGCTGAAACTCGACAATCAGCTCTGCTTTTCGATTTATGCAGCTTCTCGAGCCATCACCAGGGCTTACAGGCCCATTCTGGACGAGTTCGGCCTTACCTATCCTCAGTATCTGGTCCTCCTCATTCTGTGGGAACAAGACGGCTTGGCGGTCAACGAGATAGGTTCATTGCTGTACCTAGACTCGGGGACCCTCACTCCGCTGCTCAAACGCATGGAGAGCGCGGGGTTTATCGAGCGTCGCCGGGGAAAGCTCGACGAAAGGACAACAGAGATTCATTTGGCTTTGAAAGGTGAATCTCTCAGACGCCAAGCCATTCGAATCCCCGAGAGTTTTGTTCACGATTCCCGCCTCGAGCTTAGCGAAGCTATGCAAACTAAATCTATGGTGGACAGAATCTTGCGGAAGATGCTGGAATGCAACAACAACATGACTTAGTCTAACAATCAGGTGAGGAGGAGCTTAATGGCAGCAAAAACTGCGTTGATTGCCGGAGGGACCGGTGGCTTGGGAGAGGGAATTGTCAGGGTTCTGTTGGAAGGCGGTTGGAACGTGTGGGTTCCTACGCGAGAAGCGGAAGCCGGTGACCGGTTGGCGTCCCGTTTGGCTGCCGTTGCCGAAGACCGCCTCCACGTTTTCAAAGCAGACCTTTCGGTACCTGCGGAGTTAGAGGCTCTGCGCCATCAGGTGATCTCAGTTCATAAGGCCTTAGATCTGGTGGTGGTTTCGGTAGGAAGCTCCTACTACGGATACAGTCTTCACAAGATTGATCTGGTCGCCTGGAACAAGCTCCTGAGCGAAAACTTGGCCACCCATTTTCATTTGCAGCAAAGTTTCCTAAGCCAGCTCCATGCCCAGAACAGTGGCACCTACATCACTTTAACCGGCCCTGAGGCCGATTTTGCCCACCCTGAAACGGGCCTGATGTCGATCATGGCAGCGGCGCAGAAGATGATGGCGCGGGTGGAGGCCCTCGAATGCTCGGGCACTAATGTCAAAGTGTATTCGGTGACTTCCAAGACCCCCATCGCAACCCGCGCCCGAGGCGAACAAATTGCTTCCGACTGGTTGACTCCGGGAGAGCTCGCCAAGTATGTGAAGTCGCTCTACGACGGTACGGTTCCCGGACTCCAAGACCCCATGCATGTGATTGAATCGCGAGATCAGTTGCGCAAACTGCTCAAGCTCAAATAAAAAAAAGCCGCCGGCCCCCTCAACTGGGAGCCGGCGGCAACGCGCTGCAGAGTCTTTATTGGGGAATCTTACCCACGACGCCGGCCACAAACCAGTTCATGCCCAACACGTCTCCGATGGCCAGTGAGGCGCCGGAGGCAACCTTCTCGGCACCCGACTGGTCCTTGAGAGGACCGGCGAACACATCGAGCTCGCCCTTGATGATTTTGTCCTGCGCGGAAGCAACCAAAGCTTTCACATCCGCGGGAATACTTTCGCCTAGCGGTGCCAGACTCACGGTACCATCGGCCATGTCGCCCAAATACTGCTCTGTCTTCCAGCTACCATTCTTGACGGCCGTTACAGCCTTCACGTAGAAGGGGCCCCAGTTCCAAACGGCATTGGTGAGGTAGGCTTTGGGGGCATACTTCGTCATATCGCTGTCGTTTCCCCCAGCCATGGCTCCCCGTTCGGCAGCCACCTGCAAGGTTGCCGGAGAATCTTGGTAAGCCAATAGCACGTCGGCACCTTTGTCGAGGACGCTGATAGCAGCCTGGCGCTCCTGGGCAGGGTCAAACCAGGTGTTGGTCCAAACCACGCTCACCGAGACTTTCGGGTTGACGCTTTGGGCGCCCAAAGTGAAGGCGTTAATGTTGTAGATCACCTCAGGGATTGGGAACGCACCCACATAACCGAGAAGGTTCTTCTTGGTCATTTTGCCAGCAGCGATACCGGCAAGGTAACTGGCTTGGAAGTTCTTGCCGAAGTAGGTGCCCATGTTTTCCGCCGTCTTGTAGCCCGAGCAATGGAGGAATACGACTTTAGGAAACTTTTTGGCGACGTTGAGGGTGGGATCCATGTATCCGAAGCTCGTGGTGATGACCACCTCGTGGTTGGACGCTAGATCAGTGATCACCCGTTCGGCATCGGCGCCTTCGGGCACGTTTTCCACGGTGTCGGCCTTGAGGCCCATCGTGTCTTCCAGATATTTTCGTCCCTGGTCGTGCTGATAGGTGTACCCGCCGTCGCCTGGTGGGCCAATATAGACGAAGGCCACACGTGGGTTGGTGGCAGCGGTGGCCACGGGCTTGGATTCGCAGGACGCCAAGGCAAACAGCCCAGCAGCCAAGGTTAGGCCCAGAGTCAGTAGGCGAAGTTTCATTTTTCCTCCTCGAAGAGACAGAAATTCTTCCGAAGAATGGCAGATTTGTCGGCGTTGGGGAAGGCATATTTGGGTGACATTTCTGTTAACCTTGGATAGGATGCGCTGGGGGGTTTTATGGACGGTTTGCCTGCGGTTGAGTTCCACAATCTGGTGAAGCAGTTCGGCACCGTCTTGGCTAGCGACCACGTCAACTTAAGCTTGGCGAAGGGCGAGATTCATGCCCTCCTGGGCGAGAACGGCGCGGGAAAGAGTACCGTGATGTGTATGCTTTCGGGGGTGTATCGGCCCACGAGCGGCGAAATCCGCATGAACGGCACAGCGGTAAAAATCCATTCGCCCAAGGATGCGGCCAAACTCGGCATCGGCATGGTGTTTCAAAACTTCCGCCTCGTCCAAACTCTTACCGCGGCCGAAAACGTTGTGTTGGGTGACTCCAGTCCGTTTTGGCGCACCCGACGCTGGATGGAGCGCAAAACCAAGGAGATTGAGGCTTTGGCCCTCCGCGTGGGTCTTCCGTTTGCGGCCGGCCGCCCGGTGGCCAAGCTTTCGGTGGGCGAGCAACAGCGGGTAGAAATTGTCAAATGCCTGTACCGCGGCAACAGCGTTCTCATACTCGACGAACCGACGTCGGTGTTGACCCCCGCAGAGGCTGATCAGCTGTTTACCACCTTGAGAAAGCTCAAGTCCGAGGGAAAAACTATCATTCTTACCACCCACAAACTCAAGGAAGTGATGGCGGTGGCCGACCGCATCTCGGTGATGCGCAAGGGCCAAATGCTTGCCACGCTCGACCGGGCGCAAACTAGCGAGCGGGAGATAGCCCGCCTCATGGTAGGGCAAGACCGCTCCCCACCCAAAACACGGGTACCCCGCGAGCCTGGGGAGCCCCTGTTGATCATGGACAAAGTGACGGTTGTCTCCGACCGTGGACGCCACGCCCTCGATGAGGTTTCGCTGACGCTGAACACCGGCGAAATCGTGGGTATTGCCGGGGTAGCCGGCAACGGCCAAAAAGAGCTGGCCGAAGTGCTCGCTGGCCTGCATGTTTGGAAGAGCGGAACCATCACCTTCCGGGAGTTCCGCTGGAAGGGGCCCTCGGTACGCGGTTCGATCAAGCAGGGAATTGCCCACGTGCCCGAAGACCGCATGATCTCCGGGTTGGCTGGCGGCTTGGGTTCGGTCGACAACCTTTTGGTGAAAAGCTACCATAGCGACGAGCGCGCCAACCTTGGGTTTCTGCGCACAGCCCTCAACCGCCTGTGGAGTCAGGGGTTGGTGGAGCAATTCGACGTTCGGACGGCCCATTTGGACGCACCCGTGAAGCAGATGTCGGGCGGTAATCAGCAAAAACTCTTGTTCGCACGCGAAATCCACCAGCGTCCTCATCTTCTGATTGCCGTCCACCCTAGCCAGGGCCTCGACGTGGGAGCCACAGACGCCGTGCATAACCTCCTGCTCGGGCTTCGTGCTGAGGGGCGCAGCGTCCTGTTGATTAGTGAAGACCTCGATGAACTTCTGCTGCTGGCCGACCGCATCGTGGTACTTTTCGCCGGGCGGGTGATGGGGGAGATGACCCACGAGCGAGCCGACCGCGAGCAACTGGGAATGATGATGGCGGGCGTCACATGAACAAGTACCGGTTGGAACTCGACCCCTCGGGGCGGGAGTCGCCCTGGTGGGTCACCATCGTGGCGTTGCTTTTGGCTTTTTCGCTGGTAGCGGTTTTCATCCTGGCCACGGGAAAAAACGCGGCCACTGTATACGCCAAGATGCTCACAGGAGCCTTTGGCACCGAGTTCGGCCTCACCGAGACCCTGGTAAAGGCCATACCGCTTATGCTGTGCGGTCTGGGGGTGAGTCTGGCCTACCGCATTCAGGTTTGGAACATCGGCGCCGAGGGCCAGTTCGTGGCCGGAGCCATGGCCGCCACAGCCATCACCGTTTATTTGCCCGGTTTGCCCGCGTGGAGCGCCCTCCCCCTCATGGTGTTGGCCGGCATCGCCTCTGGTGCGCTTTGGGGCCTGTTTACGGCGCTACCGAAGGTTCTCTTTGGAGTTAACGAGCTCATCATCAGCCTCATGCTCAACTATGTGGCGCTTCAGGCCCTCGACTTTGTGGTGTACGGACCCTGGCGCGACCCGGCCGGGAAGAACTTTCCCGGCACGCCTGCTTTCACCGCCGCCGAAAGCCTCCCTGTTTGGGGTAACTCGCGCTTGCATATGGGGTTGCTCCTGGCTCTGGTAGCCGTGGTCGCCGCCTGGGTGTTTGTGCAGAAGACCCGATGGGGCTACGAGCTGCGCCTTTTGGGCGCTAACTCCGAAGCGGCGCGGCACGCGGGGGTCAATATCAAGAGCTATGCCGTCCTGGTGATGCTACTATCCGGCGGCTTGGCAGGTTTAGGAGGAATGGCTGAGGTATCGGGTGTGGCCCACCGTCTTTTATATGGAATTAGCCCCGGCTACGGCTACACCGCCATTATCGTTGCGTGGATTGCCAGGCTCAACCCCTTCGGCATCGTCGTAAGCTCGGTGCTCTTTGGCGGACTCATTGTGGGCGGCTATAGCGTGCAGACGCTCGGACTTCCATCCTCCATCAGCAACTTGCTTCAAGGCGCGGTTTTGTTCTTCCTGATTGCAGGGAGCATTCTGGGCAAGGTCCGGGTACGACGCAGGGAGGCTGCCTGATGGAACTGTTCACTCAACTGCTCACTGCGGCGGTGGCTTCGGGGACCCCGCTTTTGTTCGTCACCCTCGGCGGAATCTTTATCGAGAAAGCAGGAATCATACAACTAGGGGCCGAAGGCCTGATGTTGATGGGGGCGGTTACCGCGGCCGGGGTGTACCTGGCCACTTCGAGCTTGCCAGTCACGTTGCTGGCGGTTCTTCTGGTAGGTGGACTCCTTGGCCTGCTTCATGCCTTCCTCACCGTCACCTTGCGTGCCAACCAAATTGTGAGCGGGCTTGCCCTCACCCTGTTCGGCGGCGGGTTGTCGGCCTACCTCGGCAAGGCTATCACCGGTATTCCGCTTTCCGGCGCGGTGCCGAAGTTTGACTTCGGCGTTCTTGGTCAGGTGGATCTGTTCACCTTGTCGAGCCTAGCACTGGTGGTGGTACTGCAGATCGCGTTTTTTCACACCAGTTTCGGCCTTCACCTGAAGGCGGTAGGCGACAACCCAGCAACGGCCGACGTGATGGGCATCCGTGTGCAGGGAATGCGCTATTTCGCTGTCATCGCGGGTTCGATGCTGATGGGCCTCGGTGGAGCCAACCTCCTGATGGTGTTTTCTCCCACGTGGATAGAGGGTATGACCACCGGCCGGGGCTGGATTGCCATCGCTTTAGTCATCTTTGCGCGCTGGAACCCGCTAGGAGCCCTGGCGGCTTGCTGGTTTTTTGGCTTCCTCGACACCCTCGGCTTCCGCCTCCAATTGGCAGGGAGCACCGTACCACCGTACTTTCTCAAGATGCTTCCCTACCTGCTAACCATCGCGGTGCTCATTTTGGTGGGTTGGCGCACGCAACATCGAATGTCGAGGGCACCGCAGGCGTTGGGGATACCCTACATCCGCGAACAGCGGTTCTGAGCCGGCGTCTTCAAGGGGTTCAGACTCAGCGCCCTCCGGCTCCGCCCAGCCTCGAGTAGGCACCACCGCGGGCGAGAAGTTCGCGGTGCTTGCCCTCTTCCACGATCTTGCCCTCGTCGATCACAAAAATGCGGTCGGCATTCTGTATGGTGCTCAGGCGGTGGGCAATGACGAAACTCGTGCGGCCGTCGAGCAGGTGCGCCAAGCCTCTTTGCACCAGCCGCTCGGTCTCGGTATCAACGGAACTCGTTGCCTCATCAAGAATAAGTATCGCCGGGTCAGCCAGCAGGGCTCGGGCGAAACTGATGAGCTGGCGCTGGCCCATCGAAAGGCGCAAGCCTCGCTCGCTCACCGGCGTGTTGTAACCTTCGGGCAATTTTTCGATGAAATCGTGCGCGTGGATGGCGCGGGCCGCCGCTTCAATTTCGGCGTCGGTCGCTTCAAGCTTGCCATAGCGGATGTTGTCGGCAATGGTGCCCGAAAACAGGAAATTGTCTTGGCTCATCACGCCCACGTGGCGACGCAAGGACGAGAGAAGGAACTGATCGAGGGGTACTCCGTCGAGCAGGAGAACACCAGCACTGGGGGAGTAGAAACGGCTGAGCAGATTGACGATGGTGGTTTTGCCCGCGCCGGTGGCACCAACCAAGGCGATGGTCTGGCCCGGGTGCACGTGAAAACTCAGCGCCCGTAGCACGGGTGCACCCGTATCGTAAGAGAAATCCACGCTGCGGAACTCCACTTCGCCGCGCACCTTGGCTACCTCGAGGGCGCCGGGGGCGTCCACGATGGCCGAAGGCTCGTCGATGGTCTCGAAAATCCGTTCCAGATAGGCGGCTGACTGCACCAAACTGGTGTAGAACTGCCCGATGGTGTTGATGGGAGCCCAAAACCGCCAGATGTAGCCCACGAAGGCCACGATAACCCCCACGCTTATGGCGTCGCGGAACCAGTCAACCACGGCCACGTACACCAGACACACCCCAAAGACCGAAAGGATTTCGATCACCGGCCAAGTGGCAAACATGATTCCCACGGCCTTCATCCAACTGCTACGCCATGCCTCGCCCACCCGGCCGAAAATGCTCTCGGTTTCGGCCTCACGGGCGAAGCTTTGGGTGATTTTGATGCCCGAAAGGCTCTCGTGCAGGTAGGCGTTGAGGTTAGACTGCTTGCGGCTGAGATCTTGGAAAGCCATGCGCTGGCGTCGCTGCATCAACAAGATGGCTGCGAAAAGCACGGGCAAAACAGTCAGACAGATCAAGGTGAGGCGGAGGTCGAGCACCAGCATGAAGCCTACGATGAACACGAGGCTGAACAGGTCGGCGATGAGGTTGATCAGCCCGTTGGAGAGCAAATCCGACAGCGAATTGACGTAGTTCACCACCCGGATGAGGATTTTCCCGTGCGGGCGTGAGTCAAAATAGCTGAAGGGAAGTTCCTGCAAGCGGGCAAAAATATCACCTCGCAGATTATGGATGACATTCTGGCCTATGCGGTTCATGACCCGGATCCGGAAATACAACGCTCCAGCTCCCACGACCACCGTCACCAGAATGGCAAGGGAAAGCTCTACCAAATAGCCGACGTCACCCTTGGGCAACGCCACATCGAGTGCCTGCTGAATCAGCCAGGGAGGAAGGAGGGCCATAAAGCTCGCGACGATCATGAGAACCACAGCGAAACTGACCATGCCGCGGTACGGGCCAAGGTAGGCCAAGATCCGGCGCACAGCGTGGATGTTGAACTCTTCGCTCAACTCTTCGTCTACAT
>Ga0209084_1000801_pt1 | contig 28556 bp, 22 predicted proteins | sample C_130820_MF_Meta_FD_187309 | JGI IMG/M metagenome (GOLD analysis project Ga0209084, IMG submission 187309) | Freshwater microbial communities from Lake Croche, Canada to study carbon cycling - C_130820_MF_MetaG (SPAdes) (version 2) | ecosystem: Environmental > Aquatic > Freshwater > Lake...
CGATCACACCATCAAAGGCATGTGATGTACGAATCCACGTATTAATCTGATGGCGTTTAGACTCTTTTTCTTGACTGTAATAATCTGGAATTGTTGTCACAGCGAAAGGGGTTAAAGTAGCACCTATAATTTTTATTCCGCGACTGTGAGCACGTTGAATCATTTGCTTATACGCTCCAATTAAATCATCGACAGAGACTTCTTCGGATATAGGTGCGGTATGCCCAGGATGGCCTATGTCATTAATGCCTTCTAAAACAATGATATATTTTACATTAGGTTGCGAAAGCACATCACGCTCAAACCTTGCTAAGGCATTAACACCAAAAGCAACACGCTGAATAGGATCATGAAGGATTCTATTACCACCAATGCCAGCGTCAACTACACCGATGACAGACCCACCGCGCTCAAGTAGACGCTTAGCTAAAATGTTGGGCCAGCGCTTATTTTGATCTACAGTGCTATGTGATCCATCCGTAATAGAGTCACCAAAAGCGACTAAAGTACTAGCTTGAGCCGGAGCAAGTACTTCAAGTCCGGTTAAAAAAATCCAAGAAGTAAATGAAAGATTAGATTTAAAAATAGGTGAGCTTGTTTGATCTCCCTTACCAAGATACGCGGTTTGAGAGGAAGCGTAGTGGATACCTGCAGCGCGTACTTTGCTCAGAATGTGAATACTAATGATTACATTTTTATCTGCTGGAAGCTTAAAAGAAAGAGGATCACTCAAAATTATTGCATCTGCCGGGATCACAACCCGTGAATTTCCGTTGAAAGTAACACAGTGATCACTTTCAGAGATAATAGTTGAATCCTGTAATTGACGCGCAATATGAACCGAATCAAGTTCAATAGCTTGTGTACCATACGCATTACTTAACTTAAGTCTTATCGTTTCCCCAGCTACACTGGTGTGAACTATCTGACGCAGTGTCTGATCTTCAAATTCAAAATGAGCCTCTATTATTTCAGCAGCTGATTTTAATTGAGGCGCAGGACTTGTACCCCAAGTAGCTATCCACGATTTCTGCGATGTTTCAGTAGCATTTGAAAAGGTAACACTAAAAAGAAACGCAAGTATATAAAGGTAACGCATGTAGTATTGAAATACTAAACTGGTTTTGAGTAAATACGTTAATAGTATTTTAGGTAACGCATAGCTTAATTTTAATTAAATATACCAGACTAAAATTATAATGATCTTGTACTCGTCGCATTTGCTGTAGGGAAGTCAATCGGTATAGCAAAATCGACTGGACGTTTAGCCAACCACTGAATTGTTCTTACTAATAACGTTTGGAAGCCTATACATTCCAGCCCAATAGCACTTTTGTCATTACGCCAAATATGACCAAAGGTAGAACAATAAACACGGCCTTCACTAAAATTTACATACCACTCTATAGGCCAATTTTTATGTAATCTAGCGTCTTCAGCGAAAGAAAGAACATGGACATTATCAGATGGACCTCGTGCATAAGTTTGTACTTCAATTTGTGGAGTAAGCCATACTGGAGGCATACTATGATGTATAATATCATCTCCAACAGTGTGTATTAATCTATCAACTTTTGGTCCATGACTTGTATTTTCTCCTAAGCCAGGTCCTATCTTAACTAGACTACCGTTATTTTGAACTTGTAGTGCAGTTCCATACTCTTTCTTACGCCATGCCAAGCCAATCATTTTATTATACTCTGGCCAATTAGGAAATGCATTATTACCGGAGTGGAAAACGTATACTCCACCACCTTGTTTTACAAATTTAACAAACGCTTCTTGAGCTCTATTATTCCAATACGGACCACTATGGTTGATATCATTACATGTCTGTATAACGACATTATAGTCATCAAAGCGAGGACACCATGTAAGATAATTATCTGATGAATAGCTTGATGGTGCCGTTGATATAGAAATATCAAAAATTTTGGCGTTAGTTAGTATTTTTTTTATTAAAATAGTAGTTCGCTGCCAATCATGATTACTAAATCCATCGACGATTAATACACGTATCTTGTTATTTTTTCCTGCTGGAAATAAATTCTCTACAGGAGTGCCACTAACAATACAGTACGCTAGTATAAATAAAACCAAATAATTGGGGATTTTTCTATACATAGAATTAAAATAGATTTTTAGGATATTAATAACGTTTATAATTAAAATAGGTATTTATTTAGGTGTATAACAAAATATTTTTGATAAAAAAATTGATCACTAAATTAATTATATTTTGTCTCAAATACTTTAATAAATTTTTGAATTTGAAGAATTAATAGTAAATAATAAAAGAGCAGCTTTACTTTACTTCATTTAAATATAATTTACTTATCAAACCCCTATAACCCTATGTCTAATAAATTATTAAATAAAGTAGCAATTATTACAGGTGCTAGTGCCGGTATTGGCCAAGCATCTGCCCGTGCCCTCGCTTCAGAGGGTGCAAGTATTGTAATTACTGCACGCAGAAAAGAGCGCCTTGAATCCTTAAAAAAAGAAATTGAAAGTTTAGGCGGTAAAGCTGCCATCGTAATAGGTGATGCTAAAGACGAAAAAACTGCAATTGAAGCGGTTAAATCTGCAATAAACCATTTTGGCAGACTAGATATCCTGATTAATAATACAGGTATGGGTAACTATAAAAAATTAGTAGATACTACTAGTGAAGATTATGATGAAATGGTAGACACAAATGTACGCTCTACTTTTCTTTTCTCTAAATATGCTGTGCCTGAAATGGAAAAGCAAAAGTCAGGAACAATACTCATGGTCTCATCAATGGCAGGAGTTTACGGTTTTGCAGGAGAGGCTGTTTACTGTATGACTAAGTTTGCTCAAGTAGGCTTTGCCCAAGCTCTTGATCGTGAATTACGTGAAAAGGGAATTAAAGTAGGAGCAATATGCCCTGGTGGCGTTAAAACAGAATTTGCAATTGGAACAGGTCGCACCGTAGAAGGTGTAGCTCAATCGAACATGCTCGATCCTGAAGATGTAGCGCAGGTCATTTTGCTCGCATGTACCCAATCAGCAAAGTCTCGCATTATAGAAATTCAAATGCGTACTATGTCTGAAGGTCTTGCCTAATTACTTCTTGCTCAATCGGACATCTATCCAAACTGCAAGTGCAAGCACTGTTCCTCGCGCGATAAACTTAACCTCGGGGGCAACAGCTATTAGTGTCATTCCATTTAAGAGTGTTGCCATAACCAACGCTCCACAAATAACACCTGCCACAGTACCCCGACCGCCACGCAATGCGGTACCGCCGATAACACAAGCAGCTATTGCATCAAGTTCCATTAATTCTCCAACTGTCGTAGTGCTTGCACCAGAGTAAGCGGTTGTCATGAATCCCGTCAAAGCAACAGCAGCACCCATAAGAGTATAGGTTAGCGTGGTTATAAGTGTAACATTAATTCCTGATAAGACTGCTGCCTCTGTATTACCACCTATGGCGTAAATGGAACGTCCAAATACAGTATGCTGAGTCAGAAAATAGACACTACTCGCGGTACATACTAATACAAGCAATGTTAACGGCACACCTCTAAAATGATTAAATATGAGTGTAAGGCCAACGAGACCTAATGTTATTGAAAGCCAAAGAGAAAATGATTTTAAACCACCTGCAATAGCCAGGTGGTGTTCACGGCGGGTAACGCGCGAATGATGCATTAAATAAGCCAGTAGCGCTGAAATAAGACAGGCTAGAATTATTCCAAGCTCATGAGGTAAGTAATACGTCGTTAATTTCGAATATATATTTTCTACATCTCCTCGAGATACAGGTATAGTTGAATTCTGAATAATTAGCCAAAAAAATCCTTTAAATATTAATAATCCGCCTAAAGTAATAATAAAAGACGGGATTTTCTGCTTTACAATTAATAGCCCCATTAAAGTCCAAACAGTAATTGCTAAAATTAGCCCAATTGTTAATGCCAAATAAGCAGGTATATTATAATGAAAAATTAAGACTGCAGCTACCCCTCCAATTAGGCCTAACCCACTACCTACAGATAAATCGATTTGTCCCGTTAATAAAACAAGAAACATACCTAAGGCCAATGTTCCTGTAATGGAAAACTCAACAATCAGTTGGGTTAAATTTCTAGGCCCTATGAATGATGGCTCTTTTAGTGTAAAAAATATGCAAATTGCAAATAAAGCTAAAGGCATTGCAAGGTTTCTAATCAGTTTAAGATGCATTATTCAAAAGGGGTTATGCCTGCCCAATAGCAGCCGCGAGTAACTTTTCCTGACAAAAATCTCCGCGCAAATATTCACCATTAAGTGTTCCCGCATGCATCATCATTATTCTATCACTTATACCCATAAGTTCCGGTAACTCACTGGATACAATAATCACTGCTTTGCCTTGATCAGTTAAACGGTTAATAAGTTCATAGACTTCTAACTTAGCTCTTACGTCAATACCACGTGTTGGTTCGTCAAATAAGATGACATGAGGTTCTGTCATAAGAGCTTTTCCGATGACTACTTTTTGTTGATTACCACCGGAAAGCTCTCTCACCTGATTGGTCAGATCTACAGCTTTGATATGTAATGAATTCAATATGTTTTGATTAACCTCATATTCCTTAATCAAGTCGATTGCTCCAAGAGTTACAAAATAACTTAAACTCGAAAGTGATAAATTAAATCCAATCGCTTGATCTATAACTAAACCATACTTACGCCTATCTTCGCTAACGAGGACAAGCCCGCGCTTGATGAGATCATTTGGTTTGCTAGCTGCATCAACTTGTTTCGATTGCAAGTAAAGTTCACCTGAACACCTTATACCCCATGCACCGAATAAATGCATAAGTAGACTTGTTCTCCCTGCACCCATTAGCCCGCCAATACCTAGCACCTCTCCGGCCTTTACCTCAAAAGATATATTCTTCAAAATAAGCTCTTCACCTTTGGCCTCAGCAGCACAAAGTTTATCACTTTTGATAAGTACTTTGCCTAAGCACTTTGAAACGCGCTTAGGATACAAATCACTAATCTGTCTACCTACCATTGCTCGTATAACATCTGTGACGGTTGTCTTTGGAGTTTCGAGTGTTTCCAGGCTCTCCCCATCACGCATTATAGTTATACGATCTGCTATATTAAACACTTCATCTAATTTATGTGATATATAGATACAGGAAGTACCCCCTTTCTTTAGACGTCTTAAGTGGTTTAGTAGAATTTCAATCTCTAAATTTGCTAAAGCAGCAGTAGGTTCATCTAAAACAAGTATAGCCGTACGTTTATCAATAGCTCGTATTATTTCAATTAACTGCTTTTGTCCTACACCTAATTCACTTACTAGCGTTTCTGGTTTAAGTGAAAGCCCAAAAGTATCTAACAAAATAACAGCATCTTCATACAATTTTGCCCAATCTACTCGGATTCCAATCTTTGGAAGCCTTCCAAGGAATATATTTTCAGCTATGCTAAGTTCATCTATTAATGCTAGCTCCTGGGTTATAACAGCAATGCCGGCTGCCTCAGCATCCTTAACCGATTTAAACTCAACTTTTACCTCGTTGACTCTTAATTCACCCTCGTAAGAACCGTAAGGACATATACCCGATATAAGCTTAATAAGGGTTGATTTACCTGCTCCATTTTCTCCGCAAAGTGCATGTATCTCACCTTGTTCGAGCTTAAATCTGACATCTCGCAAGGCAGTAACTCCTTCGAAACGTTTAGTGAGATTACGTGCCTCAAGTAAAACCACAGAATTACTTTAAATCCTCTGCGGTATGGAAACCGTCCGCTATAACAGTTTGCATAAGATTAGATTTATCAACGGTTACAACTGCTTCAAAAATAGAGGGTACCTCTTTAAATCCATTATTGAGTTTAAAAGTCGTTTTGGGTACAATACCGATAGCAATATCAACTGCTATATTCGCAGCCAAAGTAGCGAGTTTTTTAACAGGCTTATAAACCGTCATTGACTGCGTACCGCGTAGTATCCTTTGACAAGCCGCTAAATCAGCGTCTTGACCTGTGACAACGACTTTACCTGCAAGCCCCTCTTCTAATAACGCTTGGATAGCACCACCTGCGGTTCCATCGTTTGTGACTAAAACCTCATCAATAGAATTACCATTTTTAGTAAGTGCTGCGTTCATAATTTTCTTACCAAGCTCTGGCTTCCAATCTAAAGCCCAATCTTCGTGAAGAACGATAACCTTACCTGATGCAATCAAGGGATTTAAAATATTATCCTGACCTTCTTTAAACATGACTGCGTTTTGATCGGTCCTAGAACCCAAAATACGAATAATTCTACCTGATCTATCTTTGGGTAAATGCTCCACAACGTATTTTGCCTGAGCTTCTCCAACTTTGATATTATCAAATGACAGGTAAAAATCTACATCACAATTCATAATAAGCCTATCGTAAGAAATTACAGGAATATGTGCTTCATTAGCTGACTTTACCGCTCGACTCATAGCCTCTCCATTATGGGGTACAACTACCACTACATCCACTCCACGGCTTATCAACGATTCAACATCTCTTATTTGGCGAGTATCATCACTGGTAGCGGATTGTACTATAACACGGGCGCCTCTTAATTCTGCCTCTTTTATAAAAGTATCCCTATCAGATATCCATCTCTCTTCTTTTAAGGTATCAAGCGAAAGTCCTATGACCGGGTGCTCCTTTGATGCAAACAAAGCAGATGTACATAGCAAAGCATAGAAATAAATGAATAGCCGAAAATACATAAGTAGGTTGGGGTAACGTAACTAAGTACTAAGCATAATGCGTGCTAAACACAAAATGCAAGAGTTCAAAAACTTTTATACTTAGAAATATTTCTACGAATATGATAAAAACTAATAAATCTTATAATACACATCTTGGGTTTATCCGATACTTCGGATAAATTTAAGGTGTTAGTTATTTGGAGAAGATAAATTTAGTTTATAGTTTAAAGGATTATTATAACCAAGTGATACAGTTATATCTTTCGGTTATAGATGCTATCGATTTAAACCGAAACGCTACCCTGTCTTCATTTCTCGCTCAAACGTTCATAGTAAAACTAGCGTATGCCTAATTTTGCTCAAAAAGGGTTCCGTTAGAGCATTATAAAAGCAGTTTGCTTTGCGACTCATCGAAGCTATTAATATTTTTCATCTTATAGATTTCGATAATCCTGTCTCGTTCATTGGATTTAAATAAACAGTTAATTTATGAATCTAGGCTATGGACTTTGACGATCTATTTCTATTTTAAGAGAACTTAGTAGTAAACTTGCATACAAGATACAAACAGCCCTAATAAGTAGGTACATACATTATATCGCTTACCCAGACCTGATTTGTACGTTCTGGTAGCAGCATATCAAGTAGAAGATTAGGCACTATAAGTTTATCATAGTTATTTCTATGTGCGCACTAGGTAACGTCGTTTGGTACGCCAAACGATCCCAAATTCACTTATTAATATAGCTACTCGTTTATGGCCACCACATCCCACGATATTGTAAATCTCTTTCTATAAGTGAGCTTTCATAACCTGTATGGCTCCTGCAGTTGATCTGCTAAATCTGTACAAGAAGCATCTTGTAGGATGTTTCTTGTACAGACTTAGACTTTGTCCAAAAGTGATGTCCATTGCGAGATAAACGCAGTATATGACATAAAATGAGACACTATGTGCAGCGCTCATCTTTTTATTGGTGCTTACCGCTTTAGTGATATATGCGAGAGTATTACCGCTGCTTTTTTAGTATTTCTCGCTGCTCTGGTGCTCAAGCCTGCTTTGTCTCCAGTCGTTTAATATTTTTTTATATTCTACGAGCGTTGTCGGCTCTATCACAGGTTCTACTTGTATTATCTCTTACATATCTAGTCTCCACTTATACAGATCAAATAAGCTCACTCTTAGCTTTTTTAAAGTAAACTCTTCAGATACTCAATATTCGTCCACAAACTTACCGCCTGCTCTTTAAATGCTTTATCGTAACGGGTACGTCTTTATGGGATTATACTTTTGCTTTTTTCATGTTCGTATATGTATGTTTTGAAAAACCAAACCCGCGTTCATTAATTTGGGCAATCACATACTTTTCGCGATTTACAAAGTTAAATTTAGTATAGAATATTGCCTATGAACAAAATTAAATTAATACCACTTACAATCACACTATTATTTTTTCTAGTAAATCCAATCTTTGGACAAGATAAGCCACTACTTCCTCAAAGTGATTTAAAACAAACAAGCTCTGCTTTTGATTTAGTTTCTAATGAAGCACTTGACTCGATGATAGCTCAAGCAATTAAACTAAAATTGCAAGGCGCTGCAGTTGTTGCTTATATCGATGGCGATGCGACAAAGTCTTGGATATCAAAAATGGTTGTTGTAGGGTCATTCAGAAAAGCTCCTACAGAAAAACACCGTGGCGGTGCTAATTCTGTAGCTATCGCTTATTCAAAAGCGGCTGAAATGGCTGAGTCTCTAAAAAACAGTGGCAATTCCGGTAGACCTGTAATGGCGGGTGAAACTGGATATCGCGGAGGCCTAATAGCGAAGTGCGCTAATGGTTATGCCATTGCAGCATTTAGCGGAGGAACTCAAGATCAAGATGTACTAGTATCTCAAGCAGGTATAGAAGTACTTACTACTAAACTTTTAGTTAAAAAATAATGTACAAGCTAGTATTTATTTTAAATATAAGTACTAGCTTACTTTTTTGTATTTTGCCGAAACCTACAAAAAGAATTTCGAATTTGTTAATTCTAGTATTTATGAAATACTAAAAGCATTTAGTTAGTAAAATTTAGTTTTATCTAAACAGAGTTTCTAATTATAAACAGTATCACAAGTTATCCCACTACTTTTTATGATATTTGAATCAATGTAAGAATCAAATACTCATATAATGACTAATTCTACAATGTCTAAAATTACTATAATTGATACCGGTATACCATTTTAAATAAAGCTAGCACCTCAATAATGGGACCTAGGCTTAAACTATTTATAAAAAATATTAGTTTACTGATAAATCTGCTATTTTTAATAACTCATCATTCGATAAACGAACTTTATAATCGGGATTCGAAAAAACGAAACTAATTTTCCCCGATTTACCAATTACAAAAACTGCAGGAACTGGTAACCATCGACCATCACTTTCGGGTATTTGAGGTAATTCAACACCATATCCGCGATAAGCCTTAATTACTTTATCCGAAACACGAAAAGACAGCCCAAAAGCGCTCGAGACGTTCATTTTACTGTCAGAAAATAAACGATAATTTAAATGATTCTTTTCAATCATTTTCTTTAGTCCGTCTTGTTTATCGGGTGAAACTGCCAAAATTTGAAATCCTAAATTGAGCAATTTAGATTCTATCTCTCCAAGTGCAGAAAGTTGTCTATTACAATATGGACACCAACTACCACGGTAGAATACTAAAATGGTTGGCTTGTTTAATATAATCTGAGTAAGGGATATGTCTTTACCGTTAAGATCAGTCAAACTAACTTCAGGCACTTGAGTACCAACAACTAAAGGTTTTGTTTCTTGTGGTGATTGTGCTAAGAACAGACCGTCTGCGAAACATATCGTTTTAAGCGAGCACACAAAAATCAAGGTTGATAGTAATTTAATCATAATACTTTACCTTTATTTAAAATGCGTGAAAACGCTATTATATTTTAATTATACTTTTCTTACTGAACTCTAGTTACGGTATATGCAATAATATCGTCTTTTGATCGTACTTAGTAGTTAAAATATGTATATTTTAAACTTAAAAATAGATTATCTACTAGCTACTTTATATAACATTAATTCGAACAGTCGTTTAAATAACCGTAAGGATGGTTGTATCATTGACAGCTATGAACTTAAAGTTTGGTTGTGTGTATGTATTTTCGATTTTATTTACGATTAAAAATTATTGTATGTGTTGTCGCAGTTTTATTTCTATCGTCTAAATCAATAGCGCAATATAACTTTACAAAAACTGTCAGTGACTACTTTAGTTCATGGGATAGTCGTGTAAAATATGCACAAGATACTCAACCAAATTGGATTAGCCCTTTGGCAACGGCATCTGCACGTTTAGGCCAAAATTTCAGATTTGATCTCAATAGACAGTATTTAAGTAATGGAAGTGTTGTTAACGTTTATGGTAGCGGAAGAGGTCTACAACTTATACCTGCTCATAACGTTGAGATTGATTTTCCACTGCCAGCTTACCAAGTACGTCAAGGTGTTAAACCTGCGTCTGGCTTAAATGATTGGCCAGGAATTTTAATTAAATATAGAATTCTTAGTTCAACTAAAAAAAATGAAAATTATGTCATTAGTATTTTAGCCCAATATGGAGTGCCTACTGGTGCATTAGTGTACACAAACCAAAATCATGTATTCAAACCTACCCTAGCAGCCGGCAAAGCCTGGGGAAATTTGGTAATTCAAGCAGCACTTGCAGAAAGTATACCTTTAAACGATCACAGTAATTCAGGCATAAGCGTAATATCAAACCTTGCTATCCAATATCATGTTAGTGAGCTATTTTGGCCAGAAATAGAATTTAACAAAACAGATTGGGTTAGAGGCGCTAGAGCAAATAGATCACAAACCTTTTTAACAACAGGTATAGTAATTGGTAAAATAGTTTTAAATAAAAGATCTAAGTTTACTGTGGGTTTAGGTTATCAAACAGCTGTATCCCAGTACTATTCCCAAACCCCATCTACCCCACTATTTAATCACAATTGGATACTATCTACTCGTACAACATTCTAGTACTTAATTCACATAATGGCTTTCTATTCACTGCCTAGTTTTATTTTAGTCCCATATCTGAGAATTAATATATAAGTAAATAGGACGTGTGTTAATGGCATTTGTGTTAGAAATTACCAAGTTCTACTAAACCTTACTTAAGGTTTTGCGTAGGGCAGCTCATTTTCATATAAGTTCCAGTCCTTAATAATAGCATGAACAACTGGAGCTGCTACACGGTAAGCGGATTCAAACGCTATCATAGCACCTCCCTCCTCCCCATTTAGAATACTATTGATTGATGAACCACCGACAGCAATTTTTGAGGGATCCACATTATACTCTTTTGCATGTGCTTTAAGAAACCTAACAGCGTTTTTACAGTCGTAAAGATCTGTAGGCCAGGAGCCAGGCCCCATTTTATAATCTATACTTAAAGCTACGAAACCAGCCTTCGCTAGTGTTGTACAAATTTCGACAGATCGACCTTCAGACTTAGACAAATTCATCCAACCGCCACCATGTATACAGACAAATCCAGGGTGTATTTTTGAACCTGATAAATCTAATGGCATGTAAACATCTAATTTGTCAGACCGAGTTGATTCGAGATACTGCACATCACGGACTACATTAATTCTGTCTGCACCACCTGCTGAACATGCAGTCGTGACAAAAATAGCTAGAATAATGTAACGTAACTTAGAAAAATAATTCATAATTTAAGTATAATAAAATCAATCAGTTTGATTCTTTTGTCGCCTTATTATTTATTAATTTAATTCTAAGTTTTCCTAAATAAACAATACGCAAGAAAAAACGAGGCACATAACGAATGCCTTATATTCGCTTAATACCTCGCTTAACCTATCAGAAAATCTAGTATTTTCTTAGACTGCTAAAGCTTGGCTGATATCTGCTTTGATATCCTCAATATGCTCTATGCCTAAAGATACACGTAGACTACCAGGGTTTACTCCAGCAGATAACTGCTCAGCAGAAGAGAGTTGCGAATGTGTAGTAGAAGCAGGGTGTATAATTAGCGTCTTAGCATCTCCCACGTTAGCTAAATGAGAAATAAGTTTAAGACTATTTACAAATTTCTCAGCTCGCGCACGGTCTCCTTTTAGTTCAAAGGAAAGAACTCCTCCAAAGCCTCGTGTTAGATATTTCTTAGCATTACCGTGATAGTCATGCGCAGTAAGCCCCGGATAATTAACCGAACTTACTTCAGATTGAGAAGATAGCCAATTAGCTAAAGCTAAGGCGTTTTCACAGGTTCGTTCAACCCTCAGAGATAATGTTTCTAAACCTTGAAGTAACATGAACGAATTAAAGGGGCTTTGTGAAGGACCCCAATCCCGAAGACCTTCAACACGACACCTTATAATAAATTGAATATTACCAAATGGACCGCCTATTCCAAATACATTGTTTAAGACAAGACCATGATAACTTGGAGAAGGAGTAGTAAACTGGGGATATTTTCCATTACCCCAATTATAGGTACCGGCATCTACTATAACACCACCCATGCTTGTACCGTGACCTCCTATCCACTTAGTAGCTGATTCCACGAGAACATGAGCACCAAACTTGATGGGTTGGCAAATAGCTCCTCCAGCACCAAACGTATTATCAACAATAATAGGGAGATCGTATTTCTTAGCTAGGTTCGAGAAAGCTTCAAAGTCAGGAATCGAAAGTCCGGGATTACCTATTGTTTCAAGATATATCGCCTTAGTTCTCGCATCGATTAGACGCTCGAAACTATCTACGCGAACACCATCAGCGAAACGAGCCTCTACTCCAATATTTTTGAACGCATTTTTAAATTGATTGTAAGAACCGCCATAAAGATGGGATGTAGTAATAAAGTTATCACCTACAGATGTAATATTATTAATTGCTAAAAATTGAGCGGAATGGCCTGAAGCTGTAGCGAGAGCCGCTACTCCACCCTCTAATGCCGCAACTCTCTTTTCGAAGACATCTGTCGTCGGATTCATCAAACGTGTATATATATTTCCGAATTCTTGAAGTGCGAATAATCGAGCTCCATGAGCAGAATCCTTAAATTGGTAAGCCGTAGTTTGATACAAAGGAACAGCTCTTGATTGCGTTGAAGAGTCTATTACTTGACCCGAGTGTAATTGTTGCGTTTCAAATCTCATAAAAGTATTTTTGGTCTTTATATCATTACATTGACTGTGGCTTTAGTCATGTATTACAATTTAATTTTTACTTAATTTCATTAATTATTGCGATACATAACTTTATGTAATTTAAAAGAGCACTAATTACGCTTGCATGTAAACCCTTGTAAAATGCATTTCCTTATTAATATTAACTTTATTATTGTTTAAGATAAGCAGTTAACACGTAAGAAACGATAGTAACCGATTATAAAGCTATCCATCTCCTAAATTTGATATCCAGTTTAAGCAGAAATATTTCTAATACAATAATGCTAACGAATCTTTAAATTTAACTCACCACGTAGCTCCCTTAAGTACCGCCTGAATATCGAGTTTCTTTTTAGACGGGTCGTTTACTGATTGTTTACACCCGTCTGTGATCGTATCAGTTTTAATATCTATACCCCTGTCTTCTTGTATTATATTTTCACTACATAAGGCTTTATCTCTTACAACAATAACTTCATTAGTTCCTATTATATATCTTTTAACGTCATTCATGAAGATAACAAATTATAAAATAACCTGAGTTATGTTGATTATATTTTTATCGTAAGAAAAAACTGCCTTATAATTTCACAAAAAAGTCTCAATTATTTTAAGCTAACTAAATCAATGATGGCCGTGATGTTCAGCATGTAATGCAGAAGCCTGTTTAGCATGCTGTTCTGCATGCTGATGGTGCGCTTGTGCAATTTGTGCATGATGAGCTGCCTTTTCATGACTACCAGCATGATTATATTTAGCAGCTTCTTTATGATGATGAGACGCCTTTTGATGATGCTCGGAAGCTTTAAGATGATGATCTATCTTTTTTTCGTGTGACATAACTTATAGAAATTTAATTTGGTATAAGAATACTAGTTTCTGCTTAAATTACAGAATTCATAGTGAAATATTTTCTAAGAAAAACCGTAAATTTTAATTAAATACTTGGCTTATAAATTTTTGAATATTTTCGCATTTTTTATATCCGCTAAAGTATCAATTGAACAAAATAACACCCTTAATTCTTCTTCAGGTGCCTTAAACTTATTCTTTTCATACCTGGAACGATTTATTAATGAATCTAAGACTATTTCATCCCCTAAAACTGTCTTGTTCATAACTGTGAAAGATATAACCGCAGATGAACTATTTCTTATATTCATGAGATAGAACGTAATTAAATTAAAAAAACTAAATTATTATAATTTTACCCTTTAAGAACATAAAATCTACCAGTAGGGCCGTTTAGCCTAACGAATCCAACTCCCCACGCATTACTGCTCTTAGTTTGATGGTTGCAGCACGAGGCAAAGTTATATGCTCTTCAAAACCTTTTATTGTTATAAAAGAGGTATTCCGTTCAATGCGATCAAACTTGATAACTGCTTTAATATTAATTAGATGAAAACGACTTATACGACAAAACTGTTCTTTAGGTAGTACCTTCTCCCAATAAGATATTTTCTGAAAAAGCATATATTTCTTTCCTGAAGTTAGATAAAAATAACAAAAATCTCTATCTGGCTTAATGAGTGCAATTTCAGCTACTAAAACGCGAATAAGTGACTTCTCTGAACGGATAACCACGTCTTCGTGATATCCAATTGAAACGGAATCTAACTTAAGCGGTTCTTTAGCACACGCTTTAGCGTTGTTTAAGAGTAAACGCTCAACAGTTTGTGCAATTCTTTCAGGACTATAAGGTTTTAGCAAATAATCGCACGCTCCTATATTAAAGGCATTTATGGCATATTCGCTATAGGCTGTTACAAAGACAATAGAGGGCTTATTTTTAAGTAGTGCTACTAGATCAAAACCTGTTTTCTGCGGCATGTTTATGTCTAAAAAGATAACATCTGGACTATGAAGACGGCAGAGCTGTTCAGCATCATCAACATTGCCGGCATCGCCAATTACAGTTATTTCAGAATGTGCAGCTAGGCTACGCGCCAGTAAACGGCGAGCTGGACCTTCATCATCAACAATTAATGCTTTTAATGACCTCATACAGTTACTGGAACTATGACTGTGACGCGAACAGAGTAATTAAGTTTTTCTATAGTAATCGTAGCTTGGTCCTGAAACTCTAGCTCAAGTCTGGCTTTTAGGTTAGATAGTCCTAATTGAGTACCTGCTTTTGCTGGAACCTGAGGTTCAACCCATGAACCTGTATTCTCAACAACAGCAATCAAATACCCTTCTTTAACTGTTGCATCTATAGTGATTAAAACACGTCCCTTTGTCGTTGTGAAACTGTATTTTAATGCGTTTTCAATAAGAGGCAAAAGAAGTGGCTGAGGAGTTCTTACTGCCCTAGCTTGATCTGAAATATTTGTTTTATATTCTAAATTGTCTTCAAAGCGAACCTTACTTACTCGCAGATAACTTAAGATAACATCCAATTCATTTGAAAATGATGCAGCCTCAGATGTTTGGCTTAAATTATATCTTAAAACGTTGGCTAGCTCGCGGCCTATCTCCTCAACTAATTTATGATCATGCGATTCCGAAATTATCGCATTAATAGAGTTGAATAAAAAGTGAGGATTTACCTGCGACCTAAGGCGAGCAATTTCTGATTCACGACTCAAAGCGGTAACTTTTAGCAAATATAATCGTTCTTCAGATTTATTTTTATTAGACTTTAGTTGTATGTATAAATAAAATACTAAGTAGGACGAAGTTAAATTTATACAATAAGCTGCAATATAAGCATACCCATGTGTGTTTACGACAAGAGGATTAGATGAGTTATAAAGTAAAGTTGCTCCTAGGCTTAGAATAAACGATAAGATTAATATTCCTATAATATATAGATAGAAATAAAGTGATTTCTTAGTAGTGCTTTTTTGTAAAAAATAGGATCCCAAAAGTCGTATAGCTAAAAGCACCACTACATGTACAATAAAAAAATTACTTACAAACGCTCTCAAAGAATAAATCAATGAAAGACCCAAAACCAGGCGAATCGTAATACCTAAAAGTGCTAAAGGTAAAAGATAGACATAAAGCTGAGCGACTATACTCCAATCTATGGACTTTTTAGTATTCATCACATGCTTCTATTTAAGATCTTACTATAATTATAAGATAAAGCACCAAAGCAATGTAGTGTAGGATATAAATTCTATGAACTGGGTCAATTAGTGGTACAAATTAATACTCTCGAATTAGATAAAGCAGAATCTAATTTACCCCACAAAGCATTTATCATGCAAGGATCAGTACCTAAGCTTTTACATCAGGTGACTATAAATAATTTACCACTCAATTTGTATTTATATATTAAATGCATGTAACAATTTTTTAACTAATTCTTTATTAGCTAAAATAAACTCTTATAAATTAATATGAAATAGCTTTCGTTGTAAAAAAAATATCCGAAAAAAGACCGTTAAATTAGGCGTTCTCAGGACAATATCGTTTAATAAATATTCAATAAATCCGATTGTAGGTATTAAGAAGTCTAAAAAATAAAGTAATCCCTAAAGCTTTTTTTAAAATACAGGAATAGCATCATTCAAAGGAGTAGAACGATTGGCAGATAGTAAAACTTCAGAGCGCTCTGCAATTACAAGCGGAAAGTCTAAAAGCGGTAAATCGTTAAATACGGTAACTCCATTTTCGTCATGCATCGTAGTAATTGATTGAACAGAGCCATCGAGTAAATTAACCAAGACAGGAGAGTTAAATTTAGACCCTATAACACGTAAATTAATACGTGCTGGCTTAGGTGTGTACTCTTGCGGCTGCCAAGGTACCCAATAAGCAAGCAAAGGGTGCCCCTGCTTGCTGTGATAGGCAGCAACAAGAGGAATCGAGGGATAGGCGTCATCATATACACCTACTCCGAAGAACTGTCCTTGACTCATTACTGTAATCACTGGCTTTGAGCTAAATTCAACAGGAGTATACCTACCATCAATAAGAGCAGTAAGATTTTTATAAGCATAAAACGCTGGCTTAGGCGTTAGATCAGGATTTGCCAAAAGACATTTTTCATTAACTCCGTTTCCTCTTACCCTACGGCCAGACGATTCAGACGGATAACCAAGAATAGCATCAATAGGCTTAAGCTTTGGCCTTTTTTGTTTATCTGATCGATCACCAGCATCTGAAAGTTTGAAGTAATTGCTGAGTGAACAACGCATAAAATAGGTATCTACGAAAGCTTGTCTTAAAAGCCACTTAGCTTGAACAATTTCTCCCCAAGGACTAACACCGCGAAAATCTTTAGTGCTACTAGCAGACGGATAGCCGCATTCACCCTGCCAAAGCTCAAGTTTAGGATTATGTGCCTTTAATGCATTCCATGTATCTTCTGCTAGATACATACGAGCCTCGGGCAATGCGGCGTAATTATGGAATGAAACTACATTTATAGACTTGGCAGTATCTTCAGCTAAGAAACCTACTACGAATTTGGGGTCAAGTCCTGCAAGCGCTCCAGCAATAATTACAGCATCGGGTTGTACTGTTCGAATACATTCCGAAGTAACACGTACTAATTTACCGTAATTAGTGGCATCCGGTGGTGCACCCCAATACGCATAATGGTTAGGCTCATTCCAAATTTCCCAGTGCTTTACGCGCGCTTTCGTATGAGTTACTGTAGCATCCACGTAACGAAGCCATGCAGCTAATGCTAGCGTATCCAAAATGGGTGGCGCGGGTTTAATTCCATAAATAAGGCGCCACTCGGGATCAGGTCTAGGAATAGTACCTGAGTAGAGTTTATTGCCATTACTTAAACAAATAAAAGGGGTGACTCCGTTTGCTAAAGCAGCATCCACAGCTTTATCCAGTAATGAGAAATCATAGATCCCTTTATTACTTTCAATTGAAGGCCAGGCAGCTAAAAATCGTGTCCACTTAACCCCCAGCTCTCCCGCTTTAACAAAAAGATCTGTTTGATCATTTTCACCGGTCTGAACGCCCCACGGAGAATTAGCAATGGTTGAGGAGTCGCGTGGTGTGAGATAACCAATCGGTTCAGCAATTAAACTACTAATTAAACAAACTGAAAAGACGCTTAGGTAAAGTTTCATAAAAAAATTAAGGCACTGCTTGAATAAAATACTTTAAATACTGAGATAAAAAGATCTCAAAGGTTACCTTTCAAAAAATAAAAGCGTATTAAAGATTTATACGCACGCATTTAAGAGGTAATACCTCAAAGAAATGCATAAAGATTTGAAATAATCTTCGTGAAATGAGTTAGGCTTAGTTTTTATTTTTTTGGTAAAAAAACAATACGTGTTCCATCGGGATCTTTAAGCCATAATTTAGTATTATCTAAAACTGCGCTTGTTTCAAAGACAGATCCCAAAGCCTTTGTTCTGTTTATTAAAATAGTTTTAGTTTTGTAAATATCTAAAACTTCTAACGTATAGTCTATAACAGCACGTGTATTAGCTTGGGATTGAATTAAATGTATCGTATTATAGCCATCAGCGATAGAAATTAGCGCGTCAGAGTTAGGATTAAAAAACTTAACTTTAAAGCCGAATACTTTCTCATAAAAATTTATAGACTTAACTAAATCTTTTACGCTAAGCGATACAGAGACAAGAGCGTTAGAAATTCTTAATTCACTATTCGACTTTCCACGGTGCTTGAGTAGCTCACCTATTTTTTCAAATTGAGTAATCTCAAAAATATGGCCATCGGGATCACTGCAGGTTAATACTAAATCTCCTACTCGGGCTCTATGCACGGGCTTTACTTTGATACCAAGCTCTTGCATATGCAGATAGAGTGCTTGGGCATCGTCTATAACAAATCCGAGATGATCTAAATTATCACCATTAGGAAGTATTTTTTTAGAATTTGGGAATAAGTAGATAACTTGGTCATCATTAACTTTCATTACAACCATCTGTAAAACGCCTTGGGGAGTATTAAGCGAGTAAGGTTCATCATATCCCAATAAATCGTGATAGAAAAGTCGTGCTTGAGTAATATCTTTCACCCAAAAACCGACATGATAAAGCGATGATATATGAAAATCAGAATTACTCTCTGCAGAAGTCACATCTGGTAAAGCAGTAAATAAGATAAGGCACAGAAAAAGTAAAAATTTTGAGTACATTTGTAAAAAGTAACCTTAAAATCGTAATCTGGATTTATTTATTTTTCAAACTGATTGCCTAGCATAAAGTGTAGACGAATACGTAGTACTAAGGATCCGCCTAAATTAATAAAATAATAGTTTATGACGTAAAAAAACATCACGTCTTAGGTGATGTTTGAGACGTTTATTAGCTAGCTTTACAAAACTAGAAATTCACTTCTGTTGACAATGAAAAGACTGCGGGATCTTTATAGCGGTAGATATAATTTGGTAAAGCTGTGCGAGTATTTAGTCCCGTAGAACCGGTTATTCTATATGGACTATTCCCATTGATAATATCGTAAGCATTCATCACAGATCCTCTAAAGGTAATCGATCTACGTTTTATTTTAGTATTGTAAATTAAATATCCTCCTAAAGGAAACTGACCTCCACGTTTAAAAACGATACCGTTATATATAGCGACGTTGTAATTAGGTGTCATAATAGCATTTAAGCCAAAACGTAATCCCTTAACGTGCGGTATTTCATAATCCGTAACAAAGCTTCCAAGATAGGGCGCACTACGTCTTCCCTGGATAGCTCCAGTGAGTGTATTAGATCCAATAATCGTTTGTGCGTTTGCTATGTAGGTGGCATTTTCTGCCAAAGCAGGGTTTCCTCCTGGTGCGAGCGCAGCATTAGTTCTTGAAATCGCACTAGCTAAAAGCGATTGAAAAACTCCAAAGTCAGGTGCAGCTGTTACTTTTTGGTATGAGGCTGTTAAACGGACTTGAAGCCCGTAAACGCGTCTGCCTTGGATCGTGATTTCACTACCCTTAGATTCTTCATTTGAATTTACTGTCCTACGCTCATTGTTAAGACCATTAACAACTGAAATATACCCTGGTTGACCGGGAGATAAGTTGTTTGGATTAATGAGATCCTCTAAGAATACAGCACTCAAATTATCAGGCAACCAATTGAATGCTACATTTTGACGTTTAATATCGAATACAGCAGCTGTTACAAAAACTTTTTTATCAAATAGATCACCTTTAAATCCGACTTCACGTGTGACACCTAAAATGGGTCCTAAGGATAAACCATAGAAGGTTTGAGCAGCCTGCCAATTGAACGATTGCGAGTAAACACCATACACACTGAGAGTTGCAGTATCTTTTTTTATAAGATCATAGCTTAAACCGATCATTTTACTACGTGTGCCTAAATCGTATTTAGGATCGTAGCTGTAAGCAGAAGGATTAATATCAGGATTACCTGGAGGAATAATACGTCCTATAGGATCAAGTGTATAAGTGTACGCAGCAGGTACTTTACGACTTACACGGCTAAAACTAAGACCCAGCATTGAGTGTAAACGACCCCCAAAATATTCTCCTGATAAAGAAGCTGATAAATTACGATTATATCTTATATCAACGTAAGGCCCGGTGTTAACATAGGATTCATAAAGTGCAGGATGAAAGGTTGAGCTTGTCTTAAGATTTGGGAGTAAAAACTGATTCCAAAACGCTTGGGTACCTAAGCCAGGATCATCCAAATAAGCTCTAAAAAACACCGTATTATTTTGAAGCGTTCCAGGCGCTGCATCATTAGCTATAAAAAAACGTCGATTAGAGGCATAATCTTTTTGGCGAGAAGCCGATACAACTAAATACTGACTCATCCAATGGCCGAAATCGAAAGGATAGGCTGCAGAAATACGTCCAGCATCTACTTTGTTATTAAATATCTTAAACGGTACTGATCCCGTTTCGTCCATATAGGGTCTACCCTTACTGTCTACGCTTATTATTGGTGGCGTCTGGCTTGTACCAAAAGAATTATCATTTCTGTTCTGCGACTGAAATTGATGATTAAAAGACAATTCTAACGATAGCTTCTTAATGTTTTGATCGAGTACGATTGTTGCTACATTGTATGGTCTATCCAGATAATCATTACTTCCAAGAATATCGAGTGACTTACTAAAGCCCTGAAACTGCTTAGAAATACCACCTGGTAAATTTACGAGGACCGATTGTCCTTGAAGTAAAGATAATTGGTTACCACTAGCAGCTGTTCTATCCGTAGAAGCGAGCGTTCCTGGAGTCTGAATAAGTGTACCATCTGAAGTATAATACCACTTATTAGATGTAGAGTACCCTGCTCCAGCTGAAGCAGTATCGTAAATAGCTACAGCATTATCAGCTCTGCGTCGTGAATATTTACCGGCTTCACCCTCGACTATAAGTGTCGTATTTGGAAACGGTTTAAATAATATAGACATATCTTCTGCACGAAGACGCTGATAATTATTCTCGATATAAGTTGTGTCCAACCGATCAACAACATTTAGACGAACGGCTAACATTTTATTTATCTTACGATTAATATCTAAAGTGAAACGCCGAGTTCCGAAACTTCCAAAACTCGCAAATAAATCTGTGATACTTTTCTGGGAAGGTCTTTTAGTGTATACCGTTACTTGACCGCCTGGAGCAGAATCACCAAACATGAGAGAATTAGACCCCTTACTAAAATCAAGACGTCCTACATTATAGGTGTCTGCAGGCACATACCACATAAAGAAATTACGCGATATTGTGTTACCGCCTGTCAGTCCGCGGTAACTTACACGACTATCATCATTTCGTGATTCATTACGCGGAGTCACCGTAAGACCTGCAACAAACCCAGCTGCATCATCCATAGACTCAAGACCAAGATCTGTTAAGAATTCAGAAGTCAGCACGTCTACGGAAGCGGGAACTTTAGATAACTCTTGATTTGTACGTGTACCTACTAAGGTACTCGTGGCTGTCCATGAATTGTCTGAACCGGCATCAACTGTAAAAGGATTAAGAACAACGACTTCGGAAGACTTTGCTGCTTCCTTACTTGCAGCTTGTGCATCTGCAACTGGAGCCGTCTGGGAGTAAGCACGACTAGTTATAAAAACTGCGATCAGGACACAGCTAGCACGCGTCAAACGAGTAATATTTTTCATAGGGGTTAGGGTGTAAAACTAAATACATTATGACTTTATTTGCTAAAGAGTCCTAAAATCAAGCCTAGCTTTATACATACCTTGCATAATTCGACTTATGCACTCTCTAACTCCATGCAATTTTATAGTTAATAAAAAAGCGTGCCTTATTTAAGACACGCTTTTATCAAAATTAGCTTACTTTATGCGTAAAAAAATGAAGCTTACGATGATGGCTTTACAATAAGAAATCCTTTCATTCCCGCCAAAGAATGGGCGCAGCATGAGCAAATATAGGGATATCTTCCTGGTTTTGTAGGAGCAGTAAATGTTATATCAGCAGTTTCCTTTGGACCAAGTAAAGGAATAGAAGCTAATACATGAACTTCTAACGATTTAGGCCTATATTCTGTAACACGGTCAGTCATAGCGGCCATAGCATATGCATTTACCTCACTTGGACTATCAAGTAATATCCAGTTATGACCCATTGTTGCTTTAGGGAGTGTTCCTTCATTGCGCAGTTGGACATGAACTTTCTGGCCTGCAATAACGTTGATTTCCACAACATCAAATTTTAAAGTGTCGTTAGCTAAAATTTGAACAAATTTAATGCCAGAATCCGGCGCTGTTTGAGCTCTAATTTTGGGCATTACTGCAAAAGCAAAGCATGTTAGGAGTATGTATGTAATCTTATCTAATTTAATAGTCATAATAGTATCAGGTTTAAAATAGAATCCAGGTTTCTAGATACAGAGTGTTATTGTCACTCGCTTTTCTTCCCAAACCGTCAATTTCTCTTACCGAACCATCAAACCGGTTGTATGCAACATATTGCAGTGAAACTTTAATATTGCTTCGAGGCCATAGTGCTGGACCCGTCCCTAAGTTTAGTGGCAGCAGATTAATTTGGAAAATAAAGCCATTGCTATTTGGATAACCTGTTTGACTTGAAGAGTATAGCAGGGAGTCCTTTGAACCTTGAGAGTAAAAATAGTGAACGGCTCCACCCACTGACTTATTCCACAGGTAATCAAATGTGGCTTTAAGTGTAGTTAAATTATCGGAACCATTACTCGCGTTACCTAACGCTAAACTCGCTGGTGAAGAAATGCTTTCATGAATAATCATCAGAAGATACGTGAGATCATTTTTTTCAAAACTCGTTTGAATTTCTGAATCTACACCGATATCCGTAAATTTATCTGTTCCACTACTCTTATCGCCTGCAGGAAAAAGATTACCCGAGAATCCAATAAGGCCTGTTTCGATAGTATAATTTCCTATGGGTTGGGTATAGGCCAGTCTCCAATAGGGTGCTACACCTTTGATTTTATTTTCATACATTGGATTAATACCTAAACTTTTTTGAGCCCTAGCACTGATTGTACGGTAACCCCCTATATTAATATAAAAGTGGCTATCGAGCATTGTATAAAAGTTTATGCCACCTATCTGCTGAGCAAGGCCGCCTCCAAGTACTGTTGCTGCAGCAGGCGTGGGAGCTAATCCAGATTGTGAAAACGGAAAACTCCAAGCTGGCACTGTATTCCAGAGATCCTCAAGAGTGGGATTATTGTTGAGTGAAACACCGTATTGAAGTGTATGCTCTGCTACATTACCTATGTCCGCATATCTTATATCAGTATTGTCCCAATACCATTTTTTGGAAATACCACTATAAGTTGTTTGATTGAATATACCAAATTTGTTGAGAACTGATGCTACAGATGGAGCAAATAATTGAGTAGCATAAGGACCGAAAAGTCTTCCTGCATAAAATGCACTAAACTGCGATAAGGCGAAGTTGTTGTTGTTATGAAAACTCGGAGCTGCACCACCTTCTTGTCCCGCTTGGGTAGCAGTAAACGAGGCCTGCACCATAAAAGAAATGGGTGGAACGTTCGTTTTCTCTGCACTCATTGTGTAGCCGCTGAGTTTGTACTGTCTACCCATATCAGTTAGAATAGGAAACTCAGTATGACAGGCGATGCACTGCGTATCGAGCTGGCGTGCAAAACTAGGCACTGCTTTACACTCATTTACCAAGAGTAAAATAAGCGCTGAATTTAAAAATAGGGTCAAGTAGCTATAAGTTCTGATATTAAACACCCACGCAGTATAAAACTTATATACAATCTTTGCTTCGCAATATTTGCTTACGCCTACGCATATATTGCTGATTTTCTATTTCATTATAGTTAATAAACTAAAAGTGCAAAGCACCTCATTATAGCTTTACTGGTAAATTATTAAGTCCTGTGAAGCAGTATAAAACAAAAAAAGTGAGGATTTAATTCTTTTGTAACAAAATTAAAACTACACGCACAAAGCGAGTAGCTTTAATTATAATGCAACCTAATTGTCACATGTTAAAGCTGTAAAGGTAATCCCATTTCAATTATCTGCGAAGGCGGTATTTGATAGTAATCTTTAGCAGGTCGTGAATTTCGGGTGAGGTAGCCATAGAAGCTCTTTTCCCATTCCCACATGCCACTATTGCCTCCATTTATAACCATTTCTCTATTAAAGAAATAGATAGTTCCATTAGAATTAAATTTAACACCAGCTGCGTGGATAATTTCGACTAAAGCACTCACATTAGGCGACTGCATGTATCCATAATGACCATTAGCTCTCCAAATACCGGCTCCAATTTCACGAAGATCTAGACATTTATTTTCGGGAACTGTTGGGACATCTTCAGTAACAATACTCATGAGTATAACCGTTTTATGCAGACAACGATTTGCTTTAACATGGTGCAATAATGCAACAGGTGTTCCCAGTTGAGAGCCTACCATAAAAACCGCTGCTCCTTGCACGCGTACTATATATTCACTATGAGCAATAGCGATAAGTTCTGATTCCGTAACATTGTTAGCATATACAAGTGCAAACACAGCATCGCGTCCAGTTTTCCACGTGTGCATGACAGCCAGAACAACTAAACCAATTGCGAGGGGAAACCATCCTCCGTCTACAATTTTCAATGCATTTGAAGAGAAAAAAGCTAAATCAATAACTAAAAATAGGGCGCAGATAGTTCCGATTTTGTAAATTGGCCAATTCCAATTTCTTCTAGCAACAAAGAAATAGGCAAAAGTTGTTATTCCCATAGTTCCTGTAACAGCAATGCCATAAGCAGAGGCCAAGCGATCGCTTGAACCAAATACAGCCGCAGTTATAATACATCCAATAGCTAATAATGTATTAACAAAGGGCACATAAATTTGTCCTGATTGTTCAGCATTAGTGTAATTTATCTTTAGCCTAGGAAAATAACCGAGTTGAATTGCCTGACGTGTTAGGGAATATGCACCTGATATAAGCGCTTGGCTTGCTATAACGGCAGCAACGATTGAAAGACCGGTCAGTGAAGCTCGCCCCCAACCTGCGGGAGCCATTGCAAAAAAAGGATTTTCTGTCGAATCAGGATGACTGAGAAGAAATGCTCCTTGACCAAAATAATTTAAAATAAGGCCTGGAAACGCTACAAAGTACCAAGCAAACGCAATATAACGCTTACCGAAATGTCCCATATCTGCATATAGCGCTTCTGCTCCCGTTACTGCTAGCACTATGGAACCCAAGAGCGTCGCAACTTGCAGCGGTGGGTGATGCAACAAAGCTAAACCATAAGCAGGGTTAAGAGCCCTCAAAACGCTCGGTAACTTAATTAAGTGCCATATTCCTAATACGCCTAATCCTATAAACCATACCAACATTACAGGACCAAATATACCTCCAATACTTTTAGTTCCCTTGTGTTGTACCCAAAAAAGTCCTGCTAAAATAATACATGCCATTGGAGTTACAAATGGCGTGAAAGCAGGACTTATCATATTGAATCCCTCTGCTGCGCCTAATACAGAAATAGCAGGTGTAATTATTCCATCACCATAAAGTAACGCTGCCCCAATTAAAATCATAATAACCATGGGCCCTAAAGCTCTGCGTGCCGTTTTACCTTCAGCGTCTTTATTTTTACTATGAATTAAAGCAAGCAGAGCAAATATGCCACCCTCTCCTTGATTGTCCGCTTTCATCACGAACCAGAGGTACTTGACACTTACGATAAGCAAGAGTGACCAAAATATAAGCGAAAGAACACCTAAGACTCCATCTGTCCTGTCTGCGACGGGTACATGAGAAATACATTCTCGCATTGTATACAGCGGACTTGTTCCAATATCGCCAAAAACAACTCCCAAAGCACCTAAGCTAAGTGCTCGTTTAGCTGCCGGGCTTAATTGCAATGCAGAGTGACTAGACATAAAGAACAGTGTTGCAAATTAAGCACCAAGGCCAAGCTGTAATTCTAACTATTTAACGAGGTATACCAGTCACAAACTAGTCATAAATTTATATCAAGTAATAGGTCTTTTTGCTGATTTAAGATTCTGATAGAAAAATGATGCGATCACCTAAAGTTAGCATTAGACGATAGTTACGTATTAAACTCCATTTATTGAACAATTTGTTACGATAAATCCTATCAAAAACTAAAAGATTGCTATAATAAAGGCCGTTGCGCTAGCAAATGAGGTCGATTTTTCTGCATGAATTTATTCGAGATCAATTTTAAATAAGTTAAAATCTGTCTTATGATACGAATAAGTGGATGAGCAGTTTTTTACTTATAACGTGGTTTAAAATTTTATAGATAATATTTTAATTATAAATACCTATAATTCAAGGACTTATATTATAATTGTTAATTAAATACTGTAAAGTAACGTGAGCTAAAACGTTAAATTTTTTTTATCCGTTTTATATTTAATAGTTATTATTTTTAATTGTATTTAAAAAGTAGAATTGTTTAATTATCTACCTTTACAGTTAGAATACACAAACCCTTGTATCGTTTAGATACATAACCCTATGAAAATGAATCAAATCAAGCTCCGACTACTGTTACTGACGTGTGCCCTATCCTCTGGACTCCCATTGTATTCCCAAACAACTGCTCCTTTGCCTAAATCAGAAAGTGAAGTTGTTCAATTGGATGCATTTGAAGTAAAGACCGAGTCTAATCGTGGCTATACAGCCTCGGAGACCATGACGGGATCACGCGTAAAGACCAAAATTATTGATCTACCTTACCAAGTAAATGTTCTAACAAGTGAATTTTTAGAAGATTTCGGTTTATTTGAACTTTCAGATAATATTACACAAATCGGTGGTTTTACCGGATTAGATGTTGGAGGTAATTTCGTGTTACGTGGCTTTATTTCTTCTAATCAATTAAGAGATGGTTTCTTTCGTTTAGGTCGCTACGGAAGTAGTAACATCGACAGAATTGAAATAATCAAAGGTCCTAGTGCTGCAATTTATGGACGTTCATCCCCAGGTGGAATGATGAATATGATTTCAAAGATGCCGAAACCAGTAGAGAGCCAAAAATTCTACGCCAATTACGGCGCATATGGCACTCAAAGAATTAGTTTCGAGGCTACGGGATCTTTACTGCACAGTAAACTTGGTGATACAAATTATATATTAACAGGCAGCAACTACCAACGCGATTTTGGAGCTGACTGGACGCTTATGCGCAACAAAGAATATTACTTGGCTATAGACCATAAATTTTCTGATAGTTCAAAAATAACCTTAATGGCTGAGTACTTTTCTCAAGAGCGCCATTCTCCCTTAGCATCTGCGCCGCTGATTATTGATAAAAAAGGCACAGGAACAACAACGACACTCGATTCAGACGACGTAGCTATTGGCTATGCTACTAATCTAGGTAAAGTGAGCAGTTACGGTCCGAATTCGCACTTAAATCGTACAAATAATTCTTTTACTGCTATTTATGAAAAGAATTTCAACTCTATTTTAAGCGGCAGATTTTCAGCGAACCGTTACATGGCTGGTCGTAATGATTACAACCAAAATACAAGCTGGGGTACAATTCTCATCAATAAAGCAAATACTTTACCAAATACATCCCAACGTGGGGCAACTCCAAGTTGGGGACGTATTTATGAGGATGGAGGTTCTATTCAGTCAGATTTGTTAGCTCATTATTGGACTAACGGTCACACGTTAGAACATAATACTTTATTCACGATAGATTTTAATGATTACTATCGTTGGGATCCAACAATCAGCTACGGACCAGCAACTAATTCAGATATTATAGCTTGGAATTTACAACGGACAGTAACTGTAGATGCTAATTATAATCCTGTAGGTCCGATTGGCTATTTTACTGCTCCTATGGATCCTAGTAATGGTTACGTTTCTACACGTAAGATGAAACGTCGTACAACAGTTACTGGGGCGCTGTTCAAACAACAGACCTCAATATGGGATGGACGACTCCTTGCTTATGCAGGTGGCAGATTAGATATACCGCACTTTATTGAGCATGACTATTTAACTGCAGCTAGTTCGTTTACTCCTTTTATTCCTAATTACAATGTAGGTGATACAATTCATAAGACACTTAAATACTTTAAACCCAACACAGGTCTTAATTTTAAGGTAAAAGAAGAATTCAGAGTATTCGCTAACTTTAGCCAAAGCTATTTCCTAGCTCAGGGTGATAAC
>Ga0209084_1000809_pt1 | contig 28426 bp, 41 predicted proteins | sample C_130820_MF_Meta_FD_187309 | JGI IMG/M metagenome (GOLD analysis project Ga0209084, IMG submission 187309) | Freshwater microbial communities from Lake Croche, Canada to study carbon cycling - C_130820_MF_MetaG (SPAdes) (version 2) | ecosystem: Environmental > Aquatic > Freshwater > Lake...
GGTGGTCAGTATGAATAACAAACATTGGTTTACCATGTGCAAAGTCAACAAGAACTGGCATTGTATCACCATTAGCATCAAGTTTTTTAACGGAGAATTCTTTATCCCCATATTGAATGATTTCAGCATCAACAACGTCAATACCATTATCCTCCAAGTACTTCTTCATAGCAATTGCTGTTGTAACACCATCTAAATCTTGGTGAAAATATATTTTAGCCTTTGGATATCTTTTAGCCAAAGCTTTAATATCACGTAATCCCGATTCTTTTATTAACTTTTTCATTAAACTACTTTTCCTGTTATTGGTCCAAATAATAGACTACTTATGAAATTTTTTGTCATGTCTTCATCAGAACTTGAACTTGATGTTTGAGGTTCAGTATTTGTTTCAGGGACATCTGTTTCTGGTACACCACCAAATTCACTTTCCCAATTTTCTTTTGCTTGAGATGTTTGAGAGTATTGATTCATTTTTTCATCAAACTCAGAACCCATTTTAGCCTGTAAATCTTCAGGTCCAACAAAATTAGCAACACCTAAATAATCTAAGAAACCCGCATAAAATTTAGTTCTTCTCATTAAACTTCTAGTTGCTTTATTACCAAACAATCTTGGTACACCACTCATCTTATAATTCTTAATACCTTTTAATCCTTTAGCTGCGTCACCACCAAAATTTCTAAGTAATCTACCATCTTGTTTAACAGCGTTTTCTATTTGTTTCAAAACGGTTTCAGTTTCTTTAGCGGTCATTGTTGTTTTAACAGCTCTTCTAGCAATAGCAGACCCTTTTTGAGCTCCGCTACCAACTTTTTCAAATATAGAAATTATATCTTTTAAAGTATTTTTAAATCCTGCAGATAATTTACCACCAGGTATATTATCAATCATACTTTTTAATTTTGGAGCCCATTGTCTAACTTTTGATGTTAATTTTGCCATCATACCATTAGACTTTGATATGTCTGAAATAATCTTAGCCGCCTCAACACTTTTACCTGATTTAACTAACTTTAAACCAACATTTACATCTTTTATAATTTTTGACCCTCTTCCCGCCATTAAAAATGGTTTAGCAAAAGCGTCACCAACATAAGGTATTGCCGATATCATAGATAACATACCAAAAAATGTATCTCCTTGATATAAATAAGATAGACCATTTGCAATATCTACAAGACCTGTTGGGTCAAATATACCAACCACATCACCGACATAGTTTAACCAATTCGCCTCAGTTATAATACCTTTAGTTTCAGGATAAAATGTCTCACACAATTCATGAAATATTGCTGCGGCTTCATCAGACATTGATTCGTATTTTTCTTGGAACTCAGTTGCTCTTGTTTCTTCCAATCTTACTTTTAAAACAATATCTCTTATTTGATTTTCAATAATGGATTCCATATTACTTTTACTATAAATACCAAGTAATGTAAAAAAGAAACCCCCACTATTAAGTGAGGGTCGTAGTTTCTTCAAAATCTAATACTTGTTGTCGTCTACCTTCAACAAATACGTTGACTCGTTTTTTGGCAACCTCCGAATAATTTGGACTGAGTTCCACTCCAATCCACCTGCGTCCCAAGGTTTCCGCAGCAACCAAACTAGTTCCGCTACCAGCGAATGGGTCCAAAACAATATCATTTTTATATGTAAGAATCTTAATTGCCTTTGTTGGGATGTCCATTGAGAATGTTGCTTTGGTCATACTTTTTGTGTCTGCAAAGTAATGCCATTGACCAAATACCAAATCAATAAAATCACGTTTTTGGGTGTCGGTGTACATCATTTTGTTTTTCATAACACCGTTCTTATCTTCAACCTCACCCATTTCACCAACCCATTCAGGAACTCCCTTGACAATCTTAATGTGTTTCTTCTTGTAAGCCAATATAACACACTCTTTTGGGTTATAGATGTATGGAGCTGATGGAGACATCCAAGAACCCCAGGCGGTTGTTCTGCTCCTGTGTGGTGATTCTTCTTCAAGGTCAACAACCCCAAAGAATTTATAACCAATCTTCTTCATGATTTGCCATACCTCACTCACCATGAATATACGTCCACCTTTTGCTTGACGGTTGGTTTCATAAGGAACGTTAATTGCAATACGACCATCATCCTTCAAAACTCTGAATGCTTCACTCATCCACTCTTCAGTAAACTTTAGATAATCCTCAACAAACATATCATCATCGTGAACATCATATTCAATTCCAACTCCGTATGGTGGGCTGGTTACAATCAGGTCAATACAACCTTCTTCCATAGTTTTCATCACTTCACGACAATCACCGTTTACTACTTTTCCTATAAAATTTTCCATTAAAAATCTGTGTTTGTTATTCTTAAATCATAATCATTAAAGTCCATAAAGTCCAATTCATCAGCCTCAATTCTTCTTTCCAAACTATCACCAGGCATGTACCTCGTTTTCAATCTAATCTTCCTTGTTTCAACATCAATGTCAGTGTAGATAATAAATGAACTTGCTCTGTCCTCAGGTTTGATATGTGATATACCTGCTGGTGTCATGATGAATAAGTCATTCATATAAAATTGTTCTACTGTTGTTCCATACAACCAATCATTGAAATAAACATATTCATAAAACATATTTGATTTAACCATTTTGGTGGCCTCTTCATCTGTGATAAATAAATAATCTTTACCATCAATCTCACCTTCTCTTGGTGGTCTTGTGGTATAAGTAACAGCATATTTAAACCCACGTGATTCAAACTTTTTTCTCAAGTGGTCTTTACCTGAGGCTGCTTTACCGACAAGGATAATCCTTTTATGGTTTCTCATCAGTGTCAACATCTTTCTTGTGCACTTTGCGATATACTTCCTTGAAACATTCGGAACATAATTGTCCCGCACCTTCTACATAAGTCTTGCGGGAATCAACATGGTCATTGATTGAATGACCAGTCTCACGTCCACAACTTACACACTTTTCTATATTATTAGTTTCCATTTGAATATAAGGTATTATTAGTTATTTCCATTTCATCAGTCATATATTCACTTAATAACTCTTCAGCTGAAATTGTACCGTACTTTTCACTTAATTTGGTAGTATCAACATCGTTGTACATTACATGTAGGGTATCGTCAAGTTCTTTTGCAAGTTCTAATGATTCACAAATAACATTAAGAATACAATATGGATTTGCGTTGGATGCAGGTCTTCTATCTTCAAGATATCCTTTCCATGTCTCACCAACTGACTTAGGAACTCTAATAGACGCTCCTCTATCTGATACACCCCAACTGAATTTATCAATTGATTGTGTCTCATGTTTACCTGTTAATCTTAAGTGATTGTCTGAGCCATAGTTCTCAATATGAACTTTTGCTCTTGACCCAAATACTTTAAAGATTGAATTGAAGTATTCTTCTCCTCCTGTTTCTCTCATTCTTTTGTTTGAGAAGTTACAGTGCATTCCTGAACCATTCCAATCTCCTGTTGTTAAAGGTTTTGGATGTAATTCAATTTGATATCCCTGTTTCTCGGCAATTTTATAAAGGAAGTAACGAGACATCCATAAATCGTCAGCAGCTTGAACTTTACCTTTGGCGAATACTTGGTATTCCCATTGTCCTAAAGCAACCTCAGCATTTGTTCCTTCAATTCCAATCCCATATTCCAAACACATATCTAAATGTTCTTCGGTCAAACTTCTTCCAACCATTTGTCCTCCAACACCACAATAATATGTTCCTTGAGGGTCAATGATACCACCATTATTAAACCCAATAATTGGTTTGTTATGACCTGAACGAATAAAATATTCCTGTTCAAACCCAACCCAAAAATCTTTATCTTCTGCACCCAATTTGGCTCTATCATTTGTTTCATGAACTTTACCGTTTGAATCCATAACCTCACACAATACATAAACGGTACTATACTCAGTGATTAAACTCTTAACATAAGCGTTAACGGGTTTCAAATAACAATCAGACAAATGTCCTTCAGCTTGTTTTGTTGATGAACCATCAAATCCCCACTCAGGGATGTTCTCAAGGTCTTCTTTAGAATTAACCTCAATGATTTTAACTTTGCTTCGTAGATTTGGTTCTGGTTTGTATCCATCTAACCAAACGTATTCTAATTTAACTTTCATAATTATTTATTTACGTAATAATCAGGTGCTAATGTAGACTCTTCAATTACTCCTTCATTAATCAATTCATCCAATATCTCTTTTGTTTCTTTTTCAGTTATCTTCAAAATGTATTTTGAAATATAACTAATGTGTACTGGTTGTCTTAATTTCGTGTTAAGTAATTTTTTAGTCTTGTCATCCATGTTGTTTTATTTTTTTTTAAACTCCAAAATTTCTTTCTTACAAGTTCACCCAAGACATTATCGTTTGGATTTTCTAGAACTTCTTTTTCCGTAAGACACACTTTTTTGTCCTTCATCATTAGATTGTTTTGTCTTTTTATCCGGCATTTCTACAGTAACAACAGACTTATCTTTTTTCCATTCAGACTTGGGAGTGTATACCCAACCTAAGAAAGTTTGTAGTACTAATTTGTGAGCGGCTTGGTCGTGTAATCTTTTGATTTCACCTGTCTTTGAATTTTTGAGTGTTTTCATAGTATAAAATATATGTTTTTAATTTTGTTCAATCAAGGGTGTAGAATTTTTTAAAATAAATTCTTTTATTTCTTGGTCAGAAACACCTTCATTATGTAATTGATACGCTTGATGGGACACTTCATCTGTAAATATACATGTGTCAGAAGCAAAATATTTTTTCAGTGGATAATCTTTATCTATCTCACGTAAAATTAACTCTTTGGAAAAGTACCGTCTATTAAAACCCATTGACCTTCAGTATTTAGTTTAACACTACAAATATACAAAAATTTACATTCATGTGGAGCAATCATTGATAAAAAATTTATAGTTTTTTCATTCTGATAGACATAATAAGTTTCACCTACAATTGGTTCAAATTTAAGGTCAATACTAAAGATAAATTCATTGAGTTTATAATCATCAACCAATTTTTCCATTTCGGATTTTAGTTCACTAAATCTCTTATCAACAAAATTATTGAACTTAGTGACTTGTTTTCTTTTAAAATGGTCTGTGTCTTCAACAACAATAACTGGTGACCCTACATTACTTGCGTAAGGTAATAAGTTAAACTTTGTCTCAGCCTTTTCATAGTGAGATGGTGTACTCATGCTGACTGTGTGAAGTAAGATTGTACTTTCCTCTTGAATAAAGGTAATAATGTATGTTCTAACGGTAAGTTCTGTGTTGAGAACGCTTCAAAGATTGGATATGCTAAACTTTTTGTGTCTGAATACTCACGGATAACTTCTGTGAATTTTTTATCGTGACCCTTGTATATTAAATTGAAATCTATTTTAGTATCGTGTTTTTTATTGGATAGTTGTTCAAACTTTCCTTCCCACACATAAACCTCTTTGTTAAACAAATCTTGATATACCACATATGAATTGTTAAGTAATAGATTCTTTTTGTTCTTTCTTAATTTAATTGATGTTGACTGGTAAGATAATTCCCATATTCCTTTACAGATTGTAAAATATTGAAGTAGTTTTTCTTGTGAGTACTCAAGTATTTGTTTAATCTCATCTAACTCAGTGGTTGTAAATTTCTTTCTTGTCTTTTTTGATTTGAGTTCATATAACATAATCTCATCATCAATGGAATTTAATTCCTTATTAATAAAAACATATTTGTTTGATTTAAGAAAACTTCCGATGGATGCCATGTGAAGCGATATCTCAGTAAAGAACGGATAAATTTCACCTCTTGATAAAGCATCCTCCACTTTCATCAAAAACGAATTTAATACATATTCCTTGTGCTCAAAATCAATTGGGTCTTTTAAAAACCAATCTGAGGGGAGTATAAATTTTATTTGTTTTTTGTCTTCCATAAACTAATAATAAAAAAGGTTTATGGATTATGAATACTAAAGATTAATGAAAGTCGCCATCATAGAAAATGTAGTAAGTTTCACCTTCAAAAGATACACTTTCTTCACTTCCGTCATAGTTATTCAAAACTGTACCATATCCATCAGCATCAACAACCGCTTGAGCAAAATCATCTTCATTAATAAAATCATTACTTGTTGCCCATTCTCTAAAGTCATCACCACCCAAAAAATTATCATAAAACTCTTTAGCATCATATCTATGTTCAGATATTTTATCTGCAACTATAGAATCTAACTTATACTCATCATACTCACCATCTGGGTCATTTTCAATTTCTTCAATTTCATTATTTGCCTCATCAATCTCATCACCCATTCTGTCATATTCATCACTATAATCTTCATCTTCATCATCTAAACTATCCCTTTCAGACTCTAAATTTGAAACCATTTGTTTTAATTCTACAATTCTGGCTTCTTGACTACGACTCAATTCTTTATCACTATCATCTAAATAAGACTCAGGACTATTGTAAACATCCTCTTCAAAAAAATCTTTTAAATATGCCTTAAAACTATCATCATCAAAATGTTCCATTACAAATGATTCATTATAACCATCATATCCTACATCATCCAACATATCTTTCACATATCGTACAGCCTCTCTTTCAGTATCATCAGAATCACCAACTTTCCATCTACCTTGAAATTCTGTTGTTGTAAATTCTTTTAAAACATAATCACCAATAGGTAACATATTATAGACATCCATCTTGGCGTCTAATTCGGTTAACTCATCTTCCAACTCACTTATTTCATCCAACAAATCTCCTCTAACTTCTTCGTCATTATCATATTCCGCTTGAAGTCTGGTAATTTCATTTTCAATTCTTGCAATTTCACTTTTATCTTCAGGTGTTTTTTCTTCAATTGTTCCTTCACTAATTAAAAAGTTAAAAAGAGCGTGAGCACAAGAACCCATATCACCTTGAGATAAATTATCTAAACTCCACTCATCATCTTCTCTTCTTTGATTAGCAGATTCAATTAAACCATTTTCAACTCTTTGTTGTTCTACTCTTGCTAATCTTTTTCTTTCAATCGCAGCTTTTTCTTTATCACCCCAAATTTCAAGTTCCTTAGAATATTTCTCTCTAATATATAAATCAATGTATTGTTTTATACGAGCAAGTTCATTTGTTCCCATAATCCAACCACTGGTGAATTTATCGTCAGGAGCATCAAAATAAGATTCATCACCATCAAACTTTTTCAATAACGCAACTTTGTAGAATCTATCAGATGTTGCCTTTGTTTTATCTAAGATATAAAACAATTTCCCATCCTTCATATAGTTGTTAAAGTGTGTATTGTCAGCACTTGATGCTGTACACCATTTGGTACCAGCACCATAATAACAAGACGCTGTGGTTGTAAGTGGTGCGACAACGGTAAATTGGTCATTTTCAAAAACAATGTCCGCACCTTCAATAGATTTTACCGTTCTTCTTATTCTAGTTTCATATTCTTCAATCGCAGAATATAACTCAGCAAATGTTTTGTATTGATTAATATCTTTGATTTGTAAATTGGGACCGATAGATACAAACTTCTTTAAAGTGTCTTTTATTTTTTCATCTAATAATCCACCAGCAATTGTTGAAGGTAATGCTCTACCTAAGAAAGTCAAAAACTTTGAACCATTTGGAATTTCATTAACCATCTTAATAATGGCATCCAACTTTTCAGGAGAAAACTTTTTCCCGTAAGTTGTTTTGAAGTCTTCTTCTCTTCCCTCTAATAACAAATTAATAAATTTCATTATTCAATTTACTATAAATATTGATAAACTTGTAATATACACACAAACTTAATAAACAGATTGTATTAAACAACTATTTATGTATAATAAACCTTAATAATATAAAACCATGGGATGCGGATGTAAAAACAACGGTATAGTGCAACAACCACAAGCACAACCACAGGGTCAACCAATTAACAGAACACAGAACCAAAGTCAAACGATTCAACAATCAATTAAAAAGACGGTTCAAAAGTATTACAATCAAAAAAAATAATACTCTTTAATATGGGAAGTGAAAACTTCCCATTTTTTTTGTATTTATATTACTATGGAAGATAAAATATCAGCTTTAATAGATAAATTTTATGATAATCCAAGTGGTGTTGCCAAAAACTTTGGTGGACCAGAACAATTCATAAAATTTGTTTTAGCAAAAGGTAATCCTGAAGAACATTATTTGGACCCAAGAAATCAATTCTTCTATGATGAAGGATTACAAGATTTATTGATTTGGGAACAGTACCAAGCCGCACCTAATAAACTTGAGTATCTTAAACGTTTTATTAGTGATTTTTTAGAAAGTGATTTGGTTGTTGAAAATGATAGAATTATTTGGTTAACAGATACAGATGATTTATTGATTGTTTTTGATGATAGAGGTAGAGATGGTACCGCTAAATATGCTGCTGAAATGGTATTTAACGAGGATTATAATGAACATTTTAATGATGTGTACACTGAGTTTTATGATGATTGTGTAAGAACATTAAACGACAAAAATGAAAATTTATTAGCAAATAAAATTGTTTCTGAATTACCACCATTAACTTCAGAGGATATTGAACAAACATCATTTTTAGAAGAGCTTTGGGAGATTGAAGGTCAAAGTGGTTTTTTAAGTATTACTTCCGATAATATTTCAGAATTATTGGGGGACAATAAAACAACCGACTATATTATAACTAATTTTTTTCCTGATTTAAAAAGTGATATGATGAATGCTTACCATAACGCATTTAACACAGCATATGAAGATGAATTATCCAAAAAAGTTTATAGTAATTTAGAAGGATTTTTTGGTGATTCAGGTAAGATGGTTAATGTAGGTACCAATCGTGCCGGAAATGATATTTGGACTTATGCAATAGATGTAACCAACACATTTGATTATCTATTCAAAGAATATTTTAGTGATTGGGAAAACCATTACAACCCAATTGAATATTTTGGTTCTTTCAAGGAAATGTTAAACCAATTATTTGATGATGGTCTTGACAAAATTGACTTTACCATTCCTGATTATCCAGATTCAGATGAAGTTGAAAGTAATTATAACGAATACGTTGAAATTTAATTAACCCTTTATACTATCAAATTAAATTCATAAGTTTTAACCAATATGAATTTAATCAACCCCGATTCTATAGAAGGAATTATTAATCATTTTGCAAATCATTTATTAGAACAAGTTGGTGATACTTTAATTAACGAGAACACCTTTCAAGTATCATATTATTTTCCATCTATTATGCTTGTATCAGGTTCAGTTACATCTGATAATGAATTCTTTAACCTACCAAAACAATTTGAAATGTTTAAAGAAAAATACAAATATGATTTTCCAAGTACGAAATTAAGATTCATTGATAATATCAGATACAACACATCATCATCATACAATCAAAACTGGCACAGGTTCTACAATACCCCAAGACCGTTGTATAATGAATATCAACTCAGTACATACATTGAGAAAGATTATAGGTCAATGAAGTCAAGTGCTATTGTTAGTATTGGTGAAGACTATTCAAACGTATCTTCATTCTTTTTTGATGACAATCGTTTAACATATCTTTCAAATTCCACTCATCACAGTCAATACCCACACGGTTACTCAAAAGAGTTAAGAAAGAAATTATACTCAATGGAGTTTATTGCCTACAACATGTTCAGGGTATCTAAATCAAAAGTGATGGACATTCATACTTGGGGTGAAACACCTGAAACATTTACAATGAATGATAATATGTTCAAAATAAGAACAAACTCAAGATGGAGTAATGAAAAATTATCATCAGTTGCTCTTGATGTTTTATGTGATTATAACATTGACGAAGCAATTGAATACTACGATATTAATGATGATTTGTTTCTACCAATAGCCGACAAGCCATGGAATGAACATTATAAGATGGATGAATTAATTCTATTTTAATAAGTTTCGTAACAAATACTATATACTATTTGTTACGAAATCCCTTCAACTGAATGACCAGTTATGCAATTTGTTCACGAATAAGGGTAACCGCTTCTTCCAACTCTTGAAAGTCCCTGTCAGGTGCATAAAACTTAGCATCTGTTGTACCTTCCTCAACAATCATTATTGCCGGTACATATTCATTATCAGTTACTTTAACAAACAAATTGTATTCCTCTTCATTTTCATTGATATCTGCTTCAATATATTCAATACCCTCTTTGGTTAACATATCTTTAAAGTCAGTACAATGTGGACATCCATCCATCGTGAAAACTAAAACGTGTTTCATTAATTTAAGAACCTGTCAAATTCAGATTCTTGTAGAATACCTGTGTGTGATTTAACTACTGAAGAACCTTCATAAAGTTTAAGTGTTGGTACACTACGGACGTTTTGTTCTAATGTAAATTTAATGTCAGAATCTACGTCAAATTTGTAAATTGGAACACCCAATTTATCACCACTTGTTTCCAAGATACGACTTAACATTTTACATGGTCCACACCAAGTGGCAAAGTAATCAATTATGAATCTATCACCAGATTCCATCTTCTCTCTTAATTGTTCAACTGTTAGTTCTTGCATTTTGTTTTTTCTTTAATCTTGTTATAAAAAATACAACCTCGTCATATTGTTCAGGTTTAAAGTGTATCTTTAAACTATAAAATGATGGGTTGATTTGTCTTATATAAATATAGAAAGATGCACTTGTTTCGTAAATACCTTTGCTAATATTTCCAGTGGATGTAATGTCCAAGTATATTGCTTTCATTTTGAAAATTTCATCCACAACGGTAAGTTCCCCCACCTCAATTTGTGATAGGGGAACACCATTCTCTTTTTCAAGATGTAGGATTACTCTTTCTATTTTATCAGGGTAATCCATTAACCTTGACCGCGATACGTTTTTTTATAGTTCTTGGATTGTTTGTGTTTGGATGTCTTTGTTTTTGCGTGGACACCAGGACGAGACACTTTTGCCTTTTCTTTGTACTTCAATGAGAAGCTTGAGGTTGATTTTGCGGGTTTCTTAGCCATTTCTTATATGTTTTATGTTGTTAGATTGTTATACAAAGATACTGATAATTTTTAGAAATCCAAATCAAACATCAGAATATTTTGTAAATATTCTTCATTGGTTATTTCTGAATTGTCATTTGTGTCTGTAATACCATCCTGTAGTATTCTATATTCACTCATAGAATTTTTAACCACATTATATTTGATGGTTTCTGTTTGTGTTGTTTTTGTCATTTTGAAATCTTCAAACTTAAAATGTTTGACAGCCAACATAACTTGATTATCAAGTTCTTCAAGTGCGAAGTTCCATTTGGAATCCAAATTTTTATTAAACCTTCCAAGACTTTGTCTTCTTTCAAATTTTGAATTAGAGTAATTCCATCGGTATTCAATAGTTGCTCTTTCTTTTGATTCAGAACTACCTTCCCTTAACGATATAATAAAACAGTGTACGTTTTTATGATAAGTTTTAACACAATTTGATTGATGTTCTGATTCGTCAAAATATTCGTATTGTTTTGTAAACAAGATAGGATAATACACACCACCTTGAGGTGTGGCAATTTCTTTACCTATACCATCAAAGAATTGTTGTGAGTATATTCTATTCCATTCACCATCTTTATGAAGAGATATTTTATTTGAAAATTCTATGTGTTCAACTGTAAACTCAGCATTAGTTTTACTTTTCCATACAACATCTTCATTATATCGTAATTTCAATGTAAGATAAAATTTAATGTGGTCCATAAAGGTATAGACACTACCTCCATTTATAATAGAATTAACAAGACATGTATAAACATTAATTCTTTCTTTATCAGTAATATGTTTGTTTAAAAGTCTGGTATAATTTCTTACATCAAAATAATCTTTGTACTGAAACAATGACAAAATTTCATTATCAGGTCGTGATTTAAGATATTTTGATGGAACAATATTTTGAATAAAATTAATAACATTTGAATTAATAGTATTCACCAAATGTAAAACACGATGGAATTTTTTACCACTTAAATCATATTTTTTTTCCGCGGCTTCAATCAAGTTAAAATGTGATTTTCTTAACTCTTTCATTGTCACACTTTCCCCATTGTTAAAAAATGCCAAATAATTGTTGGGTACTACAACATTGTTTAGTGTAAGATAATTTGTTATAAGTAAGTTGTTGGGGCTAAATTTTCCATCTTTAGTTATGTCAATGTCATAACCAAAAACTTTATTAAAAAAAGTACTGGAATAATTTATAAACAACCCTTCACCATCATTAGGGAAATGTGTCCTACATAGGGCAGATAATCTACTAAAAAAATCAGTAATCATACCATTCCAAGAGTTGGACCTAACATATGATTGATTACCTTTATTGTATTTTGTACCAACATATACAATTTTAGTTTTTTTATTAAAAGTTAAGAACTCAACTCTTTTATTCTTAATAAAATAATGTTTCCCTTCATTTCTATACTTCACATAGTAATACGCCTTTAGACTTACTTTATCCTCACTATCTTCTAATACTAATGTAACTCTATTAAGATGAATATGCCATAACTTATTTCCATAGTTCTCCAAATAAGTTTCTTTTTCAATTGTTTTTAAACGACCATCAGGTCTAAAAAAATAACGTTTTTTCTTACCATCACGATTCATACTCTGAGCCAATTCAAAATCTCTTTGTATATCACAATGGTCATGGAATTTTCTACCATTAAATTCTTCAAACACATTTTTTAATAGTGGTTCCATTTTACAAATATAATAAAAAAATTAGTTTAAACCAACTAAACCAAAGCCAGTTTCCATAAATGGTGACTTTTTTACTTTAACATCTGTTTTGTGTGTTTCATTGAATAAATCAAATATTAAATCAACCATTTCTTTTCGGGTCAATTCAAGTTCATCACCTTTATCAGCATGTTCATAAACCTTGACTTTAATCTTGTCATAGAATTTGTCTTTACTCATCTCACCAATCAATATGTTTAATTGGTCAGGATTGACATCAAAGAAATGAAAAATTTGTTTTAAATAGATTTCGGCATCTACATTCATAGACCTTAGTTTTGAACGAACCAAACATCACCACCATTCTCAACAAAACGTTGTTGGAGTCTTTCAGGTATTTTCAAATCGGAGTTACTTCCTTTAACAGACAACGCAATCAAATTTGGAAGGTCAGCAATCCATTCAGGAAGTTCTTTCAAATTAGGGTTGTTTGGAAGTGATAAGAACTCAAGATTCTTAAGGTCTTTCAATTCATCAGGAACTTTACTCAAACCGTTTTCAACGTAGAACGTTTGAAGGTTTTTTAAGTTAGCCAACTCTTTAGGGAATGATAAATCCAAAGGTTCTCTTGAACTGTTTGTGAAATCTATTCTTTCAGTTTGTGGGTCAATGTTCTTAAATAATTCATCCCAACCATACAAGGCAACATACTTAGATGAAGAATCTCTTGGGTAGTCAATAACCAATTCTTTACCTGACTTGGCATCTTTAGATAAACCTTTTACAAATTCAGGTTTGAAATAATTTTTCAACTCTTTCATTGGTCCGTTCAATAATTGAACCAAATCTTGTTGACGGTCATGAACATCCATAAACTGATTAGATGGGAAGTGAAACTGATATCTTTCAGCAGGAAGTCCAGATACATCACCACGTTTTCCTTCAGTAGTATTAGGAATAATAACATATAAAGGACCATCTTTAATGTAACGGTCAAACCAACTTAAACCAGGTGCTGATGTACACCATCTTGTTTCACCCTTACTTGGTTCCAACTGGTTACCACCATAGAAACAAGCCGCATCTTTACCCAACTGACCTTTGTCTTCAACTTTAGCAATTGTCCAGTGAGGTCCACGGAATACAATCTCTCCACCTGGATGCTCATAAGTTTGTGAAGCAATTTTCTTTTCCTCCTTTGATGCTTTGGTTTTTTCCATTGAGAAATCTTTAACCAAATCATAAAGTTTTTCAGGAGTTAATTTATTAATGTCTCTGAATTCAGAAGGTATCTTACCCTTATGTCTGTCAAACTTTTGTAAGTCTGCAGTGATTTTATAAAGGTCCTCCATGAATTGTCCTTTCATTGCAACAATCGCATTTTTTATAAGTTTATCATTTGGGTCATATTCATCAATATTGAGTGGTTTTTGGTTAAGATAAGTTTTAATTATCCATTGAGCATAAGGACCAACTTTTTTAACAACAGAAAAGTCACCACCAAAACTGTCAACATCAACACCTTCAGTAACTTTTGTCTGTGGGTCAGCAACAACCAACGCAAATAACTCCTCAGGAGTTAACAAAGGTTTCTTACCCTTTTCGGCTTTAGTAAGCTTGTCCGCCAAGACATCCATTCTTGACTGTTCAACAATAACCCTTCTTAATAAATCTTGAAATCTCATTTCGGTATCTTTTGTCATATAAATATCTATAAATTGTGGTTTTTTTAATAATTCATTATTAAAAGTTCTTGACCCATGTTCTGTGTCTTACCTTTGGTCGCTGAAGCCGCCTTAGCAAACTCCTTCATTTCCCATGTGTAAGTTTCTTTTGGATACCACAAAGATAGTAAATCAAAGTCATAATATGAAAGAGAAAATTTTCCACTTATTGATGTTAACTTGTCAGCAAGTCTCTTGTGGTCGTCCACATCAAAGTCGTGATTAGAATAATAGTTCTCTGTCTTCCAATATGGAGGGTCAACATAGAAGTATGTTGTAGGACTATCAAACTCATCTATTACATCACCAAAGTCCCCCAATCTGAAATGAGATATTCTATTGAAATGTTCAACCCAATCAGGTTTTGATAATTTATCCCTGAACGTCAAGAATTTTGATTTGTACTTACCCTTAAGGTCAATGAACCCTGATGTTTCAGGTCGTGAACCACTGAAGATTGATGTAAGAATGTAAGCATACTTGGCCGCCACATCATAGTCAGGATAGTTAATCGTAAACCCCGTAGCAAACAACTCTTTCTGAAACAAATTAAATTGTTCTTTATAGATACTCGGAGTGTCCTCAACACCCCTTTCCTGACATGGAATACTATTCACTGCGTTCAATAGAACTGAAGGGTTCTGAAGACACAAGAATAGGTTGTAGTTCAATGGATTGAAGTCATTGTATACCACTCGTTTAAGATTTGGGTATTTACTCAAATCCATATTAAAGAAACACCAAAACATTCCACCGAATGTTTCAACATATGTTTCCATATCGGTTGGATAGTAATCCTTTATCCACTTACCGATTTTTGATTTTCCGCCTATGTAACTTAACATACATCAAATATAATAAAGTTTTCTTTAAAAAGCAAATGTTTACAACAAATATTTATTGTAATATATTCAAACTATGGGATGTAAAACTTGTAAAGAAAAAGGTCAAAGTAAAATTAACTGGATGATGATAGTGTCTGTTGAGATATTCATCGTATCAATCTACGGTCACATTGAACTTTTTAAATTTATTTCGTCTCTCTTTTAAATCTAACTGTATTTTTAATATACATATCCCCAATCCTTTCACGTCTATACCCTTTGTTCTTCACCCTCATTGGTGTTGATGTATCAAACGTTTCAGGGTACTTAATTGATATCTTACCTTCGGGATGTGGTATTTCAACACTATCACTCTCAAGTCCTTTTAAATCAACGATATTATAATATATGAGGTCATCACCTAATTTTTCCCAATTGTCGTCTTTAACCATATTAACTTTAAGTAATAAGTTACCATATACACCATTGTGGAAATCACCACCACCATCAACTCTATAATATTCACCATCATCAATCCCGTGTGTTAGGTTAATCTTTAGGTTTTTAAACTCACCTGTGGTTGACCTTCCATTACAACTATAACACGCTTTTAATAACATGGTTCCTTTACCTTGACACAATGGACATGCTTGTCTGATAATTTGTTGGAACGCCCCTCCACCAACTTGTTGTACAACTTGTCCACTACCGTGACAATTGGTACAGGTTACTCTTTCACCACCAGTTCCACTACAAGGTTCACAACCAATCTCTCTACGGTAGTTAATATCTTTTTGAACCCCCAAGAAAGATTCTATTGGTGTAACATCAATGTTAATAATCTTTTCAGGAGCACTTGGTCTTCTTTGTTGTCCATTAAACGGGTTTCTATTAAACCCCATTTGATTTAAGAAGTCCTCAAATCCCATTCCACCAGGTCCACCACCACCAAACATGTTTGACATAGGGTTATCATACTTTTGTTTTTTATCAGAATTACCTAAGGTATCGTAAGCCTCAGCGATTTCTTTGAATCTCTCAGCACCTTCAGGGTTTACATCTGGATGAAATTGTTTACTTAATTTCCTATATGCTTTTTTAATTTCATCAGGAGAAGCATCTTTATTAACACCTAATATACCGTAATAATCTTTCATGAACTACCTTGTTGTTTTGTTTAAAAATAAGTCAAAGAAAAGGATAATCAATAAATTTATGACTTCCAAAAAAGCATCCGACTTTTATAAAAATTTATTGGATGAAAACCAAGATGTAATCTTTGATACTAGAACACAAAATGGTAAACCAGTTAAGTATGAATTGGCATTACTTGAAAAGAAAGGTAATCAATTATTTCCTATCTACACCAAAGATGAATACGGTAGGAATGTTAAATTGGAGTTTGATGATGATGAATTTAATATCATTAAAATTTCAGACTACAGGGAACCTGAACTCATTCACGATTACCAAACAAAAAATAAAATTAATGTGAATACATTCTTGAGTAAGTACTTGTCTAAACAAGGTGTTAAAATGGTATCTAAATTGAATAATAAGATTATTGTTCAGAACGAAGAAACTATTAATTTGTTTGTTCTTAAATCTGATAATGACGCATTAAGATTTATTGAAAGTTTAACTGAAAGATTTGTTAAATTAAAAAGGGGTGACTGTATGTTTGTCAATGACTCATCAGCACCCCAAAAGAAATATTTGTATACGTTACTTGAAGAAAAAGGTTTTAATAAAGATTTCCTTTATAGAAAGGAAACCACTTATTCTTCAACCGGCATTTTCATGTAAATGAATTCCACCCCTGAAATATCAATTTTAAACTTGTCACAGTTCTTATCAACCCCTTTATAAAAGTTTAAGGTTGAATTAAACTCATCTTTATCTAACTCTAATATTACGGTGGCTCTACCACGATAAATTAAAAGTAATGCATCAGCAATTTCAGCTAAATCACTTAGAACCCCAAACTCTTTTTTATCCTCTGCCATAGTGTATATGTTTTTACTTCAATTATGTCTTCTTTTTTCAGACCTCGTATTGAGTTAATCATTTGTTGTTTATAGTTGTCAACAAATGATTCGTCTTTGGCTTGTTCTTTTTTTAGCCAATCACTATCAAACCTCTGCTTCTTGCTCATCTTTCAACAAATGGTCTAATTCATCCATATCATCATGTTCAAGATTAATTTTCAATCCTTTGAGTTCATCTAAACTTGATGATTTAAAAATTTCTTTTAGTTCCATAACCTTCATCTTAAGTAATCTTTCTTTTTCTTCTCTTTCAAGGTTGTGGTTAATAAGTTCGGCAATTACTTCAACCATATGATTAAAATCATCGGTCAATTGACTAACAAAGATTAAAAAATAACCTTCACCAGTATATTTTTCATTTTGTTCAACTTGTGCTTTTTGTAAAATTTCATTTGGAAACTCCCAAGTCTTTGGGAAAATTAACTCAACACTAACATAAGACTTTAGTTTTCTTATGCCGTGGAAATATGGGAATAAATATTGTAATACTTCTTGGAATGTCATGATAAAATGTATGTGATTAAATATGATAATGCGATGGCGTTAATTAAGCGGTCCTTATCAGTCATTACAAACTTAGTAGGGACTGACAAGGCTGACGCGAAATTGGTTAATGTTCTCATCAGTATTAAAGATGAGAATACAGATAGAAATAATAATATAGGACCTATATTAATCATTCTGTTTTTTGTTTTCAAGGATTTCACCTCTTAGTTGTTGCAAAAGTGCTTTCATATCTTGAGAAAGTTTACGAGCTCTTGTACCCGCACTTTTGTTACCTTTGAAGAATTTTGTAGTATCTACAGAAAGTTCTTCCATTAAGACTTTAAGTTGTTCTAATGTTTCCATGTTTTTTAAATTTAATTAAATCATAATTTTTTATTGCTGGTAGTAAATAAAATAAAGGTTTTTTTATATTAAGTTTTTATTTAAAATCTTATAAATGTCTGTTAACATGTCCAAATCTGATTTTGTATAAACTTTTGTTTCGTCAAATAACTCATCAAAAAATTTATTAATATTTTCAGATATTGTTTTATTATCAGGGTTATAAAATAAATCTTCATAAAAATTCTGATAATACTCTTTATGGTCACCTTTAACATTAAACTTAATATTTTCTTTAGCAAAATTTTCCACCGTCTTGGTCCAGCACCATTCAAAGTGTGAATTTTTTTCTTCTTGGGACAATAAAACTCTGGTTTCAGTAGCATCTTCAGGTTCATTACCCAAATAGGTTTCTTTTATTAAAGAATCCAAACTATACGTAAAGTCCGCAAACAATTCACGTTTTTCATAAATCATATTATTCATGTTGAACCAAACTTCAACATCTTCCCGACTTACAGGCTTCATCATCCAAGAATAAAAATTCTCCATAGAAAGGTATCTATGGAGAATATAAGTGTAATCTTTATTAAATGTATATTATTGAGTTTTTTTCTTGTAACCTAAAAGATGTTTCATCTTATCCATCTCTTCGTTAATCAATTTACTCTTTTTGTCTTCAGACTCACCAAGTTTCTTGAACATACTATCCAAAGAATTATTGTGAGTTTCTTCACCAGCTTGGTCAATTGGTTGCGGATATCTGTTATACGACTTGTTCTTTTCTGCACCGTACAAGTTTTTCTTTCTTCTAGCATTAATCTTCTTACCTAAACCTGTGTCAATAGCGTTTCCACCAGCACCGTTTCCTGTTTTAGAAGAACCTTCAATGTTTGCTTGTAACCAATCTTCATTTGGTTTAATCTCATCATATTGTAAGTTTTCCATACCAGGTGAATAAGCAAAGTTCTCAATGTATTCTTCAACAGCACTTGATGGTGTGTATGCTTTCTTAGCCATTTTAGCTAACTCACCATTACCTTTTGGAAATTGTGTCGGGTTCATATCGTATTTACCTTTAGAAGCATCTTTTAAATAAGTCTGCATTTTTTTTGTAACAGATTTAATATAATCATCATTTTCAGTCTTTGATGATTTTAATGATTTGTTAGTTACAGGAACCGTAGTCTGTTCGTTAACAATTTTTTCAATCAAATCAATAAGTTCATCTTCAGTAAGTTGGATTGATTCTTTTACCGGATATGTTTTACCATCAACCTCAAAAGATTTATCACCACGTTTTTTAGCGTTTGCTAAAGCTCCCGAAAATTCGTTACCCTCTTCCATTTCCCCATCTTCTGAGTCTTTTGGGTCTTTGTCAAATCTACCTTGACCAGGTTCTGGCATATGCCAACCCCTAATATCGTCATAATCATATCCTAAATTAGATAAACTTGGATTTTCTTTTCTGTCTTTTTCACGAGCAACTTCAGGGTCTTCTTTTTTACCAAACATTTTCTTGAATATGTTTTCCACAACCTCACCCTCACTGAATTCTTTAGAAACTTTTCTTTCGTATTTGTCACCAACATTTTTTACTTTGTGTGGTGCTTTAATTTGTTTTTCATCTTCAGAAGATGGTAACATATCATTATAACTTAAATCATCATCAGTTTCTGTATCACCAAATGAATATTCATTGATGTCTTCTTTAACGAATTTAGTACCTCTATATAAAGGTTCGTTCTTAGATAATTTATTTGCGGCATCCCATCCTTGTCCATCACTTTCATCATCCCAACATTCATCAACATCACCTGAAACAATCTCACCATGTTCAAATCCTGCTTGTGTTTTTGGTTTTTGTTTCTTACTTCTTAATTTTTCAAAATCAGCTGCGGTTATTTTACCTTTTGGTTCTGCAACATCAATTTTTTTCTGACCACCATGAAGTGATTCTGTTGCTAATGTTAAAATATCGTCAGCCTTTGAGTTGATAGCCTCACTAAGAACTCTAGATACTATATCATCAATATGTTTTTCAACGTTTTTCATTTTTTTTTGTTTTATCTATAAATACTTTATTTTTGTCTTTTAATCATCATTTCTTCTAATTCATGTTGAATTATTGCCTTGATAACATTTTCACTAATACCCATCTTTTCAGACAAATTTTGGATGGATTGTTTGACAAGTTTATTCTCATAGAGTTTTAAAGCGTTAATGTCGCCTTGATTACAATATGGAAACTTTTGGCATTTCTTTTTTATTTGTACAAATTTACCACCAGGAATTTGAGTTTTAGAAGCTCCTCTCCAATTCTTTTTATTTGGTGCTACCCAACCTGGTGTTGAGTATTGTCCAGCGGATGATGCTCCTGTCGCTTCAGTTGTTTCACCACCTTCTATACTTTCCTGAACTTTAGTAACAGGGTCCTGTGGAGTTGCAAGAGAGAATAATGGAGCGGAGTATTGTCCTGAAGATGCTGAGCTAGTGGCTTCAACGGCTTCTTTTTTCTTTTTTCCTTGACAATGAGCTTTTTGACTAAATCCTTTTGGATTACTACAATCAATACTGTCTTTATATTTTTTACTCCATTTTTCATCAATCTCACTCCCTTCATTTTTAACGGCATCTTTAAATTTACCAATTTCAATTGCCGTATTATTTGTTGGGTCTTGAACTCTTCTCAATGAAGTTTCTACATTTTTTACTAAATTATCAGTCATTGTTCCCATTATGCATTTCTTAATCTACCTTGCCACATACTTCTTTGTTGGTACATCATACCATAGAATTCTGTAAACATTTTTATGACCAAATCTTTAATTTCTTTTTCGGTCTTACCTCTTTTCATATCTTTAATGACCATATCCAACAATTTTTCCTCAAATTGTTTAACAGTGTTTGTACCAATAAAATCTTTGATTTCTTTTTTAACCAAAGTTTCAATCTCTCTTTTTTCTGCCGTAGATAGTGCCATGTGTATATAAATATCTTATAAGAACAATATTGATGCTACAATACCTAAAATACCACTTCCAATTGAAAGTAATTTTAATCTTTTTTGTCTTACAACCTCTTTTTTATAAAAGTCAGCTCTGTTAGAGTGTTCTATAACAATTTTATCTTTTTGAATAATGTTATCATTTAACAAAGAAATTTCCTTGTTTTTATTTAAAATGATTGTGTCTTTTTGTAAATTAATAATTTCTAATAAAGAAATTGAATCCCTTGATATTTTAAGTTGATTATAACAATAATCATACTCAACTTTTAATTTAAGTGCGTTTTTTAATGCACTACACGGAACAATACAATTATTATTTGAAGGTGTTTGAGAATGCGCTAATGATGTCATCATCAGACATATCATTAATAATATCCAGCTCTTCTTTATATTTTTTTTCATAAAATTTAGATTTTTCATTTAATTTAGATAATTGGTTTGACAACTCACCAATTTTATTTTGTCTCTTGTCATTGTCTAACTGTAATGAATCACGAAGTTTATTATTCTTTTCAACAATAAGATTTAACGAATCAATTTTTTTTTGAAACACCTTTTCATCAAATTTTGATGGTGTTTGTTTGTTGGATATAATTAAAATTCCAATTAAAATAAAAATAATTATAATCCAAACAATTTCTCTTTTTTTCATTTTAGTCTTCATTAGTTTGTGTTTTCTTTCTAACACCTAATACTTTAGCCCACTTGGTTTTAAATTTCTGATAAAATGATTTAAGTTTTGTGATAAAATCTAAAAATTCATCATCAACTCTACTCATAGTACCATTAATGTACACACCATTATTTTCACCAATTGAATAAAAAAATTCCAAATCTTGGTCAATAACTTTACCACTCCATTCAACCGAATCAGGATAAATGTTTATAGGATAAAAATCTACCATCTCAGAAACTTCATTGACAAAGTCATCCATTGTTTCTTGAAATGCTCTTTTTTCTTCAGTAGTAATTTCTAAGTCACCCTTATCTTTACCATGCATTACAAGTACACCACCTGAAACACGATAGGCTTGTTGTTTTTCTTCTTTTGGATTTGCAGACATTTCAAGTTCTTCTTCGGTATCCGCGGCCAAATTTGGTCTTGGACTTCCCATTGAATTGTTTGCTGTTTCATATCCTTCAGTACCTTGTTCTGTAAGTAATCCACTTTTCTTTAAAGTGCTTCTAACCTCATTTAAAAGGGTATCATCACCCCTCATCGCTCTTGATGATTCCAAGAGTTTTTTTATTTCATCATACGAGTTGCTCATTTTTAATATATGTTGTAAATTTTTCAAAATTAAATGCCGGACTTACATCGGTATATATTGTTTCAAAGTTACTTTTGGATACAATCCCACCTAACTTATCTACGTTATCTATCTTTGTATTATGACCAATACATTTTTTTTCTATTTTATGTTCTGTTACTAATTTTATACAAAGTTCAGCTGCGGATTGCATTTGAATCTCTGTGTAAGGTTCCCAAAAAAAGTAATCTCTCCATTTCTTTTCATAAGTACTTCCCTTATAAATATTACCAATCCAGTTAGTGTAATAATCTTTTAGCGGAACTTTTTCTAACCAACCAAGATTTTCAAAAGAAACTATAATTGAGTTTCTATTAATGTTGGGTTCAGTAAAGTAATTTGAATATGCTTCATCAGGAAGAGTTTGAATTATCTTCCCATCTTTAGTCACAATATAATGTGGAACTCTTTTGAACTTACCGTTCATTCTGTACTTAAGGGACGTTAAGTATTCCTCAACGTCCCTTCCAGTATTTGTTAAAATAATTTGTTTTTTCTTTTTCTGTTTACCAGAAATATTTGGTGAAAGTTTTTCAACCTTGTTAAACATTTTTTGTATAACTTAACCTTTTAATCTTTTCTTGAGTTTCTTCGGTTAATACCGATGGTGTTGATTCAAGTTCACTTACAATAATTTCTTCGTCATCAACAAAATATTGTGTAGTTTCATCAGTTACAACAGGTTCCTCAATTTTAGATTTTTCCTCAAGATTTTTTAACGCTTCTTCTAAACGTACTAAATCTTCAGGTGTTGGGTTTATTTTTTCTTCAACTTGTTCAGCTTCCATCATACCAGCCTTTTTACTAAATTCAATTAACTCTTCTTCAGTTAAAACCACAGGTTGGTTTACAGTGTCATTTACAGTATCATTTATAGTATCATTTACAGGGTCAATAACATCTTCTTTTGTTTGAAGTTTTGAAGAGTACACAATTAACATATGTGCAAATGTCAAAGAAATAAAGGGTATTAGTCCACCAGTAATAAATGCCAATATTCTACGGTGAGCAACAACATCAGTTGGGTCAACACCAATTGGTTCAAGTAATCCTGATATCATATCCACCCAATCTTTAAAGTCTTGTGAATTAATATTGATATGTGAATAGGAATAGAAAAAGTTTCCTACAAATTGAATGAATGTAACAATACCAAACGGAATATAAATGAACTTACCAAATTTTGCGGATACACCAGCAAGTGCCGCAAGTGCGGCAATCTCCACTGCTACTGACAAATAAATCGCCCAACTCAAAGGGTTTGCCAATGAGTATAAAGTTGTAACGTGAGATATTGAAACAAACGCAACTAATAAAATTGGAATTAAGAAACTACCAACAATAATATTGTTTAAGTTTAATTGTAACCACTTTTTCATTTTATTTGTTTAATTTTGTAATCTCGTTATCAATTTCAGTTTGTCTTTGCACATCCAACATTTTTCTGTCGGTAGCCTGAATCATTCTTTTTTCTGATTTCAAACCTTCAATTTGTAAGTCTTTTTTAGTTGGTAGGTTATTCAAAACCTGCCTTTGAGATTCAACTTCTTTTCTCAATTTAGTTACTTCTGAGTTAGTACCACATCCTTTTAACAATAATAAAAGGAACAAAACAACCAAGATTTGTTGTTGGTATTTTTTTAATGTTTCTAAAAATTTCATAGTTTTTTTATTTTATATATTAATTATAAATATCAATTACATGTATTCAAACAACTCGGCACTCTCATTACGAAGTTTTCGTAATGCCTTTTCCTTGATTTGACGTACTCTTTCTTTGGTCAAGTTGAAGTCATTACCAATATCCTCAAGGGTTCTTGTCTGACCTGAGATACCAAAATAATCCTCCACAATCGCTCTCTCACGCTCATCCAAGATTCTCATGATACCAGTCAACTTTTCTTTCAGGACATCTTTAGAGTTGAATACTTCGTCAGGCATTGATGCGTTTTGGTCCGCAATCATATCCAACAATGTATCACCTTCCTCGTTGATTTGTTTATCCAAATCTACAATAGATGGTAGAGATGTAAACTTATCTGATAATTCACCACCATTACGATTAATCAACTTCTTCTCCTTGAATAGTTCTTGTACCACGTTTACTGGTAGACGGATTGTACGGGCGTTCTCGTTCAAAGATTGTAGGATAGACTGACGAATCCACCATACAGCGTATGATATAAAACGAAGTTTTTTGGTCCAATCAAAGTTATTGATTGCCTTTAAAAGACCAACGTTACCTTCAGCCACCAAGTCAGACAATTCAAGGCCTTGGTTTTGGTATTGTTTGGCAACCGTAATAACAAATCGTAGGTTACCTTCCAACAACTCCTTATAAATTCGTTGACGTTCTCTTTCAGTTATGTCATCGCTGCAGATACGTTCAGACAATATACGTTCACGCTCAACGGTCATCACCTTGAGTTTACGGATGTCTTTTAAATAACTTGAAATCTCTTCTTGGTTAATTGGAATCTGTAGGTTTTTATCTTTCATAGTTCTTAGTTGTAGTTGTTAAGTATTGCTTTTTCTTGAATGGTCAAGGAAGATACGCCTTTTTGGTGGATTTTTTCTAATATCTCATCCAAAGATGGTTCTTTTTCTTTAATCAAATACTTTTCTTTCAATTGTTGTACCAAATCATCGTCAATATCATCATCCTCGTCATCACCGTAGTCAAATTCAAAATTAAATTCAATTCCACCTGTATTATCAATATTTTTTTCCAAAACACTCAAATCAAACAAATGTTTAGCATCAACATCATCAAAATTTAATGACATTTTGTCAGGAAATTCCTGTAAAATATAAAAAAAGTTATATTCTTTACATAATTCAGCCATAAAAAGTTTTAATTCATCATATGGTACGTCCGTATCAAAGTGGAGTACCATTGAATTCATAATAAAAAGATATTTTAAATGTCCGTTCTGTATTGGTGTTAATGCTGAAGCAAAATTTTCAAGTTCTTCCTTAGAATCAACGTCAACACCCATTAAAAATGTTATATATCTCATATGTGTAGGTTTATTATTCAAAGATAAGATATTTATTTGAAAAACCAAACTCACATGTCAAATATAGTTCGTTTAACAGAATCACAATTGAAAGACTTAATCAAGTCTATTGTCGCTGAAGCCAAGAATGATGAAAACTTTATTCAAAAAGCCGTAGCTAAATCAGAAAAAAAAGGAACCAAAGGTAAATTTGGTGAATGGTGTAAAGACCATGGCTTCGGTGAAGAAGTATCAATAAGATGTATTAACAAGGCTATGAAATCAGAAGATAGTGGTGTTGTTAAAATGGCCAACTTTGCAAAAAATATTGGTGGATATAAAGGTGCTAAACATTAATTTATGAAAAAAGTAACCCTATCAGAAGGTGACCTGAAAAATTTAATCAGTAAATCACTTAAAAAAACTTTATTAGAATCGGACTTTTCAGTTGAACCTAATGTTCCTGAAACAAAAAGAGAAACAAGTTTAAAAAATGTATTTGGAAATTATTCCTCTGAAATACCAAATGATGTAGTTAGATACATGAGAAAAAACCCAAGACTTATTATCAAAAGACTTATGGACCTTTACGGTGAAAAGTTCTTTGATTATGTCGGAGAAGTATCAAATGAATTAAGAAACGAAGAATAAAATAAAAACCCCCAACATAAGAAGGGGGTTTTTATTATTGTGACACTTTAGAGATGTTGTCTTCTTTTTTAATCTTAACAATGTTGTCAGACCAGTTAGACACCAACGGGTTGTGAGTAATAACGAATATCTTTTCAAAATATTCTTTAATCTTTGTAAAGAACTCACCAACCATTTCAAGGTTATCATTTGATATCTTACCAAACACTTCATCAAACACAATGATATTTGGTTTTGGTAATGAACAAATCTTAGACAACACGGCTCTTAAGGCCAATGATGCAATTGTCTTTTCATAACCTGACCCTGATACCATCAGTTTTTCAATACCGGTAGAGTTATCAATCATCACAAATTCCACTTCATTTTTATCAGAGATACGAACTTCTAATTTGAAGTAGGCACTGTCCTGAAGTAATCTTTGTAATTCAGAGTTGATTAGGGGCATCATTGTCTTCATAATCATCTTGGTTATACCGTTCTTTCCAAATACATCCAAGTATATCTTATACAGACGTTCACGTTCAAATTCTTGTGCAATTTTTAAGATTGTTTCATTATTCTTTTCAATCTTCTTATTCAATGTTTCAATTTGAGCGATGTTACCACCTTTTTCTCTTTCCAACTTTGATTGTTCACCAGTCAATTCATTTAATCGTAAGGTTGCTCTTGTAAGAGTTTCTTCAATCTTTTTATTCTCTTCAATTTTGGTTTGTTGTTGAAAATATCTTTCTTGAATACTCTTTTGTTGTCCAATCTTAATATCAAATGATTCTACGGCAACTTCAATCTTTTCTCTGATGAGTTTGTTTCTCTCATATTCATCAAAGTCTTTCTTTAATTGTACGAACCCCTTTTCTTTTTCTGTTAACTCGGCAAGTTCTTTGCCAAGTTCAGAACTCTTGGTTCTTAATCCATCAAGTTCGGCAAGTTTTGATGCCGTGATGGCTGCGTTCATCAAATCAATACCACAGTGTTCACATTTAATACCCCCCGATACTGTTTGTGATAATTTAACCAACTCAGATACATTGTGGTCAACACTTACCTTTGCTCGGTAAACTCTGTTAACCTCATCTTTAATTGCATCATGTTTGTCCTCGTGGTAGAATTGACTTGGTTCAACAACTTTGATTCCTTTTAACAAAACAACCTGTTCTTGTTTTTTGGTTTCAAGTTGTAGAACTGCCAAGTTTAAATCTTGTGGATTAAGAATTGCCAGTTCTTGGTCAATGTCAGCGTGTCTTTTTGCAATCAAACCATCACGGTATTCAACCCCTTTTTGAATCTTTTCATTTACCGTCATTATCTCACCTTCAATAAGAATGTTCCTGATATTGATGTTTGTGATTTGGTCCGTTGATGTTTGATTGTCTTGGTTCAACTGTTCTGTTGAATACACATTTGACATCATTGTCTTTGAGAATTGTGAGAACAATTCTTTTCCTGACTCTTCCTTTTTCTTCAAGAATTCAAGACCCAAGAAACGAGTTAGAACCTGACCACGAGCAGTGGGTTTGGATTCCAACAAGTCTTCCAAGTTTGCTGATGTTGTAAGAATTGTCATCAAGAAGTCTTCTTGTTCACCGATAGATGTCTTAATGAACTTTTCAGTTTCCCTTCTCTGTTCACCAGTGAAGTTCTGAAGTTGTCCATCAGCAAGTTTCTTGAAGAAGTCCAATTCGGTTTTAACGTTCCATTCACCCGCTTTGGATAACTTCCTTTCAACGTTTCTTACAATTAGGTAATCTTCACCATCAATGTTGATTTCACCCCTTACAGACACTTTGTTCTTGTCCGTAAATCGGTTGAAGATTTCCTCAGCCTTTGTTGTCTTGGTTGTGGTATTAAAAAACAAGAACATAAGTAGGTCAACAGTCAACACCGTCTTTCCCCCAAAATTCGGTGGGTCTGACTCTACTACCGTGATACCATCACACTTGGTGAAATCTAAAACTTGGTTCTCACCATAAGATAAAAAGTTACTAAACTCAATCTTCTTGATGAACCATTTTTTAAACGCAGTTACTTCTTCAGCCTCAGAAGCAATCTTGCTCTCCACCATGTTGTCAATGTTCAAAACACTTTCGGTGTAATGTTCATAGTTCTTTGACTTCAAGTACGATTTAATTAACTCAGATTGGTAGTTCTTGTCCATAATGTTAAAGGATACATCAATAGTTTGTTGTGTATCATCATCAACACTCTTAACTCTCGTTAGGACGTTCACATTGGTGGTAGCATACTTCTTTTGGAAATACGCCTTGACACT
>Ga0209084_1000812_pt1 | contig 28413 bp, 23 predicted proteins | sample C_130820_MF_Meta_FD_187309 | JGI IMG/M metagenome (GOLD analysis project Ga0209084, IMG submission 187309) | Freshwater microbial communities from Lake Croche, Canada to study carbon cycling - C_130820_MF_MetaG (SPAdes) (version 2) | ecosystem: Environmental > Aquatic > Freshwater > Lake...
GCGCCGAGTACGACGAGATGCGCGCATACATGGCATCTGGCGGACCTCGTGGCGGCCGCGGTGGCATGCCTGGTGGCAACATCAACGACATGTTTGGTCAAGGTGGCGTCGAGTTCGGCGATTTAGGTGACATCTTTGGCGGCCTATTTGGCGGAGGTCGTCGCGGGCGAGGACCACGCAAGGGCGCTGACCTTGAGACTCAAGTCACTCTAAGTTTTGAAGACGCCATGCGAGGTTCGACTATTCCGCTTCGACTCAATGTTGAGTCAGCATGTGCAACCTGTCGCGGTACGGGAATGTCTGGGCAGTCCGCCTGTGCGATTTGTCGAGGTAGTGGCCGCGTGCAAAGCCCTCAAACTATTCAGGCGCGAATCCCGGCAGGTGTAAAGCCTGATCAGAAGATTCGCCTCAAAGGTAAGGGTGGTCAAGGCGACACCGGTGGCCCGGCAGGGGACCTTTTTGTAAGTGTCTACATCGCGCCGCATGCCATCTTTGGCCGCGATGAAGACAATCTCACTGTGACTGTGCCAATTCGGTTCGACGAAGCAGCGATGGGTGCCGACATTGTTGTTCCGGTTCTTGATGGCAAGCCGGTTACTATTCGTATTCCAGCGGGCACTAAGACTGGTGCAAAGTTTCGCGCTCGCGGCAAAGGCGTTGTGCGTGCTGACGGCAATGCAGGCGATCTCATCGTGACGGTAGACATCGCAGTCCCCAAGAACATGAGCGCAAAGGCACAAGAAGCTCTCGAAACCTTTGTTCGCGAGACCGCAGACTTTGATCCCCGCGGAGAACTCATGAAGAAGGCGCATCCTGAGTTGGCTGGCGAAACTCATGAGTAGTTACATGCCGGACGAGAACGTACCGGTTTACGCCATCTCGATTGCTGCACAACTTTCTGGGCTGCATCCTCAAACTCTTCGTCAATACGATCGACTTGGCCTAGTCTCGCCACTGCGAGTAATGGGCAAGAACCGTCTGTATTCACTGCGAGATATTCAGCGCCTTCGTGAGGTAGCTCGTCTCTCTGCTGAAGGAGTCACTCTTGCCGGAATAGTGCGTATTCTGACTCTGGAAGCTCAACTCGAAGCCACATTGCACGAGTTGGCTCTGCTGCGCAGTGCAATGGCTGCTCCTTCGACTGCACTTGTAGTGTGGCGTCCAAACCGTGGCGCATAGCCAGTACATGTAGCTACCGCCGTCTAGTCTTGGCTCGAGTGAGTCGGATTTAGTTAGAGTGACTTTATGAGAACTGCCTTAATCACCGGAGCCACTGCTGGTATTGGTCGCGCCTTTGCTTGCGAACTAGCTGCTCGTGGAATGTCCTTGGTACTTGTAGCGCGTGATGAAACCCGACTCTTGGAGCTTGCAGGTGAACTCAACTTCGAGTTTGGTATCGATGTGCAGATCATGACTTCTGATCTTTCGAACCATGAACAGATAGACGAAGTTGCCTGCCGTGCTGCCGCTACTGACATCGACCTTGTGGTTAACAATGCTGGCTTTGGACTCAACCAACCATTCGTGGGCGGAGATCTGCAGGCGGAGCAGCAGATGCTTGACGTATTAGTAACAGCGGTGATGCGGATTACTCATGCTGCGTTACCTGGAATGGTCGAGCGTAATCACGGCGGTGTCATCAATGTGAGTTCCGTGGCAAGTTGGTTAGCAAGTGGAACGTACAGCGCAGCCAAATCATGGGTGACCACTTTTAGTGAGTCATTAGCAACACAACTTCGTGGTTCCTCTGTGCATGTCATGGCACTGTGCCCAGGTTTTACTCGTACCGAATTTCATGAGCGCGCCAATATGGAAACTACAACAATCCCTGAGTGGATGTGGCTTGAAGTTGACGATGTTGTGAAAGAAGCATTGACCGATTTTGCTGGGCAACATGCAGTGAGCGTCCCTGGTGTGCAGTACAAGTCACTCGGGTTAGTCGCCCAGTATCTGCCTCGGCCATTCGTACGCAAACTTTCGGTTTTGCAAGCGCGCCGGCGTTAGTAGTTAGCCAGCACTGATTCGAGTGAATCGCGCGTCACTGTCCAGCCACGCAGACGAGATTGCAAGGCAGCATCTTTAGCAAAGTCTTCAGCATCGTCAGTGAGGACAACTGTCACTGGCGCATCTGGCCAATCGCCGTAGTCGCCACCGATTGTGGGCATCATGGGATCAACAAGTACGTAGTGCACTGCTGGTCGACGGAGTGCCCTGCGACTGAAACCCATCGCCGGTGCATGCACACTCGCTTCACCAACGAACACGAGGACAAGGGGTTCGGCTGTCTGAGCAAGTTGTGAAGCAACATGTGTCACCCACCGCATCGACTCTGGGGGAGCAGTAACAACAAATGGCTGAGACTTCAACAGCATGCTCGTGTGCAATGGACTTATCGCATCAAGCGTTGGTAGGAAAGCGACAACAGCCATGTCACTACTGTGCCATGTGCCGGCGAGTCATAAGGATTGCGGTCTAGTTTGGAGCAGAACTCTGCACTGAGTCATACATTCAAGTAATTTGGATGTATGAACCAAGACATTGCCATAAAGAAGTTGCGCCGTTTCAACATCATCGCAGGAGTTCTGCATTTCGCCCAGATGTGTGCAGTGCTTGCATTGGCCAATGACTTTTCTTTGCCAGTTGTCGCTCGCTACATGTCTGGACCACCAGGAACGACTTATGCTCAGCCAGTCACACTCTTTAATACGAATATTGGTTACTCAGTCGCTGGCTTCTTGGCTCTGTCGTCACTTGCACATTTCTTAGTCTCAAGCCAGCCATTCTTTGCTCGCTACAGTGCTGGGCTGATCGCACAGCACAACTACTTCCGCTGGGTCGAGTACGCGATCAGTTCATCAATGATGATGGTTCTCATTGCGCAGATTTGTGGCATGACTGAAGTAACAGCATTGTTGGCCATCTTTGGTGTCAATGCATCAATGATTCTGTTCGGTTGGCTGCAAGAAAAATATGAACGTCCAGGTAAAGGTGGCTGGTTGCCGTTCATTTTTGGTTGCATCGCCGGCATCATTCCGTGGGTTGCGGTTCTGCTTTATGTTGTTGCGCCCGGTGCTGCATTCGATAGCAAGCCACCAACCTTTGTCTATGCGATTGTCATTTCACTATTCCTGTTCTTCAATGTCTTTGCCATTGTGCAGTTCTTGCAATATCGAGGTCGAGGTCGCTGGGCAGACTATCTCGTGGGTGAACGCACCTACATCGTGTTGAGCTTGGTGGCAAAGTCACTATTGGCGTGGCAAATTTTCGCTGGGACGCTAGTGAGTTAGTAACTCACAAATACTGATGTCACATGCGCAGATCGACCTCTAGTTGTGGCAGGCCTTCCTAGTCCGGGTTGACTCACCTCGCTGAGCGCTTACTCAATAGGCTTAGGACATGTCAGATCGCGATGAACTCCGCCAGCAAATCCTCGACAAAGCCGTAGTGCACGGCAAAGTCATTCTTTCTAGTGGCAAAGAGGCCGACTACTACGTCGACCTGCGTCGAGTGACGCTAGATTCATCGGCTGCGCCAATCATTGGTCGCGTGATGTTGGATCTGCTTAAGGATGTCGAGTTTGATGCAGTTGGCGGGCTCACACTTGGTGCTGACCCGGTTGCTACTGCCATGTTGCATGCTGCCGCAGCACAAGGTCGCAGTCTCGATGCATTTGTCGTCCGTAAGGCTGAGAAGGCTCATGGTCTTCAGCGTCGTATTGAAGGTCCAGATGTGGCCGGTCGCAAGGTAGTCGCTGTTGAAGACACCAGCACAACTGGCGGTTCAGTGATGACAGCAGTTGAAGCATTGCGTGAAGCGGGTGCTGACGTTGTGGCTGTCGCAGTAATCGTTGAGCGTGGTGCTGCCCCAATGATTGATGCTGCAGGTCTTCCTTACTTTGCCGCGTATCAGCTGGCTGACCTAGGTCTCTAGTTTTTCAAAATGTCAGCTCGGGCTTTGCACATTGGTTCAATCAAAGCTGACTCAATGAAAGTTGGTTTCATGAACGCTTATGCAATGAATGCTCTGTCAAAGAGTTTGTAGCCTCAGTTCGAGCCAGTGAACTCTTACTTACCGCTACTCTTTGCGCCCTTACGCAGTTCCAAAATAATCGGAATGACGCTGATCGCCACCACTGCGATGGTCAGCACTTCAATGTGCTTAGAGATGAATGGCACAGTTCCTAGGTAGTAACCCAGCAGAGTCATGACTGCTGCCCAAAGGACACCACCGATGGCGCTAAAGGTCGCGAAGGTGCGGTACTCCATGCGTGCAATGCCAGCTACTGCAGTGATTAGAGTGCGGACAATCGGGGTGAACCGAGCGAGCACAATGGCGCGTGGACCGTATTGGTTGAAGAATTCTTCGGTGCGAGCAACATACTCTTGTTTGAAAAACCTTGAGTCCGGGCGTCTAAACAGTGTTGGACCAAGTTTGGCACCAAGCCAGTAGCCCACCAAGTTGCCAGCAATCGCCATGATCGCAATCAAGACAATTGCTACTACAAGGTTCACATGAATGAACTTGGTTGCGATAAACATGCCCGTAATGAACAACAGGGAATCGCCGGGCAAAACCAGACCGACTAGCAGGCCACACTCAATGAAGACAATGGCAAGTACTGCGGCGAATGCCCACGGACCAAAGGAATGGAGCAGGCCATCTGGGCTTAAAACACCCGCAGAAGGGAAGTGGGCAAGAAACGGAGTCTGAATCACGATTCTCACTCTATCCGTGACAGAATAGGGGACGGGCAATGGTGCCCTTGATTCCCGCAACTTCCACTCTTTGAGGAGTATGAACGCATGCCTATTGCCTCCCCCGACGTATATAACGAGATGCTTGATCGCGCCAAGGCCGGCGCATTCGCTTACCCAGCTATTAACTGCACTTCTTCGCAGTCAATTGTTGCCGCAATTCGCGGTTTCGCTGAAGCTGAATCAGATGGCATCGTCCAGGTTTCTTGGGGCGGCGCTGAATTCGCTTCCGGCCAACTAGTTAAGGACATGGTTGCTGGTGCAGCTGCCCTTGCTGAGTTCGCTCACTCAATCGCCAAGCATTACAACGTCAACATTGCTTTGCATACAGATCACTGCCCAGCTGAAAAGCTTGATGGCTTCATGCGCCCACTTGTACAGATTTCAGCGGACCGCGTTGCTGCTGGTCTTGAGCCCCTATTCCAGTCACACATGTGGGATGGCTCTGCTGTCAGCATGACTGAAAACCTTGACATCGCTGACGAAATGCTCGACAAGTGTGTCGCTGCTAAGACCATTCTTGAAATTGAAATCGGCGTTGTCGGTGGCGAAGAAGATGGTATCGAAGCAAAGCACGATGCCAAGCTGTTCTCAACCCCTGAAGATGTTCTGGCCATGGCTGAAAAGCTTGGTCTAGGTGAACGCGGTCGCTACCTCGTTGCTGCAACTTTCGGTAACGTACATGGCGTTTACAAGCCAGGCAACGTTGTTCTGACTCCATCAATTTTGAAGGATCTTCAGGCCGCAGTTGCTGCTAAGTACCCAGGCAAGGACAAGCCACTTGACCTCGTATTCCACGGTGGTTCAGGTTCACTTCTATCTGAAATTCGTGAATCACTTGATTACGGTGTTATCAAGATGAACATCGACACTGATACTCAGTACGCGTTCACACGCCCAATCGTTGATCACATCTTCAAGAACTACGATGGCGTTCTGAAGATTGATGGCGAAGTTGGCAACAAGAAGGCTTACGATCCACGTGCATACGGCAAGCTTGCCGAAGCAGGTATGGCTAAGCGCGTTCTTGATGCATGTGAAGACTTGCGCTCAACCGGTACACGAATCAAGTAATGACAATCGGACAAGATTTGCTCGGAGGTCCAGCGCCTACGTTTCTTCCTGAGGATTCAGGAGCAACGCAGGCGCTGGCCGACGGTCAATCGGCGCAGCTAGTTGCGGCTGACTTTCCAGCAACTAGCCTGCCCTGGGCGGTACTTGCGGATGCAGCTTGGAATGAGCAGCAAGTCATTGAGTCGTACGCTTATGCTCGCACTGGCTATCACCGAGGGCTTGACGCTCTTCGTCGAAATGGCTGGAAAGGTCACGGACCAGTTCCTTGGTCCCACGAGCCAAATCAGGGTTTCTTGCGTTGTCTTAATGCTCTGGGTCGCGCCGCTGGTGCAATCAACGAGTTTGAAGAAGCGGACCGCTGCAACCAATTCCTTGCAGATTGCGACCCACAAGCCGTTACCGCTCTTGGCCGATAGGGCCATATCCCTCAGTCACTGCAAAAAGGCACTACCCTTGGGTAGTTGCGCCCAAGAGCCGTGCAGGAGTGTATGCGCGCCAACCTTGAAGGAGTAAGACATGCCAGCCATTGTTTTAGTCGGCGCCCAGTGGGGTGATGAAGGCAAGGGTAAGGCCACAGACCTATTAGGCCATCGTGTTGATTACGTTGTGCGCTACCAGGGTGGCAATAACGCCGGCCACACTGTAGTGATCGGTGACAAGAAGTTTGCTCTGCACTTACTTCCTAGTGGTATTCTGACTCCAGAAGTTACTCCAGTTATTGGTAACGGTGTGGTTGTTGATGCAGGCGTTCTGTTCCAAGAAATTGATGGCCTAGAGGCGCAGGGCATCGACACTTCTCGCCTCGTCATTAGCGCCAATGCTCACCTGATTACGTCATATCACGTGACTTTAGACAAGGTCACTGAGCGCTTCCTTGGCAAGTCCAAAATCGGTACAACTGGTCGCGGTATTGGACCGACATATGCCGACAAGATTTCGCGCGTAGGTATTCGGGTTCAGGATCTCTTTGATGAAAAGATTCTTCGCGACAAGGTTGAAGGTGCGCTGACTACTAAGAATCAGTCGCTCGTCAAGGTATTTAACCGTCGCGCTATCTCCGTTGATGAGGTCGTTGAAGAACTGCTCGGCCACGTAGATCGCTTACGTCCTTACGTTGCTGACACAGCACTTCTTCTGAACAACGCTCTTGATAACGACAAGGTTGTTCTGCTCGAAGGTGGACAGGGCACTCTCCTCGATGTCGATCACGGAACCTACCCATACGTGACATCAAGCAACCCAACCGCTGGTGGTGCTTGCTCAGGTTCTGGTATCGGTCCTACCAAGATCACTGGAGTTATCGGGATCTTGAAGGCTTACACAACACGTGTAGGTTCTGGCCCGTTCCCAACTGAACTCTTTGATGAAGATGGCGAGAAGCTGCGACTAATCGGTGGCGAGCGTGGAGTAACCACTGGTCGAGCACGTCGTTGTGGTTGGTTCGATGCGCCGATTGCTCGCTATGCAACTCGTGTGAATGGCTTGACTGACATCTTCCTGACCAAGCTTGATGTGCTTACTGGCTGGGACCAGATTCCAGTTTGTGTGGCTTACGACATCGACGGCACCCGGAGCGAAGAATTACCTATGACGCAGACTGAGTTCCATCACGCTAAACCAATCTACGAATACCTTCCTGGTTGGACCGAAGACATCAGTGGTGCAAAGACTCTTGAGGACTTGCCAGCAAATGCTCGCGCATATGTGAAGTACCTCGAAGAAATCAGTGGCACACAGATCAGTGCAATTGGCGTTGGGCAGGACCGTAACGCCACAATTGCCCTTCGTGATTTGATTCGCTAACTCACCAGTTACGCACGGTAAGCACATGGACATAGTTGTGTGTTTGTCGACCGTTTGTAATGTCCTGCTGAGTGCACAGGCGTAGCATTGATGTATCAAAGTGCCCAAGGAGCAAATATGACGACGCCAGATCCAGTGCGAGGCCAAGAAGTTTACGACCTTGATCGGGCACATGTTTTTCATTCGTGGAGCGCTCAAGGCGCGTTAAAGCCCATGGTCTTTGCGGGTGGCGAAGGTTCATACGTCTGGGATTATGAGGGCAATCGTTTCCTCGATTTCTCAAGCCAGCTAGTCAACACCAACATCGGACATCAACACCCTCGTGTGGTTGCAGCAATTCAAGAGCAAGCTGGCCGACTCACCACCATCGCGCCACAGCATGCAAATGACATGCGCGGAGAAGCGGCGAAGAAGATTTCGGAATTGGCGCCGGCTGGATTCAATAAGGTGTTTTTCACTAATGGTGGCGCAGATGCGATTGAGAATGCGATTCGCATGGCGCGCATTCATACGCACAAGCACAAAGTGTTGTCTTTCTACCGCTCGTACCATGGCAACACAGGTGCAGCAATCAATGCAACTGGCGACCCACGCCGTTGGCCAAATGAGTTTGCATACGGGCACGTCCATTTCTTTGGCCCACATCTGTACCGCAGCCACTTTTACTCGGAGTCTCTTGAGCAAGAGAGCGAACGCGCGCTCAAGCACCTTGAAGATGTCATTCGTTTTGAGGGACCAGCTACCATCGGTGCAATTCTGATTGAGAGCGTCGTCGGTACTGCGGGCGTACTCGTACCACCACCCGGATATCTCGAAGGTGTGCGTCGCCTGTGCGATGAGTTTGGCATTGTGATGATTCTGGATGAAGTCATGGCCGGATTCGGTCGCACGGGTGCATGGTTTGCATTTGATCACTTCGGTGCAACACCAGATCTGATTGTTTTTGCTAAAGGATCTAACAGTGGCTACGTTCCGGTAGGTGGTGTAGTTATCAGCGATGAGATTGCTGCCACTTTTGATGAGCGCGTATTCCCAGGTGGTCTCACATACAGTGGACATCCACTTGCGACAGCTTCGATTGTTGCGACTATCGATGCGATGCGTGATGAAAAGATTGTCGAGAATGCAAAGCACATTGGGGAGACCGTTATCGGTCCAGAGTTAGAAGCGATGTATGAGCGCCATCCGATTATCGGAGAAGTGCGCGGTCTCGGTGTTTTCTGGGCTATCGATTTGGTGAAGTCTCGTGCCACGAAAGAGATGCTCGCTCCGTATGGTGGAACCTCACCCGCGATGACGCATCTGGTGACTGAGTGCAAGAGGCGTCATCTTTTACCATTCACAAACTTCAACCGCATTCACGTGGTTCCTCCGTGCAACATATCTGAGTCTGATGTGCGTGCTGGCTTAGCGATCTTGGATGAAGTGTTCGACGGTATGAGCCACTTCTATGAAGGTGCCTAATCTGACCGAATTCAGTCTTTAGCATTAAAGGAATAGGCTAAGGACAGTGGAGATACTTGTTATCGGTCAAGGTGCTAGAGAGCACGCGATTGTCCGCACACTATTAAAAGATGATGGCGTTCTGGTGCATTGTGCGCCGGGCAATCCCGGTATTGCACGCGACGTGAACACTCACCCTGTAGATGCTGCAAACAGTGAATCAGTCGTTGCTTTGGCTCAGTTTCTCGATGTTGATCTCGTCGTCATTGGTCCGGAAGCTCCACTAGTAGCCGGTGTGGCCGATGCACTGCGAGCTGCTGACATTGCCGTGTTTGGACCATCTGGCGCAGCTGCGAAGCTTGAAGGCAGCAAAGCTTTCGCAAAAGAAATTATGAAGGCGGCAGATGTTCCCACAGCTGATGCGCACCTTTGTACAACCGTTGAACAGGCATCCGCAGCACTCGATGAATTTGGCAGCCCATATGTAGTCAAGGATGATGGACTCGCAGCAGGCAAGGGTGTTGTAGTCACGGATGATCGCGATGCTGCACTTGCTCACGCGCAGGCTTGCATCACCGGTCGCGTTGGCGGCGCCGTTGTTATCGAAGAGTTTCTTGATGGTCCAGAAGTCAGCCTCTTTGGCATCACCGATGGTTCGGTCATTGTGCCTTTGTCGCCTGCACAAGACTTCAAGCGTGTTTCTGACAATGATGAAGGTCCTAACACTGGTGGCATGGGTGCCTACACTCCTCTACCGTGGGCACCGGCAGATTTGGTTGAGCAAGTTCATGCAACTGTGTTGCAGCCAATGATTGATGAGATGGCAAAGCGCGGCACACCTTTCGTTGGTTTGCTGTATGCAGGGCTAGCACTCACATCTCGTGGGGTAAAAGTCATTGAGTTCAATGCACGCTTTGGTGATCCAGAAACACAGGTTGTGCTTGCACGTTTGAACTCTCCTTTGAGTCAGGTGCTCTACTTGGCTGCCACTGAAAGTTTGTCAGCTATGCCTGAACTTGAGTGGAAGAATGAATCTGCTGTAACTGTGGTGATGGCGGCCGAGGGGTATCCCGATGCACCAGTTCTCGGTGCGCGTATTTCAGGTATTCAAGGCGCCGAGGTTGCAGGTGCTGATGTTTTTCACGCCGGCACAACGCAGTCTGAGGATGCCATCGTCGTTTCGGGCGGTCGCGTCTTGTCAGTTACCGCTTCGGGTGTCGACCTCAATGACGCACGTGCCAAGGCTTATTCGGCACTTGAACATATTTCATTTTCCGGAGCACACAATCGCAGCGACATTGCATTGAAAGCCGCGCAAGGGGAGGTCCTCGTACCATGACAAAGCCACGCATCCCAAACGTTCTCGCGGCACGGTACGCCTCAACGTCCATGGCAAACCTGTGGTCACCTGCTCACAAAGTCGTCCTGGAGCGCCAACTCTGGGTCGCTGTTCTCCAAGCCCAAAAGGACCTGGGAATTGATGTTCCTAATGGTGTTATTGAAGCTTACGTAGCCGTAATCAATGACGTGAATCTTGAAAGCATCGCCGAGCGTGAGAAAGTCACACGCCACGATGTCAAGGCGCGCATCGAAGAGTTCTGCGATCTTGCTGGCCACGAGCACATTCACAAAGGCATGACTAGCCGCGACCTCACTGAAAATGTCGAGCAGTTGCAGATTTTTCGTTCACTTGAACTGATTCGCACGAAGGCTGTTGCAACAGTCGCCGTGCTCACTGAGTTAGCTGTGCGTTATGCGGATGTTGCGCTCACTGGGCGCAGTCACAATGTGGCTGCGCAGTCCACAACTTTGGGTAAGCGCTTTGCATCTGCTGCTGACGAGATGCTCGTTGCTATTGCACGCTTAGATGATTTGATTGCACGCTATCCACTGCGTGGCATCAAGGGTCCAGTTGGTACTGCGCAAGACATGCTTGACCTTTTGGGTGGAGATGCCGACAAGTTGGCAGAACTAGAGACTCGCATTGCTAATCACCTGGGCTTTAGCAATGTCTTCACAAGTGTGGGTCAGGTCTATCCACGTTCAGTCGATTACGACACTGTCACTGCACTTGTTCAGTTAGCTGCCGGTCCAAGTAGTTTTGCCACGACTATCCGCTTGATGGCCGGTCATGAACTTGTCACTGAAGGTTTCAAAGAAGGCCAAGTCGGTTCGAGTGCCATGCCGCACAAGATGAATACTCGTTCATGCGAGCGCGTCAATGGTTTTGCGGTCATTCTCCGTGGCTATGCAAGCATGGTCGGCGAACTAGCTGGCAATCAGTGGAATGAAGGCGATGTCTTCTGTTCAGTAGTTCGCCGTGTTGCACTCCCAGATGCATTCTTTGCACTTGATGGCCTGTTTGAAACTTTCCTCACCGTGCTCGAAGAGTTCGGCGCATTCCCGGCTGTTATTGAACGCGAACTTCATCGCTACCTTCCGTTCCTTGCCACCACCAAGATTTTGATGGCTGCAGTGCGCAATGGCGTAGGTCGCGAGACTGCACATGAAGTCATCAAGGAACAGGCCGTTGCAGTTGCCCTTGATATGCGTGGACCCAATGGTGGCGATGGCACGATCCTGCTTGAGCGTTTGGCTAACGATGGTCGACTAGGTCTTGATTTAACGGCACTACAAGATCTGATTTCTGAGCCACTTGAATTCACTGGCGCAGCTCGTGCGCAGGTTGCTGCGATTGCAATCCAAGTTTCTGCATTACTCGAGCAGCATCCTAATGCTGCAAACTACCGACCGGAGCCAATCCTGTGACCATCGAAGCAACAAACTACGGTCTAGCCCCTGAGTACAAGCACGTTTATTCAGGCAAAGTCCGTGACTTGTACGAGACTGAAGATGGTCGACTGCTCTTTGTTGCAAGTGATCGTATCTCGGCATACGACTGGGTACTGCCAAGTGTCATCCCGGACAAAGGTCGCATCCTGACAGCAATGTCATTGTGGTGGTTTGATCAACTTGAGGGCATCGTTCCTAATCACGTCATCTCAAGCAATGTGCCAGCTGAAGTTAAAGGTCGCGCAACATTTTGCGAACGTCTGGAAATGTTCCCGGTTGAATGTGTCGCCCGTGGCTACCTCGCAGGCTCTGGACTGAGCGACTACCAAGCGAGCCGCTCCATTTGTGGAGTCGGTTTGCCACCAGGTTTGAAGGATGGGTCACGCCTTCCCAAGACCATCTTTACTCCTGCCACGAAGGCTGCCGTTGGTGATCATGATCAGAACGTCACCTTTGATGAAGTGATGACGTCCATCGGCATGGAAGAAGCTCAACAATTGCGTCGAATCACCATCAGAGCGTATGACAACGCAGTAGCAATTTCGCAGAAGCGTGGCATCATTTTGGCCGACACAAAGTTCGAGTTTGGTCTGGGAATTCGTGGCGAGCACAAGGGTCAGATTGTTCTTGCTGATGAAGTGCTTACGCCAGATTCCTCACGCTTCTGGCCAGCCGAACATTGGCAGCCAGGACAAAGCCAGCCTTCGTACGATAAGCAATTCGTGCGTGATTGGTTAACTTCAGATGCATCTGGTTGGGACAAGAACTCAGGCGAGGCTCCACCTGAGTTGCCACAAGAAATTATTGAGAAGACTCGTGCCCGCTACGTTGAGGCCTACCAGAAATTGACTGGGGAAACCTTCAACTAGTCACTCATGTGCTCCCCGCGCTGTCTTGGATAAAAGACTGAGCCGAGAACAATCAATAAGAGTCCAAACAGAAATACAATTCCGGCTTTACCAACAGCGATCATGGGTGCCCATGACATGTTGATTACTCCAGTAACGAGTGGGACCTGTGTTGATGTGATTCGCAGAGTGTCTGCATCTGGAACGGGGTTGGCGTCGCCCTTCGTGCGAATGAGTGTGGCACCTTTGGCTCGATCCACCTCAATCACGCGATGTACAAAGAGAGAGCCGTCATCTTGCCCAGCTGGCAGCATGAGCACCTGCCCCTGAGTCACCGCATTACGAGCAATGGGCTTAAGCACCAGGACATCTCCTCGTTCAAATTGTGGCTGCATACTTCCAGAGAGCACACGTGCAAAGTGAATCTTGTTGATCACGATGTATGCGGCGCCAGCAACTGATGTGAGTGCGATGGTCCACAGCAGTGTGCTCGCGATTGTTGCGCGCACTCGTGTCATGCGTGTGCCTACCTTGGCTGGTGTCGCTGAAGTCATTTCGGGAATCGTCATCTTGAGTCCTCTGTTAGGAATTAGTAACTGTTGCGGCACGGATCTGACTGCGAGTGACAGCGACGCTCAGCGTGCTCGTCCATTTGGCGCGCTTTGTCTGGAATTCTGCGACTCGAATAGTTGATGTCGCACCAGCTGCCAAGGCGACATTGAGAGTGATTGACCCGTTCGTCACAGTCCCCAGTGCGGTGACCGTGCCAGAGCATGCGTTGGATGATTGATTCCATGTTCCGCCTGTGCAGGCACTCAAGGTAAGACTCGAAGCATCTTTGGTCGAATTATTTGAGTCTTTTGTGCTGACCGTTAAGAGAGTCCCTGTGGTGGAGATACTTCCGGGATTCCTCAAGTCAACGTATGTAATCTCCACCCCTATGCCTTCTTTCCAGGCAAAACTGTATGGATTCGTACTTACTGAAGCGCCCGCATCTACAATGACATTTCCCCATTGTGGTGTCGTCACTGCCTGCTGTTTGGTTGCTTTGGAGGAAAGTTTTGCTAGAGCAACATTGTTTGATGTGAAGAGCATCAACATTGCTACGAAGATTACTGTCACACATCGCACGGAATTGCTTAGGCCACGCATGGGTTCACCTCTGATGAATGAGTTGAAGTGTGAAACTGATGGAGCACGGATGAATACATCCGCACCCCATCAGCATTTTCACTGAGATTGGAATTAACTATGGGTGGTGGTTGCAGTGCGCTGTGCCTCGAAGAATTCATAAGACAAAGCAACTGAACCCGCCTGGACAGTATTTGCTGGTGCAACACCATCAGTTGAAGTTTCAGCCTGATCAGGAAGAGTTACCTGAATCTGAAGGTTCAAGCTAGCAAGTGAAGCGAGAGTCGTAGTGGTAGTGAACGTCTGTGCTGCTGCAAATGTTGATAGTGGAGTTGCAGCAATTTCAGTGGATGTAACGCCACCGCATACGCCAGTGGCAGGAGTCCAAGTGGTTGAACAAGACTTAACCGCGATGATCAGCGCCTTGTTGGTTACTGCGCCAGTGCCGCTAGTAATCAATGTTGCAGTACCAGTAGCACCGACCTTTAGCGTCAGACCCTGTGAAGCAAGAGTGCCACCGTTGGTGATGTTGACGTAACGGTTTACGACGTCGCCAGGCGCAAGATTCGCAACTGCTTGGCTAAATCCATTACCGTTATTTGCTGTAGTCAGATTGAGAGTGCCAGCACCCTGGGTCTGAGTCGCAGTAGCTTTTGCATTTAGGCCAGCAAATGCGCCAACTCCAGCAACAGTGACAACTGATGCGCCAATTACAGCGACCAGTGCGAGGCGCACGCGACTCGGCTTGTGTTCCGTACGGTTCCTTCTTAACTCCTTCAAAGTGATCACACATTTTGCGACACTTTTCGAACCTAAGATCCCTTTCTGGCGGAACACTCACACGGTAATCACAGTGCGCTCCCAATATGCGATGAGCAATTTGTGAGATGGAACTCGGGGTTTATGTGAGTCTCGTGTGTGAATTTTCTAGAGTCCTAATCGTTACAGGACTGAGCATGACATGTGCACATGACCGTAAGTAGGCTGATGCGCGTATTAGTCAATACACATAATCAATGCACAAAGTAGGGGCACCTCATGAGTTCGACTCAATTCATCCACCATGACAGTTCGTCATTGCATGTGAGCAACACTTCGCCCAAGCTCGGTGAAACCATCACTGTCTACTTGCGTATTCCGGCTGAGTTGCAACCCGATGTGGTTGGCGTGCGTGCTACTCACGACGGCGAGCCTACGGTTTCGCTCGCCAAGACGGTCAAGGCTCCATATGGTGATGACACAGATACATGGTGGGCAGCTGAGTTGCTTGTGCGCAACCCCAGGCAGAATTATCGCTGGCTCGTTTCTGGTGGCAATGTTGGTTACGGCTGGCTAACCCAGCTGGGTTGGATCAATCATGATGTTAATGATGCTGCCGACTTTGCGGTGACCGTCTATGGTGAAATTCCACATTGGTCTCGCGAAGCAGTTGTTTACCAAATTTTCCCTGACCGTTTTGCACAAAGTGGTCGTACTTATGACCTCCCGGACTGGGCCGTCCCGCGCGAATGGCACATGACTCCAGAAGGCCGCTCAGTAAACACTTCCTTTGAGTATTTTGGCGGCGATCTTTGGGGTGTTCGTGATCAACTTGAATACATCAAGAGTGTGGGTGCCACGTGTATTTACCTGACACCGATCTTCCCAGCCGGTTCTGTCCATCGTTATGACGCACAAAGTTTTGACACAGTAGATCCGCTGCTTGGTGGAGATGAAGCCTTGATTGCCTTGGTCGAATCTGCTCACGCAATGGGTATCCGTGTCATCGGCGACATCACCCTGAATCATTCAGGGAATACACATGCCTGGTTTGAAGCAGCGCTTGCTGGCGATCCGGAGTATCGAGATTTCTACACGTTTGATGATTCAATTGACTGCGGTTACGAAGCCTGGCTCGGTGTCGCATCTCTACCTAAGTTCAACTACGCCAGTGCAGCACTTCGCGAGAAGCTCATCTCCGGCAAGGACAGCGTCATTCGCAAGTGGCTAAAAGCTCCTTTCAACCTTGATGGTTGGCGGGTTGATGTGGCTAACATGTCGGGACGCCAAGCGGACTTTGATTGCAACCATGAAGTTGCACGGTTAACTCGCGAAGCTGTCCAGGCCGAGGGAGCCGACAAGTTGCTCATCGGTGAGCACAATCATGATGCTGGTGTTGACCTTGATGGCGATGGCTGGTTTGGCAACATGAACTACACCGCATTCCGCAACCCTGCCCTCATGTGGCTGGCTGCTGACGAGATGATCAACACGACAGAAATTGATTACCAGAAAATTCCGCAGGGACTTCTGCCTGGTGTCGATGCGCAAGGGATGCTGTCTGTGATGCGTCAATATTCATCCCGCATGCCCTGGAGTAGCTATTCCTCATCGTGGAACTTGCTTAGTAGTCACGACTCTCCAAGAATTCGCTCAATTGTGGGTAGCCGCAGTCGACAAGTTGCTGCTGCAGTACTCATGGCTACTTTCCCAGGTACACCAATGATTTTTGCTGGTGACGAGCTTGGCGCACAGGGTATGTGGGGCGAGGATTCACGGACCACTCATCCGTGGGATTCTTCAGATAACTGGGATACAGATCTCCTGGCGACATACACAGCCTTGAACACCTTGCGCTCGCAGTCGCCAGCTCTGGCCGATGGAAGCATGCGTGTGATCTACGCCGCTAAAGACGTATTGGCCTATGTGCGCGAAACATCAACTGAGCGTCTCTTGGTGATTGTGGCCAGAGAAGGCTTAGGTCTAGTGAACTTCAGATTACTCAGTTGGTCGGCCAACAGCATGGAGCACCTGTTTGGGTTCGAGGGCGGGATACTCGAAGAGGGCCAAGTGACAATCACGATTGATACCGCCGGCGGCGGCATTTGGCGCTTGACTTAACCAATGCCATCGACGGTGTTAATCATCTCGATGTCAATGTTGCGCTGAAGTATGCCAGCGACGCTCACGAAAGTCACTCCTGCTATGTAACGATTGCACCACGAAAAAGGTGGAGCATTTTTCGCAAGTGCTTTTAGCGATGTAGTTTTTGCAAATTGTTGCACGGTTGTCAAATCGTTATTCAAAGATTCCGTGATTTTCTTGAATATTGTCGACGCGAGTGCGTATGTTTGTCGCAGTCGAAGGATGGGTACTCGTGCTGAGTGCATATCTTTTATAACAAATGTAATGAAGGGAATCACTAGCGTGAGAACATCAAATAACTTGATGCGCAAAGTAAGCGCATCAGTGGTGACGTCTCTTATGGTTTTTGGTGCTGCTACCGGGCTAACCGCCCCAGCGCATGCTGATGCTGTAAGTAACACGGTCATCATTCACTACCAAGATCCTGCAGCTACCGGCTTCGATAGCTACAAGGATTGGAACCTTTGGATGTGGGCCAATGGCGACACATCTGACAAATTCCGTGGTCCAGAGTACTTCAACAGCTCAGACAGCTTCGGTAAAGTATGGACACACACCATTGCCGATGCAGCAGGCATCACATCACTTGGTGTAATCGTTCGCACCGATGGTTGGGCCAAGAAGGACTGCAAGAACTGTACAGATGGTGGCAACCGCTCCATCTCGCTAGATGCTGACGGCACAACCGAAGTATGGATCACTGATGGTGCTGATGCTCAGTACACCACTTCCGCTCCAGCTGGCGCTTCCACAGCTCCTTGGGCTGCAGGCGCAGTAGATCCTAACTTCGATTGCGACAATGGCGTATGCATTCCGCATGTCGTCATGCCTGCAAACCAGCATGTTGTCATCCACTACCAGGACCCAGCTGCAACCAGCTTCAAGTCATACCTGAACTGGGATACCTACATGTGGAACACCGGTTCATTCGGTGACCATGCTTGGTTCAATGGATCCGACTCTTTCGGCAAGGTTCTCACCATGGACTGGACTGGAATGGAACGCACTAAGTCCTTCGGTTTGATTATCCGCAAGCATGACTGGTCAGATCGTTCACACTGCAGTTCAGACAACTGCACAGATGGCGATCATGGTAACCGTAACGTTGCCCTTGAAACAGATGGCACAACCGAAATCTGGGTTGTCCGTGATGCAGCTGAGGCTTACTACACAAGCAAGCCTTCTGGCACCCTGAACAAGGTCAAGGCGGATGGTTCTGCAAATGGAGCACTTACCGTTGGTACATCTCCTTGGGCTGCAAATGCAGTAGATCCAAACTATGAATGTGCAGATGGTGCTTGTACTCCAGGCGCAATGTACCCAGCTAGCCAGACCTTCAAGATTCACTACAACCGCCCAGCTGGCGATTATGGTGATTCAAAGGGCTTTAACATCTGGATGTGGGGAACTGGAACTGCAGCAGATACGCAGCAGAACTTCGCTACCTCTGATGGCTTCGGCAAGCTTGCCACTGTTGCCATTCCAGGCAACGCTGGTCTAGTTTCAGGCGCTGGATTCCTTATCCGCAGCACCGACAACTGGGACACTGCTGTTAAGGATGGCGGCGATCGTCACCTTTCAGTAACAGAAGTTGCTGATGGCGGAACTGGTATCACTGAAGTTTGGTTGATTCAGGGTGATAGCAATGTTTACACCGCGAATCCATTCAAGACACCAACTGTTTCTGCTCTTTCAGCAACAACTGGTGGTCCTGGTGCGGCTGTACTTGTCACTGGCACAAACTTCGAATACGTCAACAAGGTAGCTTTGGCTATCCCAGCTGTCGCAGCAACGAAGACCAAGCCAGCGGTAGCGGCATCAACTATCAATGCATCATTCAAGGTTGTTTCGGCAACCAAGATTGTTGCATCATTGCCAGCTGGTGTAGCTGCAGGTTCCGGCAAGATTGTTGTATCGAACCCGCAATTCTCGGGTACCTCGTCAGCAAACTTCGCTTCGGTTACCAAGGCTGCTGCACCTAAGATTGCAACTTCGACTGCAACTGGTGTTGTTGGCGGAACAGTGACTGTTACTGGTGCAAATGTCGGCGCTGCAACTGCAGTAAAGATTGGCGACCTAGCTGTGGCTTCTATCACCGTTGCAGCTGCAGATAGCATTTCATTCGTAGTGCCTGCTGGCACTTCCGATGGAAAAATCTCTGTAACAACTGCTGGTGGAACTGCAACTGCTGCTAAGGCATTTGCTCTTGTTCCGTCCATCACGTCACTGTCTAAGACTTCAGTGGCTATCGGCGGAAGCGTCACAGTAACAGGTGTAAACCTTGCTGCTGTTTCGTCAGTCAAGGTCGGAGCTAAGGTAATCACCGGTTTCACCAAGGGTGCAACCACAGTGACCTTCACCATTCCTGCCGCTACTATGTCTGGCAAGGTAACCCTTGTATCAGCTGGTGGCACTGTTGAAAGCGCTGCAACCTTGGCGATCATTCCTGCTCCAAAGGTAGCCGGTGTAACTGGTACCAAGACAGGCGCTGCATTCACCAAGGGTGGAACCCTGACAATTGCTGGTACTGACCTCACTGGTGCAACATCAGTGCTGTTTGGTGCAAGCTCAATCAGTGGCTTCGTAGTGACAAATGGTGGCAAGGCCATCACGTTCACTGCTCCTGCTGGCAAGACTGGCAAGATCAGCGTTATCACCCCAGGTGGTACCGCATCTTCATCAGCAAGCTACTCAACTACTAACTAGTCGAGTAAAAACCTAGGCACAGTATCTAGGGTTGGGGCGACGCCTTTATCGGCAAACCCCAACCCTAGATACTGGCCATAGGCCAAGAGTTATCTGCAAGAAGAACGAAGCAAGTCCTGAAGACCGCTGGTCCCGCAGTTGTGCGGTGGAGCCCAGCGAGAACGAGTTACCGCAAGACCATCTAAGTTTTTATTGGGACTTTGTCCCAAGATAGGAAAGTTACTCATCATGGGTTACACACATCGGATTCGTAAAGCATTCATTTCACTAGTTTCATTTGGTTGCCTCGCAGCAGGCATGACTGCAATGCCAGCACAGGCGGATGAGACTCCCACACGGAATCTGATCATCCACTACTACCGCAATACTCTGGACGTCAATGGCACAGCTGACAATGGCTTTTGCTTAACCGATCCATGTGGCAATTACGACGGTTGGAACATCTGGTTGTGGAATACCGGCGGCGTTTCCGATTCTTCGGGCAATGATGGCTTCAAATTTGATGAAGTTGGGGACAAGTTCGGTGCTAAAGCCACCATTCCAGTGAGCTTGACTGCCAGTCGTGTGGGTTTCCTGGTACGCATCGGTAGCAACTGGGGATGGGCAAAGCAAGATGTGCCAGACGACCGTTTTGCTGTTCTAAAGGCTTCTGGTGACACCGAGATCTGGCTAAAGCAAAATGATCCTGTCATCTACACGTCTAATCCGAATGATCGTGTGCTACGCATTCACTACAACCGTGCAAGCAATGACTACACCGGTTGGGATGTGCTCACGCAAGAAACCAACGCAGCAGACAATAAGGCCGTTCCGTTCTCCACCAAGAGCGACTGCTTTGGTCGTGTAGCGGAAATCTCAGTTCCTGAAATCACCCAACCTACGCAGACCTACATTTTGCGTAAGGGCGGAAATTCAGCGACGCTCAAGTCACATGTGTTTACCGCGCCGCTGAGCGATAAGAAGTATTCCGATGTGTGGATTAATGCCAATCTGTTCTCAGGTGAGGACATCACAGTCGAAGAAGGCTCTGAAACCTTCCTTGATTTGGCCCAACAGGATCTAAATCCCAACGGCAACTTGATCGCAGTTCATTACAATCGTCCTTTGCAGGATTACACGGGTTGGAATCTCACGACTCTTGCTGATGGCATGTCGCACCCATTCGCAGTTTCAGACGAATTCGGCAAGATTGGGTGTTCCTACCTAATTGATCGCACTGCTACTTCAACAGTTGTGAAAATTGTCAAGGGCTCAAGTGCGGACTTGTACAAGGGTGAGTCACCTTCGGGTCTCGGTGGGCAGCGCACAATTAATGTGAAGGGCGCCGTGACTGAGGTGTGGATGAAGCAGGGTAACCAGACTGTCTACGAGAAGTTGATTGTTCCGGATCCAGCTATTCAGAGCGCGCAGCAAGTCGGTTCCATTCCGACATCGTTGAAAAGAGGCAAGTCGATTACCCTGCCAGCTGTGACTAGCGCCAAACTCAAGATCTCCTGGTTTGCTCTCACTCCAGCAGTGTGTTCAATCAAGGCGGGCAAGTTAATCGGTAAGAGTGCAGGTCAGTGCAAGTTGAATGCGAGCCAAAAGGGTTCTGTCGCATTCAAGGTGTTCACAGCTCAGTATCGAATCCAAGTCAAATAGCACAACTCAATGGGAACCTGTGAAATCGCTTCACAGTGTGAACATTGATTATCTCTCGGAGGAAAAATGAAGAGTAAGAAACTAGGACTAGCCGTCGTAATGACCGTCGGCGCAGTCATTGCCACTCTGACTGGGGCTCCAGCAGCATCAGCGGCCAGCGCCAACATCACTATTTGGGTTGACTTGGACCGTGCTAGCGCCTTTCAATCCTGGGCCCGCATCTACAACCGCACTCATCCAAGTGTTGCGGTAAACGTTGTCGGCAAGGATGGGCTCAAAGACAAGTTGGCTACAGTTGCTGACGGAGATGCTCCAGACATCATTCTTGGTGCGCACGACTGGATTGGTCCGCTGAAATCATCCAACATGATTCAGCCAGTGACCATTGCTAATGCCAAGAAGTTTGATGCTCGCGATAAGTCGGCATTCTCACTTCGCGGTGCTACCTATGGCATTCCACTAACTGTCGAGAATGTAGCGCTATTTACGAACCTGAACTTGGTCAAGCGTTCTCCAAAGACCTTCGCTGAACTCGAGTCAACAGCCAAGGCCTTCTTAAAGAAGCATCCGAAGAACAAGTTCGCACTCGCAGTTTCTCCTGGCGATGCATACCACATGTACCCAATGTTCTCGGGTCTCGGTGGATACATCTTCGGTGGCTCGTCAGGTAACTGGAACGTTAACGATTTGGGTATTGCAAATCCTAAGTTCAAGAAGAATGCTGGCCTGATCGACAAGTGGTACGCAGAAAAGTTGATTAACTCCAACGTGACTGGTGACACTGCACTTGCGGCCTTCACAACTAATCAGGCTCCTTACTTCATCACTGGTCCTTGGAACCTTGACAAGATCCGTTTGAAGAACATCAACTACGACATCGCTGCATTCCCAACAATCGTCAAGGGTTTCAAGCCAGTGCCGTTCTTTGGTGTTCAGGGTGCGATGATGACGAAGTGGGCCTCACCGGATAAGCACAATGTTAAGTTCCAGACGAACGCTGTCTTGGCTGACTTGACCACGAAGCCAACCCAGCTGCTTCTCGCCAATGCCACTATTCGGACGCCAGCTAACCTGGATGCCCGTGCGGCATTTAAGGACATGGACAGCAAGGCGTTCTTCGTAGCGGGTCAGGGTGCAGTAACCATGCCTCAGATTCTTGAGATGGGTACAGTTTGGTCACCAGTTGCAAATGCTTGGAGCCAAGTCAAGCAAAATAAGTCAGCTCTCAAGCGTTTTGAGGCTGCACAAAAGACCGTCTACGACTCAATTCATAAGTAGTAAGAATCTAGTAGCAGCGTTCGTTGATGCTTTGTGTGTGGTGGCAGATTTGCCGCCACACACAAAGTTTTCATTAGTACTTTTTAGTGGAGTGAATTCTTAATGGTCGGAATTATTTTCCGTATTGTCTTTCTTGGTGCGGTGGACTCGCTGGCCTTTTGGGCTGGCTCTAGTTTGTGGACATCGAGTAATTGGCTGGGATTATTCTGGCTTGTTTCTGTCACTGCAATAATCAATTTTGTCTACATCTCCAAGAAGGCAAAGGCCTCCAAGTGGTTGCTGCCAGGAACAATTTTGCTCGTGTTGTTTCAGCTGTACCCCATTGCGTTCACAGCTTCCGCTGCTTTCAGTAACTACTCCACTGACCACTTTGTAACTCGCCCAGAGGCCATTAATGGGGTGACACAGTCGTACGTGCAGCAGGTCCCGGATAGCCCCCAATACTCAATCGTTCCAGTACATTCCGGGGCGACACTTGGGCTTGTGATCAATAATCCTGATACCAACAAGTACTACCTAGGCACTGCCAAAGATTTCACGCCCATACCCGCACCTGCTCTCGATGCCAACGGAATTCCCACGCCTCCCAAAGGCTGGATAATCTACTCTGAGGATGAACTCAACAGCGACACAGTAATAACCAAACTCCAAGAGTTGGTTGTTCCGATGGCAGCAGGCTCCTACATCAAGGTCAGTGACTTCACTACTGCTTTCGAGTACTCCAGCACGGTTATTTACGATGCTAAGAAAGACAAGTTGATTGATACCGCCACGAACTATGTATTCCCAGAACGTGAAGGAAATTTCATAGCAGAGGATGGCACGGCTCTTACGCCGGGCTGGCGAGTCAATGTTGGTTTTAAGAATTTTCATTCTGTCATTACCGATCCGGTAGTCCGCGGACCATTTGTGCGTGTCGCGATTTGGACCTTCATATTTGCGGGACTTTCTGTCCTAACGACTTTCTTATTAGGCCTAACGCTCGCCCTTATTTTGAATCATCCGGGCGTTAAGGGACGCAAGCTGTTGCGTTCTACGCTGATCATTCCTTACGCCATGCCTGGCTTCTTGTCGCTCTTGATTTGGGCTGGCTTCCTCAATGACGATTTTGGTGTCGTGAACAACTTGTTTGGCACACACATTCCGTGGTTGACGGATCCGTATTGGGCTAAGGTATCAACCCTTCTGGTCAATCTCTGGCTGGGCTTCCCTTACATGTTCCTGATTTGTACGGGTGCCATTCAGTCCATTCCGGCTGAGCTAGCTGAAGCAGCACAGGTTGACGGCGCCAAGCCGCGCCAGATTCTCACCAAGATCAAGATGCCATTACTACTAGTTACTGTTTCACCGTTGTTGATTGGCTCGTTTGCCTACAACTTTAATAACTTTGGTGGCATCTACCTGCTGACAGGTGGTGGCCCAGCAGTTAAGGATTCACAAATTGCTGGCGCTACTGACATCTTGATTTCATATACCTACAAGTTGGCCATTGAAGCAGGACATGGAAATGACTACGGTCTGGCTTGTGCGATTTCCATTCTCATCTTCTTCATTGTTGCTGGCGTATCCGCATTGTCATTTACCCGCACGCGGGCACTTGAGAACTTGAGCTAGGAGAGCCACAAATGACTACCCAAGAGATTACGAACCCAACGGTAATGACAACAGCTCGACGTGCAAAGAAGGCACCAAAAGCGACTTACAAAGCGCAACAGGGCAAGGTGTGGTGGCGCTACATAGTTGCAGCACTTGCGGTGATGTTTGCGATCCTTCCAGTGCTCTACGTTATTTTGGCGGCGTGTAATCCGGCAGGGACACTATCGACATTGAACTTGTCCGCCAAGGATTTTGGTCTGGATAACTTCCGCTTCCTTTTGGGCAAACATGACCTCAGTCAGGACGTTACCTACGCGAACTACCCTTACTTGCATTGGTACCGTAATTCACTAATGGTCTCCTCTTTCGCTGCAGTCTTACAGGTGACTGTGGCCACCGTAGCTGCCTATGCGTTCAGTCGCATCAACTTCAAAGGTCGGCGGTCTAGCCTGGGTGGATTGTTGCTTATGCAGATGTTTCCACAGATTCTTTCCTTCATTGCGTTGTTCTTGATGATGCAGAAAATTGGCATGGTATTTCCGGCCATTGGGACAGGAACCTTTGGTGGTCTGATTCTGATTTATCTCGGAGGAGCGATGGGCTACAACACCTACCTACTCAAGGGCTTCTTTGACACCATTCCGCGCGAACTGGATGAGGCTGCCATTGTGGATGGTGCCAGCAGTAATCAGGTCTTCTTCAAGATCATTCTGCCGCTAGCCGCTCCGATGCTGGCTGTCGTCATGCTTTTGTCATTCATCGGATTGATGAATGACTTCGTTTTGGCGAGCATTTTCCTTACAAAGTCAGATCAAATGACTCTAGCTGTGGGTTTGCGTGCCTTTATTTCGGGTAGGTATGCATCCAATTGGGGTGTCTTTGCCGCGGGCGCGTTATTTGCTGCGCTGCCAGTCGTGATTTTGTTCCAAGTTTTGCAACGCTACATCGTTGAGGGCCTATCAGCTGGCTCGGTAAAGGGTTAGTCAGTGATGAATACGGACATGATGACTTTAGACAAATTTTCAAAAACAAGGAAAGACCAGAAGGGCACAACAATGACATCCAAGAACAAGTGGACATCGCTAACTAGCAAGTTGGTAGCGTCGCTACTCCTGCTAGGAGCACTTACGTACAACGGTTTAGCTCCAGCCTCCGCCAAGACAACAAGTACCATTACAATTCACTACAACCGTCCAGACGCCAATTACGCTGGTTGGAATATGTGGATTTGGTTCCCAGGTATTTCTGCAGATGTAGCGGCCACTCATGGTCTACCCCAGTCTCGAAATGAATTCACTGGCAGTGACGCTTATGGCAAGGTACTTACCCTGAATCTGACAGATATGGCAGGGATCAACAAAATTGGCTTCATTGTCCGAAAGGATGACTGGACTAAGGATGTCGGCTCCGATCGCTTCATCACACAGTTTGATGCAAATGGAAATGCCGAAGTGTGGTTGCGTTCGAATATCACAAAGTCATACACCGGACTGCCATGTTTGTGTGCTGAGATCTATGGAGCTACACACGATGACTACCGAACAGTTAATGTGACGGTGAGTGAAGCCTTTAACGGCGTTGTTGGTGATACTGGTGCGCAGGGCTGGTCTCTGTCTGATGGAATCAATGTGGTTTCTGCTGTGTCAGCCGATGCAACCAAAACGATTCGAACCACCAAGGCATTAACGCTGACGCTCGATAAAGATGTCACCTTGGGTAAGAGCTACACGGTCAGCAACAGTCGCATCTTCAATGTGACCAACAAGGCACTTGCGTCTAACGTTGCAACAATCACCACTTCAGCAGCTACAGGTGTAGCCGTTAATGAGACGGTTCGTATCTCAGGCGTTGATTCGACATTTGATGGTGTCGCAAAGATTACTGCTGTGAGCGCACCGGTCGGTGGACCTTACACATTCTCCTTCGCTAAGACCAATCCAAATGTTGCAAGTACCGCAGGCAGTGGCCAAGTAGAAACTGGCTTCGGCAGTGCACCAATTGCAATCGGCAAGATCTTCTCCTCAAGCAAGTTTGCGGACAATTTCACCTACACGGGCAACGATTTAGGGAATACCTACAGTGCTGCCAAGACTGATTTCCGCGTCTGGGCTCCTACTGCAACTGCAGTGTCACTGCTTACTTTCGGGAAGTCGCTTGATGCTTCAGGCAATGCTGTAAATCCAGCCAGCATTCCAGACACAGGTACTGAAACACCTATGACTCAAAGCGTGAAGGGCACATGGGTTGCTTCTGTTCCTGGAGATCAACACGGTTTGATTTATCAGTACCGAGTATCGGTCAACGGTGAAGTCCACGACACCATCGATCCCTATGCCCGCGCAGCACTGGCTAATGGCAAGCGTGGTGTTGTTCTTGACCTAGCAAAGACCAATCCAACGGGTTGGAATGACGTTCGTCCAGCCTTCAGCGGACGTGCAGTTGATGCGTCGGTCTATGAAATCCACGTTCGCGACATGTCTATGGATGCCAACAGCGGAATCCCTGCAGCTCACAAGGGCAAGTACCTCGCCTTTACTGATCTTGATACCAAGTACACCACCAAGGTGGGCAAGAAGACTGTTACTACGAAGACTGGATTAAGTGCAATCAAGGAACTTGGGGTGACTCACGTTGAGTTGCAGCCGGTGTATGACTTCACGTCTGTCAATGAAGTTCCTGCACCGGATGCGACACCGCAGTTCAACTGGGGTTACGATCCGCAGAACTTCAACATTCCTGAAGGTTCATACTCAACGAATGCCAACGATCCAATCTCGCGTATCAAGGAACTTAAGGCAGCAGTTCAGAGCATGCATAACAATGGCCTTCGAACGATTATGGACGTGGTTTACCCGCACGTGGGTAGTGCTTCTGATTACAGTGAACAGTTAATCGTGCCAGGTTACTTCTATCGCACTGAGGCCTCTGGTGAACTAGCGAACGGAAGTGGTTGTGGCAATGAGATTGCTTCTGAACGCAGCATGGCTCGTAAGTTCATTATTGACTCAGTGAAGTACTGGACCTCGGAATACCACATGGATGGTTACCGCTTCGATCAGTTGGGTTTGCTGGATGTCACCACCGTGCAGCAAATTCGCGCTGGAATCGACAGCATCAATCCGACAGTAATCACGTTTGGTGAAGCTTGGAACATGGGCAACGTCATGCCATCTGACCAAATGGCGAACCAGTCAAACATGGCCAAGATTCCATCATTTGGTGCCTTCAACGATCAGGTGCGTGATGCAGTTAAGGGTTCAACCGGCAGTGCAACAGGTACTGGTTGGATCTCAGGTGCAAGTTATGTCGCTCAGGATGTGAAAGTGGGCATCACGGGTAACACTGTTTACAGCAGCACCCTGTATCCAAACTTCAAGACTGCCAATCCTGGTCAGTCTGTGAACTACGTTGAGTCACACGACAACCTGACACTGTTTGATAAGTTGCAGGCTAGTGTCTACGGTGCGACTTCTGCTAAGAAGGCTGTCATGGTTCGACTTGCAGGCGCCATTGATATTTTGGCGCAGGGCATGCCTTTCCAGCAGGCTGGACAAGAGTTCCTGCGTAGCAAGGGCGGCGATGCAAATAGCTACAACTCAGCGGATTCTGTGAATTCGTTGAAGTGGGCTGAGCGTTTGGCCAATGCAGACACAACTGCTTACTACTCAGGACTTTATGCGATTCGTAAGTCACACCCAGCTTTCCGCATGTGGACCACTGATCAACTGAAGAGCAATCTGAAGTTCATCAGCACAGGAGATGACGCTGTGATTGCCTACTCACTCAATGGTGCGGCGGTGAGTGACACATGGAAGACCATCGTGGTTGCGCACAACAGCAGTGCGTACAAGACTCAGGTGAGCTTGCCGGCGACTGGCACATGGAACGTTTATGTATCGGGCAAGTTGGTTTCTTCCAACACCGCCAAGCCACTACAGACCCTCAAGAAGGCGTTCAACATCGATGTCCCACCGATGTCGACTGTGGTTGTCGCTAAATAACTAGTAACTAGCGAAAGGTCCATCTGTCTATCAGACAGGTGGACCTTTCGTATGTGTTGTGGTTGTTGCTAAGCGAGCCAGAAGGTTGTGCTGGGAGCCTGATTGAGGCTGCTAGTGGCCTGTGGCGCCGAATGTTGATGTTGCTCTGGCGGCCAGATTGTTGCCCATCAAGTTGTTGTCCGGCGAACTTCGGTACTACTCGGACAGCCGGATGGTGACGGGTAAAGACCAGAATTTTAAGCAAGTCTTTCAGGCGCGTATTACTTCGCCTCAAAAACTTCCTGAGCTGACCGATAGACCGCAATTGTTTGCTCGGCGATCTTGTCCCAACCAAATTCCGTAATCGCACGAGCGCGGCCTGCTTGACCCATCGCAGTGGCATGAGCTCGGTCAGCGACAACCTTTGTAAGTGCTGCCGCAAATTTATTTTCGAAGGTCATT